>Ga0118677_10003666_pt1 | contig 28816 bp, 15 predicted proteins | sample AliMusrvi5mmetaG_FD_86154 | JGI IMG/M metagenome (GOLD analysis project Ga0118677, IMG submission 86154) | reverse complement strand
AGTCAGGTACCAATACCGAGCGCGCGTATGAACTCGCGCGCGAGCAATATGCCGCGCTGGGCGTCGATACCGCTAATGTGCTAACAACATTGCAAACCATTCCGATCTCGCTGCATTGCTGGCAGGGAGATGACGTGAGTGGCTTTGAAAGCGCGGAGGGCTTGACCGGCGGCGGCATTCAAGCAACGGGGTCGTATCCGGGCAAAGCGCGCACCGCCAATGAACTACGCGCCGATCTGGAGAAAGCGCTAAGCCTGATTCCGGGCACCCACCGGGTGAACCTTCATGCGATTTACGCGGAAACGGACGGGCAGAAAGTCGAGCGCGACCACCTGGCTCCCGCGCATTTCACCCATTGGGCGGAATGGGCGAAAAACCACCAACTCGGACTGGACTTCAATCCAACCTTCTTCTCGCACCCGAAAGCGGACGACGGATTCACGCTCTCTTCACGCGACGAAGGTATCCGGCAGTTCTGGATCGAGCACGGCATCGCGTGCCGGAAGATCGGGGAATACTTCGGCAAGACCCTCGGCAAGCCCTGCGTGACCAACGTGTGGGTTCCGGATGGCTTCAAAGATGTTCCGGTAGATCGGCTGACCCCGCGCAAGCTGCTGGCGGAATCGCTCGATGCCATCTTCGCCGAGAAGATCGATCCCGCCTATAACCTCGACGCGGTGGAAGGCAAGCTGTTCGGGATCGGCTCGGAGAGCTATGTGGTCGGCTCGCACGATTTCTACCTGGGCTATGCACTGACGCGCGGCAAGCTGCTCTGCCTGGATGCCGGGCACTTCCATCCCACAGAAACCATCTCCGACAAACTCACCGCCGTGCTGCTCAATCTCGACGAAGTGCTGCTGCACGTCAGCCGCGGCGTGCGCTGGGACAGCGATCACGTGGTGCTGCTCACCGATGACCTGCGCGCCATCGCGGAAGAAGTGGTGCGGCACAACTATCTCTCGCGCGTGCATATCGGCCTGGACTACTTCGATGCCAGCATCAACCGCGTGGCCGCCTGGGTCATCGGCACCCGCTGCATGCTGAAAGCGCTGCTGCTCGCGCTGCTTGAACCCACCGCCTCCCTGTGCACGCTGGAAGCCAACGGCAACTTCACCGACCGGCTGGCGCTGCTGGAAGAACTAAAAACGCTGCCCTTCGGCGCGGTGTGGGATTACTATTGCCTGCAACAAGGCGTACCGGTCGGCGCCGGCTGGCTGGATGCCGTGCATGCCTATGAGCAGGTGACGTTGGCAGCACGGTAGATCGGAAGGTCGCGCGGATTATTATTCACCGGGTATATACGGATTGTGTGATCTGATGCAACCTGCTTTGATCGGTGATGCAAGTCCGGGAGGGCGGTTGTCTCTGATTGTCTTGTATGTAGGCGGTCAGGGACGACCGACCTCCCGTTGCTTCCCGAAATAGATCGCATCAGGTCCCGTAACTCATACAGACAAGGTCTAATCTATGAAACTTACTCCGCAACAACAAAGAATACTTACCATTCTTCTTTTCCCCGTGTTGTTGTGGGTGATAAGCAGTCTGTTATTTTCATTTCTAAGCGGTTGGCCGAAACTTTGGCAGAAGTTTGGTGCTAAACAAAAGCCTTATGGGACAGCTTTTCTCCAGCAGAGCGGCCTAGTGGGCGAGGTAGGTTATGAAAAGATCATAAATATTGATAACGCCCCTGAAGGTTTGTTTATCACGGTCCAACCGCTCTTCAGTATCGGTAATCCCCCCTTATTTATTCCATGGAGAGAAATATCTCTTATCAGAGAAGGTGAATCTGATTCACCGCCAACAATAACAGTGGCTATCGGAAACCCACCACTTGATACCATGACCTTGCCGAAAGCAATATTCGCTGGCCATATCAATGCCATGCAAAGAGCCCCTGCCAACCTTGAGAACAACGTTGCACATGATCAGCCTGGTGCATTTATCTTCATCTTCATAGCATTTTGGTGCTTCATCTCGTTATTCCTGTCATTTATAGGTGGTTGGCAACAGTTAGCCAGGCAGTATAAAACAACGGAAAGTCCCTATGGTAAAGCCTATAATTCGCAGAGCGGTGCTGTGGGATGGGTCTCTTATAATAATTGCCTATTCATTCGTACCACACCAAACGGTCTGTTCATCGCGGTGATGTTTCTCTTCCGTATTGGTCATCCGACGTTATTCATCCCATGGAACGATATACAGTTTTTAAAAGAGACCAATTTTCTCTGGTATCACACCGTGAAGATCGGCGTCGGCAACCCGCAGATCACCACCATGACTTTGCCCAAGAAGATTTTCGATGAAACGGCAGGAGGCACCGGCAGCTAATCCTGCAATGAGAATAGCCATCAATCCTCAACTATAAAACCGTCTCCCTCATTGCTAATATCTGCCTGTCAGCAATATAAGGGAACTATCTCTGGATCGTTTGTAATACACTGAAAGGGTAACCGTTCAGACCATCCTGGCGCGCGAGCGTCCCTGCGAGCATACCGGAAGCCCTTCGTGTTCGCGAAGACGTTTGCGCGCCAGAATTGGCTGAATTATTACTATTATTGATGTATCACCTGGTAATACTGGCGAGTAGGGTAAAAGCATTCCCAAGCTGCGACATCCTGATAAATATTCTGCGTAATCTGCGGTTGAAAATATTTGGCCGTTGACTACCAGGCTGAACGAATACAATTAGCCTGTCTATCCTCAACCACATCCTGTCTATCCTGTGAATTCCGGCTATTTGAAGTAGTTTATCAACGCCTCGACCAACGCCGGGATGGTGGCTTCCGCCGGTTCCACATCCACGCGGAGGCCTAATTCTTTCGCGGTGGCGGCGGTGACGGGCCCGATGCAGGCGATGACCGCGTCGATCTCGCCGGGATAGCGCGCGCGGAAATGCTTCACCGTGGAAGAACTGCAGAAGGTGATGACGTCGATATCGGTCAGCGCGGGGGAGTCGCCTTCTTCGGCGACGATCCGGTAGACGGGCAGGCGATCGACCTGTGCGCCGCGGGCGGTCAACAGCGCGGGGAGCGCCTCGCGCGCTTCTTCCGCCTGCGGAATGACAATCCGTTGACCGGCGGGAGCGGGGAAGCTTTCCGCGATCGCTTCACCCACCGCCTGCTCGGGTTGAAAATCGACGCGCAAGCCCATTTGGCGCAGGCTCTCCGCGGTGGGGGCGCCGATGGCGGCGATGCGCGCCGTGCCCAGCGCGCGCAGGTCGGCACCGAGTTCCCGCAGTTGATCGAGCAGCTGCGGCAATGTATTGACGGAAGTGAAGACCAGCCAGTCGGCGGCGTGCAGCCGCGTAAGCAGATCTTCCGCCGGCGGCAACGGCTCAATGCGGATCAGCGGGCATTCGACGGCTTCCGCGCCGGCCTCTTCCAGCAAGTGTGCTAATGCGCTGGCCTGTTCGCGCGAGCGAGTGACCAGCACGCGCTTGCCGAACAGCGGGCGGTTATCGAACCAGGCCAACTGCTCGCGCAACGCCACCACCTCACCGACCACGGTAATCACCGGCGAATGCAGCCCGGCGGCCGCGGTCAGCGAGGCGATGTCCGCCAATGTCCCCACCACCACCCGTTGATGAATGGTGCTGCCGTGTTGAATGGCCGCGGCCGGGGTGGTGGCCGGGCGTCCGTTGGCAATCAATTGCGCGGTGATGGTGGGCAGATTGGCCAACCCCATCAGAAAGACCAGCGTATCCGCGCCATGGGCGATCCCCGCCCAATCCAGCGTCGATTCCGCCTTGGCGGCATCTTCATGCCCGGTGATGACCGCAAAAGAAGACGCGCAACTCCGGTCGGTGACGGGAATGCCCGCGTAGGCCGGCACCGCGATGGATGAGGTGACGCCGGGCACAATGACAAAGGGGACGCCGCGCGCGCGCAAATGGGCCGCTTCCTCGCCGCCGCGCCCGAAGACGAACGGATCGCCACCCTTCAACCGGCAGACGCGTTTCCCCGCCAACGCCAGTTCGGCCAGCAGCGCGTTTATCTCCTCCTGCGGCAGCGCGTGCCGTGAGGAGGCTTTGCCGACGTAAATGCGCTCTGCGTCCGGGCGCGCCAACGCCAGCAACGCCGGACTTGCCAGCCGATCGTAGACCAGCACGTCCGCGGTCGCCAACGCGTCCGCCCCCGCGCGCGTCAGTAAACCGGGATCGCCCGGCCCGGCGCCCACGAGAAACACGGTTCCCGGCGCGACACCCGTCTTTGGTTGTGGTATCATATAACACTTCTTTCACGGAAGCTTTTTTCGACAGCAAAGTGTAATCAATACCGACGAAGATTGTCCAGTATGGTAAATATGGGCCGCCGGCATCCTGCCGGCCCGTTCTATCGGCAGGATGCTGGCGTTCCCTACACCTAAAAATAAAGGCGACGGAATGACGCAGCAAATTCGAATACGATTGGGATCGCGCGGCAGTGCGCTCGCGCTGGCCCAGGCAAATTGGACGGCCGAGCAATTACGACAGTTGGGCGCGGAAGTGGAGATGATTACCATCCGCACCACCGGCGACCGCATTGCCGACCGCGCCTTCACGCCCGGCGATGGCAAAGGGGTCTTCACGGTGGAGATCGAGCGGGCACTGCTGGACGGCACCATCGACCTGGCGGTGCATAGCCTGAAGGATCTGCCCACCGAGATGGCGCCGGAGTTGCAGTTGGGGGCGGTGCCGCGGCGCGAAGACCCCCGCGACGTGCTGGTGGGCCGATCAGCCGCCACGCTGGATACGTTGCCGCACGGTGCGGTGGTGGGCACGTCCAGCCTGCGCCGTCGCGCGCAACTGCTTGCGCGGCGCCCCGATTTGCAGGTCGCCGACATGCGCGGGAACGTCGATACCCGCCTGCGCAAGCTGGACGAAGGGCAATATGATGCCATCTGCCTGGCCGCCGCCGGCCTGCATCGGCTGGGATGGGCCGCGCGCATCACCGAATATTTTCCCTCCGATGTGATGGTGTCCGCCGTCGGGCAAGGCGCGCTGGCGCTGCAAACGCGCCGCGATGATCTTCCGCTGCTGGCATTACTCGCCCACCTGCACGACGAGCCGACCGCGCTGGCAATCCGCGCCGAACGTACGGTGCTGGCGGCGCTGGGGGGCGGTTGCACCGTCCCATTGGGGGTGCTGGCGACGCCACAGGGGAGCGCGATGTACCTGATCGCCGCGCTCTGCAGCGCGGATGGCGCGCACATCGCGCGCGAAACGATGATGGCGCACCGCCCGCCGGAACAAGCCGGCATCCTCCTCGCCCACCGTTTACTCGACCGCGCGAAGGTTATGGGGATTGCCGTGCCGGTGGCATAGACCGATTGGTAAGGCAGTCGTCCCTGACTGCCCGATCGGACCGTCATCGTCTCGCCAGTTCTGCTGGACGGTCAAGGAACGACCGCTTTCCTCCGCGTTATTTCCGTCGATTTTATAACACAATTTTCGCTGCAATCGAAATATCGGTGGCATGCTCCTGAAAATCCGTGTAGCTTCCCCTCCAGTTATCTTGCAGAATACACGCATCAGCACAGGGCATTTCGTCCACAAAGAGCTCTTTCATGCAGCCATCACCCGAATGCAAATCCGGTGAGCCAACGTTTGCGAAGGCCTGCCGGTGGTGGCCGGATTTGCCGTATAGCTGGACGCCGATCGGCTGGAAAGATCACCTCTTCCGTTATAACATCCTCTGGAACGGCACCATTCTCGCCCAACCATTTTTAAATCGGCGTTCGGAGCAGTGGGACGGGCAAGGTATTCAACTGACCCCCACCCCGTCGCGCGGCATCCGCGGGCACGGCGAAACGCGGCAGATCGTTACCGATGATGCCAAGGTACTGCATGGGTGGGAAAGCGGCGCCGCGCCGGTGTTGTGGAGCGAGTGGCCGCATGAAGGCGTGTTGCTGCGGCAGTCGGTCTTCGCCCACGTGCCCGGAGCGCAAGCGGTGGAAACAGGCATCGAACCGCTTTTCGCCTGGGTACGGCTGACGGTGCATGACGCGTGCCCCACGCTGCCGCTGGAAGCGGAAACCGGCTTTTTGATCCGGCTCAACGCCCCGCACTTTTGCACGGTGATGGATCTCGGTCATCACTATTTTGACGTGGCGCAATCGGCGTATCCGCGCGTATTAGCGGCGGAAGCGGAGACATATTCCCCCACGGATGGCTGGCGCCTGCTGGAAGAAGACGGCGCGGTGCGGCTGGGCATTGCGCCCGGTCAGTCGTGCACGGTCACCTTCACCCCGGTGGAAGATGGCGGTCGGGACGCCTGGCTGTCGGTGAAGATGCCCAACGTCGTTGGCACCCACGTCGATCTGCTGGTGCCGATGGTGCCCACCGCGCGGGAGGATTTCGACCGCGAATTGGCGCTGGGCTATGACGGCGCGCGAGCGGAGGCGAACCACTTCTGGTCCACAATTCCGCCGACGGCAGCGAAGATCGAGACGCCGGAAGCATTCATCAACGATACGATAACGCACAGCCTGAAGTTTGCCGAAGTCATCGCCGAAAAGAACCCGGCGGACGGGCATTACTCCTTCCTGTCCGGCTCATACACCTATGCCGACCTCTGGTCCACCCCCTTCGCGATGAACGCCATCATGTTGTTGGATACGCTGGGCTATCACGAGGTGGTCGCCCGGCACCTGGAAATCTTCCGTGCCGAACAAGGCACCGTGGTGCCGCCCGGCAAAGCCTTCGTGTTGCATCCGGGGTATTTGAGCTCCCCCAAAACGCTCACCTCCATCGATTGGCTATCCGATCACGGCGCGATTCTCTACGTGGTGGCCGAACATGCCTTGCTGACCGGCGACCGGCAATTTATCACCGGCTGGCAGGATGCCATCCTTCGTGCCTGCGAATTCATCCGTGATGCCCGCGCGCTGACCAATCACGATGGGGTCAAGGGAGTATTACCGCCGGCAGCGGCTACGGATTGCATGACGGAGATTCAGGCGGTGTGGAGCAGCGGCTGGAATTACAAGGGATTGATGGCCGCGGTGAAGCTGCTGCGCCAGATCGGCCACCCGCGCGCGGAGGAGTTTGCCGGCGAAGCCGACGAATACCGGACGGCATTCCAGCAGGCGTTTCGCGCGAAAGCCGCCGAGATGCCCACCTGGACAGACGCCGACGGCGCGGTGCACCCCTTCACCCCCACCGCCTTTTCCGGCGATCAACCATGGGAGCGCCGTCACGCCTTTTACCTGGACGCCGGACCGATGTTTCCCGTTTTCGCCGGCCTGTTCCCCGCCGACGATCCCCTGATGCAAGCGAGCATACGCTGGTTTCGCGAAGGCCCGCAAACCCGCTTCTACCGGCGTTTCAGCAACTGCTGGCAGACGCCGTGCCTGGATCACGAGATTTCGAGCTGCGAACCGTGTTATAGCTGGAACCTCTTCCACTCGCACCAGTTGGGCGATCGCGCGCATTTTCTGGAAGGATTGTATAGCCTGTTCGCCGGCGCGCTCTCGCGCCAGACGTATATCTCCTGCGAGACGCGCGGCGGGATCACCGGCAACCTGTTCGCCACCCCGCTGGCGATCTACCTGGCGCGACTGGCGATGATCGACGACCAACTGGCGGAAAACGAACTGCATCTGTTGCGGTTGATGCCGCTGGCCTGGCTGCAATCCGGTCAAGCGACGACCTTCGACCAGATCCCGACGGAATACGGCCCAGTCAGCCTGCGCACGCGGCTGGACGGTGAGGTGCTCGATGTCGAAATGCACGCCGCCTTCCGCGTCACCCCGCGCGTGTGGCTGCATATCCCGCCGCTTCCCGGATTGCGCGAGGTACGAGTGAACGGGAAGTCCATGCCGGCGGTAAGACCGATGGAAGTGCAACTTCCAAGTTGAGATTTGAAATCTGAGATTTGAGATTCTCGCACCGAGGAGTAATCATGCTGCTGAAAGAGTTACGTGGAAAAGTGATGACCGTGCGTGGACCGGTGGAACCGTCTGCCTTGGGACGGGTGACGATGCACGAGCATCTGCACAGCGACTGTTACGACTGGGAGCGCGAGGAACTGATCACTGAAGAAGCACCGATCGCGCCGGAACGGCGCGAAATGCTCTTGCGAGAAGCGATTCCCTATATGGCGCGCTGGCCGGAGTTCGGCTGCCATGCCTACGTAGACACCACACCCGCGCCCTGGCGCGCCTGGCCGACGATGTATGTCGAAGCGTCAGCACTAGCGAATATCCATATCATCCTCTGCACCGGATTTTATCGCGAACTGGAAGATGGGCGGTACTGGGTGAAAAAGCCGGAAGACCGCATCTGGCAATTCGTCGTCAACTCCTCCGTCGAAGAACTGGCGGATATGTGCATCGGCGAGATCGTCAACGGCATCCACGGCACCAACGTGCATGCCGGAGCGATTAAACTCGGTTCCAGCCAGCCGGAGATGACCGACGCGGAAACGAAGACCTTCCGCGCGGCCGTGCTGGCACAGCAAGCGACCGGCGTGCACATCACCACGCATTGCACCGAAACCGAAGTGGGGAGAAGCCAACTGGAGATGTTCGACGCCTGCGGCGCGGATTTGAGCCGGGTGGTGATCGGCCACGCCTGGTGGATCGCGGAACCCGAAGGCTTGAAGCTCAGCATGGAGTGGATGAAGCGCGGGGCGAATTTCATGCCGTCGAACATGGGCGTGGTCACGGGTACCACCGGCGAGAATTGGCGCCCGCTGGTGGAAGCCATTCACACCATCTTTGACGCCGGCCTGGGCGAGAAAATCACCTTCGGCACCGACTGGGCGTTTGTGTCGGAGTCCGGCGAATTCGGTCCCTGCAACTTCATCCCCCAGCCGCCGTTCATCCATATCTTCTCCAACTCCCTGCCCGCCTTCCGCGCGATGGGCATGACCGCCGAAGAAGAAGAATGCATCATGGCCAAAAACCCGCAACGGGTGGTGCAGATCGTTTGATTCACAGGATAAGATTCTTATCCTGAAAATCTTTAAATCCATCCTGTGAAACCTGTGAATCGAAATAATGAACAACAAAGGAGCTGTTATGTTGCTGAAAGAGTTGCGAGGAAAAGTGATGACCGTGCGCGGGCCGGTGGACCCATCCGCCTTGGGACGGGTGACGATGCACGAGCATCTGTATAGCGACAGCTACGATTGGCAGCGCGAGGAACTCATCTCCGAGGAGACGCCGATTTCCCCGGAACGGCACGAGTTGCTGGTGAAGGAAGCGATTCCCTATATGGCGCGCTGGCCGGAATTCGGCTGCCATGCCTACGTGGACACCACCCCGGTGCCCTGGCGCGCCTGGCCGACGATGTATGTCGAAGCGTCGGAACTGGCGAATATCCACATCATCCTCTGCACTGGCTATTATCGCGAGTTGGAAGATGGGCGGTACTGGGTGAAAAAGCCGGAAGACCGCATCTGGCAATTCGTCGTCAACTCCTCCGTCGAAGAACTGGCGGATATGTGCATCGGCGAAATCGTCAACGGCATCCACGGCACCAACGTGCATGCCGGGGCGATTAAACTCGGTTCCAGCCAGCCGGAGATGACCGACGCGGAAACGAAGACCTTCCGCGCGGGCGTGAAAGCGCAACAAGCGACCGGCGTGCACATCACCACGCATTGCACCGAAACCGAAGTGGGGAGAAGCCAACTAGAGATGTTCGACGCCTGCGGCGCGGATTTGAGCCGGGTGGTGATCGGTCACGCCTGGTGGATCATGGAGCCGGAAGGCTTGAAACTCGGCCTGGAGTGGATGAAGCGCGGGGCGAATTTCATGCCGTCGAACATGGGCGTGCCGGACGGCGAAGCCGGTGAAAACTGGCGCCCGATGGTGGACGCCATTCACACCATCTTTGACGCCGGCCTCGGTGACAAACTCACCTTCGGCACCGACTGGGCCTATTGCTCGGAAGCCGGCGAGTTCGGTCCCTGCAACTTCATCCCCCCGCCGCCGTTCATCCATATCTTCAGCAACACCCTGCCCGCCTTCCGCGCGATGGGGATGACCGCTGAAGAAGAAGAATGCATCATGGCCAAAAACCCGCAGCGGGTGGTGCAGATCGTTTGATTCACCGGATGAAAGGATGAATTTCAGGATATACAGGATAAGGTTTTTATCCTGAATATCTTCATTTCCATCCTGTCCATCCTGTCCATCCTGTGAATTCATTGGGGAGTTTTTATGCGTGACTTGTTGATCCTCGGTACCGGCGTGCACGGGGGCGAGATGGCGGAGATTGTCGAGCGGGTGAACGCGGTGACGCCCACCTGGAACCTGCTCGGTTTCATTTCATCTGATGGCAGCCGCGTCGGTGAGTTGCACAATGGCCTGCCGATTTTGGGTGGGCGCGAGAAGCTGGCGGATTATCCGCAAGCGTCGCTGGTGCCGGATAACCAATGGCCGCGCAACACGGACGTGCCAAAAGCGCGGCTGATCTCGTTGGTCGATCCGAGCGCCTTCGTCTCGCGCACGGCGATACTCGGCGCCGGCTGCGTCATCTACCCGCAGTGTTACATTGGCCTCAATGCCCGGCTCGGTGATTACGTCTTCTCGCTCAGCGGCAGCATCATCAATCACGACGACGTGATCGGCGACCGCACGGTACTCGCCAGCGGTGTGCGGTTGGCCGGCTGCGTGCAGGTCGAAGAGGATTGCTACCTCGGCCAGGCCTGCACCATCCGCCAGTACCTGCGCATCGGCCACGGCAGCCTGATCGGCATGGGCGCGGTGGTGGTGAAAGATGTGCCGCCCCAAAGCGTGATGGTGGGGAATCCGGCGCGGGTATTGGTAAAGAAAGCGGAGAGTCAATAACCATCTACTGTTGCGAGAATTGAGTTAGACGCATCTGAAGCCCATCAACATCTTGCACCATGCACCATTCACTTGCACTTGCACTTGCACTTACACTTACACAGAATGGTTTGTTAGTGGAAGTGCAAGTGCAAGCTTCCGCCAAACTGTAGGGCACACTGCAAAGGACATAGAAAACCAGGAATCTACCGGTTGACTCCACTACCTGTGCGCGATAATATGAATAGTGATTTTTCCGAAGGAGCGGTAGGAAATGGCGTCTTTTCGCAGGGCGTTAATCGCCGGCATGGTAGCCTGCGCTTGTGCGGTGGTGTTGGCCGCGCCACCGCCGCCGCCAGCCAAAGCGGTCTTCAAAATGGGGGCATCCCAGCAGGCGGTGCTGCAAATCCTCGGGATGCCCAGTAATATCTCGCAAACGGATAGCGACGGGAAGCAAATCTGGTACTACAAAAAGGCCCAGGTGAATTTTGTGAATGGCATCGTCGTTGGGTGGCGAGATTTCCTCGAAAAGTCTCCGGAGCACTCGGCAAATGCCGCGCCGTTACACCTGGGCGCGACGTCCGAAGAAGTCTTTGCCGCCTTCGGCTTTCCTCCGACCGCGCTGCATTATCTCAATCCGCGCAAACGCGTGGCCGGCGAGGAGGAGTGGAAATATAGCATTGGCGCAATCATCTTCCAGAACAACCATATCGTGGGATGGCGCAATCTCAACACCACGGCCATTTCGCTCGGGACGGCGAAAGAGGGTGCCCCCGCGGTGGACATCGGCGCGACTGCGCAGGCGGTCATCGACTATGCCGGCACGCCCCCCACATTGACCAGCTATACCGGCACCGACGAGCAGTGCTGGACATATCCGGATGGGCAACTGGTGCTGCGTGGCGGCAAACTGGTGCGCATCGACGTCGCCCCACCCGCACCGGCTCCTGCCGCAGCGCCTGGCATGGTGGATAAGGGGATCACACCGGAACTGGAAGCTCGCGCGGAGAATGCGCCCGATGAGGTAGCAACCTCGGTCGCCGCGCTGGCGGCATATCTGACGCTTCCGGCGCAAACGGAAGCGCAAAAGGCGCGCGTGCTCTTCCATTGGGAAACCACGCACATTAATTACAATGCCGCCGGTTTCTTTTCCACCCAACTGGGTGATAATAACCCGGAAACAGTGTTGAAGGATCGGACCGGAGTATGCAGCGGTTATGCCTTCCTTTACGCCGCACTCGCCCGCGCAGCCGGGTTGAAGTCCGAGGTCGTTTTCGGCAAAACTCGCACGCCCACTGCAACTCCCGGCCAGTGCGAGGAAGGCAACCATGCCTGGAGCGCCATCCAGATCAACGGGCAATGGCAACTACTCGATCCCACCTTTGCGTCCGGCAGCATTGATGAAAATAAACAATTCGTGCGTAAACTGAATGAGCATTTTTATCTCACGCCACCCGGCGAAATGATCCTCGATCACTTCCCGACCGACGCACGTCAGCAGTTGCTCGAGAAACCGTTCAGTCTGGAGGAATTCCAAAATCTTCCCGTGGTGAGTTCCGGATATTTTAATAGCGGTTTACAGATCGATAGCCATCCCAACCTGGTGGTGCCGATGGTGCGCGATCTGGTGCTCACACTACAGGGGCCGGCGGATGCCTCGTTGGTTACGCGGGTCTACCAAGGAGGACAACCGCTGCCGATTTCCACTTCCTTCGTGCAACGTGAAAACGATAAGTTTGTCGTTCGTGTCACCGCGCCCAGCGCGGGTACCTATACGCTGATGATCTTTACCGCCAGTCCGACCGAGCCCGGGAAATACGAATGCGCGCTGGAATACCGCCTCGAGGCGACCGAAGGCGCGGGCGAGCAGAGCGGTTATCCGATCGCCTTCGACAACTTTTACAAACGGCAAGCACGCCTGATCGCCCCGTTCGATCACTTCGTTCCCGGCAATGTCGCCGGTAGTTTCGACCTCATTCTCCCCGGCGCGCTGGATGCCACCATCCGCACGCGCTACGGACAGATGCATCTGAATAAACAGGGAAACCGTTTTTCCGGCAGCACACAATTACCGTTAGGTCCCGTACAGATCCTGGCAAAATATCCGGGAGAAACTCCTGCCCAAGCCAACACCGCGGTGGTGAGCAAAGGCATCCGGCAGCTCACGCTGCCGGCGCCACGGGTGGATAATTACGAGGTGTTGTTGCAGTTTACGGCGAAGTGAATCGGCTGCTGGTAGCGGGTTGATTATGCTGTCCGACATGAGCCATGGCTAGCAGCCTGTTGACTCTACTCTTCCCACGCATTAGTATGAGTGGGCATACGTTTGCGCGGTGGGGTGATGCATGAATATCTTTCGACGAGTCCTCTTTCTTCTTTGCGCCATTAGCGCGCTCGCGGTGCCGGCGTGCAACGGGTTCGCGGAGCCGTTACCCGCACCGGTCGATTTTCAACTGCGCGATTACCTGGGACGCAAGTGGGAAAACGAGAGCGTCAACTTTCCGCTCACGCCGGCGCAGTTGGCGCAGGCCACGGCGAAGCACGCGCTGGTGGACGAAGAGAACACCCCGATTACCTACCAGTTGACCACCGATGCCGCCGGCAGCCATGGCATTGAGTTGCTGACCAGCCTCGCACCATTCCGGCAGCGCAGCTATCACTTCACCGCGGCGACCGCGGCTACGACCACCGACCTGGTGGTGCAGGACAGCGCGGAGCGCATCCGGCTGTCCAATACGTCGATCGGCATTTCGATCCCGAAAACGCTGGCCAATGGCAATGGCCCGATCGAGAGCATCCGGCTGAACTCCGGCAAATGGGTCGGCAGTTCGCGATTAAAGAGCGATCAGCCGGTGACCGGTTTTACCGTCACTCTGACCGCGCGCGGCCCGGTCTTTGCCGCCGTCACCTGCAAGGCCACGCTGGGTGATGCTTCGACGTGGGAACTGCGTTTTCGCCTCAACGCCGGTGAGCCGGTGGTGCGGATCGATGAAGTCTCCGCGGTCAAAGGCAACGCGTCGATCTTCCGGCTGTTGTTGGACACCAATTTTGCGCCGGACCGCTTGCTCTACCGCGACGGCAAAATGAATCTCACCGAGAGCAACGTGACGATGATCGATACCGGGCTGGTTTATACCCTGGAACCCTGGCTGCACTGGAATAACCGCGCGCAACAGGGTTTGTGTTGCAGCCTGTTCAATAGCGAAGAATCCGATGACGTCCTCTCGGTGGCCGCCGGAGAGGCGGGCCGGTGGGTGAACCCCGCCCAGCCGGCCGATCAGCCGCAGGCGTCGCCGCAGGTACCGATGACCAAGGACGCCGATGGGCTGCACCTCGATTTTTCGTTAAAATACGGCCGGCGGATGTGGATGATCAGCGCGCTGGACAAAGATCGCTGCTTGAAGAAAGAGCAGGGGCAGTATCCCGCCGCGACGCTGCCGTTTCGCTACCTGATCAAGCATGGGCATTTTCCGCTCAACACGGTGAAGGACTACACGCTGAACTGGCCGCATCCACAGATCAGCTACCCCCATCTCCTCTTCACGCCGGCGGATGTGACACGCTTCCGCGCACAGGTGACCAATAAAGCGCCGTATGAACGGGAGATCACCCGCGCGCAAACCGATCCGAACCCGCTCAGTGAGTTCACCATGGATGGGCCGATCGCGGCCTTTTATGCTACCGGCGACCGCCATATCGATGATTACCTGGCCAAATCGGCGCTGCAGATGATGCAGCAGGCAGTCGATTTCTTCCTCAAGCAACCTGCAGTCACCTACGGCTGCGCGCCGCACCACGCGCAAGTGGTCGGCGCGGCGATGACGCTGGCGGACACCGCGCTGTCCGGCAATGCGCTGACTGACGAGCAGCGCGAGCGCCTGCTGGCGCAGGCGGCGTTTCTCGGCTACACCCTCAGTCGCGCCGATTACTGGTCGCCCGCGCGCGGTTACGCGGCAAACCCGAATATGACCACCTCGGTCAACGGCTATCTCGCTGCCGCCGCTTGCTTGGTCAACACCCATCCGCAGGCAAAAAGCTGGATCGACACCGCGCTGAAAGAGCTGAAGGATACGGAGCTTGACCACTGGTCCGACGAGAACGGCGGCTGGCTGGAAGCGCCGCACTACGCGATGGTCTCTTACGATCAGATTATTGGCGCCTTGATCATGGCGCAGAATGCCGGCATCAATGACGCGCTCTATACCGATCCCAAGGTAAAAAAAGTCATCAACTGGTTCAGCAAAATCTCCACTCCGCCCGACTCCCGCTATTTCGGCCATCGGCATCTTCCGCCGATCGGCAATACCTACCTGTGCGAACCGACGGGGGAGTTCGGCACGCTGGCATTTGTGTTCAAAGACCGCGATCCGGAGTTTGCGGCGCAGATGCAATGGATGTATCTGCAGCACAAATCATGGCCCTACCCGGGCATCGGCGGCGGCTATCCCGCGCTGTCCGGCTATCGCAGCCTGCTGCTGGACGCGACGATCCCGGTGAAGCCACCCGCCTGGAAAAGCGAGTTATCGCCGAACACCGTCGCCATCCTGCGCACCGGTTTCCCCAGCGACCGGGAAACCTCGCTGCTGCTGCTGGCCGGCGGCTTCGACGGCTGGCGCTCGCACTGGGACAACGATTCCGGCAGCATCACGCTGTGGGGCAAAGGGCGCATACTGGCGGATGACTTCGGCTATTACGGCATGGCCCCGATCGAGGATCACAGCCTGGTGGATTCTCCCGCGCTGACCGCCGGGATCATGACGGTGAAGCAGTTCGTTCCGCAGGAGAAGCTGGATTATGTCGATGGCACGCGTGGGAATTGGCGGCGGCAGATCGCCTTCGTGAAAGACGCCGACCCCCTCGCACCGAACTATTTCGTGCTCTGCGATAGCTTTCCGCAGCCGTATCCCGCCACCTGGCGCCTCTGGTGCACCGCCGAGAAGGTGGAGTTGGGCGCGCCGGGCAGCAAACCGAAAGCCACCGCGGACAGCGAAAATGCCGATCCCGAGGATGAACAGGCTGCCGAGTTGCGCAAGCTGAAACAGGAACTGACCCCGCTGGTGCAGCAAACCCAGCAGGCGGTCGCCATCGGCAAAGAGGATGTCGATCTGGATGTCTTCTTCACTTCGCCGGCGACGTTGACGCTGAAGTCGGAAAAGAAAACCCGCCTGTGCAACTGCGGTGTGTATCCGGATGGCCGCATGATGGGGATGCCCTCCACGCAGTTCGGTGTCATCGCCGCGCTGAAGGAGTGCACGAACGTCACCGCCGTGCTCTACCCGCGACTGAAGACGGAGAAACCGCCGCTCTTTACCACCATCGCCAACGGCAGCGGAGTGAAGCTACAGACCGCCACCGGGACGGATTACGTCTTCCTCAGCCCGACACCAATCAGCTATAAAGATGCTGACATCGCCTTCGAAGGCACGGTGGGCACGGCGCAACGGCGCGGGAAGAAGATTGTCCTTGCCATTGGCGCTGCCGGCAGCATCGCACTGGGGGGGCATACCGTGAAGGCTGAGACGGCGGAAACACGGGAGTGGGAAACGAAGTAAATGAATGGCGATCGGGACCGTTCCCAATACCCTTCACGACGGGAATTCAGTTGATGCTGATCTAGGAATGGCTGGACTCTTAGCAATGTTTGGAAGCCGACGCCCGTCGCGCCCAGTTACCAATAGACGCGGAAACGATGGCAATGCCTCACCGTCCTGCTGACGAGAGGCATTGCTTGATAAGTTATCTTATCAGCGCTACGTGCGCGCGATGAGTGCCGCAAACTCACATCAACCTGAGGTTCACGGTGTCAAAGTATCATGAGAGCGTCGGTTGGTATTCCGGAGCACGGTTGCCAATCGCTGAACGCCTGCGCCGGCAGGGATGCCGACGGTCTATGTTTGCTCTACAAAGGGGGCACAGGTGAAATACAATTTTGCGATCATCTGCGGGTTGCTGATGCTGCTGGTTTATACCGGCGCCGGCAATGCCGCTGACAAACGCGCGCATATCCCCTTGCTCACCGACGCGGCGGCGGCGCAGGCGTTCGTGCAGCACGCGCGCGACGCCGGCGGCCGGTGCTATGTCTCCGACTTGCGACGCGACGATGCCGGCAATCTGCTCAAGGGTGACAGTGAGACGGCGCTGCCGGCGGGACGCTACCTGCTGCACGTGCCGCTGGCGCTGGCGCCACTGGGCGATCTGCAGATCAGCGCCATCACGGTGACCATCACGGCCGGCAAAGAGAACCGCACCGTCACCATGCTTAACTTCCCCGTCGCCGATGAATTCACCGATCTCCCCTTAGCCTTTACCGCCCCCGGCGGGCAGCGGATGCCGGTTTCCATCAGTTGGACGATCACCGGTATGCTGGCGAAGAAGAATCGCCTGCAGGCACTCGGCGATCCGAAAGGACCGGATGAGGCGAAAGATGAGGAGAATACCGATACGGCGGTGCCGGATGACGAAGGACGCATCTCCCTGACCGAGTTGAGCAAACTTCCCCGCCACCTCGCTGCCGCCGGGCTGTGCCTCGAACCGCTCTCCCCGCTGGCGCTGACGGTCAGCACGGATAAGATCGTCTATCAACCGGGGGAGAAAGGTGTCGCCACCGTCAGCGTGAAGAACTGCGGCGATGCGCCGGCCCATGCCACGGTGAGCGCAGAAGTGGTGGCCGGTATGCAAAGCACTCGACCGGCCGGCAGCGGCGCGCTGGATATCCCGCCGGGCGAAACACGCGTGTGGACCGGCTCGTTTGAGACAACCGGCATGCGCTGGGGCGCGGAACTGCACGCCGTCGCGCGCGCCGGCGATGGCGTCGCGGCCGGTAAACGCGCCATCTTCGGCGTGACGAACAACTTCTGGGAGACCTCGATCAATTCCGGCATGATGTTTTCCGCCGATTTCATCGATCCCGCCAAAGCCGAAGAGTTCATGGAAGCGAAAAAAGAAGCCGGCTTTACCCAACTGGAAAGTGGTTTCTGGGCGCCGGATGAATTCGGCAATTTCACCCCGAAGACGGATATCTTCTTCGGCGGGCAAGGCGCCTACCCCGGCTCGGTGACCGGCACGAAAAATGTCCTGCGCGCCGCGCACAACCGAGGCATTTACGCCACGGTATATTCCAACCTGTGGGGTGGTGACGGCTACGATTCCTACGCGCAGGCGCGCCGTCATCCCGATTGGTTCACCGCACACGGCGGCGCGTATAGCGACTGGCTGGAAAACTGGGAGTTAATGTTTAAAAAGAAAGTGCCGCCGATCCACGTCTGGCCGTATACCTGCATCACTTGGGACGAGCAGCACATCGAACCGCTGAAGTGGCACGCGAACGAACTGATCGGCACCCACCGCCAAATCGGCTGGGATGGCGTGCGCTATGACTCGTATGCCGCTGATGATAAAGGGAACGTGCTCGCGACCAAAATCGTGCGCGATCTGGTGGACCCGGTCGAGCCGACCTTCCGCTGGGGATATAACTCCAGCGTCCCGAAAGCGACTACTCCGGAGATGTGGGACGTAATGTGCCACGGCGGAGAATTGGTAATGGAGGAAGGCCTGCGCGGCTACGCCGCACAACCCAGTTCGATTACCACGTATTTGAATACCCTGGCCGGTTTTCGCGATACGATCTGGTCGCACGACGGTCATCTCGGCATCTGCTATGATGTGCCGGGAATGCTGCGCAACGGCACACTGCTGGACCAGGTCTATTTCTGCTGCAGCATCCTGGTGACCGGCAGTCATCCCTATTATGGGCAAATGGACCGATCGCTGGGTGATTTTCCCGGCTTCGCCCTGCGCTATTCGGAATACATCTATAACAATGCGATGCGCCCGCTGACTAACCCGGAACAGGTGGTGACCTTCGGCAATAACCCGAAGCTGCTGTCCTGGGCGCGCCTGGCAAAACGGTTGGATATGGGCGAAGATCGCCACCGGGTGGTGCTGCAGTTAGTGAACCCGCCCGTCGACGACCTGACGCTGCATAATGCCGCGCTGAAAACGCCGGCGCCGCTCCGCAACCTGCCGGTGACGCTGGCGCTACCGGCCGGCGCACGGGTGACCGGCGCCTGGGCGCTCTGTCCCATTCCCACCCCGACCCAGCAAACGCTACCGGTGACCGGCACGGACAAAGTCACGCTCACAGTGCCGGAAGTGCGTTTCTGGACCGTGGTGGTGGTCGATTATACGGCGAAAGAAGGACTGCGATGAAGAGATGGTGCTTACCGCTATTGTTGTTGCTGCTGCTCTGCGCCACCCCGCTCTTCGCCATGACGGACGATGAAGAAGCGGCCAAACACAAGCTCGTGCCGCCGACGGAATGGGTCTTTCCGTCCTCACCACCGCTCGACGTGCTGGAAGTGCATGGGCGCTGGTTTCTCGATTATGCGCTCGACCGGGCAGAAGCGCGGTTGGGCGGCGCCTCGGTCTCCGCGTGCTGGCACCACCCCGAAGCCTTGCGCTATTACCCGGAGACTTACGAAGAGTTGATGTCGCATCAACTGATCATCGTCGGGAATATCAACGGGGAGGCCTTCGGTCCGGTCAAGCGCGCGATGCTCAAGCATTATGTCGAAGCCGGCGGCGCGGTGCTCTTTATGGGCGGACGCCTCGCCTTCGGGCACAGTTTTCACGGCACGGCGCTGGAAGAGATTTCTCCGGTCACCTTTGCCGATAAAGACGATTTCGCGGCCGCGCCGGCGGGCGGCTTCACGCTGGCGCCCGGTCCGGGCACCCTTGGCAAAGGGTTCGCGAAACTGGGCTGGACCGAGCAACCGCGCGTGTTCTGGTATCACGATGGCCTGACGCTGAAGCCGGAAGCCACCGTGTTGCTGACCGCCGGCGGCAAACCGCTGTTGATCACCGGCTCCTACGGCAAAGGACGGGTGGCGGTCTTTGCCGGCTCGGTGTTCGGCGATCCGCAGGCCGGACAGTTGCCGTTCTGGAGTTGGAAGGATTGGCCGGAGATCATGGCGGCGACTATGGACTGGTTGACCGCGCAGCAGCGCGCCAACGATTCCGGCATGAGTGAAGAAGGGCGCGCCACGCTGACCGCCCGCTTACTCGGCAACCGGGTGAAGCATGCGGCAGAGATCATCCCGCGCCTCACCCGTGCCGCGCGCGTTTGCCACGACCGCGCCACCGCCCGCCTGCTGCTGGAGGCGATTCTCAACCTGGAAGGCGAAGTACCGCTGGATGTCACCGACGTGGCCGATGTGGCCGTGCGACCGTTTGTCGATGCCTCCTTTGCCACCACCATCGAGACGCTGCGCAACGCGCCGCGCTCGAGCGAAGTGTCGCTGGCGCTACGCCTGCTGGGGCAAATGCGCGCAGCGGGCGCACGCGAGAAGCTCGAAGACGCGCTGGCCAATCCCGCCCAGGGTGGCCCCCAGGATTCGCTGGAAGATGGCCGCGGCAAAGATGCGGTGGTCGAGGATGATAAGGATGTCAAATACGCCATTCGGCTGGGTGCGCTGGAAGGACTCGGTAACCTGGGTGACCCGGCCGCGCTGCCGGCATTGCAGGCCGAAATTCGGAAGGAAGGAAGACTGCGCTCGGTCCCGGCAAAATATCCGCACGAGATTACCCAGGAGGATGAACTGTATCAGGAAGCTGTGTTGTCCGCGCTGCGTTGCGGCGATACCGCGCAGGCCGGCCCGCTGGTCGATGCGCTGCTGGAAAATCGGTACGTCTTCATCCGCATGATCAGTATCCTCGACAGCCCTGACTACCCGGGACCGGAGCACATCGGCGATCATGCACTACGCCTGCGGGTCATAAAAGCGATGCCGCGCGTGTGGGCGCGTCAGGAGCAACTCTACCGAAAGCTCAACGACCTGCCCGACCGCGTTCTCCCCGCCCTCGCCGCGCGCCTGGCCGTCGAAGACGACTTCCGCGCCGTCCCCATCGCTTTCGCCGTCTTCGGCAAAGGCTTCCGCAAAGCCAACACCCACCTGCCGCCGGCGGTGGTGGAAGCGTTGAAGAAAGCGGTATTGCCGGCAGTGGCCGATCTGGCGCAACCGTAAGGTAGTACATCGTGGCATTCATTATTCAACGCAGAGGCACAGAGACTAAGAGAACGACGCAGAGAGAAAAGAAACCGGAGTATTGCGGTAGGTCACCAGTATGGGATGTGAACGAACGCTATGGGAGCCGGCAGTCCTCTGCCGGCATGCTCAGTGCCCCCTGTCCGGTACAATATTGTTCTCTGCGCAATATCTCTGCGTCTCCGCGCCTCTGCGTTGAAAAACATAATGGGGTAGAGTGAAACTGGATAATGCAATCACTACGCTATCTGACTTTTAACACCGTCGTGCGCCTGAACCAGATCGAGGTGTCGCGCGACCGGAACGAGGGACAGGACGAGACGAGCATCCATACCCCGGCGAATGCCGAGGTGTTCCGCGCCGCCATCGCCGAGGGTTGGCCGGGCGCGCCGATCACCTGGAGCTTCAGTTGGCGAGCGCTGCACTCCGACGCTCCCAACTACCGTGACATCCGCGCGCTGGTGAAAGAATACGCGGCGCAGTACGGCGACGACGTGACCTTCCTTCCCGGCGCGTATTTCGCGAACATGTATAACACCCGCGCACAGGTGAATCTCGACCTGCGCGATGGACTGAATGCGGTGCGCCGTTTCATGGGCGACGGATTCAACCCGAAGAGCGTGATCGCGGGCTTTCTGGCCGCGGAGAACCAGCGTTACCTGGCTGAGGTGGAAGACATCCATGTCTGCCAGGGCACTATCTGGAGTCAATACGCCATTGACAACGGCGACGGCGACGGTTCAATTAGCTATCCCTACTACCCCTCCCGTGAGCATTTCTGCAAACCCGCGCAAGGTCCTGACGATTTTATCGATTGCGTAAACCTCGATGGGTGGACGATGGATTTTCTCGCCGCCCGCCGCGAGGGTTTCAAACAAGGTTTTAACAGCCGCATGGGCGTCGGTCCCATCGAGACCATCGGCGCGTATGGAGCGGAGATTGGCTTGCAACAGATGCTGGCCACCACGGCCATGCATTTCGACCGGGGCGTCGAGTTGAATGGCTTCGGCTGGGTCACCAACATCTGGGAACTGTGCCTGGTGCAGCATATCGGGCAGTTGGAAACCTTGTCCGCGTGGCTGCGGCAAATCCGTCTCCGCTGGCCGGACACCCGGTTGATCACTGCAGGTGACTTTGGACTCGAGTGGCGCGCGACGCATCCGAACAACGACCACCTCGACTACCGCTTCGAACAGACCGGCACCGGCATCGGCGGCTCCGACGCCGACATGCGCATCCGCTGGTTCATGAACAAGGACTTTCGGCTGGCGCTGCTGTGCGAAGTGGACCAGACCGAGTCGGAAGTGGTCATCGACTTCACCCGCTATAATCAACCCGCGCGCGAACCGGCTGACCAGACGCGCAACTGGACCCTGTTTGGCGACATCAACCAGAAACAGACGCGAGCGCAGGACCGTCCCCTCCCGCTCGCGAACTTGCCGGCGGCATCGCGGGAACTAATCGCCGCGCATTACCCGGAAATGACATCATTTTGAAAAAACTACTCTTTATCGTTGGGTAAGATAAAGGATTGCATCCGATGCCACAAATCTCCGCTTCAAGCCCATTAACCCGGCAATATCTGCTCCCGACGCGCATCGTCTGGCACGGCGACGGCGCCATCGATCCGCCGGACATGCTGCGCGCGCTGGAGCGCGCGAGCGGGCAGGTGAGCGTGTTCGGGCCGAAAGGCAGCATCTTGCGGCAGACGGATGCCGGCGGCATGCTGGTGGATTTCGGGCGGGAACTGCATGGCGGCATCCAACTGGTGGTCGGCCAAACGCCGGGGCAGCAGCCGGTGCGATTGCGCGTGCGGTTCGGCGAGTCGGTCAGTGAAGCGATGCATAGCCCGGTGAACGACCACGGTATGCACGAGTTGACGGTGGAAACGGCGTGGATGTCGCAGAGCGATTGTGGCAGCACGGGATTTCGCTTCGCGCGCATCGACGTGGTGGAGGCGGGGAATTTCGTCGAAATTCAAGGTCTCCGCGCCATACTGCTGGCACGCGATTTGCCCGCGATCGGACACTTCGAATGCAGCGATCCACGGCTGAACGATATCTGGCAGACCGGCGCGTGGACGGTGCAGTTGAATATGCAGGACTACCTGTGGGACGGCATCAAGCGCGACCGCCTGGTGTGGATGGGCGATCTACACCCGGAGATGATGGTGATCAATGCCGTGTTCGGCCATTGCGACGTGGTGACCGCGAGCCTCGATTTCGCTCGCGAGGAGACGCCGCTGCCGGGCTGGATGAACACCATGAGCAGCTACTCGCTCTGGTGGATCCTCGCGCAACATGACTGGTACCTGTATCAGGGCGACCGCGACTACCTGCGCCGGCAGCGCGAGTACCTGCTCGGCTTGCTCGCGCAGGTGGAGGCATGTGTCGCCGGCGATGGCAGCATGCAGTTGCCCGCCACCATGCTCGATCATCCGATGAGCCGCTTTCCCGCCGCGGTGCTGGTGGGTCACCAGGCGCTGGTGGTGCTGGCGTATGAAGCGGCGGGACGATTATTGCGCGCGTTGGATGAGCCGCAAACCGCCGGCGAGTGGGAAGCGCGCGCGCGACGGTTGCGACAGCGCGTGCCCGATCCCGGCGCCTCGAAGCAGGCGGCGGCGCTGCTGCTGCTGGCGGGGATGCGTGACCAACACGATCCCGCCATGCAGGCGCTGTTCCAGCCACCCGACCGCCACTTTTCGCCGTTTTTCGGCTATTATGTGCTGCAAGCGCGCGCCAAAGCCGGGGATTACGTTGGCTGCCTCGATCTCATCCGCCGTTACTGGGGCGGCATGCTCGACCTTGGCGCCACCACGTTTTGGGAGCATTTCGATCTCGACTGGCTGGAAAATGCCGGACGCATCGATGAGTTGCCGGTGGCGGGCCGGCGCGACGTGCATGCCGAATGCGGCGAATTTTGCTACACGAAATTCCGCCATAGCCTGTGTCACGGCTGGTCCGCCGGCCCCACCGCCTGGTTGAGCCGGCACGTGCTCGGTATCCATCCCGGCGCACCCGGCTTCGAAACGGTGACGATTGCGCCGCAGTTAGGCGATTTGCGCTGGGCCAGCGGAGCATTCCCCACCCCATTCGGCCCGATACACGTCGAGCACCGGCAGCAGGATGATGGCAAGGTCACGACGAAATTGGAATTACCGAAGGGAATTTGCTTGCGTGATAGCGATTCCACGGGTGACGGTTGGAACGGATTGTAATACCGGTGGTTGCTGTCATGACGGCCGGTTATTTTGTTTTCTCAATGGTGTGCTGCCTGTGTGGGAGTATGGGAGTTTGTGGGTGTGGGAGTAATTCACCTCTTTCCGAGGGATCTTGGCGTTTCGCCCATACTCCCATACTCCCATACTCCCATACTCCCACACGCAAACACCCACACCCGATATAAATCAGGAGGTTTCCATGGCTCTCTCAACCAATTACTGGGCATCCATTGACCCGACGACCGTGCCGCGCATCACCACGGACCAGGTGCCCGGTCCGAAATCCCGCGAACTCAACACCCGCGGCATGCGCCATATGATCGGCTATTCGAGCCAGGTGACGCTATGCCCGGTGGTCTTCGATAAAGGTCACGGCGTGACGCTGACCGACGTGGACGGCAATGTCTACATCGACTTTTCCAGCGGCATTTACGTTACCACACTGGGGCATTGCCACCCAAAAATCAGCGAAGCAGTCGCGTTCCACGCGAAGAATTTGATGAATTGCCACGACTTCAATACGCCGATCAAGGTGGAATTACTGGAGAAGCTGGCGGAAATTCAACCGTGGGATCTGACCGGCATGCAGTTATACGATAGTGGTACGGCGGTGGTGGAAGCCGGCTTGCGCGTCTGTCGCGCCGCCACCGGCAAATCGGAGTTCATCTCCTGCTTCATGGATTTCCACGGCAAGAGCGGGCATGCGGTGAGTTGCGGGCAGATGAATGCCACCAACGGCGCCGGACGCGCGCAGGGATTCTACATGGTGCCCCGCCCCTACCCATATCGCGCGATGTTCACTAAAGCGGACGGCGCTATCGATACCGACGGCTACCTGGACTTCTACGATCAGTTCATCAAGTGCGCCACCACCGGCAACGTCGCCGCCTTCGTGCTGGAACCGGTGCAGGGATGGGCCGGCTCGGTCTTCCCACCGGACGATTTCTTCCCCAAACTGCGCAAATTCTGCGATGACCGCGGTATTTTGCTGATGGCGGACGAAGTGCTCACCAGCATGGGCCGCACCGGGAAATTCTTCTGCATGGAGCATTGGGACACCGCTCCGGACGTGGTCACGGTGGGCAAAGGGTTCGGCAACGGTTTCCCGGTGACCGGTATGTTGGTGTCGGACAAATACAAGGACAGCATCAATAAAATCTCCGCCTCCACCAGTTACGGCGGCAATCCGATGGCTTGCGCGGCGGCACTGGCGAGCATCCAGGTGATGCAGGAGGAAAACTTACTGGAGCATGCGCTCGAACTCGGCGCGTATTTCGACCAGCGCATGGCCGCCATGCAGGCGGCGCATCCGATCATCGGCGAGGTCCGTGGCAAAGGCTGCCTGCAGGGGATCGAGTTGGTGAAGGATCGCACGACGAAAGAACCGTTCGCCGAAGCCGGCAAACTGGTCTATCAGTACGCGTTCCGCAAAGGCCTGGCCTGGGTGCCCGCCGGCCACATCCTGCGCATGTCCCCGCCGATTGTGATGGATCAGGCCATCGCCGCGAAGGGGATGGATATCATCGAGGAGTCGATCGCGGAAGTCGAGAAAGAATTCGGCTATTGAAAGGAAGGGGTTAGGGATTAGGGATTAGGGACTAGATCACGAAGACGGAATCGCATTTGCGCAAAGGAATCATTGAGCCGTGGTCGGATCGCCGGCATCTCGCCGGCACGTGGCCGGCTTCAGCCGGCCAGTCCCAGACCCCGGATTGATCCGGGGGGAACCTGGCGTTCCGGGCGATGAGACCGCGCCAACATTCTTCCGTCTTCCTGATCTAGCAACGATCGAAATATCGGCACTTTACTGCCAAATATACGAAATACTCATGTATTTCCCCTACCCTAGTCCCTAGTCCCTAACTACTAGCCACTGGAAAGGTTGGCAATTTGACGGCGGCAATTCTCACCTTTGATCTCGGGACAACGGCGCTGAAGACGGCGTTAATCGATGAGGGAGGCAATCTCCTGGCCATCGACACGCGGGAATACGCCTTGCTCACCCCCCAGCCGAATCGGGTGGAGATGCTGCCCGACTCCTACTGGCAGGCGGCGTGCGCGGGGACGCGGGCGGTGCTGGCGAAGACGGGCATCGCGGCGGACGCGGTGCAGGCGATCGGGATGAGTTCGCAGGGGCAGACCTTTATCCCGCTCGATCCGGCGGGAACGCCGCTGGGCAATGCCATCGTCTGGCTGGACAATCGGGCGCAGGCGATCGCGGATGCCTGGGAAGCCGATTGGTTGACGCGGGACGACTATGCGCGCATCAGTGGTTATCCGTTCATTCCGGCCGGCTTGACGGTCTTCAAAATCGCCTGGCTGGCGCAGCATGCGCCGGAGATGCACCGCGCGTGGAAGTTTCTCTGCCTGCCGGATTACCTGCTCTATCTGCTCACCGGCGAGACGGCGACGGATTATGTCACCGCGCGGATGGCCGGCTTGTTCGACCTGCAAACCGGCGACTGGGAGCCGCGCCTGCTGGCCGCCGCGGGTATCACGGCAGCGCAGTTGCCCACGGTGCTCCCGCCGGGACACTGCGCCGGGCAGTTGCGCGCGCATGCCGCCGCCGCGTTGGGGCTGCCGGCGGGCATCCCGGTCTGCGTCGGCGCCAACGATCAACTGGCGGGCGCGGTCGGCGCGGGCAATATCGCGCCGGGTATCGCCACCGAAACCACCGGCACCGCGTTGGCGCTCATTGCCACCACCCCCGCGCTGTTGACGCACGACCACATCGCCGTCGGGCGTCACGCGCTGCCGAATCTGTACTATGCGATGACATATCACGACATCTCGGCGATTATCCTCAAGTGGTTCCGCGACCTGTGCGCGCCCAATGAACCGTATGACCGCTTTCTGGCAGATATCGACCAGGTGCCGCCGGGCAGCGACGGATTGGTGGTGCTGCCGCACTTTGCCGGCATGACCGTCCCACGTTTCGATCCCACTGCGCGCGGAGCCTTTATCGGGCTGACGCTCGGGCACACCCGCGCGCATCTGGCGCGGGCGATCATGGAATCCTGCGCCTGCCTGCTGCTGGATTGCCTGCAACCCATTGCCGAACAGGAGTCGATTCATGTCATCCGCTCGCTGGGCGGCGCGGCGCGCAATCTCGCCTGGCTGCAGATGAAAGCGGACTTGCTGGGCATTCCGGTGGAGCGCCCGCGCTGCGCGGACGCCGCCTCCCTCGGCGCCGCCATGCTGGCGGCAACGGGCATCGGCTGGTTCACCGACGCCGCGCAAGCCTCGACCGCCTGGTATCGTCCCGACCGCGCATTCACCCCCGATCCCGCCCGCACCGAGGTATACCGCCAGGTGTATGCGCGCTATCACGAATTGAGCGAGCGCTTGCAGGGATTTGTACCGGTGATGGGGTAAATTTACGTATGGGAGTATGGGGGTGTGGGAGTGTGGGAGTGACGGCCATGGTTGATTATACCAGCCACTCCCACACTCCCATACTCCCACACTCACACACTGTTATCGATTGAAAGGATATCTTCATGGATACTCTCGGCGTCGGCATAATCGGTTTCGGGTTCATGGGCAAGGTGCATGCATATGATTATAAATGCCTGCCATTGTATTACGATCCCGCGCCGGTGCGGGTGAAATTGGTCGGGGTAGCGGAGATCGATCAGGCGCGCGCACAGCGGGCGGCAGAGCAAGGCGGATTTGAATTCGGCACCAATGACTGGCACGCGTTGATTGCGCGCGACGATATCCAGATCATCGATATCTGCTCGCCGAACAGCCAGCACGTGGCGCAGGTGCTGGCGGCGATCGACGCCGGCAAACTCTGGGAACATTACCAGCAGTTGGGCCGGTTCGGGCAGCGCGTGGGCCGGGTTCTTCCGCTTTTTCTGGTCTATCTGATTTTTTGCCGGGGTATCGGTTTGCTCTTTGGCGGTTCCTACAGCCCGGTGCGCGGGCCGGTCTCCAGTGAATGGAACTATATGTTACTCTGGGCCTCCATCTATACGTTTCTTTTTCTGGCCTTTTGGATCATTGATGCCGCTTGTTTGTGCCGCTGGCTCATCGAGCGGCTGAGCGAATCGCCCACCCGCTACCCCAAATCCTGTCTGCGCTTTTTTGCGCGCCAGCGCGGCTTGGGTAAAAAGCCCGGCAGCGGTGATTACGAGGACACGGCTATCATGGAGAAACATCCCGCCTACGATGACTCCATTCTGGCGGAATGGATTGACATGAAATTGATCGAGCAGCTGACCGAACGCGTGGGCCGGCTCGTGTATTGCCCCTTCATTGTGTTCTTCATCCTCATCGTGTCCCGCAACAACTGGCTGGATCGCTGGCCCTGGCCGCCCGGCCTGGTCATCATCTTCGGCCTGAATCTCGCGCTGGCGGCCGCGAGCATGATCATCCTGCAAAACGCCGCCCTCCGGGCGCGCGACATCGGCCTGGAAACATTGCGGGCCAAAGTGGAGGCCGCCGAACAAAAAGCCGCGCCGACTCCGGAAGTCAACCAGGCGGCCGTCGGGCGCAAACTTCTCGACGAACTCCAATCGCTCGACCGGGGCGCCTTCGCGCCGTTCTGGCAAAACCCGCTGATCGGCGCCATCCTCATCCCTTCCGGCGGCTCTGTGCTGCTCGAACTGCTGGCGTATTTGTTCAAGTAAACGGACGGATCTTCTTCGCGCCTCCGCCGGCGGCGGGTGCCGCGCCATTCTCGCCGGATCGGGCAATCCGGCACGGCCCCGGGAGATATCCGGTGGCAGTTCGGAATTCCGGCTTGTCTTTTGTCGCAAACCCTCTTGAATCAGTTGCATGATACCTCATGCGC
>Ga0118677_10003663_pt1 | contig 28824 bp, 22 predicted proteins | sample AliMusrvi5mmetaG_FD_86154 | JGI IMG/M metagenome (GOLD analysis project Ga0118677, IMG submission 86154) | reverse complement strand
CAAACGACGCGGAGGGTGGCACTCATATGAACAACGTATGGTATACTTCACTCTCCCCGGTGAAGGAAGCTTATTTTAATTGCATTGGGCGGGACGCCGGCGGTCCGACCGATAACACCGTGCCAACGCGGTTGAGCGACATGATATTGAGAGTGAGGTCACTAGTATGAGCGGAGCCATCGAACGGGTACAGGCGGCATTTGCGCATCGCGCGCCGGACAGAACGCCGTTATTTGAAATATTTTGCACCTATCATCCGATCCATTGGGCAATTTGTGGCCGCACGGTAGGCACCGATCAGGCGATGTGCTGGGATGCGATGGCGGATGGGATTTCCGGAGACGAATTGCTGGAAGCGCACGCCCAGGCGGCCTATCGCGTCAATCGCTTCTTCGGTCTCGATATGGTGCGGTTGTGCGGCGCGCCCGCGCGGGAGTATACCCGTCCGGTGAAAACCGGTCCGGACACCTGGACGCGGGACGGGGTGGAATATGCGCTCAATCCCCGCACGCAGTTAATCGAACTGGCGCATCCCGGCGCGGCGGATGCCTATTCGCGCCGCGTGACGGAGGAGCAAATGCGCGGGTGGATTGCCGCCTGGGACGGCAAGCCGTCGACCGGCGCCTATGCCACCAATCCGCTCACCCGGCGCGTGCGCGAACTGGCCGCCGCCGATGGCATCGAGTGGGTCTATATGGGGGAGATCGGCATCGGCACCGGGGTGGCGTTTTATCCGCCGTTTATGCTGGAATGGATGTTGACGGAACCGGAGTTGTTTCAGCGCTGGCTGGACATGCAAAGACTCTCCGGGCTGGCACTCACGCGCGCATTGATCGCCGATGGCCATACCGTCATCGCGATGGGAGGCGATGTCAGCGCCGATAAGGGACCGTTCATCTCGCCGGCGCTGTATCACGAGTTCATCCTGCCGGTCATTCAGGAGCACGTGCAGGTCATCCATGATGCCGGCGCGCTGGCGGTCTACACTTCCGACGGCAATCATTGGGCGATCAAAGACGATTTCTTCTTCAATTCGGGCATCGACGGCTATAAAGAGGTGGATCACGCCGCCGGCATGACCTTCGAGCGCCTGATCGCGGAAGGGGTCAAAGATCGTGTCTGCATCATCGGCAATATCGACGCCCGCTTCACCCTCTGCCTGGGCACACCCGAGCAGGTGCGCGATGAAGTCATCGCCCGCCTGCGTTCCGGGCAGCAAACTCCCGGCGGCCACATCCTCCATAACAGCCATTCCGTTCATGAAGACGTGAAAGTGGAAAATTATCACGCCGCCGTCAACGCTTATCGGGATTACTTCGGGTTGTCGCCGCTACCGAGTCTAGCGTGAATACGCACGTGTTCGTAGTGAACCACGCAGCGCAGCGGAGTGGTGGCTTGGTGGTCTACAGGGTTATCGCTGTGCGGCTACGCGGACGCCACTCCGCTGCGCTGCGTGGCTCACTACGAACGACAGAGTGGCTCAGAACGACGGAGTGGCTCACCGAACGACGGTGGTTCACTTCCAACGGGGAAGATCAGATCAATCCCAATTGCCCACCTTCTTCGCCGGTAATGGCGCGCAAGGCGGGGAAGGTGTTGCTCAGGTTGGCGAATTTCTGATAGGGGAGCGGCAGGTGCAGGCGCGAGGCCAGTTGGATGGCGTTGGCGACCGCCTGACCGCCGGGATGGTTATTGAAAAAGACGAAGGCGCGGGTGTGCGGCTGCAGGTGGCGCTCGATGACTTGCGTCAACTCATCCAGTTCGTGTTCCCCATACAGATAATCATAGCGGTGGGCGCCGGCTTTCGGTTGACGCCACTCCGCGGCGTTGCGCCCATGCAGCCGCCAGTAACTCAGGGGTTGGGGCGATATCGACGGTTCGTCGAGATTGCTGAAGAACGGCTCGTCAATGCGGGCGCGAGTGGCGCGATAAGCGGTCAATAACTCCTGGGTGCGGGGGTTTTGCCAACTGGAATGGCGCAGTTCCACCGCCAGCGGATACTCGCGAAACCGCTCCAGCGTGCGCCCCACCGCGGCGACATTCTCTTCGCGCTGGGAGAACGCATCCGCGTATTGCACCAGCACCGCGCCCAGGCGTTCCCGCGCGGCCAGCACATCCAGCACGCCGCGCATCCCCGCTACATCCTCCGGCGTAATCTCCGGCGACAGACCTTCCTCGCGCGCGTAGAACTCGGGATGGGTGAATTTGCGAAACAGTTTCACGCTGAAAAGAAACGAGGACGGCGTTCGTTCCACCCACCCGCGCACCGTCTCCAGCGACGGCAGGCGATAAAAGGTGACATTCACTTCTACCGCCGGGAAGCGTTCGGCATAATATGCCAGTTCATCGACCTTCCGGCCTTTCGGATAGAAGACGCCGTTCCACTTTCCGTAACCGGCGGGATACGACCAGCCGGAGGTGCCGGGATAGATTGATACGGTTGGCAGCATGGATGGAACCACCGTTGGTAGGGTTTCAGGTGTCAGGTGTCAGGTTTCAGGTTTCAGGTAGGCTGGATAGATCGGATAATTGCATGGCCCCCCTGGATTACTCCCCCGCCACCAGCGGATGCAGGCGCCAGCCGTCGAAGAAGGCGCCTTCGGCCTGGGAGAGAATGCGGGTGGCGAAGGACATGTGTTGCGCACGGCAGCGTTCGGCGAAATCGTGCTCGGTCTGTTCGTCGCCCAGCGGGATGACCAGGCGCGGTTGCAGGAGCTTGGCGGCGAGGACGGCATCGCCCAGCGACATGCCGTCGAGGGGCAGGAAGACGAGTTGCGGATGAAACTGTTCGCCGATGGGGCCGAATTCGCCGAGGAACTGGGTATTGCCGGGATGGTAGCAGAGCAGATGATCCGCCTGCACGAGAAAACCGAGTTGCTCGTCAGGATTTTCATTGCGCGCGGGGGTGGCCAGCACGCCCAGCGCCGGGATATCGAAACGCGCACCGGGTGAGATGGCCACCGAGCGGTCTTCGCCGATGCCCAGCTCGAGCAGGTGTTGGCGCAGTTGCGCAGGACCGATGAAACGCGACGACGTGCGGTGGGCCAGGCGCGCGAGCGCCTCATTCGCCGGCGTCACGCCGAAGAGGAGCAGATCGGCGGTCGGCAGGTCTTCCGGCGTCAGCAGGCTCTGCGTGGTGATTTCCGGCATTAGCGCCGCCAGGTAGCGGGAGGTTTTCAGCATCAGCGCCGTGCGTCCCACGCGCCAGAGCGCAGCGCGTCCGGCCGGGACACGCTGGGCGGTGATCAACTCGGCTAGTTGCAATCCGGGCCGGCTCCAATCGCCGCCGGTGAGAATGCCGGAACCGACTTCCAAACGCAGCGGGAGCGACAATGGCTGTCGGGCCGGCAGTACCAGCGCGCCGCCGCGGGTATCGTCAGCGGTCGGTCCCGGGGTAGCCAGCGGTTGCAGGCGTATCACATCCTCTGCCGGTCGGTTCGCATCGCGCTGCGCGCCGATCACGGCGTGCGGCAACAGATCGCGCGGGAAGGTCAGGCGCACATCGACCGGGGCGCGCGACAGGCGAAATCCCAGCCAGCCTTCGCGCAGATCGCGCGCCATCGCCTGATAGGGGGTGGTGACCAGCAAGCCGAAATCCAGTTCGTTGCCGGATGGGCCGATGCCGCGCTGTATCTCGACGGATTCGACCGGCAGCACCACGCGATCGCCGGCTTGCGCGCGCAGCGAGATCACGCCCGACCAGGTGGCGCCTATCGGCTGGACAGTGCGATTGGTCAATACTTCCTCGACGAGCACCTCCGGCTTGCCGGCTTGCAGGCGAATGAACCGCTCGACCAGGATGGTGGCGGGGGTCATGCGGACACGGCCTTCGCGCATACTGGACACCTGATCGACCAGACACCACGCGCGCACCACCGCACTCTCCGGGGTATTCTCGACGATCTCCGCATCCCACCCGATGTGCGAAATGATTTCACCATCCGCCAACAGCGAGGGAAACGCCGCGCACCAGCCGCCATGCACGTGCAGGCCGTTATGCGCGTCGCGGATGAATTCCGTCGCCAGCAGTTCCAGGTTGGCCGGACGATAAAACAGGCTGCATAAGCGCGCGCCGAATTGCGGCAACAGCGACAGCGTCAGCACGCCATTGTCCATAATCAAGGACCGCGTGCCGGCTAACATACTCTCATGCACCGCGCAGCGCGCGCGCGGCAGTTCCATGTTATCGGGAAGTAATGCCATGAATGACCCAATTGGGGGATCGCGGTTCGGGACGAAGCCCCCCCCGGCATAAATGCCGGGGCTATTGAGATACGCCCCATAAATGGGGCTTGATTGGCCGTGTGAACGATGATCCCCATTTATGGGGCGTATCTCAATAGCCGGGCGGTTTACCGCCCGGTTGCCTAACCCCTATTCCGTAACGTCAATAGCCCGCGTCCGTGTAGCTCACGGTGATCGTCTTTTCGTCCGGTCCGTTATTGATTGCGTAATAGGCGCCGCCGACGGTGAAACGGTTGATAGCGATGCCCAGGCTGGCGGCATTGCGATCGAGGTTTGCGCCTTGCAGGTGATCGACTTTTACCAGCAGCAGACCGAGTTGCGCCCCGGCGCCGACCATGGTCGCGGTTTTTCCGTCATTGCGGAGGAACCCGGCGGAGACCTTGACCGTCGGCAGCGATTTCGTCGCCACCAGGTAATATTGCGAGTGTTCGCCTTTGGCGAGATTCTGTACGCCGAACGCGAAAGCCGGCATGATCAGGCCTTCCCCTCGGTAAACCCACTTCAGGTTATAAACGGCGCCGATATCGGTGATCTGGTCAACGCCGCCTTCTAACCCAAGAATCAGACCTGTCTGCGCGCCCATCAGCAGCTTGTTATGTTCGCCGTATAACAACCCGCCCGAGTTCGTGATCGCATCCGTGCGCGTCTGCAGAAACCCCAATGACTCCGCGGTCGGCATGAAATTCAGGCCCACGGGGACCGTCCACGCGGTGAGAGCCAGCGCCAGCAGCATAGCCGGTACGACGATACGTGTGATATTCACGGTTGCACATTCCTTTCGCGCGTGCCATAATCGCACGCTAGTAGCTATAACTATTCGGAACAAGGCGCGAGAGTCCTTTTCCAGTTATCGCACGCGCACTTCCACGCGCCAGGCGATGAGTAAGATATTCGGATTCGCCGGCGACGGGACATGAAATGTCTGGGGATAGCCGGAGGCATCGCCGCTGTAATGCGTCCAAGTGGAGTTCAAGGGAATCTCTGTCAGAAAATCGTTGCCGGCGGGTCCCAGCGCGGAATAGGCATTGATGTAACCGATGTTTTGCGGACTGGTCACCAATTGCGTGCGGGTGATCCAGTTCAATTGGATGTAGGTGGGCACTTCCTGCCCGGGACCTTTGATATCTCGCACATCGACTTCCACCCAGAGTTGCGGGGGGTCATCCGAAATGCCATAGCGGAACGGCGCGCCGATCGGTACCCCGTTCCGGTATTCCTGAAAGGAACCGCCGTTGTATTGCACGAAAAACGGTGGTTGTACGACGGGATCGTTCGGCCCGAGGCCGGACAGGGTACCCCAGCCGTTGCCGTTCTGCGGGCCGGTGACGATGGGGATCGGCCCATTGGTGTTGGTCTGGTCGGTATTGACCGCGAGATAGTAAAATGCCGACGGATCGATTTGCCCGGCGACGGTAATCTTGCTGTACAGGGTGACGGGCGGAGCGGCGCCGCTGGCTTCCGTGCCGGTGGGGAAGCGCGCGCATCCCACCGCCGTCAACACCAACACTATCCCGGCCAGCCAGTAAACTGCACGCATGATTACTCCTTCGCGCCGCGGGGAACAAGGATTGCGGTTTGAATAACCGTATTATACTGATATGTCGATAAAAATGACAGCATGTGAAACGCTGGTGGAAGTCAGCGGCAGCGGAACACCGCGTATTTTCTGGTTGTTCCCGCTGGCCGGATTGCTCCTCTCGCTGGCCTTCCCCACCGAGTTGCTGCCGGGACGGTTCGGCGACCATCCGCCGTCGCTGCTGGGCTGGCTGGCGGTGTTGCCCTTGCTGTGGGCGATGCAGGCACTGCCGCCGCGGCAGGCGCGGTGGGCGGCCTATCTCTTCGGGTTCGGCTGGTACCTTGGCGTCATCACCTGGGTGCGCCTGTTCGGCTTGCTACCCTGGGCGTTGCTGACGGCCTTTCTCGCGCTCACCCCGCTGTTGGCGGTACTCGTCAGCGCCTGGATGCCCGGCGGCAAGCGCTGGACCCCGCTGACCTTCGCGCTGGCCTTCACCGGGCTGGAGTGGCTGCGTGGGCAGGGCATGTTCGGCTTCCCGTGGGCGGAACTCGGTTCCACCCAGGTGGACGGCCTGTTTGCGCGCATCGCGGCGGTGGGCGGCATCCCACTCATCACCTTCCTGATGTTATGGGTCACCGGCTCCCTGCTCCAGCGTATCCGCGACCCGAAAAGTCTTCCCTGGATGTTGCCGGTCAGTCTGGCGGGATTACTGCTTGCACTGCTGGGCGGCTGGTGGCAGTCCCACGCGGCGTATACCCGCTGGCAGCAGAATAGTTCCGGGCAATACGTCAGCGTGGTGCAACCGAATGTGCTGCGCGACCTGTCGCCCGAAGTATTGCACACCGGCGTCACGGTGGAAGAGCGCAATCGCCGCTTTCAGGTGCTGCTCGGACTTTCCTATGACGCCTGTTTCGCGCAGGCCAAACTGCAGGCCGCCCACGGGCAGGCCAAAACCGCGCCACCGGCTATTCCACATCTTATCGTGTGGCCGGAGAGCGCGCTGGCCGACCCACTGGACGATCCGACGCAGCCCGCTTCGAGCACGCTGCCGGCGTTTTGCGGCATTACCCGGAGTTACGTGCTGGCCGGCGGGCCGTTCGGCTTCGCCAACGCGGCGCAACTGGTGGAACCGCCGGGCGTGTTGGGTGAACGCTACGAGAAGACGCACCTGGTACCGTTCGGTGAGTTTGTCCCGTTCCGTCCGCTGATCGAACGCTATTACACCGTGCGCGCGTATGACATCCAGCCTGGCCGTTCACGGCAACCATTGCGCGCTACCGGCCATGCCTTCGGCGTCGGCATCTGCTTTGAATCGACTTTTGCCGATCTCGCCCGCGAATCCGCCCGCCAGGGCGCGCAACTGCTGGTCTATATCACCAATGACGCCTGGTTCCATCAAACCGCGGCCGTGCGCCAGCATTACAATGAGGCGCGATTCCGCGCGCTGGAGACCGGACTGCCCGTCGCGCGCGCCGCGGCCACCGGCATTTCCGGCTTCATTGCGCCGGATGGCCGCAGCCTCGACGAAATCCCCACTTATCAACCCGGCACGCGCACGCGCTTTTTCCACGACGGCACGCCGGGTACGCTCACAACCTCCGGCGGATGGCTCTTCGGCCCCTGTTGTCTCTGTTTGGCGTTAGCGCTCGCGCTGGTTGGCAAATTGTTCATGCATCGCTGTTCGTCAAATATCACAACATCCCCATAAAATCTCCCGGCGCATGATGGGTATCTCACGAAATATGGGAGATGATCCGGCACGCAACGCCGATCAGTGCGGATCATTCCTCCGGGAGACGCCATGGGAGGAAATACCGTCTACGTTACGCGGAAACCGCGTAACGGCGTATTGCGGCTATTGGAACCGATTGGCCGGGTGGTCGAGTGGGGGGAAGAGCGTCCCGTCCCGCGCGAAGAACTTTTGACACGCATTCGCGAGGCGGACGCGTTGTTGTGCATGGGGGATGACCATATCGACCGCGCGGTCATCGAGGCCGGCCGACGGTTGAAGGTGATCAGTACGGCATCTGCCGGCTATGACCACATCGACGTGGAGGCGGCAAGCGCGCGCAATATCATCGTCTGCCATACGCCGGGGGTCGCCGACAATGCGGTTGCCGACATGACGATCGCGTTGTTGCTGGCATGCGCGCGCTCGGTGATCGAGGCCAACCAATTTATCCGCGAACGCGCCTGGCGCTATTGGTCGCCGTATCTCTTCGAAGGGGCGGATGTGCGCGGCAGCACCCTCGGCATCGTGGGCTTGGGCCGCATCGGCATCGAGGTGGCGCATCGCGCGCTGGGATTCGGCATGCGCGTGCTATATTACAATACCCGCCGCGATGAAGACGCCGAGCAGAGCATGGGTCTGCAATACGGCAGCCTGGATAACCTGTTGCGCGAAGCCGATTTCGTGACGCTGCACGTCCCGCTCACCCGCGAGACGTACGGATTGATCGATGAACGGCGCCTGCGGTTAATGAAACGCAATGCCTATCTGATCAATATGGCGCGTGGTGCCGTGGTCGATCACGATGCGCTGGTGCGCGCGCTGCGCGAAGGCTGGATCGCCGGCGCCGGACTGGATGTTTTCAACAAAGAGCCGCTCCCGGCGGACGATCCGCTGCTGGACCTTCCGAACGTCGTCCTTTCCCCGCACATCGGCGCCAATACGCAACACGCCATGTCCACCATGCTCCGCATCGCCGCCGAACAAATCATGCAAGTGCTCCGCGGCCAACAACCGTCGCACCCAGTGCCGGTGATTTCTTCCGGGCGGCGTGCCGCGTGAGTCGCGTTTGGTGCGGGTGTCAGGTGTCAGGTGTCAGACCAGTCTGACATATCAGACTGGCCTGACTTCAATGCTTAATCCGGAAGTGCCACCTCGACCATTTCCACTTCCACAATCCACACCGCGAACGGCAGGGGCGCGGGAAGGCGCAGGGCGTCTTTGGCAGTGGTCACCACCAGCATGTCCGGCGTGAGGCGGGCGGCGATCGCGGCGATGTCCTCGGCGGTGTAGATGTGATGATCGGCAAAGCGACAGGGGACCGGGGTGGCGCCGAGGGTGGCCAGCATGGTTTCGAATTGCTCCGGATGCCCCAACCCGGAGAGCGCCAGCACCGGATGACCGTGCAGCGCCGTTAGCGGCGCCTGCCGGCCGTCCGGCGTGCGCAGATAGCGGGGATGGTGTTCGGTGTAGCGCACTTGCGCGCGGGGGGCATAACGGTTGACCCGCTGGGTGAACTGCCGCACGCGCTCCGGGGGAGCCAGTTGCGCATGGGTAATCCACACTTCCTGCGCGCGTGCCAGGTGGCTCCACGGTTCGCGCAACAGGCCACGCGGGAACAAGTGATTGCGCCCCGGGGGTTGCAGCGCATCGATCAACACGATCTCACGATCCTTGTGCAATCGCCAATACTGGAACCCATCATCCAGTATCAGCACGTCCGCGTGAAATTCGTCGATCGCGCGCTGACCCGTGTGCCGGCGATTTTTCCCCACCAGCACCGGAATGCCCGGCAAGCCGGCGGCCAACAGATACGGTTCGTCACCGACTTCGAGCGGGGAGCAGGTGGGGGGAGCATCCGGGGCAAACAATACCACCTGCTCATCGCGGGTCGTGCGGCCATGTCCCCGGCTGAGCACCGCGACCCGTTTGCCGGTCGCGCTGATCTCCCGCGCCAGGCGGAACACCGCCAGTGTTTTCCCGGTGCCACCCATCGACAGATTGCCAAACGCAATGACTTCCGCCGGCAACCGGGTGACCCGGGCCCAGCCCAGCCGATACGTCGCCAGCCATCCTTCCAACACGATCCGATGGATCCCCGCGAGGCCCCACAGGACAGCGCGCACGCACGCCGGCCCGAACCCGGGCGCGCCGTCCGCCACTGACAACAGATAGTCCTCGATCCGCGATTCCCGGCTCGTTGTGTTTTGGGAAGAGAGTGTGCTCGTTATTGCAACCTCGACGGAGGAAGGGTGTGGGGTGGAAGGACGGTGGATCGCATCCCACAGTGTATGGATTTATAGGGAAATTGTCCCCATCTGCTTTGAGAAAGCCTGCTTTTGACAAAAAATTCCATAGCCCACAGCAACGCTGTGGGTAACCGGATTGGGTGAACCTGCCGCGCTGTAGAAGCAAAATTCCTCTGGTAAGACGAAGGAATTATGCCCCTACAGCACGGAACGATCAATAAACTACACTCTCTCCCCACAGCGATGCTGTGGGCTATGGAATTTGCTTCGAATTCCGTTAGCTACTACTGGAAAGTGCCATAATTTCGTAGGCACATGTTATGTTATGTGATCTACCTTGTATCCTGCTGCATCCTGCATCCTGCAACTCTTCCTACCCACCGATCTTCACCGTCGTCATCCCAAAGGGCGGCAATTGCACTTCGAGGGTGTCGCCGACCATCTTCGCGGTGTTTGCCGGCAGCGGGCACTCCATCACGTCCGTTTCAACGGCGGACGCGTTGGCGGGGGCGAGGGTGGCGTCCAGTTTCACGCGCGCTGTCACCGCTTGCCCTTCCATCTCATACAAGCGCACGATCAGCGCGTCGGAATCTTCCGCTTTCTTCAGGCCGCTGAGCATCACGTTGGGGGTGAGCAACTCGCCGAAGCCGGCGCGGCACGGCAACTCGCCTTCGTGCGGCGTGGTGCCGACTACTTCGAGCGGGAAGTCGAACGCGTAGCCGGCGCGCGTGGCCTGCGAGGCATCCCAGGCGCCGACATGCGGCAGCAGGCCAAAACGGATGGTGTGTTGGCCCAATTCCGGCAACGGATCGGGTTCATAACTGCTGCGCAACAGAGTGAGGCTGATGGTGTGATCGACAATGCGATGCCCGTATTTCGTATCGTTCACCAGCGTGGCGCCCACCGGTTCGCTGCTGCCCGCGTGCGTGCCGGTCAGATCGGCCCACTTTTGCGCGGGCACTTCGCCGGGGTTCAAGTGCATCGGATCGGGTTGGCGATAATAGGCGTCCATGATGTCGGTGGTCAAGGTGACGATCTCTTCCTGCTTCGTCGAGTGCGTGACCGAGCCATTGGGACATTCGACGCTGGCGACGCCATTCGTCACCGCCAGCGGGAACGCTACGCGTAACGCCGGCACGCCAATCTCCGGGGCGCCGCGTTCCAGCCAGTTCACCTCCAGCGCGAAATCGATGCGCGGGACGCCGGCCGCCAGCGAAATGGTCAACGCAAAGGTGCTGTCGTGGTACTTATGCAGCGTGCGCACCACCGCCAGGTGTGGGCCATTCTGCAGGCATTCGATCACGCCGCCGTCGGTGAAGGGCACCGATTTGACGACCTGACCGAGACACCAAGAGGACATCTTATGCGGTGCTTCGAGTTGATATTCCAGCACACCGAGCCGTTCGCCGGCCGGCACCAGATCGATGCCGGTGCGCTTGTCGATCAGGTGGATGATCGCGCCGGACTGCTGCTCGATCTCGACGCGGAAGAATTCATTTTCAATCGTCCCTTTGCGATCGCCGTAGCCACCGGATGCCGCGCCGGCGGTCACGTTGCGCGCCACGTTGAAAGTGCGATAGCCCAGCGCGGGCACCTCCTTCGCCGGGAAGGCCACGGTAATGTAGTCATGCCCCCAATAGCCGCCGCGATCCACCACCTGCGCGGGGATGGTGTTGCCGGCATCGTCGGTGACGGCAATCTGCCGGGAATCATACTGGCGATCCCACAGCCGCGCCTGGACGACCTCGGTGCGCGTCCACGGATTCGGATTGAAGATCACAAACGGATCGCAACAGGAGCCACCCGCGCCGCGCCGCGAGACGGCGGCGCCATACAGGATGATATCGCCGGGGCCGGCGCCGATGCCGGCGCCGATTTCCGCCGCCGGCCCGTCGGGGGTGGGATCCATGCAGCGGCAGATCGCCGCGGTGTCGATCTTCCCGGCGATGGCGCGCAAGGCGCGGGTTTTGATCATGCTGGTCTGGGCGATGATCTCCTGGAACAATCCCTGGGCATGTTCGTAGGTGGCCTTCACGCCGGAACCGGGCAGGATATCGTGGAACTGATTGAACATCGCGTGCTTCCACCCGAGCCAGAGCGCATCGGTGGGATACGGCATCCCGAGCAGGCCTTTTCCGAGCAAGGCGGTGATTTCCGCTTCCACCAGCGCGTTCTCGCTCAGGCGATTGGCGCGTTTAATGTTGCTTTCCGAGGTGTAGCACCCTTCAAAGACATAATTGAGTTCATCCTCGACCACCGGAAGATTTTTCCCCTGCTTTTCCGCAATAGAGAAAAAGGCGTCCGCGGTGCTGAGCGCGATGTTGGGGAAGATCGGCCAGCCATTCATCTTCACCGCGTTCACCAGGTCGCGTCGGGTCGGCCCACCGCCATGATCGCCGACGCCGTAGACCAACAAATAATCTTTCAGTCCGGTGGCTTGCTCAAACTCCAGCAGGCCATCGACCATCCCGGGAACGATCTGGCAGTTGTAGCCGCGCCGGCGATCGTCGAATGCCAGCAGGCGCGAGCCATCTTTGCCCTGCCACCAGAAGAGTTCCGGTCCGTGTGAGCCGCGATGGAAATAGTAGTAGCGCACGCCGCCTTTCGCGTCCAGGGTGGGAATGGTACGCGCATGCCCGAAGCAGTCCGGCTCCCAATCGATTTTGACGGTGTCGAACGGCAAGCCGAATTCAGCGCGCAGGAAGCGGCGGGTGTAGAGCAAGTGGCGGCAGATGATTTCACCGGACGCCAGGTTGCGGTCACCTTCCACCCACTGCGACGCGGTAATTTCCCAGCGACCTTCCTTCACGCGCTGCTTCACCCGTCCATAGAGTTCGGGCAGGAAATCCTTCATGATCTGATAGACAGACGCCTGGCTTTGCGAAAAGTGAAAGGTGGGGAATTCATCCATCAGCCGGTCAACGGTGGTAAAGGTGTCGTTGGTGGTGGCGACCGTTTCCGGCCAGCTCCACATCCAGTTCATATCGATATGCGCGTGCCCCACGCAGTGGATAGTATATTGCTTGGCCACGTCACCGATCGGGGAGAGCAGCGATTCCGCCTGCTGGACCACGTCGTCGACGGCATCACCGCGCGCGATCGCTTCGCGCACGTCGCGCAAGGCCTGCAAAATCAGCGCCTGCCAGGCTTCCCGTTGCTCCGCGTGGGTATTTGCCAACCGGCCGGCGAAATCGACCTCTACTTTAAAGCGCTCCAGTGCCTCCGACACGCCCCCGGCGACACCCGTGAGCGCATTCACCGCGCGATCATAATCGTGTGCAAAAGCCATCGTTCTATCCTCTCATCTCAACATGCGCTGTCCTGATTCGGCACAGCAGCTTTTGTCTTTCGCCGGAAAGGGAGCGCTTCCTGCCAGATAATGCGACCGGTAGTGCATTAATGTCGAACCGGTCGGGGTCATGCAAAATATGCGCATGGCCCCCATTCCCATCCCTCATAGGCGTAACCTAACCCCCCAGCCCCCTTCCCTGCGAGGGAAGGGGGCTGGGGGGTTAGGTCACGCGAGGGGAAGGCGGGGGATCGCTCATGCGCACGGGGACGCTCGCGCGCCAGCGTAAGCTCAGTTATTTTTAACCGCCTCGGTGAAAATTTCCATCAGCGTTTCGGCAGTCTGTCGCCAGCTCATGCACGCGGCGCGCGCGTGACCGGCGGCGCGCAGGGCGGCCAGGCGGTCATCATCACGCAGCAAGGCAGGAATGTCCGCCAGCCAGCGTGCATCGTCCAGCGGGAGCACCACGCCGGCGTTGCCCACCGTCTCCGGCAAGGCGCCGCGATCCGACACCACCACCGGGGTGCCGACCGCCATCGCTTCCAACGCGGGCAGTCCGAACCCTTCGTAACGCGAAGGCATCAGCAGCAAATCCGCCGCAGCCATGACAGCCGGCAACTCCGCGGCCGGCAGGTAGCCGGGCAGGTGTATTTCATCACGAAAGGGTGACTGCGCCCACGCACGGTCCACCGCGTCACATCCCCAGCCGCGTTGACCGGCGATGACCAGCCGGTGGGGAATGCCGGCCTGTTTCCAACCGTCGAACCAGCGAATGAGCGCGGCAAAATTCTTTTTCGGCTCGATGGTGCTCACCGCCAGCAAGAACGGTTCCGCCACCCCGAGACGCGCGCAGGCGGCGGCGCGTTGTTCCGCCGTCGGCGCCGGGGGAATCTCCACCCCCAGCGGCACCCGGCGGATGCGTGTGGCCGGCAGGCGGCAATCGCGTACGACATCCTCCGCGGTCGCGCGACTCGGTACCGCGACCAGCGAGGCGCGGCGCGCGGAAAGCGGCAGCAACAGGCGGTAATTCACCGCGTTGCTCATCCGGCAGAGACGCGGATGCGCTAACGCGATGGTGTCGTGGATGAAGACGACCGACGGGCCTTGCCAGCGCAGCGGCATGAGGTAGCCGGGGGCATAGAGCAGATCGACACCGGCTTGCGCCAGCACGTCGGGTAGACAAGTCTGCTCCCACAAGATACGGCGCAGGCGCTCATGACCAGACACGGGGACGTGGAGAATGCGATAGGGTCGCCGCGTGGTTCCCAGTTGCGCCGCAATTGACGTGTCGCGCGGGACAATCACGGTGAAGGAGGCGGTGGTGTCGAGGTCAAGTAACGCCCGCAATTGCTGGACGATGGCCTGCTGCACCCCGGAAAAGGCGCCCGACACGAGTAGTGCGTTGATGGCGATATGCATTGATGTGAGTAAGTAGCCGGAGGTGACGCTGGTTAATAAGAACTTGCACTTGCACTTTAGCCTTGCACTTGCACTCAAGTTAGTGCAAGTGCAAGGCTAAAGTGCAAATGTAAGACCATCCAGGACTCAAGGCGCTTTTGTTGCCGGGCTGAATTTCTTCTCATCACCAATCGTCGTCGCCGCGTAATGCCCGGGCAGTACGACGGTCTCATCGGGCAATATGAAGAGTTTTTCGCGAATCATGCGATAGAGCAGGTCCTGGTTGCCGGAGCCGTCATGGAAATTCGTTCGTCCGGTGTCGTAGGTATTGCCATCCCAGCCTTTATAATAGTGCAGCAAGGTATCGCCGCTGAAGAGCAGCGGTTTGCCTTGGTAGCTGGTGAGCAGGCACAGGCTGCCCGGGCTGTGCCCCGGGGTGTGGATGACTTTGAGCGTCATGCCGTCGAGACTGATGATATCATCTTCTTTCAGCGCGCGATCGACTTTCGGCACCTCGACGTCGAACATGCGGGTATCTTTCGGGCAGCCTTCGAATGGATCGCCTTTCGGACGAATATCGCCTTCGTGCATCATGATCGTCGCGCCGGTTTGCTGCTTGAGGTAGCCGATGGCGCCGAAATGATCCAGATGGCCATGGGTGAGGATCATGTATTTCAGTGTGAGTTTGTTTTCCGTCAAGGCCGCATAAATGCGCTTGGCGTCGTTCCCGCGGGGATGGTAGCGATCCGGCTTTTCCGCCGTGCTGATACTTTCCAGGTCGTCAGCGGGATCAATGACCAGCGCTTGCCCGGTGGGACCGGCGACGATATAGCAGTTGGTCTGCCAAAACGGCTCGACAACCAGGGTAATAATGCGCGTTTTCGCCGGCAACACGAGCTTTACGGCGGGCGGGGTGGCTGCGGGTTTCGCGGGAGTCGCCGGTGCTGCCGTCTGTTGCGCGAGCACAATGGTCGTACCGGCCAGCAACAGCACGAATAAGTAGAAACCCCGAATGGTTCGCATAAGCAATTCCTTTTCGTTCCATCTCCTGGAAACGCGGGTGTCAGTAAAGACGATACAGCCTTATCCGAGCTAGACGGGATGCTACCGGCGAGCGAGACGCCCGCTCTCAGCTTATTCCCCGATATTCAACCACATATGATCCAGATAATCCGTGCAACCGATTTTGCGCCAGAAGGCTTGCGAGATCGGATTTTCATGCGCGACATTTAATTGCACGTTGCGCAGACCCTTGCCGCGAAACCACTGGCAGATCGCTTTCGCCAACATTTCGCCGGCGCCGCGGCGGCGAGAGCGATTGGTAATGCAGAGATCGGCGATGAAGCCGAAGGTCGGGTTGGGGAAGATCGGTGGATTGTGGCCAATATAGCCCAACACATACCCGAGCACATTGCGTTCTTCGACGGCCACCAGCACGCGGAAGTTATCGTCCCGCAGGGCATTTTGCACATGGCGGATATAGTTCGCGCGTCCAGTAACCGGCACGGAGAAACGTGCGTCCAACTTCGCGTGGAACGACATCAATTCGACCCAGAGATCCCCGATGGCTTCGATGTCCCGGGTGGTGGCGGGCCGAATAGTTACACTGGACTGTGCTCGCGGTTCGGGCAAGTTCATGCTGCGGGCATTATACCTGAAAAAAGGTTTTTCAGGTAGCGTGTTAATTGGTGGGGAAAGTTTGGAATATATAGAATACCAGCAGCTTGTTGCACAGAAGGAATCCAACTGTTGCTGGTATCGGATCACGGAGTGAGCCCTAAGCATCCAACATGATGGGAATAATTATTGGTGTCCATTATTTTCGTTCTCGATTCACGGCTGTTGGTTAATGGCCCTTTATTGCGCCGGATACGATGTATCATATTAGAGGTATCGACAGCCGACACCAATAAAGGGGAATCATGTCGATGACAGCGGAACGGGATGACCCGCGCACCGTGCGACCCGCGGTGGTGGCGGGCATGTTTTATCCCGGCGCGCCGGACGCGCTGCGCGAGGCGATCGCGCAGGCTTTTCGTTCTCCGTTCGGCCCGGGGGTTTTACCGGTGACGCAGGCAGGACCACGACAGTTAGCCGGCATCGTGGTGCCGCACGCCGGTTATCAATACTCCGGACCGTGCGCCGCCTGCGCGTATGCCGCGGTGGCGCGCGACGGACGCCCCGCGGCGGTGGTGCTGCTGGGCGTCAATCACCACGGCATCGGTGCGCCATTGGCGGTCTCGCCGGCCATGCACTGGCAGACGCCGCTGGGGGAGATGCCGGTGGCAACAGCACTGCGGGAACGCCTGCTACAACGGGTTGCCGGCGTGAAAGCGGATAACCGGGCGCATCAGCAGGAACACTCGCTGGAAGTGCAGGTGCCGTTTCTACAGTATCTCTTCGGTGAGGTGCCCATCCTCCCGATCTCGCTCGGGATGCCCCCGTTGAATGCGGTACTGGAACTGGGACAGGCGCTGGCCGCGTTGGCGGAGGAGACAGACCTGCTCCTTATCGCGAGCACGGATTTTTCCCATTATATCCCCCGCCGGGAAGCGCAACGCCTGGATCAGTTGGCGCTCGAGCGGATTGCGGCAATCGATCCGGAGGGATTGTTCGAGACGGTCCGCACGCACGGGATTACCATGTGCGGCGTACTGCCGGTCGCCGCCGCGCTGGCCGCGGCGCAGGCACGGCAGATACGACAGGCCGACCTGTTGCAATATTACACCTCCGGCGATATTACCGGTGATCACCGTCAGGTGGTCGGTTACGGCGCGGCCGCGTTCTTTACACCGAGGAACGTATGACACTTTGGATCACCATCATCTGTTGGGTCTTGCTGATTGCCATACCCTGGTTCGCGCTGCGGTATGGCAGTTCGACGATCTTTGCCTTCGGGGTGTGCGTGGCGTGTTTCAACGCGCTGGCGTTTATCCTGGCGCCGATCATCGCTGCCGGATCGTCATCCGGCGTGCCTTTCGCCGCCGAGGTGGCGCGCGGGGGGTGGTTGTTGTGGCTCTTCCTGCCCTTGTGCGCGGCGTCATTCCCTCTGAGTGGACGGCTCAATCGATTCCTGATGTGGAATTTCGATCCCTTCGATGGCCTGGTGGCGTTCGTGTTAGGGATCATCATCGCGATCTTTACCGTCCATACGATCCTGGGGGCTTCCATGCAGGCGGCGCGCAATCAGGCGGAATACGCCGTGTTTTCGCATTCGTTTCTGGTCCGGCAAGTCGTCAAGGAAGAAGGCATTGCGCGGTTGCGCCTGGTGCCGATCCATGACGATAACGGCACGCCGACGGAGGAGTGAAGGTCGCGCAGCTTGTTGAAAAACTCCGGCAGTCCGACCACTGCACGCCACTTAACCCCGGGCCATCCACGGGCGCAACCGCTGCCAGAGGCGTGCTAGCGGGAGACCGACCACGGTGTAATAATCGCCGGTAATTTCCTCGACCAGCACGGCGCCCATGCCTTGAATCCCATAGCCGCCGGCTTTATCCAGGGATTCTCCGGTGGCCACGTAGTTATCGATATCGACCGCGGAGAGTTGACGCATGCGCACGCACGTTTCGACGACATCGCTTACCGTGGTGTCGTCGGGATGATTCAGCAGGGCAATGGCCGTCACCACGCTGTGCACGCGTCCGGAAAGCAGATACAGCATGCGACGCGCCTCCGCGGCGGTGCCGGGTTTTCCCAGCACGATTACCGGAGCGTCGTGCAGGCGCGGCCCGTTATCCGACAGGGATGTCGGGAGCACCACGATGGTATCGGCGGCGAGGACGAGATGCGGCGAGGGCGGGAGTTGCCGTGCGACGGCCAGCGCTTTTGCCGTTGCCGCGCGCTGGACAAAACTCTCCACATCCTCACCCGGCGCGGGGAGTGGCTCGACGGTTTGGCTGGGCATGACGCGATGGACCAGACCGAGCTGCGCCAGCAATTTGGCGCGACGGGGGGATTCGGAAGCCAGGATCAGCGGACGAGTCAACGATGTTTTACGCATGAGAGATGATTTTCTATCCTAAGCGGCGGTCTGAAAGGCACACAGCAAGAGGGGGGTGAGAGTTCGGTAGGAACTCTCACCCCCCTCGATGTTCAACGCTATTGGTGCGAGCAAATATTATTTGCCGGCAGGAATTGGCGGGGACGTGAAGTTCGGTTGTCCCATCGGCGGTGTTTTCGGCGCCGCCGGCTTATGCGTCGTTCGCCACTCGACAATCTCCGCGGCATCCTTCTTATCGCCCAGCCGGTTGAATGCGGCTTCCAGATTATCGCGCAGCGTCTGATCGGAATCGGGGGCGGCCTGATGCGCGTTCGTGTATTGTTCGATGGCGCTCGCCTTATCCCCGGTCTTCTCATATGCCAGACCAAGGTCGAAGAGCAATTTGCTCATCATGGTATCGGCATACGGTAACGCGGCGCGCAACAGCGGAATCCGTTCTTTGAAATCATGCGTCGTTTGCAACACCTGATAACTGATGGCCCCGCGCACATCGTCGCGCAGCGTTTTGTCGTCCAGCGCCAGCTTGTAGTCTTTCGCGGCTTGCGCGGTGTGACCGATCAAGTCATCTTGATAGGCGGTGAACTCGGGTTTGAAGCACAGGACTTGCGCCATTTTTTGCTGGTAGGTGAGATAGGCTTCTCCCATCTCGGATAAATAGCGCTGTTTGACGCGCAGAATATCCGCGGTCTGTTCCTTGGCGAAGTCAAAGGTTTTCGGCAAATCTAACTGCGTGCGAATGTCGTCAACGCGCAGAAAGGCATACCCGAACTTGTTTTGTGCCGGGTTGTAGCGACTGAGGTGAAATACCTGCGTGACCGGACCGAGTTCCTTGGGCTTCTGCGAAAAGGCTAGATATTCCGTCATCACCGGCAGCATCGCCATCGTGGCGCCCCCCGAGGTCAGCCAACTCAAATCTCCTCCGTCCATCTTCGAGGCCGGGTGGTCGGATTCTTTGCGAGCGACTTCTTCGAAACTACTCGGTTTCGCGCTGATTTGCGCGCGCAATTTATTGGCCTTGTCCTCCGCCGCTTTCATCGCGTCGGTGGTCGTGTCTTTGGCGGCAATGAAGATCCAGTGCGCATGGACGTCCTTGGTCATAATCTTCTGGACATAGTCCGGCGTAAATGGATCGGTGGGAAGCTTTTTCACCAGGGCTTCGGCAATCTGCCGGGTGCGGACATGTTCGAAGAAACGCTCCGCCATCGCCGGATCTTTGCCGACGGTCAGCATTTTGACAAACCAGTCGGTGAAGACGCTGTCAGAAGGATTCTTGACTTCTTTTTCTCCGCCTTGCTCCTTCATGAATTTGCCGATGCTGTCGGTATAAATTTGATCGACGGTTTTGGCTTTATCCGCGGCCGTCTTCTTTTTGTCCGTCTGGTTGGCTTTCTGTTCCGCTTCCGCCTGCTTGCGCATGTCGGATAACTGCAGTGTCGCATATTCACGTGCGACTTGTTCGGCATACTTGCGATCATCGGGGCGCAGATTGAACTGCTTCATCGTCTGCTTGATGACTTCCGTTTTAATCGCATCGCTGAAAATCGACTTGCGCGCTTCGAGCGTATTGGCGATCGTCGGGTGCTGATCAGGCTGCGAGAACTGCTTATCAAAGACTTTCTCGATCTCGCCGAGTGTGATCTTCTCGCCGTTTACGGTCGCAATGGTTTCCGGACTATTGACTCGATCGTTCGTGTCACGATTCGCTCTATTTTGCGGCACGTTCCAGAGGAAAATGCCGACAAGAAACACCGCGATCAGTACCCAGAGAATGGCGGTCGCGGTTTGCTTCGATGCCATCTTACGACGCATTGTCATTAAAGACATGGAAAAATGATCCTCCCGGTCGGAAATGCCTGCTTGTACGGTCTACTACCAGGCCGTGAAATTATACCCACTGAAACGCAATTCAAAAAGCCGACGGCTTGCCGGTCTGCGCTGTTACTGTTTGATCTCATCGCGAGCTTGTTTGGCGACGCTCTGCAGTTGCGTGACATGCTGCGATAAGTTGGCTACCGATTGATTCAGGCTATCGAGCACGTTGCGCGCATATTCCAGGGCGCCCTGGCGAATTTCCTCGCCTTGTTTCGTCTGCTGTTCGATGATCCGCTGTCCTTCCTGAGTCGCCTGGCGGGTGATCTCGTGACCGGAAACCAGCAAGCGCGCTTCTTCCTGCGCCTTGCGAATTTGATTCTCGGCGTGTTCCGCCGCTTCGGTCACCATGCGATCGGCTTGCTCGCGCGCTTCGGCCAGGATACGATCCCGTTCGCGGGTGATCTGATCGGCGCGCTGGATTTGCTGGGGTAAGGAGACACGAATCTGGTGCGTGAAGTCCAGCACATCTTCGACATCGATGAACAAGGCTTTGCGAAAATGACGGGCAAGCGGACGGTGCTCGACATATTCTTCCAGATCGTCTAGTAGTTTGTTCACATCCATTATCGTTACCTCATCTATGGATAATACATCCGTAAACGTGCGCCCACCGCGGGGGGCACGTAGGCTGAAACGTCGCCGCCAAAACGGGTGATTTCTCGGATCAGGCTCGAACTGACAAAGGCCCATTCTGCGCTGGCGGGCAGCAGCAGCGTCTCGACGCCGGTCATCGCCCGATTCATCTGCGCCATTTGCGCTTCGCGGTGATATTCTTCGCTGTTGCGAATGCCACGGACGATCACGTTCACTTCCAGCCGGCGTGCGGCCTCGACGACCAATCCGCGAAATGCCACCACTTCCACCTGCGGCCAAGCCTGACAGCTCTCTTGCAACAGCGCCACGCGCTCCGCTTCGGCGATCATCGGCTGTTTATCCGGATTCACGGCCACCCCGACCACCACGCGATCAGCGATGCGGCACAGACGGCCGATTAAATCCAGATGTCCATTCGTAACCGGATCGAAAGATCCGGGAAACAACGCGCCCAGCATTCCCGTCACTTCTCGGAAGGTATATTATCGGTTTCGGCTGAACATGTAAAGTCTGACCAGATGAGTCGACTTTATCCAAACCGCGAGCTCACCTAAAACTAACCGAAATTCGCTGGTAGTGTAGCAGGGAATCGCTCGGTCGGCAAGACAGCGACACCAGGATATAAAAAGGTATAACGCTGACCGAGTGCCACCCGGATGACGGATTGATACCCGGGACGCTCACGGCCTTTTGACGCATTTCGGTCGGACCGGCTGAAAAACCGTATTGCCGAGACCTTGTTGCTTATGCTACACTCCGCGCAAGTCATGGGGATCGTGTTGCGTTTCTCGTGTTGCTGTCGTAAACCATATCACCGTTACAAGGGGTCGTTTCAGCAGAGGGGACTGCTGCATCATTATGTTTTCAAAAACCGGACTGGCTAAACTTATTGACGCCGCGGTCATGCGCGGCAACGCAACGGGCGACGATATACGTCGCCTGTGTGGCACCGCGAAGAAGTATCATTTCGCCGCGGTGACCGTATACCCGTATTGGGTCGCGCTGGCGGCGCGCGAACTGGCCGGGAGCGATGTGAAGGTCAGCACCTGCATCGGACTGCCATTCGGCGCGCAGGCGACCTCGATGAAGACGGCGCAAATTCGCCAGGCCGTCCACGACGGCGCCAATTCCGTCGAGGTGGTGGTGAATATCGGCGAACTGGTGGCGGAACACTACGACATCGTGCGGCGGGAAATCCATGAGATCGTCAACGCGGCGAAGATGCGCGCGTTAACCGAAGACGGCGGTGAAATCGCGGTGATGATCTCGGTGGAGACCGCGCTGACCAACCGCGACCAACAGCGTCACGTCTGCGACATGGTGTCGGAATATCGCGGCGATTTCATCACCTCCAACACCGGCTTCGCCCACCGCGGCGTCACCATCGAGGATGTGATGGCACTCCGCGAGATGACCAATTACGATGTCGGCATCAAAGCCGCCGGCGGCATTCGCACCGTTGAACAAGCCCGCACCTTCATCACCGCCGGCGCCAGCCGCCTGGGCACCAGCGCCGGTATCCAGATCGTCGAGACCTTCGATGATGGACGACCAGGGTTGGATTGAACCGCCGGCATTTATCACCGCCGAGACGCGGAGCACGCAGAGGACGACGCAGAGAGAGGGATTGATGATCTTCTCTGCGTCGTCGCTGTATCTCTGCGCCGCTGCGGTAGAAAATGAATTGACGGCTTCAGCGCCAGCAAATTACCTCTTTCGTTCCGTATTCGCGCATCCATGTACCGATTGTTGCATGGTAGGGCAGGAATTACTTACGCTTTGGCCAATAGTACAGGCGGAGGGTTGAATCGTTCATGCCCGATTTGCACCTGCGGCATGTCACCGCCGTCACGCTGGATGACCAGAACACGCTGCTCGAGGATGCGACCATCGTGATCGCGGACGGTCGCATCGTCTATCTCGGCGCGGCCGGCGCGGCGCCGGCGCCGCATCGCGACGACCGCATTTTTTCGGCGGACGGCCAGGTGGCGTTACCCGGCTTCATCAACGCGCATACTCACCTGGGCATGACCCTCTTCCGCGGGGCGGCGGATGAATTACCCCTCCAGGCCTGGCTGAAAGAGAAGATCTGGCCGGTGGAAGCCCGGATGACGCGCGAGGATGTCTACTGGGCCTCGCTGCTGGGCATCGCCGAGATGCTGCGAGCCGGCGTCACCACCTTTTGCGATATGTATTGGCATGTCGAAGCGGTGGCGGAGGCCGTGCGCGAGAGCGGCATTCGCGCCTGTCTGTCCGGGGTGGTGATCGGCGTGCTGCCCGGCGCGGAGACGATGTTTGCGCGCGCCGTCGAGCGCGTCACCAGCTTGATCGCCGAAGGCCATCCGCGCATCGTCCCCTGCTTCGGCCCCCATGCCCCCTACACCGTGCCAACCCCGATGTTGCAGCGGATTATCGAGGCGGCGGCGGCATTGGGCGTGGGCATCAACACCCACCTGTCGGAAACCGCGGGCGAAGTCCGGGAAAGCGTGGAAGCATTTGGCCTGACGCCGATCGCGCGGATGCAGCAGGTCGGGTTGTTCTCCGTCCCGGTCACCGCGGCGCATTGCGTGCATCCCACGCGCGAGGAGATCGATCTGCTGGCGGAAGCGCGGGTCGGTGTGGTGCACTGCCCGAGCAGCAACATGAAACTCGGCTCCGGCATCGCGCCGCTGCCGGCGCTGCTCGAAGCCGGGGTGACCGTCGGCCTGGGCACCGATGGCGCGGGCAGCAACAATACCCTGGACATGCTGCGCGAAGTGCGCACCGCGGCGCTGTTGCACAAAGTCGGCGGCGATCCCACCGCGATCAGTGCCGTCGACGCGCTGGCGCTGGCAACCCGCGGCAGTGCCGCCGCGCTGCGCTTGCCCGATCTCGGTTCGTTGGAAGTCGGCAAGATCGCCGACATCATCCTGCTCGATTTCGCGCAGCCGCATCTCACTCCGCAAGGCCGCGTGCTCTCCGATCTGGTCTACGCCGCCTACGCGAGCGATGTGGATACCGTGATCGTGCATGGCGAAATACTCATGGAACACCGCCGCCTGCTCACCCTCGATGAACCGCGCATCCGCGCCCGGGTGAACGAAGCGGCGGCGCGGTTATTTGGCTAATTTCCATCTACCTGGCTACGCAAAAAGTCAATAAGGTAGGGTGATATGACAGCCCGATCGCAGATATTACTCGGTCTCATAGCGCTGGCTTGCCTGATCGTTTTCTCCTGTCAACCGTTGCACGCGGGGAAAGCGGTGCCTGGGTTGCATGTCGACTTTTTCGGCAACCCCGGGCTAACACGCGTGTATAGCAGCGAGATGGTGGCGGAGCCACGCATTGATGGGGTCGCAAAAGGAAACGATTGGGGAGCGCGCTATGTGGGACAGCTTCTTCCGAGCAGTGAGGGCGAATATCAGCTTCGAGTTGAGGCGGATTCCGGCGTGCGTGTGCGCATCAATGGAAAGCTGATTATTGACGGATGGGCATGCAACGGGACACGCACAGGACTGGTGACGCTCCATCACGGCATCGCGGCGGATCTGATCATCGAATACTATTATGATCGAGGAACAGGCGGCGTCACACCGACTTTGCACCTCTTCTGGCGTCCGCCGGGAAAAGCTGAGGAGCCGATTCCCGTCACGGCGTTCAGTTACCAACCGGAGACGTTTCCTGCCGCACCAATCGTAATCACCGGTACTGAACAGCAAAGTGTCAATCTCTCCTTGCCGAACGGCGGTCTTCCTCCGGTTGTGGGCGTGACGAATACCCAGCTCTTGCGGACGACTCGCGGGCAACCGGCACTGGCGGACGGAGAGGGTTGGACATACGCGCATCATATGGATTTGGCCGTTTGGCAAGGACGCATGTATGCCGCCTGGGCGATGACTCCGCGTGATGAGGATGTACCGCCGTATAAAGTGGTATATGCGACATCCGCCGATGGCCTGCAGTGGAGTCTGCCGGCGGATCTCTTCCCCCGTGAATGGGCCTGGGCCAATCGCTTCTACTTTTACCGAGCGATAAATGGCCGCATGCTGGCCTTTTCCGCGGGGAAGCCGGCGGGTGGCAACGTGAGCGAAGCGTTGAAAACCGTGTTGTTGGTCAGGGAGATCACCACGGACCACCGGTTGGGTGCGGTGTTTACCCTCATCCATCCTGGTACCGGCCTGCCACCGGCCTTCGACACCGCGGTAGACACGGGATTTATTGCTGCCTGCCGGGATGCGTTGAATAATCACCCCTTGCTCGAACAAGAAGATTATGGTGTTTTCCTGGGTGCGCAGCGGATGCTCTGGCACCAGCATCCACCATCCATCAACGGTTGGCAATTCGGGAAAGCCTTCTCGTTTTACCACCGGAAAGACGGTCAGTTGGTCGGCATCTGCAAAATGGGATTCACGACCGTCTCCCCGGATGGAGGCAAAACCTGGCCACCGCCGTTGTTGCCGCCCACGCTGATCGCCGGCAGCGGCAAAGTCTGGGGACAACGCACGAATGATGGACATTATGCGCTGGTTTATAATCCGGACCATGGTAAACGCTGGCCATTGGTCATGGTGTCGAGTGATGACGGCGAGACCTTCCGTGCCATGCGGGTAATCCACGGCGAGTTACCCCAACGGCGCTATGCCGGAAAATACAAAGATCCGGGGGCGCAATACGTTCGCGGTCTGGCCGAATGGTCGAATGATGGTACGTTTGCCGACCGCCAGGCCTGCTGGCTGATTTATAGCCTTAACAAAGAAGATATCTGGATCGCGCGTGTCCCGTTGCCGATCATCGCGGATGCCACGACTTTCTTTGCCGATGACTTCGAAGCAGACATCCCCGGGAAAGTGATCGCCGACTGGAACATCTATCGGCCGTGTTGGGCACCGGTAACGGTGGTCACGGAACCCGGTACGCAAAATCGTTGCCTGGAATTGCGGGATGCCGACCCATATGATTATGCGCGTGCTGTCCACGTGTTTCCCGCGGTGAAACGCTGCCAAGTCACGCTCCGTATCAAACCGTTGCAGGAAAACGCCACCTTCGTGCTTGGCCTATGCGATGCCGCCGGCAAGCATCCCGTCTCCCTGACGCTGACCGCAGACAGACATCTGCAGGCGTCCGACGGGAACGCGCAACACGAGATAGGAACCTATCACGCCGGCGTATGGTTGACGCTCTCGCTTCAGATCGATGTCGATACCGCACGGTATACGGTCGTCCTCAACGGCAACACCGCAGTGAAGAACCTGGCATTCGCCGAGAACGGCATCCATACCCTCCAGCAGCTTTCCTTGCAAACAGGTTCCTGGCGTAGCCTGCCGAATGCCCTACCGATCAACCCAACCAGCGATATCAAGACCGCGCTACCGGCGGTGTTCCTGGTGGATGATGTTGCCGTCCGTAAGGAATAATCCGAATTTACCGGGAACTGACACCTGAAACCTGAACACGGCCCACCGGCCGGAAAGGAATACCACGATGAAACTGGCTTTCAGCACTCTGGGTTGCCCGGAGTGGACGTTCGATCAAATTCTCGACGCCGCGCAGCGCTTGGGTTACGACGGCATCGAGTTCCGCGGCATACTCGATCAGCTCGATCTGGTGAACGTGCCGGAATTTTCCCCGGCGCAGATCGCCGCCACGCGCAAACGGCTGGATGACGCCGGGGTGCGGGTCGCCTGCATGTCCAGTTCGATCTGCGTGGTGGCTTCGACCAAGAGCGAGGTAGATCGCTTCCAGGCCATCGAGCACGCGAAACGGTATATCGAGCTGGCGAAGGAGATGGGCGCGCCGTGCATCCGCCTCTTCAGCGGTGATGTGCCGGCGACACTGGAACGCGACGCCGCGCTCGATCGCGCCGCCGACAGCCTGCGCAAGATCGGCGATTACGCCGCCGAGCGCGGGGTGATCGCCGCGGTGGAAACGCATGATGCCTTCGTGCGCAGCGAGCAGTTGATGGAGATGATCCGGCTGGCGCACCATCCGGCGGCGCAGGTGTTGTGGGATATCCACAATCCGTACCGGGAGGCCGGCGAGACGATCGCGCACTCGTTGCATTATCTCGGCGGGCATATCGCCTCGACCCATGTCAAGGATTCGCTGGCCGGCCCGGAGGGAGACGGCAGCTATGTCCTGCTCGGGCGCGGCGACGTGCCGGTATTGGACGCGATCCGCGCGCTGACGAAAGCGGGCTATGATGGCTTTTACACGCTGGAATGGGAACGCCGCTGGGTTCCCCAGCTCGATCCACCGGAAATCGCCTTCCCGCAATACGTCGAACAGATGAAAGCGTGGATGACCCAATTATGAAGATGTATCGTCGCTCGCTGGCGCTGCTGACCGACCTGTATGAATTGACCATGGCCTATGGCTATTGGAAGCTGGGTATCACCGGCAAGCACGCGACGTTCTGTCTTTATTTTCGCGAGCATCCGTTTCACGGCGGGTTCAGTGTGGCCTGCGGACTGGGCGCCGTCATCGAATACCTGCGGGAGATCCATTTCGATGACGACGACCTCGCCTATCTGGCCACCCTCACCGGGGGAGATGGGCAACCGCTGTTCGAGTCCGGTTTTCTCGATTATCTGCGGGCGCTGGAGTTCGCCCTCGACGTCGATGCCATTCCGGAAGGCACGGTGGTCTTTCCCCGCGAACCGCTGGTGCGGGTGCGCGGCCCGATTTTACCGGCGCAGATCCTGGAGTCGGCATTACTGAACCTGATCAATTTCCAGACGCTGATTGCCACCAAGGCCGCGCGGGTCTGCCTGGCCGCGCGGGGTGACGCGGTGATCGAGTTCGGGCTCCGCCGCGCGCAGGGGGTCGATGGCGGGGTGTCCGCCAGTCGCGCTGCCTATGTCGGCGGTTGCGATGCGGTGTCGAATACCCTGGCCGGACGCTTGTTCGATATCCCGGTGAAAGGCACGCACGCGCATAGCTGGGTGATGGCATTCGACAGCGAACTGGAGTCCTTTCACGGCTATGCCCGCGCCCTGCCGAATAACTGCATTTTCCTGGTCGATACCTACCACACGCTGGATGGCGTGCGGCACGCGGTGGAAGTGGGCAAATCCCTGCGCGCGCAGGGGCATCAATTGGCCGGCATTCGATTGGATTCCGGCGACCTGGCCTATTTGAGCATCGAAGCGCGCAAGATCCTCGATGCCGCCGGTTTTCCCGACGCGGTGATCGTCGCCAGCAACGAACTGGACGAATATCTCATCGAGAGTTTGAAAGAGCAAGGCGCGGCCATCAACGTCTGGGGGGTGGGCACGAAATTGGCCACCGCCTACGATCAGCCGGCGCTGGGGGGCGTCTACAAATTGACCTCGCTACGGCCACCGGACGGAGTATGGGAGCCGAAGATCAAGCTCTCAGAGCAGGTGATCAAAATCAATATTCCCGGCCAGTTGCAAGTCCGGCGCTATCGCGGCGAGGACGGCTTCATCGGCGACATGATTTACGAGGAGACGCTGGGCATTCAACAGCCGGTCATCATCGATCCCACTGACCCTTCCCGGCACAAAGCATTGCCGGCGGATGTCCCGACGGAAGATTTACTGGTACCGATCTTTCGCAACGGGCGGCAAGTCTACGACATTCCCCCGCTGGCGGACAGCCGCGCGCGCACCCAGCAGCAACTCGCGCACCTCCACCCCAGCATCAAACGCTTCATTCACCCGCATGAATACCCCGTCGGGTTGGAACCGGCGCTGGCTGATTTGCGCAAGCAAAATGCCGACCTGACCGCCCAGCTTGAGGCCGCAAAGAAGACAGCGGCAGCCAAGCCGGTGGAATCACCGGAGTTGAAGAAGCTGCGCAGTGATCTGGCGGACGCGAAAGCCGGTTGCGAGAAGGCGACCGCGACAGCCGGTAAGTTGCAAGACGACAACAAGGCGTTGGCGAGTCAATTGGATGCGGCGAAGAAAGCCGCGACCGCCAAGCCGGTGG
>Ga0118677_10003662_pt1 | contig 28829 bp, 33 predicted proteins | sample AliMusrvi5mmetaG_FD_86154 | JGI IMG/M metagenome (GOLD analysis project Ga0118677, IMG submission 86154) | reverse complement strand
TGACACGGCTCAAGCTCGAGTAGGGGGCGGGACATGGTATCCACCGCGCTGCCTCCCGCGGACGACCTTGTCGCTCGGCTGCGTGGCCTGGGTGACCCGGCGAACGTCGCGGGCATGATGCGCTTCGGGATCTCCGGCGAGGGCGCGCTCGGTGTCCCCGTGCCGGCGATCCGGGCGCTCGCGAGGGAGCTCCGGCCGTCGGGCACGGCCGACCCGGAGGGCGTCCACCTTCTCGCGCTCGCGCTGTGGAGCACCGGTGTCCACGAGGCGCGCATGCTGGCGGCGTTCATCGACGTCCCCGCGCTCGTGACCCGCACGCAGGTCGAGGCGTGGGCCTGCGACCTCGACTCGTGGGATGTCTGCGACCAGCTGTGCGGCAACCTTCTCGACCGCACGGCCTTCGCGTGGGAGCTGCGCGAAGAGTGGGCGGGCCGCCCGGAGACCTTCGTCAAACGCGCCGGTTTCGCCCTGATGACCCAGCTCGCGGTGCACGACAAGGATGCGTCCGACGAGCCGTTCCTGCACTTCCTGACCCTGGTGGAGAGGGAAGCGGACGACGACCGGCCCTACGTGCGCAAGGCGGTCAACTGGGCGCTGCGCCAGATCGGCAAGCGCGACGCCGCCTTGTGGAGCGCGGCTGTTGACGCGGCGCGGCGCTTGCGCGAACGTGAGTCGAGGGCGGCCCGATGGGTCGCCTCCGACGCACTCCGGGAGCTGCAGAGCGACGCTGTCCGCACGCGGCTGGGTCTCTGACCCGTCGGGCGGCGCCGTATCGTCCCCGGGACCCGACCGAGAAGACGCGTTCACTGCCATGAAGACCCGCTATGACACCAAGGCGATCGTCGCCGCTCTTGCCACACTGCTCGTGTGGTCGAGCGCGTTCGCCGGCATATCCGAGGTCGTGACGAGGGGCGGGTATGGCCCCGGCCAGGCCGCGCTGCTTCGCTTCCTGGTGGCCTCCGCGACGATGCTGGTCGCGGCCGTGCTCACGCGGATGCGCCTTCCCGATCTTCGCGACCTGCCGATGCTCGCGCTCTGCGCTCTGTTCGGCATCACGATCTACCATCTCGCGTTCACGTTCGGGGAGAGCCGCGTGTCGGCCAGCGCGGCGGCGCTCATCATCGCGTCCGGCCCGATATGGACCGCCCTGCTCGCCGTGTCGTTCCTTGGAGAGAGGCTCAACCGGTGGGGCTGGGCGGGAGTCGCGCTCGCCTTCAGCGGGGTCGCGGCCATCTCGTTCGGCGCCGGGGGCGGCGTGCACTTCGAACCGCTGGCCCTGGTTGTCCTTCTCGCGTCGGTGTCGACGGCCATCTACTTCGTGCTGGGCAAGGGACCGCTGAAGAAGTACTCGTCGCTCGAGTTCACGAGCTACATCATCTGGCTGGGCGTTCTGCCGATGCTCGTCTTCATGCCGGGGCTGATACACCAGCTGCCGCATGCGCCGCTGTGGTCCACGGCGACCGTCGTCTTCCTGGGCGTCTTCCCGGGCGCGCTGGCCTACTTCCTGTGGAGCTATGCCCTCGCTCGCATGCCCGCGTCCACCACCGCGAGCTTCCTGTACGCGACGCCCGTGCTCGCGACGGCGGTTGCCTGGCTCGTGCAGGGCGTCGTGCCGGGGCTGGTGACCGTGGCCGGCGGGGGCCTCGCACTCGTCGGCGTGCTCCTGGTGCAGACGAAGGGGCGTCCCGCTCCGTCGACCGTCGTGGTAGTGGCGAGGACCGAGGAGCAGCGCGCCGTGGTGCGCGAGCTGGTGGCAGAGACCATGGGACAGATGACCGCGAGACTCGAGATACCGCCCGGACGGTTCGAGCAGGAACTCGCCGCTTTCGACGAACTCTACGGCGGCGAGAAGGGCCGGGCCCTGCTCGCCACGGTGGACGGCAAGCCCGCCGGCTGTGTCGTCATGAGGCCGATCGGCCCGGACGCGGAGATCCGCCGCATGTACGTGCGGGACGTCTTCCGCCGTCGGGGCGTCGCCAGGGCCCTCGTGCGCGCTGCCGTGACGGAGGCGTCCTCTCTCGGCTTTCGCCGGCTGCTGCTCATGACCTCGGAGGAGTTCGAGGGCGCCGTCCCGCTCTACCGGTCCGAGGGGTTCTCGCCGATCGAGCCCTATCGCGAGGCTCACGCGCGGGCGTCCGCGTCGTTCGCGCTCGACCTTCAGTCCGGGGCCTGATGACTGGCAGGGGTTGGTGTAACATTCCGCGAATCCGGCGACTCTGGAGCGAACGAGTGAAGATGAAGAACCTGGCGGCGCTGATCGCACTTGCTGCCGTGGTCGTCCTGGCCGCGGGATGCAGCAACCCGACGGCCCAGGCGGACTCGGACATCTCGTCGGTCAACGCGCATCTGAACGCCGCCGCGGCCTCTGAGGCCAAGGCGAAGGACCTCACGACTCGATTGGGCGCGGTCTCCTACACTAAGGCCGGGGCGACGCAGGCCCTGACCCTCATCACGCAGATGCAGGCGGAGTTGAACACTCAGAAGACCGAGTTGCAGGCGGCCCAGAGCAAGCTCGGCTCCGCCACGAAGCTCGACATCAAGCCCGAGCTGAAGAAGTACATCCAGCTCGAGAGCCTCGCCATCGACACGAGGATCGAGATCGTGGACGCGGGGATGCAGCTGTACGACGAGACGGGCCAGATGTACCGGGCGATCAGCGCGGGCAAGTCGAACAACGTGGCGATGAACAAGATCACGGCATCCATGGACCAGTCCTCGAGTCAGATCGAGGCGCTCACTCTGCAGGCCGCCACCCAGACCCAGGCCGCCTCCTCGTACTTCACGGCGCACAAGCTGGGCGGCCAGTAGTCGCCGCCGGGGCGCCCGCTCCCCCTCACCGCACGCCGAATCCGGCCTCGCCGCGGGGCTTCTCCCACTGCACGTCGACGGACTCCACGTACGCCTTGGCGGGGCCGACGCGCACGTAGTCGAGCGCCCGCTCGACAGCATCAGGAGGACCCTCGAAGATGGCCTCCACCCGGCCGTCGGGCGTGTTGCGCACCCACCCCGACACCCCAAGATCCACCGCCTTGTCGGCGGTCGACTGGCGGAACCAGACTCCCTGCACGCGACCGCTCACGGTCGCATGAGCTCGGACCACGGACGCGGGCATCGCGACACCTCCCGCAGTAGAATCCTGCCTGCGCCCATCAGAGCGCAACCGATGAAGAGGAGACGCATGCCAAGCCATCCCGCGATGGAGGCCAGCACGTGGCTCGCGACCATCCCCTCCCGCCGCTCCAGGCGGGCCTTCGATACGCACGCGCTCTCCCACGAGGACCTCGACGCCATCGCCACGCTCTGCAGCCGGTTCACTCCCTATGAGGACGCTCGCGTCCTGCTGCTTCCGGAGGCGCCCGAGACCGTGTTCACGGGGCTCATCGGCTCGTACGGCAAGGTCACGGGTTCGCCTTCGGCCCTCGTCTTCATCGCTGACGCGGCATCTCCCCACGCTGAGGAGCACCTCGGCTACACAGGCGAGGCAGTCGTGCTGGCGGCCGATGCGAGAGGGATGCAGACCTGCTGGATCGGCGGCTCCTTCTCACGGTCGGCGGTGACCCGCATCGTGACCTTGCGCGAGAGCCAGGTCGTTCGCGCGGTATCCCCGCTCGGGCACGCGCTCCTTGAGCCACCGCGGGCGGAACGGGTCATGTTCGGCGCGAGCAAGCCGAAGTCGCGGCGCTCGCTGGACCAGATCGCAGCCGGACAGGAGGACTGGCCGGCGTGGGCCCAGGCCGGCGTGCGTGCCGCGCAGGTGGCTCCGTCGGCGATGAACCGGCAGCCGTGGCGGTTCCGCATGGAGGGCGACTCCGTGATCGTGGCCACCTCGGGCGTGCGGACTCCGGTCGTCTCCACGCGGCTGGACTGCGGCATCGCCATGCTGCACTTCGAGCTCGGCGCGCGCGGGGAAGGACTGGACGGCGAGTGGGAGGCGCTCGAGGGTCATGACATCGCGCGCTGGTCGCCCAGGTAGCACTCCGCGCGCCGCGCTGTCGCTCCGGCGGCGCTCGTCGGCCCTCGGCGCGGCCTGCTACGATGACAGCCCTGTCCATCGACACGCGTGGGAGAGCACATGAGCGACGATCGCCACGATGGTGAGCCGCGGATGTCGATGAGAGCGAAGGTCATCGCCGCGGCGGTCATAGTGCTGGTCCTGCTCGCGGTCGGCTACGTGCTGTTTCGACTGTCCCCACCGACGATACCTCCCGACCAGACGCCCCCCGCGGGCCACTCGGGCGCGCCGTGCAGCCGGTGCCACCATGTGGACCCGGCCGCGCCACGGATCCGGGTGCCGTGAGCGGCCACGGCGTGGGAATGGCAGCCGCGGACGGGTCAGCCGAGCAGGCGGATCCCGGCAAGGACGCGCGCGGGGAACGCAGCTCGCGTGACTACACCCTCGGCGAGGAGATCGCCAACAGCATCACTCACGGCGTCGGGATCGCGGTCTCGATCGTCGCGCTCACGCTTCTCGTTGCCGACTCGGTGGCGTACGGCGACGGGTGGGCGCTCGCGAGCGGCATCGTCTTCGGCCTCTCGCTCATCCTGCTCTACACCGGCTCGACGCTCTACCACGCGATCCCATTCCCGAGGGCCCGCCACGTCTTCAAGGTGATCGATCACTCCGCGATCTACCTGCTCATCGCAGGCACCTACACACCCTTCACACTCGTGACGCTGAGGGCGTCCGGAGGGTGGTGGATGTTCGGGATCGTCTGGGCACTCGCAGCGGCGGGCATCGCCACCGAGGCGTTCTGGACCTACCGCCCCAGGTGGGTGTCGGCCGTGGTCTACCTCGCGATGGGCTGGCTCATCATCTTCATGATCGGACCGATCGTGCACGCCATCCAACCGGCGGGGCTGTGGCTGCTCGTGGCAGGAGGCGCCTGCTACACGCTGGGGACGGCGTTCTACGTCTACAAGCGGGTCCCCTACTTCCACATGGTGTGGCACCTGTGGGTGCTCGCGGGGAGCGTCTGCCACTTCCTCGCGGTGCTCCTCTACGTCGTGCCGCTGAGTGCGAGGATCGGCTAGCCCGCCACCTCGGGGCGCGCCTTCGCGTCGAACGGGTTCGTCCGGACCGCGAAGGAGAACAGGTACGGGTAGTCAGCCTTGAGGTGGCGCACGTAGAGCAGCCACTCGCCCAGCAGCCTGCCGTACGCCCTCGCCAGGTCGAGCTCGAGATGTCGGCGGTCCGGCGTCGACAGGTCCTTGAGGTCCCCGCGCGCGGAGAGTTCCTCGCTGAGATGCGAGACGGCCCACAGCATGTCGGTGAAGGACGCGTGCTCCAGGAGATTGCCGTTCTGCAGCAGCCCCAGGACGAACGTGCGCTGCTCATCCAGCGCGGTGTGCAGCCCCGCGATGTCCCCCGCGCCGAGGTCCATCGGGTGGTCCTCGCCACTCACGGCAAGCCGGTGAGACTGGAAATCCGCCGGGGTCCACTCGGCAGTGAAGAGCATGTGCGCACGATCGTGTTCGACGTCGGTGTCGAATGCCGACAGGCGCGCCATGAGGTCGTCGCCGGCCTGCGAGAAGAAGGCCCCGACGACCATGTTCATCTTGTGCAGCAGCTCCTCGCGCTCGCGCGCCGCGATGAGCCGGTTGATGAACAGTCCGACGACCAGGACGTTGATCGGGATGAAGGCGATGTCCAGCAGCGTGTAGAAGCCGAGGCTGCGGGCGTCACGATAGAGGGCGAAGTCCAGCAGGAAGAACAGGGCGGCGACGGCCAGAAGCAGCGTCACGAGCCACCCGATCGACAGGGTCCGTTTCACTGCGGGTCCCCCGCGGCCGTCCGTCCGTCCGTGATCACGAGGTCGCTCACACTCCCTGAGTCCGGGTCCACGATCACGATCCGATGTGCGTCGGTGTCAGCCACGAACAGCCGGTGCCCGTCGGACGTCACTCCCGCGGGGTGGCAGAATGCTGTCCCCGATCCCGCGGCCCCCGGTAGCGCCCGGCACGTCGCGCTGTCCACGTCGAGCGTCTTGATCTTGTCGTTGTAGGTGTCGGCGACCATTATGCGCGTGTCGTGGAAGCAGATGGCCTCGGCGTGCTGCAGGCGCACCGCCTCGCCCGCGCCGTCCACGTCGCCGAAGTCAAAGAGGCCGGTGCCCACCAGAGTGCTCACCCATCCGGGGTCGCCCATCGCCAGGGTGCGGACCGACGAGGACTCCGCGTCGGCGAAGGCGACAGCGCCCTGGTTCCCGGCGAGCCCCATCGGCTGCGCCAGCAGCGCCTCGCGAGCGGGCCCGTCCTCGATCGCCTCGCCTCCCGTGCCCGCGTAGGGAGCGATGCGCTGCGCGGCAAGGTCCAGGAGCCACAGCTGGTGTGAGCCGGCCATGGCGACCAGGAGGCCTTTCTCAACGAGGGTCACATCCCACGGGGAACGCAGCGCGACGGCGGTCGCGGGCCCGGGGCCGGGCCGGCTCTCGGCAATGAGGCCGGTCCCTGCCAGGGTCGTCACCGCGCCGGACCCCAGATCGACGGCCCGGACCGCGTGGTTCGATCGGTCCGCCACGTAGAGGGTCGTGCCGTCCGTTGCCAGCCCCTGAGGCGAGTGGAACGCGGCGCAGTCCGCTGCCCCGTCGCTGAGTCCGGCGAGCCCCGACCCGAAGACACGTCGTATCGCGGCTGCATCATGCGCGACGAGCTCCATCTCGAGGATGCGGTGGCGCCCCGTGTCGGCAACGAAGAGCTTCTCGCCCCAGGCGAGCACCCGGCCGGGGAACCGCAGCGGCCCCTCCGGCTCGGCCAGCACGTGCGGGTCCCGACCGAAGTCGCGCGGCTCCTCGTCGAGCGTGCCCTCCGTCCGGAACCTCTCGATCTCCCGCGCGATCGTGCCGGCGAGCGACTCGGTGTCGAACTCGCCCGCCTGTCTCAGCACGATGCGCCCATCCGCCCCGACGAGCACCACCGTGGGCCAGGCGTTCACGTCGAACTCGCGCCAGATCCGGAACTGGCGGTCGTTGACGACGGGATGCCGCACGTCCAGACGCGCACACGCCGAACGGATCCGCTCGGTGGCACGCTCCGCGGGGTACTTGCCTGCGTGCACGCCGATGACGACGAGCTGGCCTTCGAACCTCCGGTGAAGCTCCGCGACACGCGGGAGCACGTGCATGCAGTTGATTCAACCGGCGGTCCAGAAGTCGAGCAGCACCATCTTGCCGCGAAGATCGGCCATCCGGATCGGCGCGGACGTCCCGACCCACTCCAGGCCCTCGGTGAACTCCGGAGCGTGTACGGTGAACACGCCACCCAGGGTCATGCCCCGTCCTCCTCGTGTCGCGCCTTCGGGTCCACGGTGTCGCTCTGGGGAATGGGTACCCATGTTCGAAGTCTTGGGAGGGGGACTGAGGTGGACCGGACGGCTCGCACGGTCGCGTTCTCGGCGACGGAACCGGTGTGCCAGGGCACCGCGTCGTTCTTCTTCGAGCGCCCGGAGGCGTATCGGTTCGCCGCCGGCCAGTATTTCACCCTCACTCTCCTGACCGGGGACGGCGAGCAGACGAAGTCCTTCTCGCACTGCGACTCCCCGGGCGACGAGCGCTCGCAGCTCACTACGCGCCTGACGGGGAGCGCGTTCAAGAACGCGCTCGAGGCGCTGATGCCGGGTGACCCCGTAGCGGTCGCCGGGCCGTTCGGATCGCTCACGGTGCCGGAGGGGATGACAAAGGCGGCGTTCCTTGTGGGAGGCGTCGGCATCACCCCTGCTCGCAGCATCCTGCGCGACAGCGTGCAGCGTGGGACCGGTCTCACCGCGCTCGTGTTCGACGGGAACCTTGACGAGGGATGCATCCCGTTCGATGAGGAGTTCAGGCGATACGAGGTCGAGGTGCCGGGCGTTCGCTTCGTGCACGTGCTGGAGCGCCCGGGTCAAGCGTGGACCGGTGAGCGCGGATTCATCACCGCCGACACCGTGCTGCGCCACTGCGACCCCCTGGACGGCTGGCACTGGTTCGTGGCCGGACCGCCTGCCATGGCGAAGGCGATGGAGGTGGTCATCGCGGGCCTCGGGCTGCCTGAGGACCGGGTCTCCAGAGAGCCGTTCTCGGGGTATCAGTGACCAAGCTGGCAGACGTTTCCGGTGTCGGCATCGCAGGGTATGAATCAGGCATTGGGACTCCGGTGCCCAGGGACGATCACACCACTCGGGAAGGACCCGCACCATGGCACTCATGGCGAGAACGTGTAACTACGACGCGATGGGAGCCGAGCGCCTCGGAGCGAGGCTGTTCGTGTTCCTGGGCGGCCTGTTCTGGGTGATCGCCGCGCTCTCGGCCCCGCTCTTCTACACAGGGCAGGGAGTGGGCACGGCTGTGCTCGACGCGCTGCTCCCGTTCGGGTTGGCCGCGGTGGCGCTGCTGGTCGGCTGGTTCTACGAGAACGTCGCTGCGGTCCTCCTCTTCCTGGGAGCCGCCGCAACGGTCGTCTGGGGCATCGTCGCGGGGTGGGAGCCGGGCGTGTGGGCTGTCATGGCCCTCGTGCTCATCGCCCCGCAGATCATCGCGGGTCTGCTGTTCATCATGGCTGCGCAGGCACAGAGAGTCTGTGATGGCGCGAAGGCCTGAAGGCGCCGCCAGGGAGCGTGACGTGAAGATGGCCCCGGCCGAGTCGGCCGGGGCCATCTTCACGAGCGCCCACAGATGCGCCGCCTAGTACTCGCTGAGCGGCAGGTGGTCCTCGATGGTGATCTCGAAGTTCAGCCGCTCCCCCGCGAGGGGATGGTTGAAGTCCAGAGTCACGTCCTTGCCGTCGATCGCCACGATCTTGCCCAGCAGCTGGTCGCCGTCGGGCGTCTCGAGGGGCACGATCCCGCCGATCATCGGCTCCTCGCCGAAGGCCTCGCGGTCGTACGTGTGGCTGAGCCCCTCCTGACACGGGCCGTACGCGTCCTCGGGCTCGATGGCCGCCGCGACCGTCTCGCCCTTCTCGTGGCCGATGACGGCGCGTTCGAAGCCCGGGATGAGTTCGCCGTTGCCCACGACGAACTCCAGAGGCTCGCTCTCCTGGTTGGTGTCGAACAGGGTCCCGTCGTCCAGGGTCCCCTTGTAGTGGACACGGACCGTGTCTCCACTGTTGATCGCCATATGACGTGCCTTCCGTCGGTTGTCCGGGGGGTGGTGCAGCGCTGACCATACATCACGGCGCCGGGGACGCGCTACGTGGCGGCGGGTCGGGGCGCCCGGCGGGAGATGCGTCGCTGCTCGGGCCGGTGTGCTGTGGTGCGGGGAGGCCGCTGTTGGTAACGTAGGAGCATGGGACGCTATCTCGGCGAGATCATCACGATCGCCATACTCATCGGGTTGAACGGCTACTTCGCCGCGGCGGAGATCGCGCTGGTCTCCGCTCGGCGCACGGCGTTGCAGCAGTCGGCCGAGAGGGGCTCCGCCGGGGCACGCGCCGCTCTGCGGCTACTCGACGACCCCAACCGGCTGCTCTCCACCATCTCCGTGGCCATCACGCTGGTGGGTTTCAGCGCGGCCTCGCTCGCAGCTGTCACCTTCGACGGGCCGCTCACCGCCGCTCTCACGGCCGCCCGGATCCCGGGGTCTCCTCGCTGGCCGCGGGCTTCGCCGTCTTCCTCGTCACGATCGCGGTCACGTACTTCACGCTCGTGTTCGGCGAGCTGACGCCAAAGCGGCTCGGCCTCAAGCGCTCGGAACGCGTCGCCACGGCCGTGGCGCGGCCGGTGACCTGGCTGTCGGCCGCGCTGACCCCGGTCGTGTGGCTGCTCGGACGGTCGACCGACGTCACCTCACGCGCCATCGGTCTGCGAACGGGCCCGGAGGAGGGCCATGCGGTCTCGGAAGAGGAGATCAAGATCCTCGTCACCGAGCAGGGCACCCTCCTCGACGAGGAGAAGCGGATGATCCGCGAAGTCTTCGAGCTGGGAGACACGGTGGCGCGCGAGATCATGGTGCCTCGCGTCGACATGGAGATGCTCCCCGACACCCTCACCGTGGGGGAGGCGCTCCCGCGTTTCCGGACGACCGGGTTCTCGCGGATCCCGGTGTTCCACGACGCGCCGGACGACGTGACGGGAGTGGCGCTGCTGAAGGACCTCCTCGGTCCCATCGCCGCAGGGAGGACGGCCGATCCGCTCGGTCCTCTCGCTCGCCCGGCGCTCTTCGTCCCGGAGACCAAACCGATCCTGGATCTCCTGCAGGAGATGCGCGCGGCACACAACCACATGGCGATCGTCGTCGACGAGCACGGCGGGACGGCGGGAGTCGTGACCATCGAGGACATACTCGAGGAGGTCATCGGAGACATCTCCGACGAGTTCGACACGGAGCGCCGCCATCTGAGCAACATCGGAGGCAACGTCTGGCTGGCCGACGGCAGGATGCCGGTCGAGGACGCGAACGAGAAGCTCGGCCTCGGCATCCCGGAGTCCGAGGAGTACGAGACGCTCGCAGGATGGGTGCTGAGTGAGCTCGGGCATATCCCCGTGGCGGGCGAGCTGGTCTGGTCAGACGGCGCGGAGGTCCGCGTGCAGACGGTGAGGAGTCAGCGGATCGCACGGCTTCGGATCACGCTCCCGGCGGGTCACGCGACCCCGGGTGCAGTCACACCTGAAGAGGGACGAGGGGGACCGGATGATGAGTGACGAGGGAGAAGGAAAGGCGTCGGGCGGGGCCGAGACACAGCCGACACCACCGGCGACGCCGGTGCAGCCGCCGTCCGACGACGCGACCTGGAGCGGCACGCATGGCGCGCGGGGGCGGCGCGGGGGGACCTTCATCGGCATCGCCCTGATCGTGATCGGCGTGCTCGTGCTGCTGGGGCAGGTCACGTCGCTCAGCGGCGTTCTGCGGCTGTGGCCCCTTCTCGTCGTCGCGGCGGGCATCGGCTCGATCGTGCGGCCGCATCGTTGGGGTCGCGGGACCGTGGTCAACATCGTGGGCGGCCTCACCACCGTGGTCGTAGGGCTCATCCTGCTCGCCAACACATGGGGTTACCTCGGCTGGAACGTCTGGTTGAGTGTCTTCTCGCTCTGGCCGCTGCTCGTCATCGCCTGGGGCCTCGAACTGCTCGGGCGAGGGATCGGGCAGCGTTGGCTGGGCGTCGTCGGCGCCCTGCTCGTCTTGGGCGGGCTGCTCTACGGGGCGTTGATCCTCGGACCGAGGCACGCACCGGTCGCGTGGTTCCCGTTCACGGGCGTCGTCTCCACCAGCCCGTTCGCCTCCGATGTGGCCCACGACCCGGCGCTCGCCCACGCGGACGCGTCGATCAAGGTGGGAGCGACGCAGCTGGTCGTGGGCGCCGGCGAGAAGCTCGCCTCCATAGACGGCCTGGCGCCGGCGGGGGACGCGCCTGTCCTGGCGTCGACGTCCGCCAGCGGCTCAGCCAGCGTGACAGTGACCGAGCCCGGTGGGTCCCGCACGTTCGACGTCGGAAGCCAGACACTCGACGTACGGCTGGATCGCGCCGCGACCTGGCGCTCAGTCGCGCTGGATGTCGGCGCCGTCGACGGTCGCGTCGACCTGAGCGGCCTGAATGTGCAGGCGGTCTCGGTGAACTCGGGGGCATCACACCTGGCACTCACCGTAGGCACCCGGTCACCCCGGGTCGCGATCGCGATACAGGGTGGGGCGGCGGACATCACGCTGCGTATCCCCGCCGGCGCCGCAGTGAACCTCGACGCCAAGAGCGGGCTCTCCGACGTGACCGTCCCCCCGTCGTACCGTCGGGTCGCCGGCGCTCCCATCTTGGGGGAGTCGCGCTGGATCGCGCAGGGAACGGGCCCGCGGATCGACATCTCGGTGCAATCGGGCGTGTCGTCCGTCACCCTGCAGACCTACTAGGAGGACTGTGAAGATGACCCCATCGAAGGACTCGCGTTCGTCGGCAGCCACGGCGGCCGGCATCGCGCTCGTCGTGGTCGGAGTGTGGTGGCTCGCGTGGGCGCTGGTGCCTGAATGGCTGCGCACGATCGGTACGCAGGTGCTCGGAGCGCTGGTGCTTATCGCGCTGGGGGTCCTGGTCGTGGTGGCCGCCCGTCGCGGGACGTTCAACGCGTCCTACACGGGGACGCGGCTCCACCGCTCACGGAGCGACCGCTGGATAGGCGGCGTCCTCGGCGGGCTAGGGGCATACCTGGGCATCGAGCCGCTGATCCTGCGCATCCTCGTACTCGTGCTCACGCTGCTTGGACAGGGCGTGCTGGTGCTCGCCTACATCGTGCTGTGGGTACTGGTACCGGAGGAGCCTCTCTTCGCGGCCACGTTGGTCCCACCTGTGGTCACGGACTCCGCACCGGTCGAAGCAGAGCAGTCCGAGCCCGTTCAGTCACCGCCGTCGGAGGATGCCCACGATGAGTGAGACCGGCGACACCGCTCAGGCCATGGATCCGGCGCCGCCGACGGCGCCGGGCGATGTGATCGACGCGCACACGCACCTGTTCACCGTCGGGCTCCTCGAGGAGATGGTCTCGAAGATGCCCAACGTGCCCGAGCGCTTCAAGGACGGCCTTCGCAAACGGCGCTGGGGCAAGAGGGCGGACACGCTGCCGGACATGTCCCCTCTGGAGACAGCGAAGTGGTACGTCGGACGGCTGCAGGCGGCTGGCGTGGCCAAGGCGCTCGTGATGTCCATCGCGCCGGACAACCAGTGGACGCGGGACTTCCTGGTCGCCGCCAACGGACACGTCCACGCGCTGTGCGGGATCGACCCGCGGGACCCGGGCGCTCCGGCTCTGCTCGAGCGCGAGGTGGCGGCCGGGTTCAGGGGGGTCAAGCTGCTTCCCTCGAACCGCTGCTACCGGCTCTCCGATCCTGCGTGCCGCCCGTTGTTCGAGAAGGTCGCCGAGCTCGGAGTCAGCGTCACGATCCACTACGGTGTCACCGTCGATCCGACGGGGGACATGCGCTACGCCGATCCGACCGACCTCTCGCCGGTCGCCCGGGACTTCCCCGACACCCCTTTCGTGATCGCCCACTTCGGTGCCGGCTATCTGCAGGAGGTGCTGCGCGTCGCCTACCAGTGCAAGAACGTCTGCGTGGACACCTCGGGCACGAACAACTGGATGGACTACTACGTGCCGAAGATGCCGCTGTCCGAGGTGTTCGAGCGCGCGCTGACCGCGCTGGGGCCCGAACGGGTCCTCTTCGGCACCGATGCCGGTACGACCGCCGCGTACCGCACGTGGATCAAGTTCCAGCAGATGAGGACGCTCGAGGAACTCGGTCTGTCGGCGGGCGACCTCGACCTCGTGCGGCGTGGGAACGCCGTGCGCATCTTCCGTCTGGATGACCCGCTGACGTGACGCGACCGGAGCCAGCCGAGCGCGTCGAGCCCGCCGCCGACTACGACCGTTTCGTCGACTGGCGCGCGCGACTCGCCCGGGAGGCGCCGTTCTACAAGCGCGTCTTCGGGGAAGCCGGGGTCCGCAGCGTGGTCGACGCGGGCTGCGGCACCGGCATGCCCGCGATCACGTGGGCACAGTGGGGACTGAAGGTCACCGGAGTCGACCCGGACCTGTCGATGCTCGCGCAGGCACGAGTGAACGCCGCCGCGGCTGCATCAGCGATCGACGATGCCGGCGGAAGTGTCAGCTTTGTGGAGGGCGCGTTCGGAGGCCTTGCGGAGCTCGGACTCGCGGGAGCGGACGCCGTGACCTGCACGGGCAACGCGCTGCCGCACGTGCGCGGGCTGGACGGCCTACGTGCGGCCATCGAGGACTTCGCGGCGGTCCTGAGGCCGGGCGGGCTCCTCGTGCTCCACCTCCTCGACCACGACCGGCTCCTCGGCCGTCACCTGCGCTCCATACCTCCGGTGGTCCGTGATGCCGAGGACGGGACGTGGGTCTTCCTTCGGGTCATGGACTACACGGACGAGGGCATCCTGTTCGACTTCATCACGCTGCACCGGCCGCCGGCGGAAGCCAGCGGCGACGGCTCCTGGGAGGTCTCGTCCCGCCGCTCGGTCCACACGGCGATCCCCTCGGGCGCGCTGACGAGCGAGCTGGCGCGCGCGGGGTTCGACGGCGTCGGACTCTTCGGTGACCACACGGGCAAGGCCTTCGATCCTGAGCATGACGAGTCGCTGATCGTGGTGGCGCGCCAGCGCTCCTAGCGGTTGCGGCAGAGCCTGCGCCCGAGCGGGCACTCCCTGCCGAGGGCGGCTTCGCACTCCGCGATCGGAGCCGAGATGCCCTGGACGCCGGCCCTCGCAAGACGCTCGAAGAGGTGGCAGAGCGGAAGGCCCGCGACGTTCTGGTAGCACTCGCCCTGCTCGACTGTCGCGAGGTGTCGCTCGATGTTGTAGGCGCCGGCGCACCCCAGCGCCTCGTCCCCCGCGAGCCAGTCGCTGATGGCCCCCGTGTCGAGTTCCCGCATCGCGACCGGCGTGGTCACGGCGAATGTGGTCGGCTCGCTCTCGCCCGCAAGCAGGAACGCCGAGCCGGTCACCACGTCGTGCACGCGGCCGGAGAGCGACTCGAGCATGGTGCGCGCCTCCTCCACGTCGGCGGGCTTGCCGAGCACTCGGCGGTCCATCACCACGATCGTGTCGAACGCGAGGATGAGTGCGGTGTCGGGCCGCGCGCCTCGCGCCGCCCTCGCCTTGTCCGCGGCCAGGGACCGGGCGAGGACCGGCGGCACGCCGCGCAGGGGGGAGTCCAGGTCCTCGTCGGTGTTCGTGCTGAGGCACTCGTAGTCCGCAGCGAGCCACGCCAGAAGTCGACGCCGGCGGGGTGAGGCGGAAGCGAGAAGGATGGAGGGAGCGTCCATGGCGCGGATGATAGCATCGCCGCCCGGCCACGCCCGGCCCCGACCGGTGCGACCAGCGGGGTGCCGTCGCCGTGGCGGCCCCCCTTCGCTCGGTACATAATCGTGTGCGTGTGACTCCGGGTCGCGGTCCGTGGGACCGCCGGGCCCGGGCGCAGCCGGAAGGGAGCGCGTGGACGGTTTGGTCGACGAGACGCGCCAGACGGTACCCGCGCCCGTTCGGCTCTTCGCCGTCCGCTTGAACGCGGCCGACTCGGCCCTGCGGCTCTACCCCGAGGGTGGGGAGATCCCCAAGCGCAACGTCTCGGACCTCGTGGATGCGCTGCGGGCTGCCGTCACTCCCGGTGACAGGGCGCTGGACATCGGCGTCACGCGCGACGCTCTCACCTTCGGCGAGCTCCCGCTCGTGCCGGGCAGCACCTCGGCCTCCGTCTTCGCGCGGGAGTTCTACATCCGCGGACTGCTCGGCGTGCGCTTCCGCCTCGAGGCCGAGTCCGAGGACTTCGTTCGGTTCCTGCGTCTGCTGCACGCTCCGACCGAGGAGATCGCGGAGACCGGCGGGTTCTCCCACACGCTCCGGGCGCAGGGCGTCACGTCGATCATCGCCCTGGAGTCCGAGACCAGGGTGGTGGACACGGACATCCCCGGGCAGGAAGGGCGCCGCCCGGAGCCGCCGCCCGAGGACATCGAAGAGATCCTGCACGGGCTCGGAGCGCCCAGGACGGGCGACTACCGTGTCCTGCTGCGCGTGATGCGCGATCGGCGCGCTGTGGCGGCCTACCTGCACAAGGTGCGGCAGGCGGACCCCGGGCGCGGGGCCACCAAGGAGCTGGCCGAGCGGATCGTCACCCTCGCGCGGCTCGCGCATCACGGGACGCTCGCGGAACGCGAGGCGGCGCTGGAAGTCATCGCCCAGGCGGTCATGGAGCTCGAGATCCGGGAGCGCGGCGAGCTGTACATGGACCGCCTCCTCGAGGAGGCCCGCCGCGACAACGCGCTCGCGACGGTGCTGCGCACCCTTGGAGCGGACGAGCTGATCGACTCGATCCTCGCGAAGACGGAGGAGAACCCCGAGGGTCTCGAGAAGCTCTCCCATTCGGTCCGTGATCTCGCCGCCGTGGACGAGGCGGAGACGAAGCAGAAGCTCGTCGAGCGTACGGCCGCACGCATGCGCGAGAAGGGCTTCACGGAGCGGTTCGTGGAGGACTTCATGCGCATGGTCACTCCCAAGACGCTGGTAGGAGTCGAGCAGGCGCCTTCGGAGGCCGCGTCGCTCAGTGCCGTGCTCAAGCTGTCGGACCCGACGCGCGCCGGTGCGGACGGCTTCGTGTACGAAGAAGCGATCGAGCGGCTACGTGCGGAGGCGGACCGGGGGATCACCGACGGCGACGTGCTCGCGACGCTCGTCACGGTCGCGGCGCTCGAACCGGAGACGGAGAACTTCGGCCTTGTGATGGACACGCTGGAGGAGGGGATCGGCTTCCTCGTCGAAGCGCAGGAGGTCGAGGTCGCGGCGGATGTCGCCGAGGCACTGCTCGCGGCGGGGGCATCGCCGCAGGTGCCGGAGGCGCACCGCGCGCGGATGGTGAAGGCGGTCACGGCGCTGGCGCGGCCCGAGTCGCTGCGAAAGATCACGGCCATCCTGCGCACCTACCGCCCGGAGTCTCCCGAGTACATCGCGAGCCGACGTCTGCTCGGGGTGCTCGGTGACACGACGATCGAAGCGCTGCTCGAGGCGCTCGCCGACGAGGACGACATGACGGCGCGCAGGGCGCTGGTCGACCTCATCTCCTCAAGCGCCCGCCACTCCATCCCCGACCTCGGTGCGCGTCTCAACGATCGCCGCTGGTACTTCGTGCGCAACCTCGTCTCCATAATGGTCTCCACCCACTCGCCCGAGACCCTCCCGTACCTGCAGAGGACGCTTCGGCACTCGGATCCGCGGGTCCGCCGTGAGACCATCCGCGGTCTTGGCAGCATCCGGACCGGTGTGGCGGACTCGATGCTGATCGCCGCCCTCACTGACGAGGACGGCGGCAACGTGCAGGCCGCCGCCCACGCGCTCAGCTCGATCGACTGTCGCGGTGCGATCCCGGCCCTCGAGGAGGTCGCGCGCGGGATCGGGCGCGGAGCCCGGGACACCGCGACCCGGGTCGAAGCGGTGAACGCGATCGGACGCATGACCGACTCGCGAGCGGCATCAGCCCTCGCCGACCTGGCGAAACGCCGTCTCTTCCGTCGTCGCGTGAGCCGCGAGGTGCGTGCGGCCGCGGCGCTGGCGCTTCGGTCCGGTCCCTCCGGCAGGACCGGGAGGGGGCGAGAGGCGTGACGGATGCGGATCGCCTCGAGACGCTGCGCCCGGGGTCCACGCGGGTGTTCAACGCCGCCCAGGTGCTGCGCGCGAGAGAGCTTCTCGCGCGCCTGTCCGGCGCCCGCCGGGCGGTCCGCTTCTACCCGCCGGGGCATCTGGCCGTCCACGAGAACGTCGCCGGCCTCATGGCCGTGATCCGGGAATTCCACAACGAGGGAGTCGAGGTCCCGCTCGTCTTCTTCGACAGCGAAGTGCTGCTCGGCGAGCAGCTGCTCGCCACGGAGAGCGTGATGTTCGACCAGCTCATCCGTGACATGTCCTCGGCGGGCAGGACGAGCGTGTGCTTCCTGCCCGGGCTCGGCATCGAGGAGCTCGAGCGGGCGATGGCGGTGCTCAGCGCCGACAGCGCGACGATCGAGGCCGAGGGTGGCGTCCAGGCGGCTGTCGAGGCAGCCGACATCCCGCACGTCGAGATCGGCACCGTCGCCTTCGCGAGACATGCCGTGGAGACCGAGCACACCGAGGACTCGGACGCCGATACCACCCACACCAAGGCCCTCGACGTGATGCGCGACTACGAGCGTCAGCTCGGGGAGGATCGGACCCCGACTGCGGCCGACGCGATCGACGTCGTGAAGGACATCGTCGACAGCGTTCTCACCGACCGCAATGCCATGCTGGGCATGGCCGTCCTGAAGCACTACGACGAATACACGTTCTTCCACTGCGTGAACGTGGCGATCCTCTCCATCGCCCTCGGATCGCTGATAAGCACGAGTCCCAGGTTCCTGAACTCGCTCGGGGTCGGAGCGCTGCTGCACGACATCGGCAAGATGACGGTCGCCCTCGGCGTGCTCAACAAGTCGGGTCGGCTCACCGCGGACGAGTGGGACCTGATGCGGATGCATCCGCTGCGCGGGGCCGAGGTCGCGGCGTCGATGCGGGGCCTGGACCGCTCGGCGATCGTCGCCGTGCTGGAGCACCACATGCGATACGACCTGGACGGCTACCCTGAGCGGGAGCCGCGGCGAGCGCAGCAGCTCACGAGCCGGATCACCGCGATCGCCGACTCGTACGATGCGATGACGTCGCGCAGGACCTACTCCTTCGCACATCTGCCCGATGAGGCGATGGAAGTGCTCTCCCGGAATGCCGGCACGGCGTTCGACCCGGTGCTCGTCCGCATGTTCACCCAGATGATCGGGGTGTATCCTCCGCGGTGCGTCGTGCGACTCTCGAGTGGTGAGGTCGCCATCGTGGTGCGGGAGAGCGCGGACATGATGGCCCCTGTCGTGAGGGTCATCACCGACGATCGCGCCACGCTCGTCGAGCCACACGATGTGGACCTTTCCGACGCGGCCGCCGCGGACGGACGGCGGGTCGAGTTGTGTCTCGACCCTGACGCGCTCAACATCGACGTCGGCGACTACGTGCCGGAGCGTGAGAAGCCGAGCACCACGAAGTCCTGATCTTCGTCACCCGAAGGAGCCCGAGGCACATATGGCTACGAGCCGCCCACAACCGGGAGTCCCATCGCTGCGCTCGCGGATCATCACCGCGATCGTCATCGTCGGTGCCTTCCTGATCGCCACCGCCAGCGCCGCAGCGACGTTCTACACCGACGCACTCTGGTTCATCGACATCGGACACGGTGCCGTGTTCTGGACACGGTTCTGGAGCTCCATCGGCGTCGGCGTCGCCTTCGGCGTCGCCTCGTTCATCATCATCTACGTGAACCTCGTGGTCGCCCGACGACTGCGTCCCCGGGTCTCCGTCGCGCCGGTCCTTCCCGGACTCGCGCCTTCTCCTCAGCAGCAGGTCGAAGAGGTCCTGTCGCGGGTCCGGAGCACGCTGGAGCCTTTCGCCGCGTGGGTGCTGCTCCTGCTCGCGATAGTCGTCGCGTGGGGGATCGGCCAGTCGATGAGCTCCGGCTGGGAGACCATCAGGCTCGCGCTCTCGGGCGCGACCTTCGGGGTGAAGGACCCTCAGTTCGGACTCGACGTCGGCTTCTTCGTCTTCCGCCTGCCGGCGCTGCGCATCGTCGCCGACTGGCTCTTCTCGACGCTCGTCCTCACGCTCTTCCTCGTCGTTGCGGTGCACCTCTACGAGGGCGGCATCCGGCCTGCTCAGCGCCTGCGGGGCATCGATCCGCATGTGAAGGCCCACGTCTCGGTGGTCCTGGGACTGATCGTGGCCTCGAAGGTGTTCGACTACTGGCTCTCGATCTACGAACTCGACCTGTCCGCGAGAGGCCAGGTCGTCGGTGCTTCGTACACCGACGTCCACGCCCAGATACCGGCCTACTTCATCCTCATCGGGATCGCGGTCATCACCGCGGTGCTGCTCATGCTCAACATCCGCTACCGCGGCTGGCGGCTGCCCATCGTGGCGCTGGGCGCGTGGATCGCCGCGAGTCTGCTGGTGGGGGCGGTCTACCCGGCGATCGTGCAGTCGCTCGTGGTCTCGCCGAACGAGCTCGCCGTGGAGAAGCCGTACATCCTGCGCAACATCACGGACACGAGACAGGCGTTCGACCTCGAATCGATCGACGCGACGGCGTTCCCGGCTGCCGAGGACCTCACGTCCTCGGACATCGCAGAGGCGACCTCCACGGTCCGCAACATACGGCTGTGGGACCCGAACGTCGTGGTCGACTCCTACAAGCAGCTCCAGGAGATCCGGTTCTACTACGACTTCAAGGGCGTCGACATCGATCGGTACACGATCGACGGCTCGATGCAGCAGGTGCTCGTGTCAGCTCGTGAGCTGAACGTCGACAACCTCGCGGCCCAGGCGAAGACCTGGATCAACACGCACCTCGTCTACACGCATGGCTACGGCGTGGTCATGAGTCCCGTCAATTCGACCACCGCCGGACTGCCGGACTTCATCATCGAGAACATCCCGCCGCGCTCATCGACCGATCTCAAGGTGACGGTGCCCGGCATCTACTACGGCCAGGAGACGAACTCCTACGCGATCGTCGACACAAAGCAGAAGGAGTTCGACTATCCGGTCGGCGGGGCCAACGCCACGACGTCCTACAGCGGGGACAACGGCATCCCGATCGGGTCTCTGACCAACCGGCTGGCGTTCGCCATTCGCACGGGGGACGTGGAGATCCTGTTCTCGAACGCGATCACGCCCACCAGCCGGATGCTCTTCCAACGTTCCATCACCGAGAGGGTCCACGCGCTGGCCCCGTGGCTGCGACTCGACAGCGACCCTTACCCGGTCGTCGTCGAAGGGCGGGTCCTGTGGCTCCTGGACGGCTACACGACGTCCTCCGCCTACCCCTACTCGCAGCCGGACCCGGCGACCGGCGTCAACTACATACGCAACTCGGTGAAGGTCACCGTCGACGCCTACGACGGGAAGGTCACTCTGTACGCCTTCGATCCGCACGATCCGGTGCTCGCGGCGTACGAGAAGCTGTTCCCCGGTCTGCTCACCGACGTGTCCAAGATGCCAGCGGCAGTCCGGGCGCACCTGCGCTATCCCGAGGACCTCTTCAAGATCCAGGCGTCCACCTACGAGACCTATCACATGCTCGATCCGCAGGTCTTCTACAACAAGGAGGACCAGTGGGCGGTCCCGGGCGCACGCACTTCCGCGCCGATGCAGCCCTTCTACGTCCTCATGCGTCTTCCGGGCGTGGCGACCGAGCAGTTCCTGCTGATGCAGCCGTTCACGCCTCTCAACAAGGACAACATGATCGGCTGGATGGCGGCCTCTTCCGACCCGGGCGACTACGGGCACAGGCTCGTCTACAACTTCCCGAAGTCGCAGCTGATCCTGGGTCCGGAGCAGATCAAGGCCCGCCTGAACCAGGAGCCGTCGATCTCCACACAGCTCACGCTGCTCAATCAGCAGGGAAGCCGGGTCATCTTCGGCAACCTCCTGGTCATCCCCATCAAGGACTCGATCCTGTACGTCCAGCCGGTCTACATCCAGGCGGAGCAGTCACCGATGCCACAGCTTGAGCGCGTGATCGTCGACTACTCCGACAGCATCTCGATGGCGCCGGACCTGAAGACGGCCCTGACCCAGGTCTTCGGGGCCGCGCCGTCGGACGCGGAGAGCCTGACGTCGAGCACGGTCGCGCCGGGTCAGGCCACGACGTCCACGACCGGTGCGCCGGCGACGGGTACCAACGCCGCGCTCCTGAAGCAGGCGAGCGATCTCTACTCGGCTGCGATAGCCGCGCAGAAGGCGGGCGACTGGGCGTCGTACGGGACCGACATCAACCGCCTCGGACAGATCATCGACCAGCTCGCGAAGCCCTCTGCGACTGCGACCAAGACGCCATAAGCAGGTGCGGCGGGCGCCGGGCCCGCGGCGCTTCGGGTATCTTAGTGGTGGCTTTCGACGCGCAGTCAGGGGGGTGACGGACGATGGCAAGGAAGACACCGGTCGACGACGCGCCACGCGACGACTTCCTGACGCGGATCATCGACGAGTTGCTCGACCTTCTCCAGACTGCCCGCGACTGGATCCGCCAGGAGGCGGAGGCCACGGTCAAGGAGAAGATCGTCCCGCCGCTGCAGAAGCTCGGGCTCACCCTGGCCTCGGGCACGGCGGCGGCGATCCTGCTGGTCGTCGGGCTGCTGTTCCTCGCGGTGGCTGCGATCGTCTATCTGTCGCAACTGCTGGGCGTGCCGCTCGCGTTCCTCATCATCGGCGCCGTCTTCATCATCGGCGCCTCGATCTTCACGACGATCAAGGTGAAGGCGATGCAACGATGAGTGCTGACCTCGAGACCCCGATGCCGGACGCTCCCGCCGAGGAGATCACCCTGGACGACCTCCGCCGCAAGGCGCTGCACATCCGGGACGAGGTGGCGGACGAAGCGCGGGACCTTGTCGTCCGCCGGAGGGTCCAGGTGGTCGCCGGCGCCGTCGTCGGCCTGCTCGTGGTCGTATCGGTCGCCTACTTCGTCGGCACCCGCATGGGACGGGCCTCGATCGAGGCGCTGCCCTCCGACTGACGTATGCGGATCCGCTCGATCGACGTCTCCACCGACGCGGTCGAGGCGGTCATCTCCTTCGGCGCCGACGAGCCGATGCGGACCTCAGAGGCTCCCGGGTGCGCCGCGCGGGTGCTGCGCGAGCTCCCCGGCCTCAGGGCGCATCGCTGCGACAACGACCTGGGTGTCCCCTTCCGCGAGGAAGCGCTCGACACCGAGCTCGCTCATCTGGTCGAACACTGCACGCTCGAAGTGATGGCGCTCGCGGGCTCGCCCGCGACTCTGCGAGGCACTACCCGCTGGGACTTCGCGAAGGACGGCCGCGGCGTGTTCCATGTGGCGGTGGCCTACGACGACGATCTTGTCGCGCTGGGAGCGCTCAGGGCCGCCGCCGCTCTCGTCGAGTGGTCCGTCGAAGGGACCGGCGAGCCGCCCGACGTCGAGGACGAGGCGCGGCGGCTGTGGCTCCTGCGCCGGCGATGACACTCACGCGTGTGAGCTCGGCGCCACTTGACCCGGCTCGGTGCGTGGCAGTACGGTACGCCGCGACCCGGCGCTGACTCCAGGTCGGGACGCAACAGTGCTATCGCGGACGTGAGGGAAGAGGGTCGTCTCGGCCCAGCCACCCCTCCGATGTCCCCGGCCAGGGAGCGTGAGCTTCGGAAGCCGGTCGGTCTCTCGGACCGTTATCGCACCGGGGTCGAGGCTTCGCGACGCTCACGCGCCGCAGGCGAAGACAGGTGGTACCGCGAGAGACGACCCTCGCCCTGTCAGAAGGGTAGGGTCGTCTTTGTGTGTCGGGAGGCGGATCCACGCATCCCGACCGGTGCGGTCCGGTGACGGGCCAGGGCGGTGAGCGCGATGGGCACAGGCGGGGCACGGGTGGTCTTCGATCGCTGGGAGGGCCGCTACTCGTCGGCGATGAGTGCCGTACGGTCGTCGGCCGTGCGGGACCTGTTCGCGGCGGCTGACCGACCGGATGTCATCTCGCTCTCCGGCGGCATGCCGGACGTGCGGCGCGTCCCGCGCGAGGCCGTCCAGAGAGCGGTGCGCGACGCGATGCGCCACGACGGCGCCGCGGCCCTTCAGTACGGCTCCAGCGAGGGGAGTGTCGCGCTGCGCGGCACCGTCGCCGACCTGATGGCGGAGTCCGGAGCGCGGCTCGACGAGGACGACATCGTCCTCACCGCCGGGGCGCAGCAGGCGCTCGATCTCCTGGCCCGCGTGTTCCTCGATCCCGGTGACGTCATCATCACCGAGGGGCCCACCTACGTGGGGGCGCTGCAGGCCTTCTCCGCATACCGCCCGCGTGTGGAATGCATACCGCTCGACGAGCACGGCATGAGGACGGAAGTGCTGGAGGAGACGCTGCGGCGGCTCGGCCCCCGGGGCGCGAAGTTCATCTACACGATCCCGAACTTCCAGAACCCCGCCGGCGTGACGCTCTCCGCCTCGAGGCGGCGCCGGCTCTTGGAACTCGCCCACGAGTTCGACATCCCGGTCATCGAGGACGACCCCTACGGGAGGCTGCGCTACGAAGGGGGTCACATCCTGCCGCTCCGGGCGCTCGACCCGGACGTGATCTACCTCGGCACGTTCAGCAAGGTCTTCGCGCCCGGGCTGCGTGTGGGGTGGCTGGCGGCTCCCCGCCCGATCCGGTCCAAGGTGCTGCTGGCGAAGCAGGCGGCCGACCTCTGCGGCTCGTCGTTCGCGCACGCCGTGATCGAACGCTACATGACCGGTACCTCGTGGCGCAGGGTGCTCGTGGACCTCCAGTCGGCGTACCGCGAGCGCAGGGATGCGATGTTCGCAGCGCTCGCGGAGCACTTCCCCGGCGACGTCGCGTGGACCCGGCCGGAGGGCGGCTTCTTCGTCTGGGTCACCCTTCCCGCGCACATGGACACGAAGCCTCTGCTTGCGGAGGCAGTCGAGCACGGCGTGACCTTCGTCCCCGGCAGCGACTTCTTCCCGGACGGGCGAGGCAGCAACTGCCTGCGCATCGCGTTCTGCTACGAGTCTCCGGAGAAGATCGCTGAAGGGATCACGCGCCTCGCGGAAGTGCTGGAGGACAAGCTCGGACTGTACAGGTCGTTCGTCGCGGCAGGCGTGATGCCGGCGTCCGCCGGCTCCGGAGGAGGACTCGCATGAAGGAGAAGATCGCGGTCCTGATGGGCGGACCCTCGCTGGAGCGTGAGGTCTCGCTGCGCAGTGGTGAGCGCGTGTTCGAAGCGCTCAGCGAGCGGGGCTACCGGGCAGTGGCCCTCGATGTGACGCCGGAGCTCGTGAGCGCACTGCGCAGCGAGCGCCCGGACGCCGTCTACATCGCGCTGCACGGCAAGTTCGGCGAGGACGGCACCGTGCAGCAGGCGCTCGAGTTCCTCGGTGTGCCCTACACGGGACCCGGGGTGACGGCGAGCACCCTGTCGTGGGACAAGTCACTGTCAAAGCGGCTGTTCCGCAGGGCGGGGATCCCGACGCCGGCGTGGGTCACGTTCAGCGCGGATGCGTTCAAGGAGATGGGAGCCGCGAGTGCGCTCGACCTGGTCCCGGAGGCGATCGGCGGATTCCCGATGGTCGTCAAGCCGACCAAGCAGGGTTCGGCACTGGGACTCACGAAGGTCGCGAACGCCCAGGAGCTTCCCGACGCTCTCCTGACGGCCCTGTCCTTCGGCGAGGTGGCGCTTGTGGAGAAGTGGATCGACGGCTGCGAGCTGGCGGTGTCGGTCCTTGACGCGCCCTCCGGGCCGGAGGTCCTGCCGGCCGTGGAGATGGTCGCGAAGTCGGGACTCTTCGATTACACCGCTGCCTACACGGCCGGCGCCACGGAGTACTTCTGCCCCGCGCGGCTCGAGGACGACGTGGCCGCGGAGGTGAAGCGTCTCGCGGGTGAGTGCCACACGCTCCTGGGATGCCGCGACGTGAGCCGTGTGGACCTCGTCGTCGACGACGAGGGGCGAGCGTACGTCCTGGAGGTGAACACGAGCCCCGGCATGACGGAGACCTCGCTGCTGCCGATGGCGGCGCAGGCCGCGGGCATCGGCTTCGCCGATGTGGTCGACAGGCTCGTCCGAGCCGCACTGGCCAGAGGCGCCACGGACGTCGGATAGGGGTAAACTGACTTGTGCGCGAGCGTCACGGCGCTCGCAGACACTCAAGGACATCCGTGCGACGGAGGTGTGGGCGCATGTACGACGACTACAGGCATGGAGCCAGCCCGTTCGGAGCGTTCCTGCTCGGCGGGATCGTCGGCGCGATACTCGGGATCCTGTTCGCTCCACGTCCCGGCAAGGACACGCGCGACATGCTCGCCAGCCGCGGCCTGGACTATCTGGATCAGGCGAAGGGCACCTACGAGGACGGTCGCGGGCGGCTCGTCGAGGTCTACTCGACCGCCCGCGGGACCGCGGCGGACAAGGCCGAGGAGCTCAAGGGCCGCGTCGACGAGACGCGTGACGTGCTGAAGGAGAGAGTGGACGAGGCCTCCAGCAACGTCCGCGCCCGCGTGACCGAGGTCGGACGCGATGCCCGCACCGGCGTCCGCACCGGCGCGAGTGCGGCGAAGCACGGCATCGACGTCGCGAGCGAGAAGGCGAAGGATGCCCTCGGGACGATCGCGGAGAAGGCGGCCCCGGCGCAACCGGAGGCCTGAAGTCCGCAAGGGGATCCACACGCGCTTGCATGAGGGTCGGGCGCCGCGCAGGCGTCCGACCCTCATTCGCGGCGCCGGGTGAAACGGAGAGGTCTTGGCACTGTCAGTCAACATCGAGGGTTCCCGCCTGCTGAACAAGAGCGGAGGCCGTCTGGGCGAGGTCACGCGGGTGCTGTATCACCCGTCGGAGCCCAGAGTCGTGGGTCTGATGGTGCGGCCGAAGGCCCGGCTCTACGTGTTCGAGCGCAAGGAGACCTACGTGCCGCTCGGGGCGTTGGAGTTCGTCGAGGGCGTTGGTCCTCGGATGGCTGTGCCGATCAAGAGCCTCCCCGGACCCGTTCGCGCCGCGAGCACCTTCGGCCACGATCCGGACGAGACCGTGATCTGGACGAGCATGATCGTGAAGGCGCCCTCGGACAGGCCCGTGGGTTTCGTGCACGGCACCGAGTTCGGCGCCAAGTCCGGCTCCATCAAGCTCATGGAGGTGGCGTGCGGGAAGGTCTCGGACGCGGCCTACGGGCGCTACATCGTGGACGGTGCGCTGGTGCTCGGATACAGCGAGGGAGCCGTCCGCATCGCGGTCGAGGCTCACGAGTTGCCGAGAGGCGGCGGGGCCGCCAAGGCCGCCGCGAAGGGCGCCGTGGCCACGGCACAGGCCGTCGACAAGGCCGGGGCGGTCGTCGAGACCGGGATGGTCTCCGCGGGCGCCGCGACCGGCAAGGTGCTGCACAAGGTGGGCAAGGCCCGCCTCGGCGAACGCGCCGCGAAGACGGCGGGGCGCACGTGGCGCAACACGGTGGACGGTTTCCGCGACGGCATGAAGTAGAAGCGGTGCCGGGGTCCGCCCCGGCCGCAGCGAGGGACGACAGGGATGGCGCGTCGCTTTCGTGCACTGACTGCGAGCCGGGTCGATGACCTGCCGTCCGGCTGTACATGCTGCGCCCTGTGGGAGCGCGGCTCCGAGCGCTTGGAGTGCGGCTCGGTCGTGGAGCGAGAGGAGCTCGTCACCTGGATCAGGGGCGTGCAGCACGAGTGGGGAGACTGCGGCCGCGTCGCCTACGAGAGCGGCGAGTCCCTTGGGTTCGTGAAGTACGCGCCGCCCCGCTTCTTCCCGCAGGTCGCCAGGATGCCCGTGCCCCCGGACGAGGACTCCGTGCTGATCGCCTGTCTTCACGTGGAGGCCGGGCTGCGGGAGGCGGGTCTGGGCAAGGTCCTCCTTCAGGCGGCGTTGCGCGACCTCGTCTCCCGGGGCGAGCGGACGGTCGAGGCGTATGCCGCGGCCGGCCCTGCGGGTCGCGGGGAGGACGTGCCGCTGATGACGGTCGAGTTCCTGCTGCGGCAGGGGTTCACCGTGTCGCGCCCGCATCCACACTATCCGCTCATGCGCCTGGAGCTTCGCACCCTCGCGGCGTGGACGGAGAGTCTCGAGAGCGTGCTCGAGTCGCTGCAGCTGCCGCGTGCCCTCCGCGAGCGCGTGCCCTCTCCGCTGGCGCGGCCGTGAGCGCGACCGACACAGGGGGAGCGACGGCGCCACGGCCGCGCGAGTCGCGGTCGCTTGCGAGAGTGCGGGAGTTCCTCGTCGAGCGCGGACTGGCTGACGGGCTCATCGACTTCGGCGAGCGGTCGACCAAGACGTGTGAGCTCGCCGCCGAGGCTGTCGGCTGCGAGGTGGGGCAGATCGTGAAGTCGCTGGTGTTCGTCGCGGACGGCTCGCCCGTCATGGCCCTTGTGGCCGGAGACCGGCGTGGCGACACCGAGGCCATCGCGGCCCCCCTGGGCGTGCGCCGCGTCGGCTTCGCCGACGCGGAGACGGTGCGCTCCGCCACCGGCTACGCGATCGGCGGCGTGTCGCCCTACGACCTTCCCGAAGGGCTGACGGTTCTTGTGGACCGGTCGCTCGAGCGTTTCGATACTCTGTACACCGCGGCGGGCACACCCTCTTCGATGGTATGTATCGATGCAGGGACGCTGTTCGCCCTTATGGGCGGGCACGTCGCGCCCATCTCCCGGTAGGAGGCACATGCCCGGCGCGAAGGACAGACGACCGTCACGGGCTCTCGTCGAGTTGCGGGGCTCGCCACGAAGGGGCCGCCGCCTTGGCACGGTGCTCGGCATCGCCGCGGCGGTGGTCGCCGCTGCCGCGATCACGTTCCTGCTTGTGCGACAGCCGGTCACCGTCGACGGCAGGACCGCGTGGATCGCTCGAGGCGCCACCGTCGCCAGCCTGCGGGCCGACGGACTCATCGTGTCGCCGCCCGGCGATCTGCTGACGGTCAAGGGGGCGCTCCTTCGCAAGGGCGCGGGCGGCCAAGCGGTCGTCGCGGTCGGCGGGAGCGCCGCGACCAGCACGACGCCGCTCGCGTTCGGAGCGGTGGTGACCAGCCGCCGCGGACCCGACGTGACGGAGCCGACGACGTCGAAGATCGTCGGCGCGGACAAGGTCACCGTGGGCGCCATCTCCGGGGTTGAACTCTCGCGTGTCACGGTCGGCGAATACGGCGTCACCGTGACCACAGCGCCCGTGGACACGGGCGGGCGAAAGCTCGTCGCGCTCACGTTCGACGACGGGCCGTGGCAGGGGCAGACGCAGAAGATCCTCGACATCCTGTTGCGCTATCACGCGAAGGCGACCTTCTTCATGATCGGGCGGCAGGCGGAGCACCTGCCCTATCTGTCCAGGCTCGTCGTCGCCGACGGGATGGAGGTAGGGGACCACACGCAGTCGCACAAGGCGCTCCTGCACGCGAGCAAGGCCACGGTCACGTACGAGATCGGTGTGGGAGCCACCACGATCCGTCGCTACTCGGGCGCCGTGCCCACCTGGTATCGACCCGCCGGCGGGACCACGGACCCGTTCATCCTCTCGGAGGCCAGGCGGCTCGACCTGCGAGTCGCGCTGTGGACGCTGGACACCGAGGACTGGACGAAGCCCGGGACGGCGGCCATCGTCAAGAAGGCGCTCGGCGGGGTCCAGCCGGGTTCGATCGTGCTGATGCACGATGGGGGCGGCGACAGGAGCCAGACCATCGCGGCGCTGCCTCAGATCATCCAGGGCCTGATCGCACGCGGCTACAAGATGGTCACGCTGAGCGAGCTCAACGGGCTGCCTCCGCAGAAGATCGTCGCGCAGAGGCACTGAGCGCCCGATGGCCGCCGTCCCGGGCTTCGTCC
>Ga0118677_10001425_pt2 | contig 28843 bp, 28 predicted proteins | sample AliMusrvi5mmetaG_FD_86154 | JGI IMG/M metagenome (GOLD analysis project Ga0118677, IMG submission 86154) | reverse complement strand
GTATAGAGCAGGTAGATAATCGGAATCTGTAGAATCTGTAGCGAATTTTGTGTGTTGATGCAACCGCGAGGCCCCTTCTTGATCCATAAGTAGATGTACATCACCGGTGCCACGAGGTGCATTAACGCCGAGGTAAGCCAGTACCAACCCTTTGGGGGATATGCAGGAAGTAGGACCGCGTTGTAGACCAACCCTGTAACGGTGATCATGATCAGTCCGGTTGCAAAGAGGTTTCCAAAGTATTTGAATGAGGTTTTGCCTCTCGCTATAGCGCCTCCAACGTAAACCACCACAATATTTGACCAGATGGTGAAGTAACTAAAGAATCCTACGATTCGAATCGGGGCGGTATTTTGGTGAAAGAGTGTTTGATCAGAAATCGCAACTGGGTCGATATTAAAGGCGTTGAGGATGAGCGAGAAGGCCAGGCCAAAAAAAGCAAAGAAGGCGAGCCATCCGTATAAACGTCGGCTCACCTTCTCCATAAAATTCTAGAAAACTAGTCCTTCTTGGACTTTTTTTCGTGATTCTGTAAGCGCTTCTCTTTGAGAGAGAGCTTTGGCTCCTTCTTAGTGTTTGCGTTGCTCTTCTGTTCCTTGTTTGCCATTTTCTCTCCTTCTTAACCTTCCCCATAGGCTACCTGAATTTCTGAATTTAGATAAAGAAAAACCCCACAAGATCTCTCTTGTGGGGTTTTTCTAATTTAGGAAGTTATTTGAAGGATGTAGCCAAGGCACAGAGGACTCCTGAAATTGCAATCCAGGTGAACCATGAACCGGCGGTACGTTGGCGCCATGCTTCAAGGGTTGGATCGATCTTGACGCGGTAACCTCGCAAGACCAATCCCAAGGCGACAAAGGCTCCAACGAGGTAGTGGAACATATTTGCTCCCGCTACAAGTACCCAGTTAGAGGCGTAGGCACCGTTGTAGAAAGGCCGTCCGGAGGCATCATGAGCGATAAATGGCATGTGCGCCATTTGATGCCACTGATAGAAGCCACCTATTAGCAGGGCTACCAAGACCACCAAAGCCGTCAAATTACGAGCAGCCTTGTTGTACTCACCAATACGGTGAGCAATTGCAGCAGCTATTAATCCGATAGCGGCAACCCATCCAGATGCGGTGCTAAAGGAGTGAACTCCCTTAGGAAGCCAAGCTCCATTGACGTTGAGATTGCGTAAGTAGAACCAGGAGAAGATCATTCCAAAGAGGAATGCTCCATCCGCAACGATTAGGAGTCGAACTCCTAGACGTTCGCGACGACCAACTGCTTCAGGTGAATCATGATGAACATGAAATTCGGTGTCATGTGCCATTTACTTTGCACTCCTTCCATATCCATATGGATCACTTGTTACTACAGGTGGTTGATCGAAGTTGGTTAATGGAACTGGGTATGGAACGGTCCATTCAAGGGTTTTTGCACCCCATGGATTCATTGGAGCAACCTTTCCACTGCGCCATGAGTGAACGATGGCCCAGAGCAGAATGATCATTCCAATGCCGACGCTGTAGGCACCGATGGTGCTAATCAGATTGGCGTGAGAGAAGAGGTGAGCATAATCGGCGACTCGTCGAGGTTGACCCTCTGCACCGGCTATAAACATTCCAAGGAAGAGGACGTTGAATCCGATCTGGACGAACCAGAATGAGATGTAACCACCACGCTCGTTGAGCATGCGACCAGTCATCTTAGGGAACCAGTAAGCAAGGCCACCGATTGCACCAGTGAGAGCTGCGCCCATCAGGGTGTAATGGAAGTGAGCTGTCACGTACATGGAGCCGTGCAGATAGTTATCAGCAGGAACATCTGAAAGATAGATTCCAGTGATTCCGCCGATCAGGAAGTTCCAGATGAAGGCGTAAACGCAGAGCATTGGGAGCTTCATCCACGGTCTACCACGCCACAAAGTTCCAATGAGCACCAGGAAGAGCAAACCAGTTGGTACTGAGATGAACTCGGTGGTGACCATGAATGGACCATTAAGTGATGGCATCCATCCAGCCATGTACATGTGGTGCGCCCAGACCAATACCGAGAGACCCGCGATCCCAGCAAAGCCGGCTATAGCGGCGTTGTAAGAGAAGAGCGGCTTACGTACAAATACTGGGGCTATCTCCATAAGTGCGGCGACGCCAGGGATCAGAATTACATAAACCTCTGGGTGTCCCATGATCCAGAAGAGGTTGGCATAGAGCCATCCGCTTCCGCCGACATTGGCATCGTAGAAGCCAGTAGCGATTGTTCGATCGAGACCGGTTTGAATCATTGCCACCATGAAGGTTGGGAATGCTGGAATTGCGAGAGCCACAGAAATGGTGGCACCAATTACGAAGATTGGAACGCGATTCCACTTCATGCCCTTGGCACGCATTGCCACAACAGTGGTTGTGATATTCATACCTGCAACAGCGGTCGATACCGCGAAGATAATGATTGTTGCTACGAAGGCATTCATTCCCGGTCCAGCTTGATCGCTGAGAGGAGCATATGCAGTCCAACCAGTAGGAATTCCGCCGAGGAACCATGCGCTGCAAAGCACAGGCACTGCGGTGAAGAGAACCCACCAGCTCAACGCGTTGAGGCGAGGGAAGGCCATATCGGCTGCGCCAATCATGATTGGCATGATGTAGTTACCGAATGGACCCGTTGCAACAATAATCATCGCAACGATCATCGTGATTCCGTGCAATCCAACAAGTGAGTTGTAAACGACTGGAGTGACGAAATGCGAACCCGGCGTTGCCAGGTTAGTGCGAATCATCATTGCCATAGTTCCGCCGACTCCGAGCATCGCCATTACGCCAACCAAATACTGAATACCAACTACTTTGTGGTCGGTGCAATATTTGAAGTAACGGGTCCAACCCTGGCCGTCACCGGCAAGGTAGAGCTGCTCTTCATCAGTAAGGTCTTTACCGATTAACCAGCGGAAAGGTCCAATGAAAGCGCCAATTCCAATTAAGAATCCGATGCTCCATGCGAACATGGACATCAAGAGGACTTTATTTACATTGTGAGAGTCGGTCATATCGCGACCGGCCTTCATTGCGTAGTAGGTGCCCCAGCAGAAAATAACACCGACGACAATTCCAGTTCCCATATTGAGCTTAGTGATCAAGCTCTTCTTTGGATTAGGAATTGGGCGAGATGATGCAGGTGCGTGCGAAAGAGTTGTCATTGTTGTACGCCTCCTGTTGCTTGAATAGATGAGACCCAACTAGTGAAATCCGCCGGGGTTTGTACAGCACCACTTGTCTCCATGTACGCGTGGTAGAGCCCGCACAGCTCTGCACACTTAATGTCGAGTGGACCCGTTGCAGTTGGATCAGCATGTGCAACTGTTGTAATGAGACGGTTGGCATCAATCTTCACACCTAATTGAACTGGCCAGAAGGAGTGATTGACATCGTCGGACACCACATTGAACGTGACTGGTTGATTAACCGGAAGGTTCAATGTGTGGGTGTGGATATTTTGTTGTGGGTAATAGAAGGACCAGACCCACTGAGAACCTGTGACATCGACAACCAATGACTTAGGTGCATCGGTTGCCGCGGCGATTGACTCGGTATTAAGTGCAACCAAGCCCCAAACTATTGCGACGATACAAAATAGAACCGAGGTAGCTGTCCAAACGATAACCACCGGTCCATTTGTTCGGATTGCTACTCCATCTTCCGGAGGAGTATCTCCGCGATGCATGTTGAGGAATGATTTGGTCGCGATTGCGAGCACAACACCTGCAATGGGCGCTGAGATCACCGTAAACCAGATCATGATGTCTTCATTTGACTGCATCTGCTTCGATAGAACCGTTGGCATCCAGTGTGGGTAAACCCAACGACCCAGTACGACAAAGACTGCAGTGAAGAAGAGGCCTAAAAGGAGCGTTTGACGCACATCTGAACGGCCGAGAAACTTTCCTACCCGAGCTCCGGGTGTTGGTGGCAATACTTCGTGATCGTGATCAGCCATTTACGACACTCACCTTTCCGCTCATATAACCAAGTTGGCCCATAACTGCGCCAAAACCTTGGTAGGTGGAGTCACCACATGGATATTCACAGTTCCAGACGTAATTACCTGCGCCGTGAGTTAAGAACGAGAAGACAACTTTGTGACCAACGGGAAGCTTTGTTGGATCATCGTTGTAAGCCTTCATCTCAGCGTCTGTGTTGACTGGAAGCGGAACATTCACAAATAGTGGATCTTGCGTAGATGTTGGGAGACCATGCAGCGTGAATGTATGTTCAACGCCATCTGGAGCGAGCGCTGATTTAGACACACCGTCATAAGAGACTGTTCCATCAACGGTTCCAACCACATTACCGAAGTAAGGGGTATTGAGCTTCTCTCCGCCGTCATACACAGTGAGTGTCATTGTGATGTAAGAGTTGGCGGGGAGCACGAAATCTGTATACGGACCGTAGGAAGGCCAGCTTGGATGTCCTCCGTCGCACGTTGCGCATCCACCATGAGCCTTAGAGTTAATGGGATCTGCATATACGCCATCGGCAATCGTGTAATGGTTGTAGGTCTTTCCATCGGCGGCAGTAATTGTTCCTACCTTGGTTGCATATAACTTTGGTTGAGGGTCGGCTGAAACTTTGTGAAGAGTTAAGCCAACTCCGGCGACTACGACGATTCCGAGTACGACTGCAAGCAGCGCCCCGATCGTGGTCCTCGCCTTTGAGGGTGTGGCTGTTTCCACGGACATCCTTTCTTGAAGATAAATGTGGGGTGTCTGAGTGCGAATAGGCAGAGAGTACGCTTAAAATGTGATCCAGGAAACACTTAACTGCTAATTACTTGCGAAAAGTTTTTAGTTGTTGAGGGTTAGCACTCATGGCGATTTTAAATCGTTCCTGAGTACCAGTTGAGAGGTAGTTGAGTATGGGGCTTAGCCCGCTGTGGGATGCCTTCTTCGCCTTGCTGCTCATTGGCACCGGCTATTGGTACCTTTCGGAGAAAGTCGCTCGACAAGGTATCTCAATTCTTAGGCAGATCTGCTTTATAACGGGACTTCTTCTAACTTTCGTTTTATTAGTAGGGCCAGTGCCGCACTACGCGGTGCGAATCTTTTGGGTTCATATGATTCAACATATTGGGTTGATGATGTTGATCTCTCCACTTCTTGTCTTAGGAGCTCCAGTAACAGTGGCGCTTGCCTCCAAGAGCTCCAAGGTCGCGGGTTTTGTCCGCAAGGTTTGTAGCAACGGTGCGATTCGTACCCTCTTCAAACCCCAAATTGGCTTCGCCATTTTCCTCGTTGTGCTTATAGGAACTCACTTCTCCCCATTGGCGAACTTGGGTATGACTAACCCCAATGCCCACTGCTTTGAGTTAATGCTTTTTCTCTTGGGCGGCTTTATTTATTACTACCCTGTCATGGAGGGAAATCCGCACCCATTCTTCGTCCCATATTCATTACGAGTGATCTCCCTCTTTGCGATGATGTTGCCAGAGACCATGGTCGGCTTCTTTCTCTATTCTGGAAATCGAGTTCTCCACTCGCTCCCCGCCCACACCACGATGAAGATGGGACTCGCCGATCAGCACCAAGGCGGGGCGATCATGTGGGCGATGGGTATGTTGATAGATACGATCTGGATCGTGTTGGCCGCCAAGGATTGGTTTGCACACGAGCAGCAATTAGCGGAAGAAGAAGATGAGCTACAACCAGAACCCTGAGCGAGGACCAGAGCCGAAACGACGTTGGGTCTTATGGGGATTACCTCTTTGCGGGCTGATGGGGGTCTTTGAGTTCAATCGGGCGCTAGGCGGAAACCACCTCAGTTGGGTTTATGTGCTGGAGTGGCCATTCTTTGGGGTCTTTATCTACTACATGTACTGGAAACTCTCGCAACCACAAGAGCCTTTCGACGATTCCAACGATCCTCCACGCGAGATTGAGTAAGGTCGAAGTAAGTAAACTAAAACCATCATGTTTCCGCTCTTATCGCTTTCAACTGAGGTCTACTTTTGGATCGCCACTGCGGCGCTTCTAATAGCGACCGTCTATTACTGGCATAAGTTCGTAATACATAATTGGAAGAACATCACGTTTCGCTTCTCACTAATTATTGCCATCCAATGCTTCGCCTTGGCGTCTATGGGTGTGACGATCAATCGATCGGGGGAGTTTTACTCTTCGTGGTCCGACCTATTTGGCGCTCAAGGCCAGTATCAAAAAATTGCCATTAGTCCCACCGCTCTTTCGCAGATTAGCGTCAAAGATCTGCTCTCTGCCACCAAAACTAAGGGCGGGAGCCTGATCTTTCGCAAGATTATTAAAGGTGCGGCTTCTGGAATTTCAAATGTGGTTTATGTTGTTGCATCACCTACCTTGGCGCGAGAGCTTGAAAGTCCATCTCACGCACTCGGAAGCAATTATCAAGTGGTTGAACTATTTCCCGGAACACCCGGAGTTCCACAGACATGGATCGGCACTCTTGATGGAATTTCCACAATGGAAGAGTTAGAAAATGCCGGCAGAATTCCTCCAACGCTAGCGGTTATCCCAGCGATCAATGTGCAACCCGGTCAAGACACCGAGTGTATGAATTTTGTGGGTGGGGCTCACGTAGAAACGTGGATCACCAAAGATATGAAGACCTTTATGCAGACTTTTATGGGTATAGATAATCGGATGTGGTCTTCTTTTGGATACTCCACTGGAGGTTGGTGCGCCGCGGAAGTTGCTGTCCTACATCAAGATCAATATTCGTCAGGCGTTTCTCTTGCGGGATATTTCAAACCGATACTCTCTATCGGATTATCAAAGCGTGAAAAGAATTATTTGGGCAATCATTATGACCTTGTTAGCTACTTAAAACATAATCCGCGTAATACGAGAATTATGATTATCGCTTCTCTAAAAGATCACTTTGCAAACTCAGCTGCACAACAATTCATGCAGAGTGCAAATTCACTCATCCCAATTAAGTATGTTCAAATTCCAAAAGGTGGCCACAACATTGGAGTATGGAAACCTTTTGTCGCTACTGGCTTCCTTTGGATAAGTGGAGTAACAGATGTCGCTGCTCCGGTTGCTAATCCAGCGCCTAGCGCGACCGGAATCCAGAAATAAATTTCTCAGCACGGAGTGCAGCCCATCCAACTTTCGGGAGATCTGCTGCGCGTGGATACAGAACGTAACGCGTCTCCCAACCTGGTTGAAATTTCGCATTGAAGCGATAGAGCGACTCAACCTGGAAGAAGTTGGATGAGAAACGAATCAAGTTTCGCATTCCACGAGTAATTGGACCCGCACTGATCTTGTCGGCACGTTCAAAGAGAGATCTAAATGCCGCAAAGTTGAGAGAGACATGGGCAAGATTGTTCTGCCTGGCATATTCAACTGTCTCGACGATCATGAGTTCATTGACACCAGGATCAGTTCCGCGCTCTCGCTGCATGCGATCAAGCGATAAACCATTTGTCGTCCATGGAACGTAGTAGAGCAACCCTTTGATCTCGTTGTTTAACCAGGCAATCGTGATGTAAGTATCAGGATCGAAGTCTTCACCGAAGCGATCCATCGACATAGAAAATCCACGTTCTGCAACGCCATAGCGCCAGGCATGAGCCAATGTGCGAAGTTCGTTTCGCGTTGAATCTTCAAGTTCTGACCACTTGTGAGTGGTGCAGGAGTATCCCTTGCGCTTAATTCTGTTGACCATCTGACGCACGTTGGCCATTGGTCGACCTTCGAGAGTGAAATCTTTGACATCGATTATCGCTTCATCTCCGATATCGATAGCAATCATGCCTGCGTGTTCCACCCAAACCTCTCCGCCGCGATCACTACAACCCATAACGGCAGGAGTCCAAGCATGTTCATCTGCAATCTTTATGAATTCGGCAATTGCCTCCGGCCAGAGGCTGTACTCACCGAAGGGATCACCGCTTGCAAGCATGACGCCGCCCTGAACTCGGTAGGCGATCCCAGCTTTGCGATTTGAAGCCCACACGACGCTCTTGTCACGTCTTGTTGCAAAGTAACCGAGCGAATCTTGTTCCAAGTCGTGTCTGATTAATTTGCGAACCTGATCCATATCTTCATCACTCATTTTTGGAATTGGTTTGACTCGTCGGAAATAGAGCCAGAGTGGGACGATGAGTGTGAAAACTCCAAAAGTTCCTAATGTAAATGCGATGAGATCAGAGGACCTCTCCGATGTAAATTTGATGGGACCGGTTATGCCAATGAAACCTTCAACAATAAAAATGAAGATATTTTTATAAGAAGGTGAACCAATGATCTCGTAGTTGCTACGGAATTTAAGGAGCAACAAACTGGCGAGGAAGAGCACGACCACGGCTATTCCAAATCCAATGAGTGGCTGCATCTTGGTGCTTGGGTCAGATTTGGCATAGAAAGATTTATGGAAGATTCCTAGAAGCGCAATACTTCCGAGTGATAACCCAATCTGGAGTGGATGGTGATTTGTCCTAAATAATTCTGTGCCTAGATTTACAAAGAGAATGATTAAAGCGAGTACCCAGGCGCGACGTTTGCGTCGGGATAATCCGCGAGCCAAGATCATCAAGAGCAGACCGGTGAAGATTGCAGTGGCCAACGCAGTTCCATTGAGGAATACGGGAAGAACGTGATTTAACTTGTGAACCGGCGTTCTAAATCTGCGAGAGACGTTAGCCAGGATGTCGAAGAGTCCAACGAGAAATAAGGCTCGACCTATCCAAAGAGGGACCCAGCGCTGTGATTTCATTATCTAAATACTCCCGTATGTCCGAGTGAATAGCGACCAGGTTGTGGATAAAAAGACAAGCCATGCGGTTCTTTACCAACTGCAATGCTCCGCAGATATTTTCCATGTGTAATATCAAAGACATAGACCACATTGTTGTAGCGTCCCGAGACCCAAAATTGAGTTCCATCGGCAGAGATGCTTCCCATGTCAGGGGAGCCACCATTCGGTATCTTCCACTTGGCGACAATTTTATTATCTGAAAAGCGTAGAACTGAGACGCTTCCCTCTCCCCGATTTGAGATCAAAAGATATTTTGAATCACGTGTTACATAGAGTCCGTGGGCCTCAACCCCAGTGTGTATTAATGAGACCTTGCCAAAGTGATTGGCCGGCATAACCCAGACGCCGTTCTCCATCATGTCGGCGATGTAAAAAGTTTTTCCATCTGGTGAAATCTTTACATCTTGTGGAGTTGGCGCATCAGCTGCATTCATATGTTGATACGTTGGAAGAAATTTTCCATTCAAATATGTCGAAGGAAGTTTAAAGTAACTAACAACTTTCATTTGAGCAGTGTTTACCAATAAAAGGGTTCCAGAGAACTCACATGAGGCAACGAAGAAATTTCCATCTGCGGTGAAATCAGCGTGGTTGAGTCCTTCGCACGAGACGTGAACAATCTTCTTAATTGCCATGGTGTGGGGATCTCGAAAAACTATCTCTTTATCTGCCTCGGCCATCACCATGGCGTATTTGCCGTTTGGAGTGAAGTAGAGGTTGTAAGGATCGTGGACATATATCGATTTGCCAGGTAATCCAGTCATAGGGTCAATCGGCGTTAGGTGGTTGCCCTCATCATCGTTCACCCATAACGTTTTTAGATCCCAGGAGGGAACCACGTGCTGCGGACCTTTAGGTACGGAGAAGGTCCGAATAATTTTGAAGGTCTTGGGATCAATCTCGGTAACGCTATTGCCCGTGTGGTTAGGAACGTAGACGCGCTCAGGAAAGTTTGCCACGACCGGACTTAATTGATTTGGCCGATCCGCTGCATAGATATCGCTTGGATCAGTCACGGGTGGCATACCCGCCAATGGAGTTGCCGCTTGAACATTAAATGGAATAACGATGGCGATCAGTGCGAGAACAACGGCGGATCTCTTCATTATCTAAGCTCCAAGTAGCGTGGTTAACGTGACGGGAGTGAGCCCTTTAGCGTGCAGATTTTCGAGCAGAGTTGGCATGGCATCGACGGTGTCCTGATGTCCGAAGTGCAAACTTACGATGCTTCCATTTTTAATTGATTTACCGATATCGGCAAGAACAATGCGCTTTCCTACATCTTGATAGTCATGAGAGTCGACATCGTAAGCAATGCACTGGTTATATCCATATTTCAACGCTGCTTTGCGAATGATTGCGTTTGAGTATTGCGTACCAGATGGGCGGAACCACTTTCCATGATTTCCTATTAATTTCTTAAGTTCTGCGGCGCATCCCGCAATCTCTGCATCCACCTGCCTGGCGTCGAGAGTTTTCATTTGGTAATGATTCATTGTGTGATTTCCAATGTCGTATCCAGCATCGAGCATCTGCTTAGCGACTGCGGGATATCCTTGTAACCATTTTCCGATCGCAAATACTGAAACTGGTGTTGCAGTGCTCGTGAATATTGCAAGAAGTTTTTGCACAAGCGCGGGGTCACCGGCGCCGTGAAAAGTTAACGCGACCTGTGGTTTCTTACGCGAACCATTCGCAATATCGGGGTTAGCGGCGTTAGCGGTATCTGACTCTAGGTCCGAAATGCCCGAAATAAGTGTTGCTCCAGCGACCATCGCGCTATTTCTCAGAAATCGACGTCGATCGAGGGCCACGGGTTAAGGATACTTCCTGCGTTGCGCTGCACGGTTATGCCGTGAGTTGCTACTGTAAGGGAAGCACTCAGTCATGCGCCTTCCGGCGTGGGAAGCGTCTTGACAAGTGACCTAGGGCATACAGGGGGTAAAACCTTGAGCGAAGATGAAGACAACGGCTTAGATGACATCGTCACTGAGGAGATGTTGTGGGAGCGCATACCTGAAACCACCGGTCTGGAACGTGCAAATACTTATTATGAATTAAGCGCTCGAATTTATGCCCGCGGCCAATACGACGAGGCACTTGCGCTCGCGGAAACCGCCCGAGATATCTATACCGAGTTAGGGGCAGTTGCCCCTGCCGATGGATTAGCTCAGGCGTACTCAGCGATTGGCTATAACCTCAACCAATTAAAGCGAAACTCTGAGGCAGCAACCGCGATGAGTAAGGCGGTTGATCTTCTGCGGGAATCCAAATCCCCTTTAGCAATCGACTTAGCCTGCACTCTCGGTGAGTGGTGCTTCGGCGCCAAGGACTACGAGAAGACCATCGAATGCATGCGCGAATGCGTACAAGAGCATTTAGTGGACGGCAATGAGTCTGGTGCGGCTAACGATCTTCACCTCATTGGTTGTGCCCACCGCGAGCTTGGCCAGCATGAAAAATCTCTTGAGGCCTTCCGCGAGGCACGGGCACTATTTAAGAGCCTTAAAGAGGTAATCAATGTGGCGCGTTGTGATCAAAAGATCGCCCATGCCCTTGTGGAACTTGGACTTGGCGAAGATGCGCTCATCGCTGCACAGAAATCGCTCGATGTCTTTGTTACAGCGCATGATCATCGCCGAGAGACCTACTCACTCCTAGAGGTTGGTAAGGCTCAGATCCTCACCGGTGAAGAGCAAGATGGCCTAGATACGTTGGAGCGAGTTCTGGAAATCGCCACCGAGAGCGAGTGGAAAGATTTTGAATTTATCGTCGAAATTGAACGCCATATTGCAGGAGTTCTGCGCCAACTCGGTCGCGTCGATGAAGCTGATGAGATTGAACGCCGACTAACTTCTGTTACTGAGGTAATAGAAGATTAATTAGTTTGCTAAAGATGCGGGTTTAAATTCTGCATCGCCCAGGCATACATCGCTATTGCACCTGCTGCAGAGGCGTTCATGGAACGTGTCGATCCATACTGTGCTATTGCGAGAACTACTGAACAAATGGCGACCGCCTCATCCGACATCCCAGCGCCTTCTTGGCCAAAGAAGAGGACGCATTTTTCGGGAAGTGGATAATTTTCTAGCTGTTGTGAGACTGGCAGATTATCTATGCCGATTATCGGAACTTCATTCTCCTTGCACCAAGCAGCAAAGTCAGCAACTGTCGGGTGATGCACTACATGCAGATACTTATCCGTCACCATCGCGCCGCGGCGATTCCAATCTCGCTTTCCGACGATATGAACGTAACTCACATTGAAGGCATTTGCAGTTCTTACAACCGAGCCAATGTTTAAATCGTGCTGCCAATTTTCGATGGCGATTTGTAGAGGATGGCGTTTGGTATCGAGGTCGGCAACTATCGCTTCAACCTTCCAGTACCTGTAGTGATCTAGAACGTTACGGCGGTCGCCGTTTTCAAGGAGTTCTGGATCGAGCCTAGGATCGCTCGGCCAGGGTTTTTCGTGAGGTCCGACACCAACAACGGGAAAGAATTCGCCTGGTCCAATTTCTGCAGCCACCCCGCCACCCTAATCCATGAATTCCCATACTTGGCAGGCATAATCACCCCATGCTTCGCAGGAGATCATTGGCGCTCATCGGTTCGGTCGCCTTTTCATTTCTGGTCTCATCGGTGGTACCTGCACAAGCTCTTGCGATTCCAACGATATTTATAAAATTGTCTGCCTCGCCAACGTTGAATCACCCGGGAATTGTTGTTATAGATCCCAGTACACACGAGACGATCTACTCACTTGAGCCAGATATTGGTAGAGCCCCCGCCTCTGTTCTTAAATTGTTTTCTATGACGACAGTCTTGAGCGCCCTTAGTGCAGATACAGTTTTCAAGACAACCATAAGCGAGACCGCGGTTCCAGATACTTATGTCTTGGCGGGTAGTGGAGATCCGTGGATTACCGAGAGTCCCTTTGAGCAACAGAAGTATCAACGCGCATTCTTTCCGACACTGATTAATAAGGTATTAGCGCTGCATCCGGGCACAAGGACCATTACCTTGGACTACAACAACATGTATGCCTTAGATATCGCCGCAATAAAACGATATTTTTCTGGACGACTGACTATCAACGCGGTAAAAGTAAATACCGTCGCCGATGCGACAAACGAGATTGCTTCGATTGAATCGCCCAAGCTGGGCAAAATTGTTGAATTCACATTGCTCTACAGCGATAATGTTTTGGCAGATCGTTTGGCTCGATTAGCTGCCCACACATTGGGTTTTGGGACAGATGCGGCGGGAATACAGGCGGCCTTTGAAAAGGTTTTGACTGATCTGGGGGTTCCACACGCTTCTATGCATATTCTTGATGGCAATGGACTTTCGCATGAGACTCGGGTCAGCGCCCGAGAGGTGGCAGATCTTCTTGTCGCGATATCTGACAATTCGAAATTTCAGCCGATCATCGCTGGACTTCCAACCGCGGGCGAGACGGGGACGCTTAAGACTAGGTTTGTAAATGATGCTCCAGGCGCCGTTGGACTCGTCCACGCAAAGACAGGTTGGATCAACACCACGGTCAGTTTGGCAGGGTTTGTTACGGTTGGAGCAAGCCAGTACGCCTTTGCCATTATCGCTAACCACATTCACAACCTAGAGAGCGCTCGCCAAGCGGCGCGCGTGACTATCGATCAGATGTTGGGGTCAATCGCTAAGAGACAGAACTAGGGATTTGAAGGATAGAATCTAGATATGAGCCATGTAGGCGCCTATGTGGCATTAATGAAACTGCGGGTTGTAGAGCTTTTGCTCGTAACAACTCTGCCCGCGCTCTTCATGGCTACTTATGCGCAGAACCATGCCCATCGATTTCCTCCACTTGGGGTGACAATTGCAACGCTTATTGGCGGAACCCTGGCGGCAGGCGCATCTAATGCATTTAACATGGTCATTGAGGTTGAATCAGATCGCTTGATGAAGCGAACTAGCAAGCGACCACTTGTAAGTGGAGAGATAACAGAACAGCAAGCGGTTGCCTTCTCTCTCGTTATCACGATCCTCTCGCTGCTTATCTTCCTAATTTTCACAACGCTTCTTGCGACGCTGCTTACCCTGCTCGCGATCTTGTTCTATGTAGTCGGGTATACCGTCTGGCTCAAGCGTCGCACCTCGCAAAATATTGTCTGGGGTGGGGTAGCGGGATGCATGCCAGTTCTCATTGGTTGGGCAGCAATCACCAACTCCCTTTCGTTAACCGCGTGGCTCTTCTTCTTCCTGATCTTCTTTTGGACCCCACCACATTTCTGGGCCCTAGCGATTAAGTACAAAGAGGATTACGCCGCGGCGGGCATACCCATGCTTCCGGTCGTTGCAACGATTAAATCGGTGCAGAAGCAGATGTGGTTCCACACCATCTTCATGGTGCTCTTCTCGGTACTAGTCCTATCGAGTGCGCGTCTTCCATGGTGGAGTTATGTGGTCACGGTGCTACTCGCAACCGGCTTTGCCATTGAGCTCACAAAGATCTCAGGAGTAGATTCGCAGCAATCTGCCCTCAAACTCTTTCATTGGTCGATCACCTATTTGAGCGTCTATTCATTGATCCTCGTGATTGCAACCCTTTTGTCTAAGCACACTGTTGTCTAAGCACACTGTCTAAAAACCGCCCACTTAAAATTCACTTACTTGTTCATCCACACTAAAACTTGGCTCAGGAATTTCTCGGCTAGTACCCCTATGGTTATCAAATGACGACTGCTATCTCAGTAACAGACTTAACCAAGGTTTATGGGGAGAGAAGCGCTCTCTCTCATGCGACCTTTGAAGTTCCCCTCGGAACGGTCTGCGGCTTTGTGGGACCAAATGGATCTGGAAAAACAACCACGATCAGAATGCTTTTAGGACTTATTACTCCAACAGGTGGGACCGGAACCGTCTTGGGCGAGAGCATTGCCCACCCAGAGCGATACCTACCTCGAGTAGGAGCGATGATTGAAGGCCCAGCCTTCTACCCAGCGCTCAGCGGCTCCGAAAATTTGCGAGTCCTAGCCTCACTCGGTGGCTTCCCGCAAGAACGCGTCCCGCTTCTCTTGGAGAAAGTTGGATTAGCAGATCGCGGTGGTTCTAAATATAAAACGTACTCCCTTGGCATGAAGCAACGCTTAGGTATCGCAGCCGCCCTACTTCCCGACCCAAAACTATTAGTCCTCGATGAACCTACCAATGGACTTGATCCATCTGGAATTCAAGAGGTCAGAAATCTAATTAAAGATTTAGCATCTGATGGAACGAGCGTTTTTGTATCGTCGCACCTTCTCTCTGAGTTGGAGATGATCGCCGAGTCTCTAGTAATGCTGCGTGAAGGAAAGGTTCTCTTTGCAGGCCGCACCAAAGATTTGTTGGCTGCTCAGATTGCAACATTGGTCGTGCAACCAGAATTTACCGTTGACCTCAATAAGTTGGTAGAGATTGCAACTCGCCATGGTCGAGAGGCAACCGTTGAAGAGGGCGCAGTACATATCGTCGCTGACGCTGAGTGGGGTGCAACATTTAATCGTCTCGCCTTTAATGCCGGCGTTACGCTCGCCTCGCTAACGGCGACGCAACCTACCCTTGAGGAAACCTTCTTTGAAATGACGGGGGAGTAAGAATGTTTAATGTTGTACGAGCAGAACTTCGCAAGCTGCGCCGCCCCACACTCTTAATTTCAACCATACTCGTGGTGGCAGCGCTCACTGCGCTATTCACCTCGATCGTCTTCTTACGTGCCAACTCGGGTCAAGGCAATGGTCAACGTGGCGAGATTATCTCGCCCGCGACTTTAAGTCAGGCAGCTGGTTTGGTTTATGGATTTAAAATCGTCTCCTTCTTTTTGGGAATTACCGCTCTCTGTGTCTTTGCCTCGCAAACAGCTCAGGAGTATTCGCTAGGTACTCTGCGAAATCTCTTGGTTCGCCAGCCTTCTCGCATGAAGATTCTCTTTGGCAAATACATCTCAATGATTATCTTCGGAATCGCGTTGGTCTTTCTGGATGCAATCGTTGCCATAGGTGTTTCATACGCTCTTGCTCCACATGCCAAGGTAACCACGACAGCTTGGTTTACAACCAATGCGCTTACATTGCTTGGAAAGACATTTGCCAATGTTCTTCTCACCACAATTGCATTTGGAACATTTGGAATGATCTTGGGTCTACTTTTCAGATCACCTATCAGCGCTATCGCCACGGGAGTTATCTGGTCCCTTATCTTGGAGACCATCCTCGGTGGAGTCATCTCAAGTACACAAAAATGGTTGCCGGGTCAGAACTTCGACAATATTGCGCAAGGCGGCTCAGATACGGTGAGTTATCACTGGTCTCTCGCGATATCTGCAATCTATTTGCTCGTGGGATTTTCCATAGTTTCTGTGCTCTTCAAACGCAGGGATGTCGCCAACTAAAGGACACAGCAAATTCTCACCGAGTCATTAACTCGATCACGTGAGAATATCGCTTATCCTTGATCGTTACTTCCCCACGAATGGTTGGCTCCATGACTTCTAAGCGGCATCTTCGTTACGTTGCCCTGGGCGCTGCCGTGCTCTTGTCATTTTCGACCGCAGCTATTGCGGCCACACCAACTACAAAACCAAAGCCAAAAGTGACCGCCCCAACAAAGGCGCAGATCGCCGCAGCGCAGGCCGCCGAAAATGCAAAAGCTGACGCCGCAGCAGCAGCCACAAGTCAACTAACGTCGGCGCAGAATATTTTGCAACAGCTGACCGCGATTACTCAGCAGAAGCAGGTTCAATTGCAGAGTGCCCAGGCAGCTCTTGTTGTTGCAACCCATCAGTCAAATTTGGCAACCGCGCATGCCGCACTAACAGAGGTTGCTGTCGCTGAGGCAAATAAAACTATTGGTCGAATGGCCGCTAATGCTTACATCATGGGCGGAGGATTTACGACCCTGAATAGCGTTCTAGATTCAAATGGCCCGCAAGATTTAGTTGACCGGTTAAGTATTCTTAATCAGGTTGGTGCAACCGACTCTGTTGCCCTATCGCGATATAAGAGTGCGTTGGTTATTGCTCAGGCGGCCCAAGCGGCAGCTACGGCTGCAAAAGTTGCTCAAGCATCTGCGACGGCGAAGGTGGCTGCAGCTAAGGCTGCGGCAGCGGCTGCGCAATCTGCCCAAGCAGACGAAGTCGCCAAGTTGCGTGCAGTGCAAGCTCAATTGATGTCAGAACTTGTAAAGGCTCGTAATGTCAGAATTACATTGCAACAGCAATTAGCTTTATGGCAGCTAGAGCAGTCGAGCGCGAATACCGCGGCTCACACCAAGGGACAGGCGAAGATCTGGCCAGATCGCGGCTTTAAAGGTCGCACAACAACTCGAGGCTCGGATGCGATTCGCGCCAAAGCCCTCGCTTATGCCAAGGCGCAAGTTTTGGCTCGAAAGCCATATGTCTGGGGAGCGCAAGGACCTAACAGTTTCGACTGCTCTGGCTTGGTCTACGCCGCTTATCACGCTGCTGGATTAGGTTATCCAAATTGGTCCAGACTCAACGCAGCTCTATATTTCGTCGATACTCAGCGCGTACCGCTGACCGATCTGATCCCAGGAGACCTGCTCTTTTATTCATATGATGGATCTGTTCAGAACATTCATCACATCACAATTTATGCGGGCAACGGCATGATGTGGGAGGCCAACTCAACTCGAACCGGACTTCTCTACTCCAGCATGTATAGCGTTAATGGACTGATGCCTTCAGGTGGTCGGGTCTAGCAATTAGGCTTGGTGCCATGAAGGCGACCCAGGTTATTCGACAAGCGGTTCGCCCTTGGATTCTCAAATCTGACTTTCGAATTTTGATCGGAGTCTCAGGTGGCGCTGACTCGATGGCACTAGCGGTCGCAACTCTCTTAGAGAGTAAGAGCGCCGGTATCGAAGCGGTAGCAATCATCATTGATCACCAATTACAAGATGGATCTTCTCAGGTCGCGGCGAGCGCCAGAGAAAAGTTGTTGGAGTTAGGTTTTGATGATGTCGAAGTAGTGCAGGTGGATGTCGTTATTAGCGATGGGATGGAGAGTTCGGCTAGGCGAGCTCGATTCCAAGCATTTGAGGCGGCGATCGCTAAATATCAGCCGGATTATTTCTTCTTAGCTCATACTAAGAATGATCAGGCTGAGTCGGTGCTATTGGGTTTAGCTCGGGGATCTGGAACCCGCTCCCTATCTGGGATCGCACAAGTCAATGGAAAATTTGTCCGCCCACTATTAGATGTTGATCGGGAGGTCACAGAAAACGCCTGCCTTGAGAACGGGATCGTTCCATGGGAGGATCCTCATAATTCAGATCTGCAATATGCCAGGGTTCGGGTGAGAAGGCAGATCTTGCCTCTCCTGGAATCGGCCCTAGGGCCAGGCATTGTCTCGGCCTTGGCGCGTAGCTCAACCATCCTCCGCGAGGATGCCGATGCCTTGGATCTTCTGGCGGGGCAGATTTACTCTGCAGTCGATCCCTCTAACTTAGAGATCTCAGAATTAGAGAGTCTGCCTAAAGCCCTCCGAATTCGCCTACTGCGGCTAGCGATTTATGGCCTAGGTGCCCCAGAAGGCTCTTTGAGCGCCGACCATTTAGCCCCAGTTGAGGCGTTGATCACGAATTGGCACGGCCAAGGGGAGATTTCACTCCCCGGTGGTGTGAAGGTAGAGAGAATTTCGGGCAGACTTTCGCTCTCACACCAGAGTTCATAAAAGGAGCATCGTGGATTTAAGCACCGCAGGCGAAGATATCGATCGCGTCATAGTTTCCGCTCCAGAGATCCAAGCCCGTTTGAAAGAGATCGCGTTGCAGGTTGAGAAGGATTATGAGGGACGCAACCTTTTGGTGATCGGAATCCTCAAAGGCGCTGTAATGACAATGGCTGACTTTGTTCGCTCCCTTAACCGACATGTTGAGATGGATTGGATGGCCGTGACCTCGTATGGCTCTGGAACTAAATCAAGTGGCGTGGTTCGAATCCTCAAGGATCTGGATCGTGATATTTCTGGGAGAGATGTATTGATCGTGGAAGATATTGTGGACACCGGACTCACACTTGCCTGGCTCAAATCTAATCTTCAATCTCGCGGCACAAAGAGCGTGGAGATTTTCACCATGTTGCGTAAGCCAGATGCAGCTAAGGTAGATGTAGATGTGAAATATGTAGGTTTCGATATTCCAAACGAATTCGTTGTTGGATACGGCTTGGACTATAACGAGAAGTATAGAAATCTGGATTTCATTGGAATTTTGGCTAAAGGCGTTTACTCCTGATCTTTGGAAATAAATCGCGAAACTTTTCCGTTAACACCGAGCGAAGATAATAGAGAAGAGCAATGGCAGATAAAAAGATAAAACTTCCACGTAAGCGGATCCGCAAATTGATGCGCGGTCCACTCTTCTGGATCGTACTCGCCTTGATTCTGGTAGTTGCCCTTGGAAAAGTCTCAGGAAGCGGTGCCACGTACACACCGGTGGATACTTCCACGATCATCAATGAGATCTCAGCCAATAAAGTCGAATCGGCCTTGGTCATCGATAAAGATCAGAAGATTGAAATTATTTTAAAGAGTGGTGAATCCGTTAACGGTGCAACCCATCTTGTGGCCTCATATGTAGCAAATGAAGAACAGCAGCTCACCGAGCTCTTGATTAGTAATCCACCTTCAAAAGCCTGGAATGTAAAAGTCCCGACTACCTCATTTTTAGAATCGCTCTTCTTTAGCTTCGCCCCGTTCTTACTTATTGGTTTTCTTCTTCTTCTCTTTATGTCCAATTCACAAGGCGGAAATCGCATCTTCTCCTTCGGACGGTCAAAGGCGAAGTTGCAATCAAAGGAGGCGCCAAAGAGCACCTTCGCAGATGTTGCCGGAGCAGATGAGGCTGTGGCAGAACTAAGAGAGATAAAAGATTTTCTCTCTGAACCCAAGAAGTACCAAGATATCGGCGCCAAGATTCCAAAAGGAGTACTGCTTTACGGCCCTCCAGGAACGGGTAAGACCCTCCTTGCGCGCGCAGTTGCGGGTGAGGCAAATGTTCCCTTCTTCTCTATTTCCGGTTCTGAATTTGTGGAGATGTTTGTTGGAGTAGGTGCATCTCGGGTCCGCGACCTCTTTAATCAAGCTAAAGAGGCTGCCCCAGCAATCATCTTCGTTGATGAAATTGATGCCGTGGGTCGCCAACGTGGCGCTGGTTTGGGTGGCGGAAATGATGAGCGCGAGCAGACCCTTAACCAACTCCTCGTGGAGATGGATGGATTTGAGGCTAATACCCAGGTCATTCTGATCGCTGCGACCAACCGTCCAGATGTTCTTGATCCTGCAATTTTGCGTCCGGGGCGATTTGATCGACAGATTCCAGTTGACCGTCCAGATCTCTTGGGGCGTAAGGCGATACTTGAAGTGCATGCCAAAGGAAAGCCAATCGCAAAGAGCGTAGATCTTGGCGAAATAGCAAAGAGAACCCCCGGCTTTACTGGTGCAGATCTCGCCAATGTCTTGAATGAGGCGGCGCTTTTAACGGCGCGCGAAAATGCAAAAGTGATTACGACTATGGCTCTTGATGAATCTATCGATCGAGTTATGGCCGGACCACAACGAACCAGCCGACTTATGACCGAAGAAGAGCGACGCATCACTGCCTACCACGAGGGTGGTCATGCACTGGTTGCTCATGCACTTCCAAATACGGATCCAGTTCATAAAATTACGATCATGCCACGCGGCCGCGCTCTGGGTTACACAATGGTTCTTCCAGATGAGGATCGCTACGCGACAACGCGCAATCAGATGCTTGATCAATTGTCATACTCACTTGGAGGACGTGCTGCCGAAGAGTTGATCTTCCATGATCCAACTACGGGTGCTTCTAACGATATTGAAAAGGCTACTAACTTAGCGCGTGCCATGGTTACCCAATATGGAATGACCGAACGTATTGGTGCGATCAAACTTGGTACCGGTGATAGTGATCCATTCTTGGGACGTGACTACGGTCATCAACGAGATTACTCCGAGGAGATCGCAGGAATTATCGATGAAGAGATTCATGCTCTCATCGAAAATGCACATCAAGAGGCCTTTAATATTCTGGTGAAAAATCGCGATATCTTGGATGCCCTAGTAGTTGAACTCTTGGAGCGCGAAACCTTGCTCAAGGACGATATAGAGCGGATCTTCGCCAAAGTTACCCTTGTCGACCCACGACCAGCATGGACCGGATCGCCAAATCGCACACCTTCGACAATTCCTCCGGTTGGATTGGTTGCCGCGAAGCCGCAGGTAGATCCAGAAGCGCATCCGGTAAAGCCTGCTCGTAAACCGCGTAAGAAAGTTGCTCCACCTGCGCCAGAGCAGGTTGTTCTAGAGCAGGTTGTTCCAGAGCAGGGTAGCGATGAGTGATGATCTCTCACCTGTATCCATGGGACCCCATGATGGAAAGGCGAGAGCAGAGTTTGATCAAGCGCGCGCAGAGCAGGCGATAACCGAACTTCTGCTTGCTATTGGAGAAGATCCAACTCGCGATGGTTTGCGTGACACTCCAGCTCGAGTAGCTCGGGCCTATCGCGAAAATTTTGAAGGCCTGTGGCAGAACCCAGAAGATATCCTGACGACCACATTTGATATTGGCCATAAAGAATTGGTAATTGTGCGAGATATTGAGGTCTTCTCTCACTGCGAGCACCATCTCACCCCCTTTCATGGCGTTGCCCATGTCGGTTACATCCCCGGAGAATCTGGACGGATTACTGGAATCTCTAAGTTGGCTCGCCTCGTTGATCTCTACTCACGGCGTCCACAGGTACAAGAGCGCCTCACCACGCAGATCGCTGATGCAATTGTTGAGATCTTAAAACCGGCCGGCGTCATAGTGATTATCGATTGCGAACATCTTTGCATGTCTATGCGCGGTGTAAAGAAATCACAAGCACGAACCACAACATCTGCCGTACGCGGGCATCTTCGAAACGCTGCCACGAGAGCCGAAGCTATGGCTCTGATAACCGCCTCTGATCGCTGATGCCCAACGTGCAGAGCACTCTGGTGATGGGCATTCTCAATGTCACACCTGATTCCTTTGCAGATGGTGGTCGCCACTTTGAACTAACTGATGCGATTGAACGTGCCAAAGAGATGCTCGAGGAAGGTGTCGACGTTATTGATGTCGGCGGTGAATCGACTCGCCCAGGTTCAGAGCGCATTAGCATGGAGGAAGAACGGAACCGAGTAATTCCAGTTATCACTGCGCTAAAAGAGTTAGGTGCCGTGATAAGTATCGACACGACACGTTCGGAGATAGCAAAACTCGCAATTGATGCGGGTGCTAGTTATGTCAATGACATAAGCGGTGGATTATCCGATTCAAAGATGGCTTCGGTCATGGCGGCACACCCTCAAGTGCAGTACATAGCTATGCATTGGCGCGGTGAATCTAAAGATATGCAGTCGCGCGCCATTTATAAGGATGTCGTGAATGAAGTTCGCGATGAGTTAGAAGCTAGAACTCATGAGCTCATAAGCGCGGGGGTTTCTCCAGATCAAATAATTCTCGATCCCGGAATTGGATTTGCAAAAACCAGTGCTCACAACTGGGAGTTACTCCGCCACATCGATCGCGTGCAACTTTTGGGATATCCGATCTTGGTAGGCGTCTCACGAAAGCGCTTCTTAGGTGAATTAGTAGGTTCTCCTAACCCGGATGATCGTGACTCCGCTACAGTCGCACTTACGACTGAATTAGCTCGTAAAGGCGTGTGGGGAGTTCGAACACATAGCGTGAAGCCTCACCTTGATGCCATCAAAGTAGTAAGGGAGTTATTTGGATGAGCGACTATATTGAGATTAAAAGCATTTCGGGATTTGGCTATCACGGACTCTTTGAGCACGAACGTCAAAATGGTCAGAGTTTTGCGGTAGATGTAAGACTTGAATTAGAAAAGAAGAAAGCTTCAAAGAGCGATGACATCAAAGATGCGGTGGATTACTCAGAGGTCGCTAAATTGGTCTACGCCCACATTGTTGGTGAACCAGTGAATCTTATTGAGCATCTGGCTGAGTTGATTGCACAGGAACTCTTAGAGTTATTTCCACTCAAATCTGTGGAGGTTGTTGTTCATAAGGCTAATGCGCCGGTGGGATTGCCAGTAGGGGATATCGCAGTTCGAATAAAGCGCTCCAAATGAAGGTTGTGATTGCCCTCGGCTCAAATATTGGAGATACGAACTCACATCTCCATCATGCAATAGAGGAGTTAGGCAAAGTTATCGCAATAACTAAAGTCTCGAGTTTCTACAAAACTGCTCCAGTGGGTGGACCGGTGCAAGATGATTTTCTAAATGCGGTGTTGATTGCCGAGAGCGATTTAGACCCGCTCGACATTCTGGTCGCAATGCAGGAGATTGAAACTTTAGCTGGTCGGAGCCGCGATGTTCATTGGGGTCCTCGCACGCTTGATCTAGACCTCATTACTTATGGGGATTCGATTATCGCCGAGCCGCATTTGGAGCTTCCGCATCCGCGAGCCCACGAACGTGCATTCGTTTTAGAGCCATGGTTGGAGATTGACCCTGAAGGGGTGCTGGCGGGTAAGGGTTACATTAAAGATTTGCTAAAGGCGATTGCGCAGTAAACTTATGGAACTAGCCCGGTACCTCGAAAGGACTGGAGCACGATGAGCGAGACAGTGGCCTTTGTACCCACCATGGGTGCGCTTCATGCTGGTCACTTAGAACTGATCAAGCGCGCTCGAATCTTGAGCGATGAGGTGGCCGTATCAATCTTTGTTAATCCACTGCAATTTGAAAACCCTGATGACCTAGCTAAATATCCCAGGGATATTGAAGGAGATACCGAAAAAGCACTGAGCGCAGGCGCTACACGCGTTTGGGCACCTACATACGAAGAGATCTATCCTTCTGAGATCGTAAAAATATCTGCCGGAGAACTAGGCCAGAGATTTGAGGGACGTGAACGGGTTGGACACTTTGATGGAGTTCTGACTGTAGTTAATCGCCTCTTTCAATTAGTGAAACCCAATTTCGCAATCTTTGGCGAGAAGGATTTTCAGCAACTTTTTATTATTAGAAACTGGGTTAGAGAAAATCAGATACCCGTAGAGATTATTGGCCACCCAACGGTGCGAGATAGTGACGGACTAGCGTTATCTTCCCGCAATCAACGGTTAAGCGAGGCAGATAGGAAGAGTGCGCTGGTCATTCATCGAGCTCTCGGAGCTGCCACAAAGGAAGAGATGCTGCAGATTTTGGCGACCGAACCAGGATTTAGACTCGATTACGCCGAGATCATCGACGAGCAGAGCTTCGAAATCGCCAATCCTGATACTGCACATAAGCGGGGAATTATCGCTGGTTGGGTAAAAGAGGTCCGTTTGATTGACAATAGTCCAATGGGATCAGCCCGATGAAGTTATTTGCAGGAACTCCAGGTTGGACTGCACGCGCCGATGTAATCGTTATCGGCTCTGGCGTCGCGGGTCTTACAACTGCACTCAATGCTCGGGCCGCCAATCTCTCCGTCTTGCTCGTAACCAAAGCTCACATTGATGAGGGTTCTACTAAATGGGCGCAAGGTGGAATTGCAGCTGCGCTAGGACCCGGAGATTCACCCGAAGAACATAAAGAAGATACCCTGATCGCCGGTGCGGGATTATGCGATATCGATGCAGTCAACGTATTAGTTACCGAAGGACCCGAGGCGGTTCGCAAATTAATCGCTAGAGGCGCGGTATTTGATAAAGCAGAAAGTGGCGAGATCGCGCTCACGCGCGAGGGTGGCCACCACCGCAACCGAATCTTGCATGCTGGTGGTGATGCGACAGGTGCGGAAGTTTCTCGAGCACTTCTGGCTGCAGTACAAAATGACTCAGGGATTGAAGTTATTGAACACGCACTCGTGGTCGATGCCCTTAAAGCGAGCGATGGTCGCGTGTGTGGAGTCACCTTGCATGTGATCGGTGCAGGTTCAAGCACTGGAGTTGGTCGCGCCTTGGCGCGCGCCGTTGTTATTGCTACTGGTGGCCTTGGACAGGTGTATTCACAGACCACCAATCCTTCGGTTTCAACGGGCGATGGAGTTGCGCTAGCGCTCCGGGCGGGAGCAGCAGTTGCCGATGTCGAGTTCATTCAATTCCATCCAACAGTTCTCTGGAGAGATACATCTGCTGCCGGTCAACAACCACTCATAAGTGAGGCGGTCCGTGGCGAGGGAGCGATCCTGCTCAATCACAAGGGCGAGAGATTTATGGCTTCGGTGCATCCTCAAGCTGACCTTGCTCCTCGCGACATTGTCGCGAAAGAGATCTTCAATCAGATGCGCGAAGCCCATGTCCCTCATATGTGGCTAGATGCCACCGCGGTAAAAGATTTTCAAGAGAGATTCCCAACGATTTATGCCTCATGCATGGCAAATGGAATTGATCCAGAGAAGCAATTGATTCCAGTCGCACCAGCTTCGCACTATTCCTCAGGTGGAGTGCTCGTTGATATGAATGGGCAGAGCACCGTTCCAGGTTTGTATGTCTGCGGTGAAAGCGCTTGTACCGGGGCCCACGGAGCAAATCGACTGGCCTCTAACTCATTGCTTGAAGGTTTGGTCTTCGGTGCCCGCATCTCTGAGCACATCGCACATCATTTAGTTGAACAACAAGAACCTGTCGATGACAGCAACGAGAGAAGAATCTTGATAGATCCTTCAATTCGTATCCCGCTTCAATTGGCTATGAGTGAAGGCGCTGGAGTTATGCGATCAGATAAGAGTTTGCGAGCTACCCTTGCAACGCTGGAGCAACTCGGATCGAGACACACCGATCAACCCGGAGTAGATGCGTGGGAAGTTTCTAATCTCTACTTCTTGGCGACCGCAATTGTTCGCTCCGCTTTAGAGCGCCACGAGTCACGCGGTTCACATTGGCGCAGCGATTATTTAGAGACAAGTGCGCAATGGCAGAAGAGAATCATCCAACGACTTGATGAATCAGGCGCATGGAGTTCTTCGTTGGAGGAGATCAATCATGGCTGACTCGGTACAAGCACTTATTGAACTTGCGATCGCTGAGGATTTAGCAGGAGGGCAAGATATAACTTCTAACGCCACCATTCCTGCATCGCAAGTGAGTATCGCGGAATTTGTGAATCGAGCCCCAGGTGTAGTTGCAGGTATCGATGTCGCGGTACAGGTGCTTAAGTACGTTGGCATAAGCGATATTTCGGTGCTTGTAACCGATGGTCAGAAAGTTCCTGCCGGCACTGTTCTCTTAGTGGCACGAGGAAATACACGAAAGTTGCTTCTGGCCGAGCGCACTGCTCTTAATTTCCTCACACACTTAAGTGGCATTGCGACCCTAACCGCGCAGTGGGTTGCGGCAGTTGCGCAGACAAAGTGCCAGATCAGAGATACTCGAAAGACCACCCCGGGGTGGCGACTACTCGAAAAAGCTGCAGTGCGCGCCGGTGGTGCAACAAATCATCGCCTCTCACTCTCTGATGCAGCATTGGTAAAGGACAACCACATAGTTGCCACAGGGGGAGTGCTACAAGCTTTTGAGAAGGTAAGAACTGCTCAACCTGGCGTGAGTGTCGAAGTGGAAGTTGATGATTTGGATCAACTTCGTGAGGTGCTAGTTGGCAATCCAGATTTAATCCTGCTCGACAATATGTCGCCGGAGTTGTGTGTCGAGGCAGTCGGAATCGTAGACGGCAAAGTGAAGTTGGAGGCCTCGGGAGGTATCACACTCAGCAATGCCCCTGCATATGCTCAAAGCGGTGTCGACTACCTTGCAATAGGTGCGCTCACGCACTCCGCAAAGGCACTTGATATTGGTGTAGACCTAAAGATGGGAAATTAAATGTTATTGACAGTGGATGTAGGAAATACCAATACAGTTCTCGGAACCTTTGATGGTGGAAAATTAGTTCGCTCTTGGCGAGTAAAGACAGATCCGCGGGATACCGCTGACGAATTGTGGTTGCAGTACCGCGCTTTACTTGATGGCATTGATATTGACGGCCTCTCCATCTGTTCGACTGTTCCAGCATCGCTGCGCGAACTTCGCACCATGGTGGCTCGCTATTTCAGTGATCTGCCTGTCACCATTGTTGAGCCCGGAATTAAGACAGGTGTTCCGCTCTTGGTGGATAACCCCAAGGAGATAGGCGCCGATCGCATCGTTAATACCCTTGCAGCGCATACCCTTTTTGGTTCCGCAGGACCTTGTATCGTCGTCGACTTTGGAACTTCTACCAATTTGGATGTGGTCTCACCGAAGGGCGAATTCCTCGGGGGAGCTTTGGCTCCTGGAATTGAAATCTCTGTTGATGCCCTCGCAGCTCGTGCGGCGCAGCTTCGCAAGGTCGAACTCATCAAGCCCAAATCAGTTATCGGAAAGAACACTGTAGAGGCGTTGCAGTCGGGAACGATCTACGGCTTTGCTGGCCAGGTCGATGGGTTGGTTAACCGCATTATCGAAGAGCTGGAAATTCTCTATCCCGGTGTCGGTCGTACAACTGTCATCGCAACCGGCGGGTTGGCACCACTTGTGATTGGGATTAGCGAAACGATTGATACACATGAACCAGACCTGACCCTGTTGGGACTTGCCATGGTTTTCGATCGAAATTCGCAGAGCAACTAAACCTAAAAAATTGCACGATAGACTTCTCCGATTATGAGTGAGCAGATAGTCGAAGACGACCTACCAGAACAATTGCGGATTCGCCGCGAGAAGCGGGCAGCCATCTTGTCCCGAGGCGATGAGGCATATCCAGTCGCTGTACCTCGTACCGCTTCACTCAAAGAGATCCGGGAACGTCACTCAGATCTTGAGATTGATGTTGCTACTGGAATTCAAGAGAGCCTATCTGGCCGAGTAATTTTCAAGCGCGATACCGGAAAGCTCTGCTTTGCAACTTTGCGCGAAGGCGATGGAACCGAACTGCAAGCCATGTTCTCTCTCGACAAGGTGGGTGCCGAAGTACTTGATCAGTGGAAGAGCGATATCGATATTGGTGACTTGGTCAGTGTGACTGGAGAGATTATTACCTCCAAGCGTGGTGAGCTTTCGATCCTTGCTAACTCTTATCAATTAGCGGCAAAGTCTTTACGTCCACTTCCAGTCGAACACAAGCCATTGTCTGAAGAGACTCGCGTTCGGATGCGTTATGTCGATTTGATCGTCCGTCCTGAAGCCAGATTTAATGCCCGGCTTCGTCCGCAAGTTATGAGTTCTTTGCGCCAATCATTTGGCTCACGCGGATTTATGGAAGTTGAAACTCCGATGCTTCAGGTTATGCACGGTGGCGCAGCTGCTCGTCCATTTAAGACCCATAGCAATGCGTATGACATGGATCTATTTCTACGTATCGCCCCCGAACTCTTTCTCAAGCGTTGCGTTGTCGGAGGTATCGAGAGAGTCTTTGAGATCAATCGCAACTTCCGCAATGAGGGAGCCGACTCAAGTCACTCTCCAGAATTTGCGATGATTGAGGCTTATCAGGCATATGGGGATTGGAACTCAATCGCTGAACTCACACGCGACTTGATTCAAGAGTCCGCGCAGGCTGTCTTTGGTTCACATGTTGTGACTCACCATGATGGACGGCAACTTGATTTAGGTGGCACATGGCGCGAGGCAAATCTCTTCGACCTGATTTCAGAAGGAGTTGGGGAGGTTGTCACTCCGCAAACTTCGATAGATGAGTTGAAAGTTATTGCTACCAAAGTCGGTATGAAGATTGATCCAAAGTGGGTCGCTGGAAAGCTGGCAGAAGAGATCTTTGAACACGTCACTGAGGGTCAACTCAACGAACCAATTTTTGTTAAGGGTTTTCCAGTCGACACTTCGCCATTGGTGAGGGCACATCGCCAGATTCCAGGCCTCGTCGAAAAATGGGATCTGTATGTAGAAGGTTTTGAATTAGCCACAGGATATTCGGAGTTGATCGATCCTGTGATTCAGAGGGATCGATTAGTAGAACAAGCCGCTTTGGGTGCCAAGGGTGATGTTGAGGCGATGAACCTCGATGAAGATTTCTTGCGCGCAATGGAATATGGA
>Ga0118677_10003660_pt1 | contig 28845 bp, 29 predicted proteins | sample AliMusrvi5mmetaG_FD_86154 | JGI IMG/M metagenome (GOLD analysis project Ga0118677, IMG submission 86154) | reverse complement strand
TTGCCCGCCCTGGATCCGGCATTTGGTGCCGATGCTGCCGCCGTCTTTGAACTCGACCGGGCGCTGGCAGCCCGCAGCAACCCCGGATCGCCTTCGATTGCCAATGTGCGGGCCGAAATCGGCAAATGGCGGGCGCTTGCCGCCCTTGAATAAGCTCGCTCCAGCCTCGCTGACAGGTTATTTTGGCAAGAACCCGTTTCCGTTCTTGCCAAAGGTAAAAATGCCCATAGGCTGCTCCCCGAGCAGGATTTTTCCACCCTCCGACGCCCGCGTCCAGCCTCTAGCCTCCGCCTTGCACACCCGCAACCGGGTGACATATGCCGGATGGCGCCACGGAGAGCGGGACTTCTTGTTTCAAACGGGCGGCGGCGCAAGCCGAGCAGCTCTGACCTTGGTGATGTCCGGTCCGCACCGTAGTGGAACCTCACCCCGGCACCAATAAGCCGGCCGTCGGAGAGGATTGGTCAGCACGCAGGTCCATACCAGCACCGCCGGGCTCTCCGCCCGCCGCGCCGGGCCGCCCGAAACCACGACACCCATGCTAAACCATGTCGAATGCAACACAACACTCCCACAATCCGGGAGACAACAAACGACGCCGCTCTCGCGGCGGCCAAAACAGACGCAACAATAACCAACAGAACAGCCGGGGCCAAGACCGTGATTCCACCTATGCCCGCGACAATCGCGGCCAGGGACAAAATCGCAACCCCAATGCCCCAGCCAACCCAAGCACCGCACCGCGCTTCAAGTATACCCCACCCAAACTCAGTTGGTGGAAAAAACTGCTCCAACTCGTCGGCTTCTACAAAGCGCCGACCCGTCCGACTCAGCGGCCCGCACGCCAGCCCGACGCCGCCGCCAGGCCGGCGGCCGATTCGAAAGTGAAATCCAACACCCGCAACGTCCGCACCGGCGAAGCTGAAGCAGACGCGAAGGGCGAACGCCGCGACGGCGAGCGGCGGCGCGAGCGCTCACCGGACCGTGGCAACGGGCGCGGTGGCGAGCGCAGCCGTGGAGGTGATGGCGCCAGCGTGGAATCGCCGCGGGTTTACGTTGGCAACCTGTCCTACGATGTCTCGGAAAGCGACCTTCAGGATCTCTTCAAAGGGATCGGCGGGGTGCGCAATGTGGAGATCGTATACAACCGCAGTACCCACCGCTCGAAAGGTTACGGCTTTGTGGAAATGCTCCACATGGACGAAGCCAAGCGTGCCGTCGAAGTGCTGCACGACCAACCGTTCATGGGCCGCAAGCTGACCGTTTCCGGCGCCCAGTCCAAGGGCCAGGACGAACGCGAGGATTTGGAGGACCGCGATGAGCGCCCGGATCGCCCGGAGCGCCCGGAGCGCCGCCCGCGTACGACTCCGGCCGTTGTCGCCTCGCCCGCCAGTGAGCAGGCCGCTCCCGCAGTCACCAGCGAGAGCCTCGAAGCCACCGCCGAAATCACCACCATCATCGAACACGTGGAGGTCGCGGACGCCGCGCCTGAAAGCGGGGTCGCAGCGCATGAAGCCGCCGCAAGTCCGGCCCCGGCCACAGAGGAAACCAAAACGGCGGTGGCCTAAGCCAAGACCGCCGGCTCGATTCAAACTCATCCCCGTCCGGCCGCGCCGGGCGGGGATTTTTTTAAATTGGAGGTCTGGGTTGATGGGTGAGTGCCAGTTCAGGGCTGGGTCACTTGGACCCGCAGGAAGACATGGCCGCCGGAACTCAGCGGGATCCTGGCCTCGTGGGTCTGAATTGTTCCGTCGCTGGCAATCACGGTGTCGGTGAATCCAGCCGGCGCTCCCGCCTCCCCCACCGCCTTCCAACCGATCAGGTCGGAACTGGCTTGCGCGGTGAGGGTGATGTCGGTTAGAGTGGTGTCGCGCTGGTACTGAAGCACGCAATCGGCAGCGCCGAGTCGCGCTGTCGGCATGCGAGGCGCCGCTTCGGCGGCGAGCACCGGTGAGGTGCCGAAAGCATACTCCAGCAGATTGGACCTGCCATCGCGATCATAATCCGCCTGCGGATGATTGGCGATGGTGCCGGCGGCGAGACCGGCGGCGGATTCCGCATTGGCCGCCCAGTTGGTGAAGGACGGAACAGCGACGGTGATGGTTTGATAGGACGGGGGAAACTCCAGACTGGAAATGACCGGAGCCACCGACATCAAGTAGTTTCCGGTGTCTGGCGTGAAACTGCCGCTGGTTCCCGCAAGCGTCTGACTCACGCAGTTTTGCAGGACGAAGACCCCGCTGAAGGCGATGGCGTCGATGAACCAGCCGAAAAGGTCCCCGGAGGCGCCGAAATAGCTGCCGCCACTATTGAGCAAAAACCGGACGCGAAACGCCTTGCCAGCCATGCCGGTGAGCGCGGCCGAGCGGAGATTGAACGAGGATTCGGCCATGCCATTGGTTCCGGTCTGACTGAAGACATCCCGCCAGGCGCTGGCCCCGTCTTCCTTCACCTGGACTTTGAATTGTTCCGAGGTGGTGGCATAGTGGACGCTGCTTTGGAACGAGATGACCGGCGAGGCCTGTCCTTGGAAGAGCGAATTGAGTTGGATGGATTGGCTGGCACCGGTTGAATTCTCGAGATGGAATGCCGCCGTGCCTTGCTGTTTCGTCGACGTGTTGAGTACGGCATAGCTGCCGGTGGTCGCTGAAGTGATGTTAGCGGTACAGTCGCAATCCTCCGTGGGAGCGGTGGCGAGTTTCCAGCGGTTCCACTTGTATCCGGTTGCGCCACCCACCGCCGTGAATGCCACCGGGTGGGGACTGCCTACCAGCGCGCTGGGCGGGCTGAGGATCGCAGGCGGCCAATAATCGAGCTTCAGATCCGCCTTGGCATTGGTGGATGCCGGGACCGTGAGGCTGATCGTCTGGTTCACACTCGGCCCTGTGAACGTAACCGTGCGCGTGGCCGAGTTGCCGGGAACCGGGACGGCCCAGCCGCCGCCGGCCGCTGTGATGCAGTAGTAAGATGAGCCGCTCACCGTCACGGTTAGACCGGCGATGCCCTCGCCGATGTCGTAGGTGTTGTTGCCGTTGAGGTCGTAGTAGGCCACGCCGGTGCAGAAGGTGGGGTTTGAGGACTGGCTGCCGAAATCCTGCGTGACAAGCTGCGGCCCGATTCCACCGTTCGTGCCGAGCGCCACTCCCACGCCGATTTCATGCAAACTCGGATTGTGGATATTCGCCCGGTGTCCGCGTCCCGCTTGCATGCCGCCGGTGTCGTAGCCCCAATCCACTTCAAATCCGACGTGCCCGAACCACGTGTTCTTGGCATAGGCATAGACGTTTTCGGCGGCACCCGAATAGGTATAACCCGCGGCACTCATCCGGTCCCACGGCGTGTTGGCGGGATTGGTCTCGTTGTGAGCCTGCGTGGCATTGACCAGCATCCAGGTCGAGTGCCTTCGCGCGGAGGTGATCAGGCTTTCATTCGGCGCGAGCGGCGGTGCCGCGGGCAGGGCATTGAATTCACTCTGCAGCATCGACAGACTGACGCCGAACTGGGAATAGGCGGTGAGGACGTCGGGGTCGGTGGTTGCGGCGAGGCGCGCGCCCTCGGCCGCGGGATTGGCACGCGCCCGGTTGATTAACTCGAGATAGAATTGCTCTTCGGCGGTGGGATTGCCGAAAGTGTAGAGCGTCTGCCCTTGGCACAGGCCGGCGATCGTCGCCAAGCCGCCAAATGTGAGCAACGCGAGACGACCGGACCCCCACACAGATCGTGGTTTCGGGCGGGCCAAGTCGAAGGTTTGTAAATATACGGACGGGACATAAGTAACATTCATACTGGCTGGGTATGAGCAAATATACGGAATCGACCGGCTGCGACAAGAACTATTTTTTGAATATTTACATTTTTTTATCCCGACTGTCGACGGAAGGACAATTTCGCCTGTTGGCGGTATGTCTGCGGGGTCGCGGCGGTTTTACCCCACGCGGCTCAAGCTGGCGCTATGGCCTGAGAGAGCGCTGACCGACCGCAAACTGGAGGTCATTTCCACTCGGTACCTCCCACCGGGCACGGCTCAAGGCGCGGGCGAAGCCGGCTTCTTGGCATGCACGGCGCGGATTCGTTCAACAAAATCGCGGTCGTCCTGGCTCAGTCGGCTAAGCGCGAGTTCGAACGGCTTTTGAGTTGAAACCAGGCGGATTTTCCCGCCGCGAATCACGGTGAGAGTGGCCGGCGGCGCGGGGACCGGCGGCTGGGCTGCCCCTTTGGGGGTTTCCACCACGATGTCTTCGAAGGCGATCATCTTGGCTTGAAGGGTCTTGCCGTCGGTGCTGGTCCATTGGCGGGAATCGGCCAGCACAATGTGGGTGGTGTAACTTACCTTGGATTCGGCTTTGCCGTTCGCCGTGGTGATGCCCACCCCGCCGCCGACGCCGCCGGTGGTATGGGTACTCATGCCATTGGTGCCGGGAAGCTCCACTTGGGCGGCGGCTGCGCAAACCAGTAGCAAGCCCGCTGCGGTCCCTATCAGTGATTGTCTCAACATGGATTCAAGATGCTGCGGCGGCGTGCGCTTGCCAAGGGAAATTGTGAAAACTTCCTGATGTCGCGACTGCCGGGGCGGCAAAAAAAATATTTTTCGCTTGCGCTGGGCGGGGCATGGGGGCTAGTCACTGGCCAAGGGCGGCTCCATGGTGGGGCTGCCCGCGCAGTTACAAAACGACAATAACATGGCAATCATTGATTTTGGTGGAACGAAGGAAGAAGTCATCACGCGCAAGGAGTTTTCGATGTCGCGGGCACGCAAGGTGCTCAAGAACGAAACGATTGCCATCATCGGCTACGGCGTGCAGGGACCGGCCCAAGCGCTCAACCTCCGCGACAACGGCTTCAAGGTCATCATCGGCCAAGCCCGCAAGTATGCGAAAGACTGGGACCGCGCCTGCAAAGACGGCTGGGTTCCAGGCAAAACCCTGTTCGATATCGAGGAAGCCGTGGCGCAGGGGACCGTCATTCAAATGTTGGTGTCCGACGCCGCGCAACGGGCGATCTGGCCGGTGGTCAAACGCAATCTCAAGGCCGGCGACGCCCTGTATTTCTCCCATGGCTTTTCCATCGCCTACAAGGATCTAACCAAAGTGGTGCCGCCGCCCAACGTGGATGTCATCATGGTGGCACCGAAAGGTTCCGGCACCTCGGTGCGGCGCAATTTCCTATCAGGCGCCGGCATCAATTCGAGTTATGCGGTGTTTCAGGACGCCACCGGCCGGGCCACGGAACGCTGCCTGGCGCTCGGCATCGGCATCGGCTCGGGCTATCTGTTTGCAACGACTTTCCAACATGAGGTCTTCAGCGACCTGACCGGCGAGCGCGGCGTGCTGATGGGCGCCCTGGCCGGGATCATGGAAGCGCAATACGACGTGTTGCGGGCTGCCGGGCATTCGCCTAGCGAGGCGTTCAATGAAACCGTCGAGGAACTCACCCAGAGCCTGATCCGCCTGGTGGACGAAAACGGCATGGATTGGATGTATGCCAACTGCTCGGCCACCGCCCAGCGCGGCGCGCTGGATTGGAAGCCCAAGTTCAAGAAAGCGGTGCTGCCGGTTTTCAAGGATCTCTACAAGCGGGTCAAAACGGGCAAGGAATGCGCCCGCGTGCTGTCTTCTTGCGGCAAGCCGAATTACCAGGCCCAGCTCACCAAGGAACTCAACCTCATCGGCAATTCCGAAATGTGGCAGGCCGGCAAAGCGGTGCGCGCACTGCGCCCCAAGGAAACCGCCAAGGTGATCTCCAAGGCGACCTTGGGTGTCGGTGGCCGCAAAGCGAATTGATCGGCGCATGCAGGTGACCATCCGCGGGCGGAAGAAGCATTTCCGGACGGTGGCATTCGATGCGCCGTCTAACGAGGTGCGCCTGATCGACCAGCGCATGCTGCCGCATGAGTTCCGGGTGATCGGCACACCCGACTTCCGCGCGACGGCCCGCGCCATCCGTGACATGGTGGTGCGCGGCGCCGGAGCCATCGGTGCCACCGCGGCTTATGGCCTGGCCCAGGGCGCGCTCGCGTTCCGCGGTCAAAACCTGACGCGCTTCGAGGCGCATCTGACCCGCGTGTTTGAGACGTTGCGCGACGCCCGGCCGACGGCGGTCGATCCGCTCAATGCGATGCTCGATGTGCGGCGGAAAATGCGGGCCGGCACCACGGTGGCCGAGCAACAGGCGCTGGCTCTAACGGCTGCCGGGGAATTCGCCGACGAGGACGTGGCGCACTGCCGGGCGCTGGGCGAAGTGGGTGCGCCGCTGATCCGTGAGGGGATGCGCGTGCTGACACACTGCAATGCCGGGTGGCTGGCGTTTGTCGACATCGGCAGCGCCACCGCGCCGCTCTATGCCGCCCAACAACAAGGCCGCGCGTTCCACGTCTGGTGCGACGAAACCCGCCCGCGCTCGCAGGGCGCGACCCTAACCGCATGGGAACTCGCGCAACAGGGAGTCTCCCATCAGGTCATCGCCGACAACGCGGCGGGCCTGTTGTTCGCCCGCGGCCAAATCGATCTGGTCATCGTCGGCAGCGACCGCACCCTCGGCCGCACGGGCGAGGTGGCTAACAAAATCGGCACCTACACCAAGGCGGTGTTGGCCAAGCGTCACGGCGTGCCGTTTTACGTTGCCATCCCGCTCTCGACCCTCGACTGGAACCTGTGCGGCGGCGTGCAAATCCCGATCGAGGAACGCGACCCGGCGGAAGTGTTAGGAGCCTGGGGGCTAACAAAATCCGGGCGGCGCGAGTATGTGCGGGTGGCCAATCCGACCAGCGGTGCCTGCAACCCGGGCTTCGACGTGACCCCGCCGGAACTCATCACCGGCATCATCACCCCCGCCGGCATCTTCCGGCCGAAGGACTTGTGGAAACACCGCCGGATGCTTGGTGGCTGAGCGGGCACAAGGGGAATTTCAGAGGGATGGGGCGTTACGGCCGGTGGGGTCAGGCAACTTGTTTGAGTGCCTGCCAGGCCTGCCAGACGAACAGGCCGAGGAAGAGCGGGAAGAGGATCGAGCCGGTGGTCTTGAAAATCAGCAGCGCGACGGCGCAGGCGGTGAGGATGGTGATCCAGAGGGTGAGCTTGAGGCGGGCCGGGCCGAGCAGGGCGTTGAGCATTTGGCCGCCATCAAGCGGCAGCACCGGCAGCAGGTTGATGAGCGCCCAGAAGAAACTGATAAACGTCAGATCGCGCCAAAAATGACCGGCCGGAGAGGTGAGTGCGAAAAGGTCCGGGATCATTAGATAGACGGCAAGGCCCAGCAGGACTTGGGCGGCGGGGCCGGCGGCGGTGACGAGAAAATGTTGGGGTCGGGTGAAGCGTGCGCCGAAGAACTGGGCGAAGCCGCCGAAGGCTTGCAAAGTGATTTCGCTGCGGGCGCCGAAAGCGCGGCCGGTGAGCGCGTGGCCGAGTTCGTGGACGAGGATGGAAATGAGCCCGGCAATCAGGAACAGGAGCAGCCGCAGGATCGAATCCTTGGAATCGGCAGAGCCCCCGCCGCCGATGATCGCCAGCGAGATCCAGAACCACGGCTGAATCTGGACCGGAATTCCAAACAGGGTAAAGCGAATCATGTCGAACGAGAGGTAAGCGAAAAGCGGCGACGGTGCAAGACCTGTGTGATGGTGATTTGCGCGATGCCAGCGATTCCTTGCCGGCTTGGATGCCGGGCAACACGCCCGGACCACCTGTTACAGAAGACTGACTACTTCCAACCCCCGCCGAGGGCTTTGGCAAGGGCGGCCAGGGTGATGCGCTGCTGGGCATCCATCAGCACGATGGCGAGGCGGGTTTGCAGCACGGTGCGATCGGCATCGACGACTTCGAGGTAGCTGGTGAGTCCCTCGGTGTAGCGTTCCTGCGAGAGTTGGCGGGTGTCCCGCGAGCTTGCCAGGGCGGCCTCCAGCGCACTGCGGGAGCGCGCGAACCCCTTGAGATCCACCAACGCGTCTTCCACCTCGCGCAGCGCCACAAGCAACGTCTGGCGGTAGCTGGCCAGGGCCTCGTCATAGGTGCTTCGGGCGGCGGCGAGCTGCGCCTTGTTAGATCCGGCGTTGAAGACCGGCGCCACGGCGCCGGCACCCAGCGACAGCACGCGGCTTTCCCAGTTAAGGAAATTGGAGGCACTCAGCGATTCCAGTCCCGCTTCCCCGACCAAGCTGAAATTCGGATAGAAGGCGGCTTCGGCGACGCCGATTTGGGCGTTGGCGGCACGCAGGTGTTGCTCCGCGGCACGCACGTCGGGGCGCCGCAACAGCACCGCCGCCGGCAACGCGACACGGATGCGCGGCAGGGCTGGCTCCACCACCTTGACCGGGATGTCGAAATCCGCAGGGCGGGTGCCGCACAAGACGGCCAAGGCATGTTCCGCCGACCCGCGCTGGCGTTGGACCAAGGCCAGGTCGTTGTTGGCAAGCTCCAGCTCGGTGCGGGCGCGACTGGTCGCCAGGCCGTCGCTCAGGCCGGCATCGGTCCTGGTTTGTAGCAGGTCCAGCGCCTCTTTGCGGCTGGCCTGGGTGTCCACAACGACGGCCGCCTGCGCGTCCAGACCTCGCAACACGAAATACTGGCGGGCCACCTCGGCGGCGAGGCCGAGGCGTTGGGCGTCAAAGAGGGCGGCAGTGGCGGCGGCCTGGGCGGTGGAGCCTTCGAGCAGGCGCTTGTTGCGCCCCCACAGGTCGGGATCGTAGGCGAGTTTGAAACTGCTGCGGTAGTCCTGGTTGTCGAGCTTCATCCCCGGAAAAGTCAGGACATTGGCCGAGGTGTGGGCGGTGTTGGCGGAGGCGGCCAGATCCAAGGTGGGAAACAGCCGGGCGCGATCCACCCCGACCAAGGCACGGGCGGTTTCCACGCGTGCCTTGGCGGCCGCCAGATCGTTGTTGGCGGCCAGCGAGCGCTCGACGAGTTGATTCAACTTGGAATCACCGAAAAGCTTCCACCACATGTCCGGCAGCCGCCTGGCGGCGGTGTCGCGGGTTTCCTTCCAATGCGAACCGCCGCTGGCTACGGGCACTTTGAAATCCGGGCCAACCTTGCACGAGCCGAGCAACAAGGCGGCAGGAACAAGCATCAGGCGGACGTTCATTGGGATGGCGTAAGCCCTCGCACCGACAAACTCAAGCCCAATTGCTCGGGCGGTGGGTGTTCATGCGCTAGAGCTTGAAAAGTGAAAGATGTTGTCGTTAGGTCAAGTTCTTCGTCTTGTGTCTTGTGTCTTGTGTCTTGCAGTCTTGGGTCTGAGGCGGAGCCTCGCTAGCGGGATATCCTGAAGCCGGTGACGCCATCTAACAGCGGAATGGTTTCGGCCAGGTGGGATTTGATGTGATGGGCGACGCTGGATTCCTCGACGATCTCGCGGATGAAGGCGGCCACCTCGGCGGGCTCGCCCATCACTTGCAGTTCGACGCTGCCGTCGGCCAGGTTCTTCACCCAGCCGCGGACATCAAAGGCACTGGCAAGGTCCTTGACGGTGTAACGGAAGCCGACGTTCTGCACCCGGCCCCTGAAGATGACCTGTTTGGCGATCACGGTGTCACTTTCCGCCGGCCGGTTTGGCCCGCGGCTTGACGGGTTTTCCCGACTTGTCATTCGCGAACGGGTTGACCTCCAACGCAGAGCTGCGGCTGCCGTAAATTTCCTCAAAGGTCTTGCCGGGCAGCAGGTTGTACACGATGGGCGGGCTGCGCCGGCCTTGGGCGTCGATCACATAGCGGACGACTTGCACCGGCATTTCCTCCGCGGGGTTTTTCGGGTTGGTGCGTCGGACACGGCTGTCCCACATCTGTTCAATGACCAATTGGCCGTCGGTCTTGCGGTAGCCGTAGGACACCTTGAACAACTCGTTTTTCTGGCCGTCGTATATCTTGCAACTGATCGGATTACCGCTCGAATCCATCCGATAGGTGGTGGTCAGCGTGAGCCGGCCGGCCGAAGAGTAGGTCTTTTTGGTCAACACCTGGTTGTTCGGGCTGCGGGTGAAAATGGTCTTGGAGCCGTCTTCGTGGCGCATGACGCGGACGTTGGCGCTGTCCACGGCATCGAGTTCGCTCACCCCGTGCAGTGGCAGCCAAGTCAGCGCAAAAAGGAGCCCGACGCGTTTCCAAGTTGCCAGTGATTTCATGGCGGTCACAATAGCGGCAGGCGACGCCGGCTGCAAGGCGTCATTTTCACCATGAACTGGAAAATCCGCCGCGCCACCCTCGACCTGTCCCGTCGCGCACGGGTGATGGGCATCTTGAACGTGACCCCGGACTCGTTCTCGGACGGCGGTGCTCACGCCGAGCCGGCCGATGCCCTGGCGCACGCCCGCCGCATGATCGCCGAGGGTGCCGAGTTGATCGACATCGGCGGACAGTCCACCCGCCCGGGGGCGTTGACAGTGACGCGTGAGACTGAAATCGCCCGCACCGCACCGGTGGTGGCCGCCCTCCGCGCCGAGTGGGACGGGATCATCTCGATCGACACCTCGAAGGCCGCCGTGGCGCAGGCGGCACTGGCGGCCGGGGCGGATGTGGTCAACGACGTGAGCGGCTTGCGGCAGGATCCGGCGATGGTCGGGGTGTGCGCGGCCAGTGGCTGCGGAGTGGTGCTCATGCACATGCAGGGGGATCCGCAAACGATGCAGCGCAATCCGCATTACACCGACGTGGTGGCCGAGCTGCGGGAGTTTTTCGCGGAGCGGCTGGCGTTTCTAACATCCGCCGGGATCGACCCCGAGGCGGTGTGTCTGGATCCGGGCATCGGCTTTGGCAAGAACCTGGAGCACAATCTCACGCTATTGCGCCACCTCGAACAACTCGTCGTCGGCCAACGGCCCTTGTTGCTCGGGGTTTCACGGAAATCCTTCATCGGTCAGGCTCTGGGAACCACCCATCTGGCCGCACGCGAGCTGCCGAGCGTGGCTCTAACCGTTTTCGCGCGCCAGAAAAACGTGTTGCTGCACCGGGTGCACGCGGTGCGCCCGAATGTCGAGGCGCTGCGCATGATCGAGGCGTTGCTCGGGGGTGAACGTGGTGAGTCTGGCCAGGCTCCCGGATTTTGATTTGAACCCGAAAACCGAAGCTTGAATGGCCATTTCGGTTAGGAAACCACGGATTACACGGATTACACGGATTAAAATAGGTTCCATTTGTAACTTCTCCGAAGTTGCAAATGGTGAGAGAATCCATACCAAAAAATCCGTGTAATCCGTGGTCGATTTTCATCCGATTATCCTTTCAACTTTGGATTTCGGATTGAATTCTCCCCTCTTCGGTCCGAGCCACCACGCCTCAGTTCTTGGCCGGTGCGGCGGGTCGCGGGGTGACGGCGACGCGGTACTTGTCCACGGCTGCCGCGATGCCGCCGGCCAGCGCGGCTTGGTATTTCTCGTTCTGGATCAAGCGGGCTTCGTAGGGGTGGCTCAGGAAGCCGCCCTCCAGGAGGATGGCCGGATGGCGGATGCCGGACAGCACGGTGTAGCGGGCGCGCTTGATGCCGCGATCGAAGGTATTGGTGCCAAGCGCGCGCAGCACCATGCCGTGCGCCGAGGTGGCAAGGGCGACGTTGGCGGAGTCGTGTTCGTTGCCGGCACGCTCGTATTTATCCCCCTCCACCACCTCCCGGCCATAGTGGGCCACGCCGGGCGGGGAGAGCGTGAAGGTCTCGATGCCGCGCGCGCCGCTGCCGCCGGAATTGAAGTGAATGGCAATGAAAATGGCATTTTCCGGCACTGCGTTGGCCAGATTCACCCGTTCCTGAAGCGAAAGAAAGCGGTCGCTGTCGCGGGTCATGATGACCTTGTACTTGTAGTTCTTGTCGGCCAGCAGCAGGGCTTTGACGCGGGTGGCAATCTTGAGGTTGTAGTCCGCCTCGGTGCCGAAGGGGTTGGTGGCACCCGGATCCTTGCCGCCGTGGCCGGCATCGAGCACCACGGTGTTGAAATTGCCGGCATTCTTGATGAAATTCGGCCGCAGCACCGGATCGATCAACTTGGACAAGTCGATACGTGAAACAAAGACCTTGGCGTCGATCTCGGCCACCGGCTTGCTGAAGACGAACTTCACGTTGTTCATCGTGCACTCGGCGGAACCGACGTTGAGCTTCATCACCACCTTGGCATTCTCCAGGGTGACCGCGGACCCGTTGCGGGTCAGTTGGTTGAAGCGGTAAAACTGCTTGATGTTATCTGCGGAAACATAGTCATCGCCGTCCAATTTCCTGATATCCCAAGCGGCCGCCGCAGCCGCCAACGGAACCCCCGTAGCCACGGCCAGACCCAGCGCGAGCGCCGGTAGCAAGTACCGCGCCGACGCAACGGCTTTCGCTAGAAATCCCCTTTGAAACGGTTTCACACTGATTTTGCGACCAACGTAGCGGATTCTCACGGGAAGGCAATCGAATTTATCCGCCATCCTGCGTTGTCGCCCTGCGGTGGTGGCAGGCCCTGGGCGGCGAGGGTTTTCGAGGGTACCGTGGTTGCCTTCGACCGGTAACCGGAATGCCTGGACAAGGAATTGCCAAGGCGAGGGCTACGCGAATCCCCTATATGGCGATGGCGGATATGCCAGTGTCGATATTCCGATTCATCCGATATACAAAACCTTCCCGCGTCCCCTAGAATCGTCCCGTGAATGCAACGCCGTTCCTCACTGTCTTTCGCCCCGAAGTCGATTCTGGCAACTTTCGCGGTGATTCCCAATGCCCCGTCTGCAACCACTCCGTTGCGGTTTTCAAGCTCGGCCTCGACCTCAAACCCCTGAGGCCCGGCCAGCGTCGTTTCGCCCGCGTTCTGATCCAGCGGATGACCTCCGGGCAGTCGCGGTCGGCTGCGCTCGGTCATCAGGCCTGATCGTCGCGGAAATGTAAGGTGGGGAATTCGTCGTGGAAGCCATGAAGCAGGATGCCGCCGATAACCTCCGCAAGGGCCGCATTGCACGGCTGGGTGGCGCCATCCAACGCGCCCACGAAAAGAAACGCCTGCGGACCGAGAGTCGCCTGGTCGTGCAAGCCCGGTGCGAAAGTGAGCGCCGCTTCCGCAGCGTGTTCCACAACGCCGCCGCGGCGATGGCGGTCACGCTGCCGGACGGGCGTTTCGCCGAGGTCAATCGCGCCTACTGCGAGATGCTGGGCTACACGGAAGAGGAACTGCTGGCCACCACCTTCGCGGAACTCACCCACCCGCAGGATTTGCTGGATACGGCGGTTCGGTCGCATCGCCAACTGGTGACCGGGGAGATCCCGTCGTTCCGCGCCGAAAAACGCTACCTTCACAAGCACGGGACTATCGTGTGGTGCGACTTGTGCGTCTCGGCGGTGCTGGATTCGCTTGGCACGCCGGCGTGTTTTGTCTCCCAGGCCCATGATATCACCGCCCGCAAACGCGCGGAGGATGAACTCCGCACCCTCAACCGGGAATTGGAAACCCGTGTGCTGGAACGCACTGCCAAGTTGAACGAAACGGTCGCGGCACTGGAAGCGGAAATCCTCAAGCGGCAGGGCTTGGAGGACGCCATCCTGCGCATCGGCGAACGCGAGCAATCCCGGTTGGGCCAGGATTTGCACGACGGTCTTGGCCAGGAATTGGCAGGAACCGCGATGCTTGGTGATGTGCTCGCCAGGCAACTTCAGGCCGAGTCCCATCCGTTGGCCGAGGCCGCCGACCAGGTCGCCTCCTACATTCGCTCGACGATTGATACCGCTTGCCGGATATCCAAGGACCTCTATCCCGTCGAGTTGGATCGCTACGGCCTGCTCCTCGCGCTGAAGAATCTGGCTGGCCAAGTAAGCCGCCAGTCCGGCGTTCGCTGCGAATTTCGGCATTGCGGGCACGACCCGCAACTGCCCCAACGCGCCGAGATTCATATCTATCGGATCATGCAGGAATGCGTTGCCAACGCCGTCAAACACGGCAAGCCGCGCCACATCCTTGTGGAGTCGCTGGCGGATGACGGCACGCACACCTTCGCCGTCACCGATGATGGCGTCGGGTTTGAGAAACCGGCGGCAAGTTCCGGCATGGGGCTCCATCTCATCGAGTACCGGGCCAGGGTGATCGGCGCGGACATCACCATCGATCAACCCGAAGCGAGCGGCTGCCGCGTCACCTGCCGGCTAGCGGTGTGATGGGTTCACAAGCCACTGTGAAACATGAAAGAATCGGTGTGCCCGGCGGTTATTCTTGAAGAGGCAATCTCGTGTAGCCATCCTGAAAACCCGTCAGCGAGCCCGCCATGCCCGATTTCTCCCTCGAAGATGCCCTTCACGCCCGCGGTTTGGTCTCCCTCGCCGGGGTCGATGAGGCCGGTCGCGGACCGCTGGCCGGCCCGGTGGCGGCCGCGGCGGTGGTCTTGCCGAAGGGGTTCTCCTGTCCGGGTCTGGACGACTCGAAAAAACTCAGCGCAAAAAGGCGTGATGCGATCTATCAGGTTCTAACAGGCGACCCCGGGGTGATCTGGTTTGTCGCGCTGGCATCGGCCGCGGAAATCGACACCCTCAACATTTTGCGGGCCACCCATTTGGCAATGCGGCGGGCGGTCGAGGGGCTGGGAGTGGTGCCGGACCATTGCCTGATCGACGGTCTGCCGGTTCGCGGGTTTCCATGGCCGCACGATGCCATCGTGAAAGGCGACGGCCGCTCGTGTTCGATCGCGGCGGCCAGCATCCTCGCCAAGGTCACCCGCGACCGTCTGATGCGCGGACTCGACGCGGATTTTCCACAATACGGCTTTGCCAAGCACCAGGGATATGGCACAAAACAACATCTTGAAGCGCTTCGGATTCACGGCCCTTGTTGCCACCATCGTCGCTCGTTTGAGCCCGTCGCTCAACTGGCCTTGCCGATTGACCGGGCCTGACGGCGAGCCGCGCGACCCGCTCTGGCTGGGCCGCTATGGCGAACGCGTGGCGGCCGCCTGGTTGCGTGCTCAACGATGCGCGATTCTGGCCAGAAACTACCGCAACAAGCGCCGCGGACGGCGCACCGGCGAAGTTGATATCATCGCCCGCGAGGAGCGCCTGCTGTTGTTTATCGAGGTGAAAACCCGGCGCGAGGACAGCAAGATCCGCCCCTTGGATGCGGTGGACAAGGACAAACAACGCCTCATCGAGCGCGGTGCCAACGATTGGCTCCGCCGCCTCGGTACCCGCCAGTTGCCGTGGCGCTTCGATGTGATCGAAGTGTTCGTCGACGAAGGCAAACCGCCGCGGGTCAACCGCGTGCGCAACGCGTTTTGAGCTTGCACTCCGGCGCGTGTCGTCTCGGCGGCCAACTTCGTTCGATGACACAGCCGACAGGCACTGCCGCGGGAAATTCCGGGAAGTCCGCAAGATGCCACCGGCGGCGGGCTGCCCGGTGCGAACTCGCATTCACTAAGGATTGGACAGCCGCGGCAACCTTGTCCATCATGACCGCGCCCCATGAAAACAAAACGGAGGACAACGCCAAAGCGGCCGACGCGGTCCGTTGCGGCTGGCTCTATGCGCTTTATCGACCGCCGGTGGACCCCGCGACCGGCAAGACCCTCGACGCCACCAAGCCCGTCGGCCAATGGAATCACGTCCGCCTCGTCGTCAGCCCGGAGAAATGCGTGCATGAAATCAACGGCGTGAAATATTTTGAGTATGTCCTCGGCAGCGAGGATTTCAAGGCGCGGGTTGCCAAGAGCAAGTTCGGCTCGATGCCCTTGTTCGCCAAGGCCAACAGCGGGTTTATCGCGTTGCAAGGCGATCACGGCTCGGTTTCCTTCCGCAACATCAAGCTGCGGCCGCTTGCCGCCGGCAAGTGATTCCGCGGTTGCCCGTCTCTTCTCCGCTGCGCTCCGCGGGTTCAAGTCCGGATCCCGGTGTTCAACTTCGGCTTTCGGGTCCCGGCGCGTTCTGATGGAAATAGTGGTGGCAATCCCGGCGCAGATACCGTATTTCATCCGCCAACCTTGATAGGGAAAATCATGATAGCTTCAACCGAACTCGAAAAACAAGCCGCGCTCCAAGTCGCCGCGCTAATGGCGGCGGCGGCACGCACGTCGCCCAAGACACGCGGCATTGACAATATTTGTGTGCTGGCAATTGACGACGAGCCAACCAAGCGGAAACTCATTGCCAAAATGCGGGAGGTCGGACAGCAGGAAAAACGTCCAAGCTTTGTCCGCGACGCCGGTAACATCGAGACCTCGCCTGCCATCGTGGTCATCGGCGTCGAGTCGAACCCGGCAAAGTTGAATTGCGGATTCTGTGGCAAAGCAACCTGCGACGAACTTTCGGCCGCCGGCGGCGTTTGCGCGTTCAATTCGATCGACCTCGGCATTGCCGTTTGTTCGGCTGCGGCGGTCGCCGCCCGGCATCACGTGGACAACCGTGTGATGTATTCGATCGGGCGTGCCGTGCTTGACCTGTGCCTGTTCGGCGCGAATGTGAAACAGGCGCTCGGCCTGCCGCTGAGCATCACCGGCAAGAGTCCGTTCTTCGACCGGAAGCCGTTTGTCTAAGTTTTCTTGACAATCGTCCGATTTTACGCTTTTTGGTGCTTAGCGCAGATGGCAACACGCACGCTGGCGATTGAGAAAGCGAGGAAACTGGAAGTCCGGACCCGGGTGATCCAACGGGCGGGGCATGCGGTTTTCATGGTGGCGTGTGTGGCGGTGGGCCTGGTGGTGGTGGCGACGGCGGTGCCGCAAAAGCGCAAGCTCGGTGAGTTGGAGGTCAAGCTACAGAAGGCGAAGGCGCGGGAGCAGGAAGTATTGGCGGAGCGCGAGTATTACCAGATCGAGCATCAGGCACTGCGGGAAGATCCGGCGTTTTTGGAGATTCACGCGCGGGATCGGCTGAACTATTACCGCGAGGGGGAGCGGGTGCTGAAGTTTCGCAAAACCGAGTGAGGTGGCCCGCATTGGTGCTTGGCTGAGGCCGCGGCACTTGGCAGATTGGCGCCATGCGCGATGACATTGAGCGGGTGCTGATAGATGAGGCGGTGATCGAAAAGCGCCTGGATGCGATGGCCGCGGTGATCGAGCGGGACTTTCCGGAGGGCACCTTGGTGGTGATCATCCTGCTCAAGGGTGCCCTGGTGTTTGCCGCGGATTTGTTGCGGCGGGTGGCGCGGCCACTGGAGATCGAATGCCTCAACGTCGCGAGCTATCACGGCGGCACCGAAAGCTCCGGCAAGGTCGATTTCCTGGATCGCCATTTCCCCGAGGTGCGCGGGTGCCGGGTATTGTTGTTAGATGACATTCTGGACACCGGCCGGACCCTGCATGCGGTGATGGCGCGGCTGCGCGAGGAGGGGGCCGCGGCGGTGCGGGTCGGCGTGCTGCTGGCCAAGGACAAACCGCGGGCGGCGGCGGTGACCGCCGATTATGTTGGGTTTGAAATCGGCGATGAGTTTGTGGTTGGCTACGGGCTGGATTACCGCGGAAAGTACCGGAACCTGCCGTATGTCGGAGTTCTCAAGGCGGCGGCGGGTTGAGGGACTCCGTAATCAGGCGCACCATCGCCTGCGCGGCTTGCTTGCCGGCCGCCAGCACCTCGGCATGGTCCAGTGCGGCAGGGGCAATCCCAGCCGCCCAGTTGGTGAGACAGGAAAACGCCGCCACCCGCAGGCCGAGTGCACGGGCCTGGATCGTCTCTAACACGGTACTCATGCCCACGGCATCGGCACCCAAGCCGCGCAGCATGCGGATTTCCGCCGGGGTTTCATAGTGCGGGCCGCGCAGTCCGGCATACACTCCTTCGTGCAATGGCATCCCTTGGGCCGCCGCCGCGGCCCGCATGCCGGCCCGCCAACCCGGATCGTATGCATCCGTTAGATCGACGAATGCCGCGCCCTGCAACGGCGAGGCGGCGGTGAGATTGAGGTGGTCGCCGAGCATCATCCAGGTGCCGGGCGCAAAGCGCGGATTGAGCGAACCGGCGGCGTTGGTTAGGATGAGGTTGTGGATCCCCTGCGCCGCCATCCACCGCACTCCCGCGGTCACCTCCTGCGGCGAGTGCCCCTCGTACAGGTGGATCCGCCCTTGCATCAACACCACGGCAGCAGCGCCGAGCTTGCCAAACACGAATCTCCCGGCATGCCCTGGCACCGCCGCGCCCGGCAACCCGGCATCGACAAACGCGACTTCACGCTGGATTGCCACCGCCTCCGCCAACTGGCCGAGTCCCGAGCCTAACACGATACCGGTCCGAGCACAGATCATTTTGATGGATTCGGCCTGTTACCCGATGACCTGCTTGGCCATGAGGGCCTCGATTTCGTCGGCTTCGATGGGGATGTTGCCCATCAGGTCGAAATTGGCGTCCTTGCAGATGTGCACATCGTTTTCCAAGCGCACGGCAAGGCCTTCCTCGCGGATGTAAATGCCGGGCTCGATGGTGAAGACCATGCCCTCGGCAAACGGTTCGTGCGGCGGAAACACATCATGCACATCCAGGCCGAGATGGTGCGAGGTGCCGTGCATGAAATATCTTTTCACCAGCGGTTTGTCCGGACCCTGCACCTTGGCGGCCTTGGCATCTATCAGGCCCAACCCGATCAACTCGCGCTCCATCAGTTCGACCGTTTGTTGTTGGTATTCCAGCGGCCTGATGCCGGGGCGCAGCAACTCGTTGGCGCCGCGCAGCACCCGCAGGACCGCGTCGTAGACCTGGCGCTGGCGCGACGTGAAGCGGCCGTTGACCGGCACCGTGCGCGTTAGATCGGAATTCCAACCGGCATACTCGGCGGCCACATCCATGAGCACCATCTCGCCATCGCGACAGATGTTATCGTTTTCCACATAGTGCAGCACGCAGGCGTTCTTGCCGGAACCGATGATGGGTCCATAGGCGAATCCGCGCGACCCGCGGCGGATGAACTCGTGAGCAAACTCCGCCTCGATCTCCCACTCGCCCACGCCGGGTTTGATGAACGCGAGCACGCGCCGGAAGCCGGCCTCGGTGATGTCGCAGGCTTGTTGAATCCTGCTGATTTCCAACGGTGCCTTGTTGATGCGCAGGCGGTTCATCAAGGGGGCCAGACGTTCGTAGCGATGCAGCGGGTAGCGATGCTGGCATTCCTTGATGAAGCGGGCGTTGGCGGTTTCGACCGCCACGCTGGCCCGCAGATGCTCGTTGGTGTACAAATAAATGTGATCCGCCTGCGGCACCAAGCGGTGTAGCAAGGAATCGAACGTGGCGCTCCACTCCACCCGCTCGATGCCGGTGGCCGCGCGGGCCGCTTCCTTGGTCAACTTGGCGCCTTCCCAAATGGCGATCAACTCGCTGGTTTCCTTGACGAAGAGAAGTTCCCGGTCTTTTGGATCCACCGCGTCGGGCATCATCACCAGCACGGTGTCTTCCTGATCAACGCCGGTCAGATAGAACAAGTCGCTATGTTGCTTGAACGCCATGGTGCCGTCGGCATTGGTCGGCAGAATGTCATTGGCTCGGAGGATCACGATGCTGTCGGGCTTGAGCAGGCCGCGCAGCCGTTCGCGATTGCGGATGAAAAACTGGGGATCGATTGGATCGTAACGCACGCCGAGGAGTTCAGCCTAGCCCGGCGCAGGGGACAACCCTCAATTTCCCCGAATCGCGATAATCCCCCTTGGCTTGAACCAGTGGCTGCCGACCCCGGCAGCGGGTCAGCCGCCAATCCCGGCCTGCCCCGCACGGCTACCAGCGGTTGAAAACCTTCCCCGCCAGCCACAGCAAGCCCAAGCCGATGGCCCCGCCGAGTGTGTCAACCACCACGTCTGAAAACTGGCCGGTGCGACCCGGGACAAAGGACTGGTGGAATTCGTCGCTCGCCGCGTAGAGCGACACCAGGGCAAGGGCGCGACCGGTCTGCGACCAGCTCCAGCGGCGCACCACGGTCGTTCCAGCGTGCCGAAACACCCGCCACAACAGCACCGCGAGCACGCCGAATTCAGTCAGGTGCGCGCACTTGCGGAAAAGGTAATGAAAGTCCTCGATGCGTGCCTGGGCCATCCACGGAAACAGCCAGCGCATCAGCGGCTCGAACAGGCGTGAGGAGTGCTGCGCGGAGTTGGCGTCGCGGGATGCGGAGAAAATCACCAGCATCCAGAGCAGGGGTGGCAGCCAGTATCTCAGTGCCGGGTGATCGATCCGCATGCCCGAGACAACCCGCATTCGTCCGTTCCGGCAACCTGAATTTGCAGGCGCCATGGCTGCCGCGTCTCGCCGCCATTCTCCCGCGTCCGCCAGGAGACGGCAAGCCATCCCATTCATTCGCGGCATCTCCCGGATTTGTCGTGCGCGGCAAGCGGCAGGCCGAGTTCCTGCACAGCGCGGGCCGCCTGATGAACCGCGGCAAGGCCCTGCGATCCTTCACTTGGAGCGGAACGAAAAAAAGCCGCTTGCCGACCGCGGGGTGGATTTGGTATCAGCCGGGCTCGACGAGGTGCCGGGCGTTTACAACGACATCCATACTGTCATGGCCGCGCAAAGCGACCTTGTCGAGGTGCTCGCCAGCTTCGATCCGAACTGGAAGATGGTAGATAGTGGATGGAAGATGGTAGATAGCGGATCGTGGATGAATAGCATGATCTTCCATCTGCCATCTGCCATCTTCGATCTTCGATCTTCGATCCTTTATCCTCTATCCACTGTCCCCCCCAATGTCCTCCGTCCTCCACAAATCCACCGTGTTGGTGCTCAACCGCAACTGGCAGGCGATTCATGTCAAGACGCCCGCAGAGGCGTTCTGCATGATGGCCGCCGGCGCGGCCACCGGGCTTGACGTGCAGGGCGATGATTCCATCCTGCCGGTGCGTTGGGACGATTGGCTCAAACTGCCGGTCCGCGACGAGGATCATGCCGTGAACACGCCGCGCGGTCCCGTGCGCGTGCCGACCGTGATCGTCGCGGCGAACTATGCCAAAGTCCCGCTATGCCGGCCGCGCTTCGGCACGCGCGGCATCTGGCAGCGCGATGGCGGCGTCTGCCAATACACCGGCAAGAAACTCAACCCCGGCGAGGGCAACATCGACCACGTCGTCCCGCGTTCGCGCGGCGGCGCCTCGACGTGGGACAACTGCGTGCTCGCGCAGCGCGAAGTCAACGCCCGCAAGGGTGACCGCCTGCCGCAGGAAGCCGGATTGCGCCTGCTGCGCAGCCCCGCGGTGCCCCGCGCGCTGCCGGTCACCGTGCTGATCCGCAACCACCACGGCATCGCCGATTGGCAGCGGTTTCTCGTCGGTTAGGCACGCCGCAGACAAAGCACTAACTTCGAAACGGAAGAGAAGCGAGTGGATCGCGATCTTGCGCGAGGTGGCTGCCGCGTCTCGCGGCAGGCCGTGCTGGCGGCGTCTCGCCGCCAGGCCACGGGGTCGGTACTCCGTCAAACCCGAAATCAGAAGTTGAAAGGGTGATCGGATGAAAATGAACCACTGATTACACTGATTACGCTGATTTCTAAAAATCTAAAGCTTCACCCCTTCGGATTGACAGGCAATTTCACAAAGTCTTCATAATCAGTCTGAATCAGTGAAATCAGTGGTTCTATTTCAGCGTTTCAGCTTTTCAGCGTTTCCTTCAGCGCCTTGAGGAATTGTCCGTTCCTACCGCCGCCCGGACCTACTATGTCCGTTGGGCCGAGGCTTGGACCAAGGTTGAATTCCGACCGGTTTTCTTATCGCCGCGGCTGCAATCACCAGGGACTATGCGGTGCTCAGTGCAGACCAAGATTTCGAGATCATTTCGCGTATCGTACCGGTTCGAACGTTTGACCAGCGCTAACAATTCCCCTCAACCCGGGATATTTCCCCACATTCCGCATTTTCCGCTTGGCTGGCTGATCATGGAGGACTAGAACCCTTTCATGAGCAGCCCCCCAGAGAAGTGCCCGTCCGGGTTGCATTTGCCCCTTGTTCAACGACGGGTTCGTTGAACAATTGTTAACGCCGCACGTCATTGATCAAAGCTGTCGGTATAACCATATGAGCCATCTCTTTACGCTATTATCCTTCGCAATTGCGTCTGTGTGCCTGATGTCCGGTTGCGGAAAAGAACACAAGGCGAGTCCCGATTCAGGTGGTGAGCTTGGCAAAGTGCCACTCAAGATTGAATATCCAGTTGAGGCTCTGTCTTTCACTCCACGGCAACTGCCCCGCTGGCCTGGACTCATACGAAGTCCGAAGCAGGCACCGGTTTTTCTCGTACCAAAGGGCACCGTGCTGCTTTCAAGAGGGAAGAAAGTCAGCAGCAGTGACAGTAAACCAATCATCGGCAGCCTCGATATGATTACTGACGGCGTCAGACGGGAAGGCGAAGGGTATTATGTTGAACTCATGGAGGGCACTCAATGGGTCCAGATCGACCTCGAAAGGAGTGCCGCCGTGCATGCAGTTGTGGTCTGGCATAATTATGAGGGCAACTTTGCCTATAAGGGAGTAGTCATTCAAATATCAGACGATCCTAAATTCCAAGCTGGCGTGGTCACAGTTTACAACAACGACTATGACAACACGGCGAAATTTGGCAAAGGAGTCGACCCACCCTACGAGGAGTCCGGTTTTGGCTTGATTGCCGATGCCAAGGGCACAAAGGGCCGATACGTTCGCCTTTTCAGCAGCGGCAATTCCATCTGTGATTATAACCGTTACATTGAAGTGTCAGTCTTCGGCATGACACAAGCAATGCAAACCAAACCATGAGAAGTTCCATCCACACAGAGTGACGCAGCGTATTACAAGTCACATCAGTCTGATACCCCACTTAAGAAGAAACCGAACAGCGGGCGCTGACCAACCGGCTACCCAGCCCGCAGACAAGCCTCCCGTGAAAGATCAACCCACAGCCCCCACGTCGGAGCTCAGCCCCCGGTAGCCGGATGGCAGGCCCGCACGTTCGACAAGAGATGAAGATTCCGACAACTATCACAGCACTATATTTCAGCTGGTCTAGCCTATACGCTGCTACTGTCGTCCTAGAATACAATACCGGACGACCTTATCTGAGCCCAATCGCGGCGCAGTCGGGAACTCAAGTCGGAATTCCCTACTATGACGAGGACGGGTTTCGTTCCAAGCCGTTTGGACCAATTTCGGCGATTGCACCCTATAACCTCTGTCTTTCTGGTCCCAATGATGGTAGCAAGGCCAGCAACGGAACCGCTCATCTTTCACTGCTGAACAATCCTCCTAACTCCTTCGAGGCTTTTTCACAAGATGGTCTTCTTTTTGACGCCGTTTCGGTAGATCTGGGGGAATACTCCACGGTTTTCCGATCTCCGAAGGTAATTGTGTTTGAGGGCATACTTGCTAGCGGGGCATCGGTCTTTGTTGATTTTACTACCGACGGCTTTGTCGAGGGCGGTGATGCCCTGAATGACTTCGAGACTTTCACATTTCCAGCGGAGTTCTCCAGCCTCTCACTCTTGAGATCCGCGACCACGGGATACAGCTTAGACAATTTAACTCTCAGAATTGTTCCAGAACCTACCTTGCTTTCGATGCTATCGATTTGTTTACTTGGAATTGTCACAAGTCGAACAAGGCGTCTTTCCTAACGCCTGACCCGCCTCCAGTTTCAGCCGTCATGACCGCTACAACCTCACCCCACAGTCGACGCCTCTCCTCCGGTCAGGCGCAGGAGAACTTGACGTTGGGCACCACCTGGAGATGCCATTGATCATAGCGCCTAACAAGACGGTGGTGGACAACCGGCTACCCGCCCCGAGTCGAAATGACCCTCTTGACTACAACCCTCAACCCTGTTTCGGACTGGCGCTCCCGGTAGCCGGTGCCACACCTTGACGCTGCCAGCCAGGCGAGCCGGATCTGGCTTGAACACCATGCAATCCGTGACTTTGTGCTTCCCGTCGCGGTGTCGGGCGGCTAGCGTCGGGGCATGGACGCCTCGGTTCAAGCACGGCTCGATGAATTCATCCGCCACAAAGGGTTGCGGCGGACGGCCCAGCGTGAGGGGATCGTCAAGGCGGCGTTCTCCAAAGACGAGCATTTTTCCGCGGACGAGTTGTTTGAGCGCGTGCGCAAGACGGATGCCAGCACCTCGCGGGCCACGGTGTATCGGACGCTCGGGCTGCTGGTCGAGGCCGGGTTGCTGCGCGAAATCGATCTCGGCGATGATCAAACCACCTATGATCCGAACTTTCTGGACAAGCCGTCGCACAATCATTTGGTGTGCATCGACTGCGGCCGGGTGGTGGAGTTTGAGGATACCCACATTGAGTTGTTGAACGCGTGCGTGACCCACCGGTTAGGCTTCAATCCCATCCGCCAATCGCTCAAGATCGAGGCGACCTGCGAGCAGCTTCGCACCCATGGGCGCTGCCCGAATCTCATCGCCGCCCGCCTGTCCGGAAAGCGCCTGCGCAAGAAAAGGTGAGCGAAAATCCCGAGTCCCGTCCATTCAGGCTTGGAATCCACGCGGATTGAGGGCACGTTAAGGGCGTACCCCCGACCCCATGAATCCCGGATTTCGCCGTTTGCTGGCATTGATAGCCGTTTTCGCGGTTGCCTTCATTTCCGTCTCGGCGCTGCGCATCTGGCGCTCTGGCGGCACTTGGCGCGAGTTGCTTCCCGGCATGGCATCCCACCCGGGCCAATTCCGTCCGGAATCCTTCACCCTTCCGGACCGTTCGCCCCTCAACCTCAAGGATATCGAGGTACTCACGCGTCTCAATGATGAGTACGCCCGCGTCACCGAGGCGGTGGTGCCATCGGTGATCAGCATCGACACGGCCGGCGTGCGCACCGAACGTTTGTTAGACGGCTGGGGGCGCTCGCAGATTCGCAGTTTTCCCACCCAAGGCCAAGGTTCGGGCGTGATTGTCACCAGGGAGGGACACGCGATCACCAATCATCACGTCATCGCGGGCCAGCGGCAGATTCAAGTGACGCTGCACAATGGCAAGACCTATCCGGCCACCTTGATCGGCGAAGACACGCTGCTGGACATCGCGGTGCTCAAGATCGAGGGTGCGGCACCGTTCGCGCCTTTGAAACTGGGGGATTCCTCGCAGGCCCGGGTGGGGCAACTGGTCTTTGCCATTGGCAATCCCTTTGGACTCGGCGAGACCGTTACCCAAGGCATCATATCGGCCAAGGAACGCTCGCTTTCGGACAACCAGCGCGACCTGTTTCAAACCGATGCGGCGATCAATCCGGGCAACTCGGGTGGCCCGCTGGTGAACCTGCGCGGTGAAATCATCGGCATCAACGCCGCCATTTACACCAAGGATCGGGAAAACCCCGGTTTTCAGGGCGTGGGTTTCTCGATTCCATCCAACGACGTCAAAGACGCGCTGCTCCAAATCCTTGAGCGCGGGCGGCCGCTGCGCGGTTTTCTCGGCGTGCAGATGCGGGAGCTGGATCCGGCCGTGCGCTCAGCCATCGGCTTCGACGGGGACAACGGTGCCGCAGTGCTCGGGGTTTCACCCGGTTCCCCTGCGGAAGCCGCCGGCTTGCGGCCATGGGACGTGATCCTCAGCTACAACGGCGAAACGATCCACTCCACCTCCCATCTCATCGGCCTGGTCCAGCGCAGCCGCCCCGGCCAAACCGCCACCTTGAAAATTTGGCGCCGCGGCGAAACCAGCGAACTGAAGGCCAACATTGCCGAAAGTCCCGCCACGCCGACGGAAGCGCTCAAGCCGGGTGACGGCAAGACACCGGGCCGCAACCTTGATCCCAATCAGGTGTTGCAAAAAATCGGCATCACGGCCCGCGATCTATCCATGCAGGAAATCCTCCGCGGCTTTCGCGGCGCGGTGGTCACCCAGGTTGCCGCCAAGTCCTTGGCCGAGGGCGTCGTCGCACCGGGCGATCTGGTGATCGCCGTCAACCAATCCCAGATTTCCGACGCCAACGAGTTTTTCCTGCACCTGGCCGCCTCCGCCGCGGTGCAAGCCACCACCCTGCAAATCCTGCGCGACGGCAAACCGATCCGCGTCAAGCTGCCGGCATTGCCGAAGGACGAATAGGCACCACGGTTGCTCGACGAGCCAGCCGTTGCGGAAGACGCCCGGCCTGAATTGCCAGGCCGGATTTCCTTGAATTCCGCCTGACGGTGGCGGATACTGTCGGCCGATGCACCGGACCGAAGCTATGGATGAATTGATGACCTGCCGTCTGGACCACGTCCGCAAGGCGGTGGAAAGCTGTACCTTGGTGATTTTCGGAGCGAGCGGCGATCTAACGGCTCGCAAGCTCATACCGGCACTCTATCACCTTGCCAAGGACCGCCAGTTGCCGGCCGAGTTCCGCATCATCGGCTTCGCCCGGCGCGAGAAGTCCGCCGACTCGTGGCGCACCGAGTTGCGTGAGGCGTTAGATTCGTTCTCACGAAGCAAACCGGTGGATGAGGCAGTGTGGTCGGCCTTCGCGCAACGGGTGGATTATTGCCAGGGTGACATAGGCGATGCGACGGCGTATGCCAGGCTCGCGGGGATCATCCGGGCGTTGCCGAGTGAGCCGTTGCAAAAAAACCTGCTGTTTTACCTGGCGACCTCGCCGAGCCAATTCGGGGTCGTGGCGGAGCATTTGCATGAGGCGAAGCTGCTACAGCGCAACGCCGGGCAAAACTGGCAGCGCCTGGTGATTGAGAAACCCTTCGGCCACGACCTCGCGTCGGCCCGCGATCTGAACCACGAACTCACGCGCTTCGCCCACGAACAGCAGGTTTTCCGCATCGATCACTACCTCGGCAAGGAAACGGTGCAGAATATTCTAACATTCCGATTCGCCAACTCGATCTTCGAGCGCTTGTGGAACCGCGACGTGGTGGATCACATCCAGATCACTGTCAGCGAAGGGCTCGGAGTCGGCGCGCGGGGCGGCTACTACGAGGAAGCCGGGGCGTTGCGCGACATGGTGCAAAACCACCTGATGCAAGTGCTGGCGCTCGTCACCATGGAGCCGCCGGTGTCGCTGGAGGCCGAACCGGTGCGCGATGAGAAGGTGAAGTTGCTCTCGGCGGTGCGGCGCTTGCAGCCGGAGCAGGTGCTCGGTCAGGTCGTGCGCGGGCAATACCGCGAGGGTTTCGTGGCGGGCGAGGCGCTGGCGGCCTATCGGCATGAGCCAAAGGTCAACCCGGACTCGAATGTGGAAACCTTTGTGGCACTCAAGCTGTTCGTTGATAACTGGCGTTGGTCGGGCGTGCCGATCTATCTGCGCACCGGCAAGGCCCTGCCTGTCAGCGCCAGCGAGGTGCGAGTCCAATTCAAACCCACGCCCAACGTGCTGTTCGCCGCTCAATGCGGCCCTCTGCTGGATGCGAGCGCGCTGACGCTCCGGCTGCAACCCGACGAGGGGATATCATTGCGCTTCACCGGCAAGGTGCCCGGTGTCGGTTACGGCTTGCGTCCGGTGCGGATGCATTTCAGTTATGACAGCGAATTTGGCGCTTACACGCCGGAAGCCTACGAACGGCTGTTGTTGGATGCGATGGCCGGCGACGCCACCTTGTTCATTCGGCGCGACGAGGTTGAGCAGGCGTGGGAGATTGTGGATTCCATCCGGGCGGGCTGGCACGGCCGGCCGCTGGAGAAGAAGGAGTTCTATGCCGCGGGAAACTGGGGGCCGCACATGGCCGATGAGCTTCTGGCACAATCCGGGCACGCCTGGCGCGAACCCCGGCCCCTCACCTGAATCCCATGGGCCGGGTTCATATCAACTCCTTCCAAACCGACGACGCGCTGGCGGCCGCGGCGGCCGCGGCGTGGTTGGAGGCCATCGCGGCGGCACAGGCCGCGGGCCTTGACTATCGCGTCGCCTTGTCCGGCGGACGCGTGATGCGCAAGTTTTATGCGGCACTTGTCGAGCTGGCGGCGGCACGCCAGATGGATTTCCGGCACGTCCATTTTTTCTGGGCGGACGAGCGCGGTGTGCCTCCGGATGACGCGGAAAGCAACTTCCGGCTGGCGCATGAGGGGTTGCTAGAACCCGCCCGCGTGCCTAACGAAAATGTCCATCGCGTGCGCGGCGAGGTTTCCCCGGCGGCAGCGGCGCAAGCGGCCAGCGAGGAGATGCGGCGGGTTTGCGCCGTGTCCGGCGCTGCGCTGCCGCTGCTGGACCTGGTGCTGTTAGGTATGGGTGAGGACGGGCATGTGGCGTCGCTGTTTCCGGGCGACGCGGCCACCGGGGCGGATCGGACATCGGTTTTCCTGCCGGTGTTTGATTCGCCCAAACCGCCACCTAACAGGATTACCCTGGGCCACGGTCCGCTGGCGGCCGCGCGTGCCGTGTGGGTGTTGGTGGCGGGTCCGGGCAAGCAGGCGGCGTTGCGCCGCTCGCTGGCCGCTGCCGGCACCACGCCGCTGGCGCGGGTCATTCAGCGGCGGGAGGAGACCACGATTTTCATCGACAGCAGGCAGGAATAGGCCCAATACTCACTTCCAGAACAACCCATGATAAGAACCTTCTTTGCCCCTAACATTGGCAAGCGCGGTCGTCTCGTGCGCGGTTTCGTCGGGCTGGTGTTGCTGGTCATCGCCGGGCGATGCCATACGGTATGGCTCAGCGGCTTGCTAACCGGCGTGGGGGTGTTCATGGTATTCGAAGCCCTGCGCGGCTGGTGCATCCTGCGTGCCTGCCACCTCAAGGTCCCGTTTTGACGCGGCGCGGGCCGGAATGAGACCCACGCATATGACACTTTGGCGGCGGTCTGTGATCGTCGCTGCGCATGAAGAAGCGCCTCACATTGGCAGCGACGCTCACAGAGCGCCGCTTCAATGTTTGGCTTGGGGACGGATCCGGGTTGGCAATGACAGCATGTGGGATGCTTCATTCACACGCCGGCTGAAGTGGCTGTCGGGAAACGACTTTCACCTGAAAATTCCCGAATTCTGTTAGCTCGAGCGCAGACAAGTTCGTTTTCAAACCCGACCGCGGGTCTGTGAATCCTGGCGTGGCTGTCATTTGGC
>Ga0118677_10003659_pt1 | contig 28851 bp, 18 predicted proteins | sample AliMusrvi5mmetaG_FD_86154 | JGI IMG/M metagenome (GOLD analysis project Ga0118677, IMG submission 86154) | reverse complement strand
GTACGGGCTGTTGCACAGGTAGGGACACACACAAATGTAGTTTGAATAAGGATTTTTCAGCTAAACCAAAACGAATGATGGATTACAGATATGAGTGAAAATAAGACTTATACTTCATGACTACGTGCGCTCGGTAGGAAGTCATTTGTCTTGAAAATACTCAGAGAATAACAAATGTTAACGAGGCATCCAACGAAAATTTTTTTTGTTGTTGAAGACCTCAATATGTGTCTGATGGCTACAACACGTGACTGTTAAATATATGATGCGACATTAACAAAATTCATAAGTGTGTCAACAGTTACGTTAGCCGGTTGGATACTACAGATGGCAAAGAACAAATTCTGATTGGAACAAGACACACGCCCCCTTTTTTCCGAAGGCACGGGCATCCCCGAACACATACGCAGGTGTCGGAGGATAAAAAAACACCAATCAATTTGCCTAGCAATATTTTTCTTCAACTTACATGATGAGAGGGTACGAACTGGAAAATCAGATCCAGCGCCCTCCAGGAAATCTGTACTTGGGGACAGGAAAAGTTTTTCAGAGCCAAAAGGTACTTTGATACTTTTCTAAATAAATAGAAGCTACCTCCTCGACAGCATGTGACCAGGGACTAATAAAGCGGGTTCATGTTTGTTGGGGGCCTGCTTTAAGCTTCTTTTATTGCGCGGATTCTGTTATTTTAATATATAGAAATTCTCTTGAAGGCCTCTGTCATATTTTACACAACAGATCTATTTAAGAGCGCTACTTTGACAAGAAAGAGAGTCAAGGACCATCAGCTAGAACTGCATTGTACAAGTTCGAAAGGTAAACAAGTGCAATACAGTTTAAGTTGATGTGTACACAAGATGAATACAGCTTTCTCGTGGTGTATGTTTCCTCGAAAGGGGTTATAATTGCTAAATGCGGGAAGGCACCATTCACAGTAATTTCTATATGTTATCTGTTACTAACTCTTTGCAGATTAATTTTTGCGTGGAGTTGGAGTGGAACGTGATTATTTGCTTTTCTACTCTAAGGATTTTCGTTTCAGTATAACAAGGTAATTTTCTGAATTATACTGTTACTTGAGAAACCTTTGATTTTATTGCAAGCTTTGTTTATTCTTAAATATGGCAAATGACTGTACAGAATGAACAACTTCAATGAAATCGGGACGGAAGTTGATTTCTTGGATGAACTTTCGCAGATGTCAGCACCGTTGGTGGAAAATCCTGCTCAACCGCCAATTGCTTACGCCGACCTACCTATGGGCAGTTTCATTACTATTAGATCTGATATCTGTTTCAAGAGATTTGATATTAGGTTTTTGGCTGGCATTGGTGATGCTAATGTATCTAGAACTTTGGGCCAAATCCGAGAACTCACATGTTTTAGGGATTTGTGTGCTATTGTTTGGGATAATAGTGACACTTTGTCGGTGGAAACTAAGAAGCGAAACTTTTTCTTTGGCAGACGTCAGAACTTGCAAACAATTCTGGAATACTGTATCTTGTCTGATTTGGAAATGAAAGAAACGTCAGGAGAATTGGACGAAAGTGATTTGATGATGGTTGAAGAATTCCATAAAATTTTCAACTTCTATAAAAAAGAAAAAACAATTTCAGTCAGTGATGATAATATGTTGATGGATGTCTTCTGTTTCTTTGTATCTCGGGATATGGATCTGGAAGCAACAATTCTTGCAGAGAGAGCACAAGCAATTGTTACAGAAAGGGTTCGTGTTAATGAAGATGTCAATGTTGATAACGAAGAGTTTAAAACAACTGACGCAGATGAAGTTATGGAGGATATTTCATTTACATTGAGTGAAATTGGTTTTTCTAAAGCAGAGTTATTTTATGTTGAATGCCAACTTACAAATCCAAAGGATGTATGGAATGAATTCACTTTCGTCGACAACAGTAATTTTGACTTCTCCAAAATCAACAGTTTATTGAATCAGAAAAGTAAAAATTATTTTCTACTTGAAAAAAAGAAAGAAAAGGCAATGATGTGCTTTGGGTTAATGTACACTGAAGACATTGCTTTTAAAAACTGGTTAAACAGGAAGCCGGAAATGTTGAACATAAAGGCACCAGTTAGCTTTCAGGAATTGGTTAATTTTTCTGGATCTCGTGATTTAGAATGTTTCAAAAGTATGGAAAAAGAAGCAATAAATCATGAAACTTCTGTATTACATATCAGCGCTCATATGTTTTTCGAAAGAACTGAAGTTAAACAGAAGTTACAAAGTGTTATCAATGAGTTTGCGTTTAAGAGCGGCGCAAACAAAAAAGCAATGAAGGTTAACACTACACTCAATAAACGAAGAGAAGTTGAAGGAAAATTGTATGATGATTCGTTCGCTTTGGGGTTCGTGGAAAAGTTTGTGGAAGTAATGAGACTACGGAAAAAACTTTCTAAAGTGAACTCTGAAATTGAAGCGAAATCTTGGTCAAATTCTTGGACGTTTTTGTGGGGAAATGAGTTGTACAACAGATCAGTATTGTACGTCAATCCTTTATTTGAGAAGCTTTTCAAATCAGTCATGGACGAACAAACAAAAAAAGACAGAATTGAAGGTTCCAAAATGATTGTGAAATCACTGACAGCTCAAATCAACGCGCTTCTGATTTCTATGAATCATGAGTACCTCACTTTGATGAATATTACCATCTTTAATGAAGTGGTTTACAAATTCATGGATCCTACTTCATCTCAGTTCGTGGTAGTTTCATTGGTGAGAGCCGGTATGGTTTACAGCAATAAATTTCTGTGGGAATTGCTTATTTTCAAAAAACTTTGGAGTATTTCACAAGAAAGCAACTACAAAAAACAGAAAGAGGCCAATGAAAAAAGGAAACTTGAGCAATTTCAAAAACCTACTGAAGTTCAACTGGATGAAAAAATTGAGGATAAAGTGAACGCTAAAATTGATAGTACCGTTCCGCACGAAGTACAAACAATTTTGGCTCGAGCACTTAAGCCACAATCTTTCATTCAACATGATGCGTCAAAGAAACCTTCTGCTTCCAGAACTAATAGTAATGAAACCCAAAAATCTGGTATGGTTGGCGATAAAAGCAAAAAGTGGAAGAAAAGGAGACACAAGAAGAGCAAGCTACACGAGCCAGCTGCAATCAACACACCAACAATCGCTATTACTGGTTCGACTTCCTTGGATAATACACCGAGGGCTCAACAAACAATGCAAGCGATTTCAGTCACACAACCAATTCAGGAACCTCCTGTTTCTGTGACCGTTCCTCAAAATCCACCTCAACCCTTCCGAAACGTTAATCGTGGAAGAGGTAGGGGAAGGAATTTTACTAGAGGTTTTGGTCGTAGAGATGGTAGAGGTTTCAGGCGGGACAACGCTAAAAATGCAGGTGAGAATGATGCTTATTGTATGGATGTTGCTCCACTAAATATTTTTGAAAACCAAGTAGTCCCAATGGGATTACATAATTTTTCAAAAATATTTAGACCTAATATTGCTACTACAAGAGTCTTTTCATTAGGAATGAAATTTATTCCCGTTTGGAAAAATGTTCATGTCAAAAAACCTTTTGATGGTTTCAACGATTTCAGACGTAGAATGACTAATAAAATGTTTTTTGAGGAAAAATCACCTGGTGTTTTTGTGAGAAATAAAAACTTTCATATCAAAAACAATAACTGGATGGATGGACAGTATAACGAAATCGATAATTTCTGTTTTAAAATCAGAGATGGTATCACTAATCTTTTTGAAAATTTTCCAGTAGAAACTAAACGTAACCTTTCCAACCAGGAATTTTTTGAGCTCCAAAATATTAGGGACTTAAAAAATAAAACCGAAGTCATAAATGATTCTGATAAAAATTTGGGAGCAGTTATGGCGGATAAAACGGATGTCATTACGGAATGTAAAAGACAGTTGTATGACATTAAAACGTACATTAGGTTATCGTTGGCAGAAATGGAAATGTTGGTTGCAAAAATAAAATCGGAACTTTCAGAAGTGGTTGGAAGATACAAATCTAACAATTTGTGTTCTTCAAAAGAAAAAGAATTTTTGTTAAGTAAAATGTCAAATTTTACGGTTCCACATTTTTATATTATTTGGAAAATTCTTAAAAATCCCATTGTTGGCAGGCCAATAGTTGCAGGCTATAATTGGATTCTAACACCCGCGTCTATTTTTGTGGGCCATTATCTAAAAGAATTTTACGCCAAATTTGATTCTATTTTAACGGACAGTTTAAGTCTAATCAAATTGCTGGAAACTAGTCGTTTTCATGAAGGTTGTTTTTTGTTCACGATCGACTTTCAAAGTTTATACACGAACATCCCTGTGGAAGATGCTATTGAATGCATAATAAAATTAGTGGAGGAATATCAAAACGTTATAACCAATGCTAATTTTATTGTAGAAATTTTGAAAATCGTGTTGAAAAACAGCCTGATGACATTTGACGGAGAATATTTTCAACAAATTTTTGGTGTCATCATGGGCACAAACGTTGCACCTATTCTCGCGAATTTATACATGGCTAAACTGGAAACGTTACTAAAAGAAAAATGCAACACGGATCCTAAACTTAAATGGCCGGTACTTTTTAAACGGTTTATCGATGACGGTTTTGGAATAATGGACGGTAACAAATTAGATTTTGAATATTGGGTTTCGGAGTTTAATTTGTTGCGTGATTCTATTACGATCGACAAATTTAAGTTTGGTAATGAAGTTGACTTTATGGATTTGTACATCTACAAAGGAGAGGACTTTTCGTCGTTTGGGAAATTAGATATATCTGTTTTCCAAAAAGAAGAAAACAAATATATGTACATTCCGATGAAAAGTGGGCATCAAAAACACACTATCCGTAACTTCATTTTGGGAGAATTACGTAGATACGTTAGATGTTCAACCCAAGAATTCAACTTTTTGAAAACAAAAAACAAATTTTTCAAAAGATTACGTTTAAGGGGATACAAAAAACTCTTTTTGAAAAGACTCTTTAGGAAAGTGAAGCATTCTTCGAGGATTTCGTTTCTTAAATTTCCACCAAAGTATTTTACTGAGGAGAAATTTTGTTCCGAAAGGAAAGAAACTGAGATTATTGAAAATGCCGAACAAATATTCCAAGAATCATTTTCCGATGATTTTATTAATCTGATGGAAAATGTTTTAAATAGCGATAGTGGTTCTAATAGCATTATTTCACCCGAAAATAATATGGTTGTACCAATCAAGGTGTGTTCTATTTTTGTTTTATTTCAGCTTAAAAACATTGAGACAAAAATATGTGTTTCTGTTTTTTTGTTTCTGTTTCTTTCACAGGCCCCAACACCGGAAGTAATTGAGGAACAATTAAACCTTATCCTTCCCGGTTGTTTACTCCCATACCAAAAGGAGATTAAAAGGTTATTTTTTACAGAAAAGCAGAAATTTCTAAAAAACAAGAGATTTGCTGCTGTTTTTTCTAAAACTAGCCTTAATCCTGTGTTCAAAAACAGAAACAGTTTGAAAAAATTGATCAGTAAAACAAAGATAGTGTAAATTATTGCAGATACAGATACGGAGTGAAAATAAGACTAATACTTCGCGACTACGTGCGCTCGGTAGGAAGTCATTTGTTTTGAAAATACTCTGCGAAATAACATTCGTTTTGAGGCATCCAACGAAAAAAAAAATTTTTGTTGCGTTCGTCGGGGCTGGGGTTAGCTTTTTTTAACTAGGTTGGCGTTGGGTGACGCCGGTCTTAGTAACTACGTGATAGTTACAGAATAGCTACTCAAACTGGTTTCCAATCCCCAAAAACTCTCGTATGAAACCCGAACCTCAGGGCCCGCGGCCCAATGGCTTTGCTTTGGTTATTACCTTGGCCCTGATGGTGCTGCTTACCTTGATTGTGGTGGGCCTGTTGTCGCTATCAAGCGTCTCGTTGCGCACAGCGGCGGACGGGTCGGCGATGGCTACCGCGCGCTCCAACGCCCGCTTGGCCTTGATGCTGGCGTTGGGCGAACTCCAGCGCAGCGCCGGCGCGGACCAGCGGGTCACCGCGCGCGCCGACATTCTCGATGAGAAAATTCCCAACCCCCAGCTCACCGGTGTATGGGAATCGATGGAGATCAAGGCCACCGCACCGCCATCGCCGGCCGACTACAAGGCGTCCGCCAAGGATGCGAAATTCCGCTCCTGGCTGGTGTCCTACACCGATCCGGCGATCTCCCGCAAGGCCGCCTTTGCGCGGGACGCGATGCCCTCGCCAGTGACCCTCTGGGGCAAGGGCACCCTGGGTGACAAGGCGCTGGCCAAGGGTCAGGTCAGCGCCAGCAAGGTGCCGCTCACCCCTTCGTCCAAGGCGAAGTCAAGCGGCGCATTGGCCTGGGCGGTGCTCGACGAGGGCATCAAGGCGCGCGTCAATACGCCCTACACCGATGCCGCCACCGCGGTCGCGGCAAAAACCGTGCAACTCGGCGCGGGCGAACGCCCCGGGGTGGAATTCATCGACGGGATGAACGGGTTGACGCGGCAGCTGTTTGACAAGAACAAGCCGGAGTTCGCCACCATTGAAAAAGGGATTAGCCGGCTCAATTACGGCTTGGTCGCGCAGAACCTCGGCAAAGCCACCAGCGACGACTTGCAGGCGGTCACCCATGACATCACCACCCAGTCCGTCGGGCTGTTCACCGACACCGCTCACGGCGGCCTGAAAAAGGATTTCCAACTGCTGACCAATGCCCCCGCGCTGCCGGCGAGCTATAAGGACAGCGGCATCTATGCCTCCCTGCTGGGCCTGCCCAAGACCGCGGCGCCGTCCGATCCGACGTGGGCCTCGCTGCGCGATTTCAGCCGCCTGTATACTGACAAGCTCCTCAACGCGGGGGGCGTGCCCTACGTCAAGTCCCAGTTGCCGACCATCAACGGGTGGCAGGCGGCGAAGGGGGATCCGCCCAACCTCACCATCAATCGCACGCCGCCTCCGGGCTTGGTCCTGTTGCCTACCATCGCCAAGGTCCAGGTGCTCTTCGCTTTGGTCGCCAACGACATCTACCTCTACGAAAAAGGCGCGCCGGTGTCACAAGTCCAGTTGCACGGCCCCCAAGGCAGTTGGTTCGTCGGCACCAAATATCTCTATGAGCTGGACTTGCAATACACCCCCATCGTCACGCTCCACAATCCCTACAATGTGGCCATCGAGTGCAACGACGTGCATTTTGAATTTCTCAACGTGCCGTTTTCCGCCACGATCTATCGCAATGGCGTGGCCCAAAACACGGCCCTCGCCCCGCTCGACCAGATGTTCTACACCGACAATGAGTTGGGTTTGGTCAACAAGCGCTTTGCCATGACCTTGAAGGACAAAGCGTCCGACGGCACGCCCGGGTCCACGACGTTCCGCCTGCTGCCCGGCGAGGTGAAAATTTTCTCCCCCTATCTGGATCCCACCCACACCTGGCGGCAGGAACAGCAGGGCAACCGGATCTACTGGGACTTTGACAGCAAGGATGCCTCGACCAATATCACCCAGAACATCGTGGCGATCCCCGGTTGGCGGGGCGATGGCATTGGCTTCGTCCTCGACTGGTTGGACCCCGCTCCCATGCGCATCGGCGGCAGCGACGACGAACAACGCCAGGCCGGCCGATGGGCCGGGTGCCTCGGGTTGGCTCCGGACGACAAGATTCACGTCGTGTTTGCCCCGCAGAGCATGCCGCTGGCCAACAATAAGTTCGTCGTCCAAATGACCACCACGCCCGCCGGGGCCACGGCGCCGGTATCCACCGGGGCACTCGAATTTGACTACGAGACGGCCACCGGACTGCGCAAATTCATTTTGGGCAGCGACTCGGGCACCCTGCGCTATCCCCTGACCGGCGACATCAATGGCATCGATATGTTTGACCACCAGACGGTGCCCATCAAGGACCGCATCCACGCCAAGCCATTCTGCCTCATCAGCGCCCAGGGCAAAACCACCGCCGGCGGGCACCCGGGGGACAACTTGGAAGGCCGCCTGGCCACCAAACCGTGGTGCTTCGCCCACGCCAATATCGTCGGCTCCTCGCAGAAAGTCGTCACCGAAAACTCCGCCAATTTCTCGCACGAGATTGACTTTCAGGAGCTCGAAAAGGGCTCCACCGACCTGGTGGGCATCGATCTGCAGGACCGCGGCAATTTCGTCTCCGGGCTCACCCGCGAGCTCGGCGTGAAGTTCGGCGGCCTCTACGACGTACCGCTCGCCCCGTTGCAAAACTTCTCCACCCTCAACGGCGCCAATCCCGGCGGCGCCTCGGGCTTTTTGCCGCGCTTTGCCCAGCCCATCGGCAATTCCTGGGCCCATCCGCTCATCTCGCCGGGCAAGTTGATGGAGGTCAAGAGCGGCGGCAATTACCTCGATCACTCGTTCCTGCTCAACCTCGCGCTCTACGACAGCTTCTACTTCTCGGGCCTTGCGGCGCAGAGCGGGCCGTTTGGCACCGGCAAGACCACGCCCACCCTCGCCGCCGACTTTGCCGCCGGCAAGCCGCTGGACGATCCGCGCCTGCTGTTGCACCTGCCTAACACCCGCCCCGCCAGCGACCTGGCCGCCGACCTCCTCAAGACCGACGCCCATACCCGCATCGCCGCCTGGCAATTGATGGAGGGCGCGTTCAACGTCAACTCCACCTCCGTGCTGGCCTGGAAAGCCATGCTCGCGTCCATCCACGATTCCCAGGCCCTCATCAACCAACTCAACAAAACCGCCAAACCCCCCTCCTCCAAACTCGCCAGCCTAACCACCGAAAAAAAGAACGAGGCGCGCATCAGCCGCCTCCGCCTGCCGGTTTCCATGTCGGCGGCGAATGGTGCCGACCCCAAGGACGGCTATTGGCTCGGCCCGCGCGAGTACTCGGATTACCAATTGCAGGGGCTCGCCGAGAGCATCGTCAAGCAGGTTCGGTTGCGCGGGCCGTTTCTGTCGATGGCGGAATTTGTCAACCGCCGCCTGGGCAGCGACCAGACCGCCCAATGCGGCGCGCTGCAGCAGGCCATCGACGACACCCCGCTCAACCAGGGGTTTGCCGCGGTGGCCGGCGCCGGCTTCGAGATTCCCGCCGCCAAAGTGGCTGGCTACAAGTACGTCAATCCGCAGGCCGGCAGCGGCCCGAGCTATCAGGGTGCACCGGGGTACCTGACCCAGGCGGACCTGCTCAACGTGTTAGGCAACGCCGCCACGCCGCGCTCGGACACCTTCACCATCCGCGGCTACGGCGAGGCGCGCGACGACTCCGGCAAGATTCTGGCCCACGCCACCTGCGAGGCGGTGGTGCAACGGTTCCCCGAATGGGTCGATCCGTCCGACCCGGTGGAGACCTCTCTCGACAAGCTCACCAGCCAGGCGAACAAGACCTTCGGCCGCCGCTTCCTCATCACCTCGCTGCGCTGGCTCAATTCCAACGAAATCTAATTTCTAACTTCCCACTTCATCCCACGTCCCCATGCGCCTGTTTTGTCTCTGTCTGTTGATTCTCTGCCCCGTTGTCAGCCATGCCGAGGAAAGCCGCAAGGTCAGGTGTCGCTTCGTTTGCTTCGAAGGCGCGGTGCCGCCGCCGCCGCTCATCAACACCTTTGAAAAAGGCATCGACGTGACGTGCACGATCCCGGCCAACACGTTCTCCGAGCCTGTCGTATGTTGCGCCAAGAGCAATATCATCACCTTCGTCACCTCGGATACGCGCCTGCCGATGGCCGCCGCCACGGTCCCGGAACAAGTCAAGGCCGCCATTCTGGTATTTGTGCCTGCGACCAAACAGCCCAGCCCCGTGCCGTGGCGGGTGTTTGTCATCGAGGACACCGTCAAGAACTTCCCGGATGGCGGCGCCTTTGTCGCCAACTTCTACAAGCAGGACATCCGCTTTGTTATCGGTGAAAACAAGATCATTCTCAAGTCCGGCACCGATCACGGCTTCGCCCGCCCGGAAAAGCGCGATGCCTTCAACATGGCGCCAGTGGTTTTCCAATTCCAGCAGGACGACACCTGGCGCACCACCAGCGAAACCCTGCTGCGCTTCGTGCCCGGCATGCGCTACTTGATTTTCGCCTACGTCGATCCCGTCTCAGGCCGCCCCCGCACGTCCACCTTCCAGGATTTCATGCCAGTTGCCATCGTGCAGCCGGTCAAGCCCGGCAGCACCGCACCCGCCAGCCAGCCAGCCGCCGCCCATCGCTAAGCCATCAGCGTGCGCCGGCCTTCCGCGCGGCCCGGCATCCCGGATAGGCTTGCCAGGCCCGGGCGAGCTGCCATAATGAGCGCATGACGACTGGCCTGACACTCATGGTTCTCCTCACCGGGGCGGCGGCGGCCGCCGGCTCCCTCACCGTCAGCGGCGGCAAATGCGAACAACGGGTTTGCCCGCTCGGCATCGACCTGCCCGCTCCGCTGCTCGCCTGGACCCTCGAATCGACCCAGCGCGGCGACCTCCAGACAGCCTATCAGGTCATCGCCGCCAGCGACCCGGCACGGCTCGCCAGCGGCCAACCGGATTTGTGGGACAGCGGCAAGGTCGCTTCCGGCAGTTCGCTGGGAATTGTCTATGCGGGCCAACCGCTCGCCGCGGGCCAGCGGGTGTGGTGGCAGGTGCGGGTGTGGGATCGCTCCGACCAGGTCGGTGCGTATGGCACGCCGCAATGGTGGGAAATGGGGCTGCTGGGACCGGCCGCGTGGCATGGCAAGTGGATTTCCGATGGCCGCGCGCTGCCGCAGCAGGACCAGGACTTCTATGCCCCCGCGCCGGCACCCTTGCTGCGCAAGGGCTTCAAGATCACCGGCCCGCTCAAACGCGCCCGCATCTATGTCTCGGGCCTGGGCTATCAGGAGCTGCGTCTCAACGGCGCCAAAGTCGGCGATGAAATGTTGGATCCGGGATGGACCAGCTACGACAAACGCGTGCTGTATGCCACTCACGATGTCACCTCATTGCTGCGCGAAGGCGACAACGCCCTCGGCGTCATGCTCGGCAATGGCTGGTTCAATCCGTTGCCGCTGCGCTTGTGGGGGCATCTGAACCTGCGCGAGCACCTCGCCGTCGGCCGGCCATGCGTCATCGTCCAGTTGAACATCGACTACGCCGACGGCACCAGCACGCAGGTCGTGTCGGACGAGACATGGCGAACGGCAGAGGGGCCGATCACCAACAATAGCATCTATCTGGGAGAAACTTACGACGCCCGCAAGGAACGGGCCGGCTGGGACACGGCCGGCTTTGATGAGCGTGGCTGGCGCGCGCCGGCCATCGAATCCGCGCCACGCGGCGAATTGCGCGCGCAGTCCCAGCCGCCGATCCGCGTCACCGAGGAACTCCCCGCGTGTAAATTAACCGAGCCCTCACCCGGCGTGTATGTGGTTGACTTCGGCCAGAACTTCACCGGCTTGGCACGGGTGCGCCTCCAGGCCGCGGCCGGCACCCACCTCGTCATGCGCTATGGCGAACTGTTGCATCCGGACGGCTCGCTCAATCCCCTGACCAGCGTCTGCGGCCAAATCAAGAGTGCCGATGGCAAAAGTGTCGGCGGCCCCGGTGCCCCGCCCGTCGCGTGGCAGACCGACACTTATATCACCAAAGGCGGCGGCGAGGAAACTTACACCCCGCGTTTCACTTTCCACGGCTTCCGTTATGTGGAACTCAGCGGCCTAGCCGCCGCACCCCCGCTCGCCGCCCTCACCGGCTTGCGCATCCATAGCGATGTCGCCACCGCCGGCTCGTTCGCCTGCTCCAACGAACGCTTCAACCGCATCCAACAAATGTGCCGCCGCACCTTTGTATCTAACATCATCAGCGTCCAGTCCGATTGCCCGCACCGCGAGCGCCTCGGCTACGGCGGGGACATCGTCGCCACCAGCGAGGCGTTGCTGTTTAACTTCGACATGGCCACGTTCTATCAGAAAAGCGTGCGCGACTGGGCTGACAGCGTGCGGCCCGATGGCATGCTCACCGATACCGCGCCGTTTGTCGGCATCGATTATTGCGGCGTGGGTTGGGCGATGGCCCATCCGCTGCTGGTGTCACAACTCTACCGTTATCATGGCGACCGCCGGTTGCTGGAGGAACAATACGCAACCGCGCGACGCTGGCTGTTGCTCGTGTCCGACCGCAATCCCGGGGGCATTGTCACAGACGGCATCGGCGACCATGAAAGCCTGGTGCCCGCACCCGTACCGCCGCTCGTCACGCCGCTCTATTTTCAATCCGCCGTGCTGCTCGCCGAGATGGCCCGCACCCTCGGCCGCGCCGAGGATGTCACCCGCTTCAGCGAACTGGCCGAGCATATCCGCCGTGCCTATCAACATGAATTCCTTGATCCCAAAACCGGCGTGGCCGGCCCCGGCACCCAGGCCTGCCAGGCCTTTGCGCTGGATTGCGGCCTGGTGCCCGAGGCACTGCGGCCGCAGGCGCTCGCGCGTCTGGTGGATGACATCCGCACCAACCACCAGGGCCATCTATCCACCGGCATCTTCGGCACCAAGTTCGCATTTGAGGTTTTATCTAACAACGATGAGGCCGCCCTCGCCTGCGAAGTCGCCAACCAACCCGGTTTCCCCGGTTGGAACTGGATGTTGGAAAACGGCGCCACCACCCTGTGGGAACATTGGGCCGGCAGCGACAACACCTATTCTAACAATCATCCGATGTTCGGTTCAATCAGCCAATGGTTCTTCAATTGCCTCGCTGGCATCCGCCCCGCGTCCGATGCCGTGGGCTTCGACAAAATCCTCATCGCACCGCACGCGGTGGGCGACTTGCAATGGGTGAAAGCCACCTATCAGTCGGCCCGCGGCCCGGTGACCAGCGAATGGAACAAGACCGACAAAGAGTTCGGGTTGCATGTCGTGGTTCCCTGGGGCGCGACGGCCACGGTATGTGTGCCCGCCAAGGATGCGGCGAACGTCACGGAAGGCGGCAAGCCCGCCGGCCAGGCCGAGGGCGTCAGCTTCCTGCGCATCGAGCATGGCACTGCCGTGTTCGCGGTGGGTGGCGGCAGCTATGATTTTGTTAGCCGGTGAGGCCCGCAGCCCGCACGCGCCGGGCGTGGCGGAGCGCCGACTTCAGCCGGCGTGTGCGCGTCCCGTATCAGCACATCTTCCAGCATTCCACCGCATGCGCCGTCGGGGATGATGGCGGGAGTTGAGTGGAAAAGCGCAGACTTGTCACCGCCGCCACCTTTCCGATACCCTGCCGCCGTCATGCAAATCCCCAGCCAACCCATTGTCTCGTTTCCCTCGGCCAGCCGCAGCCGGCGCGAGTTCATCGCAACTCTCAGCGCCGCAGCCGGCACGGGTTTGCTGGCCGCGCCCGTGTTCGCGCACGACCCGGCGCGCCGCTTGCGGGTGGGCATTGTCGGTGGCAACTTCGGATTGAGCTTCCAATTTCACGAACATCCCAACTGCCTCGTCGAGGCGGTCAGCGACCTGCGCCCAGAACGCCGCGAGAGCTTGAAGAACACCTACCATTGTGACAAGGCGCACGACTCGCTGGAGGATCTGGTGAAAGATCCGAAGGTCGAGGCAGTGGCCCTGTTCACGCCAATGCCCGACCATGCGCGGCATGTCTTGTTGTGCTTGGCGGCCGGCAAGCATGTGCTATGCGCCGTGCCCGCCGCGATGACGCTGGAGGACTGCCAACAACTCGTCGATTCGGTGCGAAAATCCGGCCTGACATATATGATGGCTGAAACCAGCCATTGGCAGCAACTGACTCAGTCGGTGCGCAAGTTCTATCAGGAAGGTGCGTTCGGGCACCTCTATCACACCGAGTCGGAGTATCATCACCCGGGACTGGAGGAGTTGTTTTTCGAGAATGGCAAGCGCACCTGGCGCTATGGCATGGCGCCCATCATGTATCCCACCCATTGCACGTCGCACCTGATCAGCGTGAGCGGCGAGCGGCTAACTGAAGTCAGTTGCATCGGTTGGGGCGACGGCCATCCCATCCTCAAGGACAATGCTTACAACAATCCGTTCTGGAATGAGACCGCGTTTTTCAAAACCAACCGGGACAACTCCATGCGCGTCGCGGTGTGGTGGCGCGGCGCCCAACAAGGCGGCGAGCGCGCCCGCTTCTATGGCGACAAGATGAGCTTTTACTTTGGCGGCCCCAACGGCGCTCACCCCTGCATCGTGCGCACCATGCCGGAAGGGCCGAGCGAACGCGATTCCGGCGGCTTCCGGCGGGCGGCGCAGGTGCTCGAGCCCTATCAGGAGGTGAAATGGTGGGCCACCGATCTGCTGCCCGCGCCCTTGCGCCACGACAGCGGGCATGAGGGCTCGCATTGTTTCATCACCCACGAGTTCATTGATGCGATCCTCAGCCAGCGCCGGCCGGCCGTGAACATTCATGAGGCGGTCGCCTACACCGCCCCGGGCATTGTCGCCCACCAGTCCGCCCTGCAAGGCGGCACCCTGCTCAGGATTCCGAGCTTTGATTAGGTGGGCCACGGAGCGCCGGCCGCGGCCGGCCCGCATCTTGGAGGTGGAACCGGCATATTTTGAAAACCCGCCGGTAGAAGCCGGCGCTCCGCTAATTGCCGCTTGGCAAGCGCGCCTCGTTTGCCAATACTGGCCCCATGAACGACCGAGTGGGTTCGCCTCACCGCCGGATGCAACTTCATGCCATGCTGATGTTGCTAGGAATCGCGCCCCTCGCCGCGCTCGAACTCCATGTGGCTCCCGCTGGCGACGACGCCAATCCCGGCACCAAACAACAACCCTTCGCCACCATGGCCGCCGGACGGGATGCCATCCGCAAGCTCAAACAGACCGCACCTCTCACAGAACCTGTCACGGTGATTGTTCATTCCGGTACCTATTTCCTGCCCCAAGCCCTCAACTATACCAGCGCGGACTCAGGCACGGAACATGCCCCCATCACCTATCTGGCCGAGCGCGGCAGTGCGGTCCACCTAACTGGCGGACGAATCGTCGCCTCGTGGCGGGTGGTGAGCGCCCCGGACGTGTTAGAGCGCCTCACCGCGGAGGCCCGCGGGCAGGTGCGGGTGGCCGATCTGCGCGCGCAGGGGATCACCGATTTCGGTAAACTCGCGCTGCGCGGGTTTGCCCGCGGCTACCCGGTGGCCGAGGCCGAGTTGTTCTGCAATGACGAACCGATGACTCTGGCGCGCTGGCCTAACGACGGCTTCCGCACCGCCACCGACAAGACAGATGATCAAACCGTGATGGTAGACACCGACCGCATGACGCGCTGGAGCGCGGAAATCGAGCCCTGGGTGATGGCTTACTGGCATCACGATTGGGCCGAACTCTATGAGCCCCTGGTCGGATTCGACCCGGCACGCAAGGCACTGTTGCGTGATGCCAATATCAAACCCGTTTTTGGCCTCACCCCGGCCAACACCCGCTGGTATGTCACCAACGTGCTCGCCGAGCTGGACAGCCCCGGCGAGTACTATATCGATCGTCCCAAGGGCCTGCTCTATTTCTGGCCGCCGCAGCCCGATTGCGTCACCGCGCTGTCGATGACTGAAAGCCTCATCCGGGCTGACAACCTGGCCTATGTCACGTTCCGCAACCTCACCGTCGAGCAATGCCGCGGCACGGCTATTTCATTCAACAATTGCAATGGATGCAAGGTCGAGGGATGCATCATTCGCAATACCGGCCAACTTGGGGTGTCGGTAAGTGGCGGTACGCACCAGGAGGTGCGCGGATGTGATATCTTCTTCACCGGCACCGGCGGCATCTCCATGAGCGGTGGCGATCGCGCCACTCTCACCCCGGCCAACCACAACGCGGAGAATAATCACGTCCACCACTTTGCTCGTCGGGCCCGCACCTATCATCCTGCCATAACGGTTTCCGGAGTTGGCAATCGCATCGCCCACAACCTGGTTCATGACGGCCCGCACATGGCGCTTGCGGCCGGCGGCAACGACCACGTGGTTGAATTCAACGAGATACACAATGTGGTTGAGGAAAGCGGCGACGCCGGGGCCTATTATGTCGGTCGCGATTGGACGCAACGGGGCAATATTTTGCGATATAACTATTGGCATGACATTCTCGGCCCCAGCAGTTACGGCGGGATGACCATCTATCTGGATGACCAGCACTCCGGCCACACGATCCACGGCAACCTCTTCGAGCGCTGCAATCAAGCCGTGTTCATCGGCGGCGGCGACGACAACACGGTCACCAACAACGTCTTTCTCGACTGTTGGAAGGCCGCCCACCTCGACAATCGCGGCATGGGCTGGCAGAAGCCCGCCACCGACGACCCTGAGGGTGAGTTGCGCAGCCGCTTGAATGCCATGCCTTACACCAACGAGTTATGGAAATCCCGCTACCCCACGCTCGTCGAGATCCTCAGCGACGCTCCGGGCGTGCCCAAGCGCAATGTCTTTGCAAAGAACCTCAGCGCCGGCGGCAAGTGGGACGATATCGCAGCTGCCATCCGCCAGTTTCAAACCGTCTCCGACAATCTGGCCTTTGACACGGACAGCGAGTGGATCCGCATCGTCAGAGATGCGGCCGGGCGCTTGGAACGGTTGGAATACGCGGATCCACCGGCTGTCAAGGCCCTCGGCTTCCAGGACTTGCCCGTGGCGCGGATGGGTTTGGTTGCCGACGAAACCCGCGCCAGCTGGCCGGTCTCCAACCTAACACGCAAAGTCAAACTCCCGGAAAAATGAAACGACCCCTGCTCTCGCTAGCGCTGCTCTTCCTGGTGGGCCTCATTGTCCTGGTCATCGTGTTCCTCGTCGTGAGCCGGGACATCGCGCTACCTGACACCGCCGACCTCACACTTGAACATAGCGAAATTCCCGCTGAGCAAAACGCCTACACCCACTTTCTTGCAGCTACAAAGTCCCTCTACTGGCCGGGAGGTTTTTCCAAGGATGCCGACTATCTGGCCGGCAAGCCTACCGACGCTGTGCTGATTGAAGAGATGATCACGCGGAACACGACAACGCTCGAAGCGATCCAGCAGGGGCTGGCGTGCCCGCGATGCCTCCCGCCGGAAATCACCCACTACGACCAGAGTGTGCCTTACTTGATTCCATGGACGAGAATCACCCGCATCATGGCAATGAAGGTCCGATGCGAGCGCATGGCGGGGCAGGGTGCTGAGGCGACCCGCACTTGCATTGCCCTGCTGGATTTCGGCAATACGATCCAGCGGGACGCCGTGGGCATGGTGGATTATCTGGTCGCACTCACGGCGCTTGACCAAGGTCTTACGCAAGCCCGAGACTGGCAAGCCCTTTCGTTACGTGCCGGCCAAGGGCATTGTCTATTCCGTCGGCAGAGATCTGGTGGATTCCTGCGGCTCGACGAAACTTCCCGCCGGTGTTAGGCAAAGCTCCCCGGCCCGAAAGCGCGCCCTCGCGGAGGATGTGGTGTTTGACCTCGGCACGCCGTGAGCCAATGAGGTTCATCGTTGCGGCGCTCGGTGAGCGGCGCAGCGGATAGGGCAGGAATGGCTTTCAGACCGCCACCACAAGACGCCGCATCGGACGCGGAATTTTTCCAGGGACGCATCTTGACAGCAATGCGTGTAGACATCAAGATGCAGGCATGCGAACCACCGTGACACTCGAAGCGGACGCGGCGCGTCTGTTGAACGACCAAGCCCGGCGCACCCGTAAGTCATTCAAGGAAACCCTGAACGCGGCCGTGCGGATGGGTTTGGGTCGGGTTTCAGAATCCGGCACCACCTGTTCCTTTGCCATCGAAGCCCGTCCGATGCAGCTCAATGCAGGGTTGGATGCCGGGAGCTTCAACTCCCGGCTGGATGAGCTTGAGGCCGAGACCTTTCTCACCAAAACCCACGCGCGAGGGCACAAATGGTCCCAGTCATGATTCTCCCGGACGCCAATCTATTGATCTATGCCTTATGCTTCGAGCTCGCCCTATCACGCCGCTGCGGCCGCTTGGTGGACCCAATGCATGATCGGCAAGGAAGATGTCGTGCTGGCACAACTTATGCAGACGGACACCGCTGGCAATCTGACCGCTGACTCCCAAATCGCCGCCCTCACCCGTCAAGAATAGGCCATTCTCCACAGCAACGATACCGACTTCCTGCGTTTTTCGGGCATTCGTTGGCATAACCCGCTGACCGGCAAGACCCGCACCACCTGAGAAACTGAACCCGAATATCTCCCCCCGCCGTGAAACACTTCCTCGCTCTGTTTGCCCTGCTTGCTTGGTCCGTCCCGCCGCTGCCCGCCGCCACCGAAGCCGCCAAACCTAACATTGTTTACATCCTCAGCGACGACATTGGCTACGGCGACATCGGTTGCTATGGTGCCAACAAGGTGAAGACACCCAACCTCGATCGGTTGGCCAGCCAGGGCTGTCGGTTCACTGATGCCCACGCCACCGGGTCGGTATGCACGCCGACCCGCTATGCCCTGCTCACCGGTTGTTACGCCTGGCGGCAGGCGGGCACCGGCATCGCGGCCGGCGATGAGCCCGCACTCATCAAGCCAGGTACCACCACCCTGCCGTCGATGTTAAAGGCAGCCGGCTACACGACGGGCTTGGTCGGCAAATGGCATCTGGGTCTGGGCGAGCCGCCGCATACCGATTACAACGGGGAGATTGCGCCGGGTCCGTTAGAGCTGGGATTTGACTACGCGTTTTTCATCCCGGCCACCGGCGACCGGGTGCCATGTGTGTTTGTGGAAAACCACCGGGTCGTGGGCTATGATCCGGCGGATCCGATCCGGGTGAGTTATGGCAAGAAAATTGGCACCGATCCCACGGGTGCGGACCCGGCGGCCAAGTTAACGATTCAAGGCGGTCCGGGCCACAAGGACACGGTGGTCAACGGCATTCCGCGGATCGGTTTCATGACCGGCGGCAGCGCCGCGCGCTGGGTGGACGCGGAGATTGCCGATACTCTAACCGCCAAGGCGGTCAAGTTCATCGAGACCCATCAGGCGGGCCCGTTCTTTCTCTATCTGGCCACCCACGACATCCATGAGCCGATGGTGCCTGCCGCGCGGTTTCGTGGCACCAGCGGCTGCGGCTCGCGCGGCGATGTGATCCATCAGCTCGACTGGTGCGTCGGCGAGGTCCTCGCCACCCTCGATCGGCTCAAACTCGCCGACTCCACACTGGTCATTTTCACCAGCGACAACGGCGGCGCGATCAAGAACACCTACGACGACGGGACCAACGCGCTCCATGGCTTGCAACCGCCCAACGGTGCCCTGCGCGGTTTCAAAGGCTCGCTCTACGAAGGCGGCCATCGCGAGCCATTCCTCGCGCGCTGGCCCGGCCACATCAAGCCGGGCAGCACGTCGGGTGCCCTCATCGGCCACATCGACGCGCTCGCCACGTTTGCCGCGCTCACCGGTCAGCCGCTCGACCCCGCCGCCGGCCCCGACAGTTTCAACGTGCTGCCAGCCCTGTTAGGGGAAACTCCCGCCGCGCCGGCCCGCGACCATCTGGTGTTGCAAAACAACGGCCAGGTTCCGCTGGCGTTGCGCGAGGGCGACTGGGTCCTCATCGAGAAGGGCGGCGGTGCCAAAGCGAAAACCGCGAAGGGGGCGAAGGCAGCCCCTAACTACGAATTGTACAACCTCGCCAACGACCTTTCGCAAAAGGACGATCTAGCCGCCAAAGAGCCGGCACGCGTCAAGACGATGGCGGCCCACCTCGAGGACATCCGCACCCAAGGCCACAGCCGGCCCGAGTGAGCCTGAAATGCCAGCGTTTGATCCCGTAGTGCGGTTAGATCAACCACAGATTGGATTTCAAGGCGCTAGTGCAATTTCAGGGTTCTTCTTGGGCATCTGGATGTTCGCTCCGAGATCGCATGTTATTCATTAGATCTTCACGCTGACGCGGGCTTCAGGCGGCTCATTTCACCACGACATAAACCGTGGTGCCCTGATACATCACGGGGCGATAGTAAATGCCGCCAACGTAGCAGCAGGAGTAGCCGCCGTACACGACCGTGCGGTAGCCAGCAGGGACCGTGTGGATGTAGCCGGCAGGCAGCGGCGCGGCGACCACCGTCGTCTGTTTGGCCACCACCGTGGTCTGTTTGGCCACCACCGTGGTCTGTTTGGCCACGACGGTCGTTTGCCCGGAGACCGGGCGGGTGGTGGCGACGGCCGCACCGTGCGGGCCGGCCGCCGCCGCACCGCGCGGCGTGGCCACTGCGGTCCTGCCGCCCGCACCCTTGGCGGCAGCGCCGTTGGGTCCGACATAGGCGGTCCCGCCGTTGGAGGTGGTGACCTTGGTGCCGCGTCCGGCGGACGAGGTGCTAACGCCGTAGGCACGCGCGTCGGCGTCGGCAACGGTGAGGAGAACGGCCGCCGCGGCGAGCAACGCGCCTGACAATGTGAAATCGGTAGTCTTCATACGGTGATTTGGGAGTTGGAAGTTATATGTTAGGAGTTGGGATTCCAAGTTTCGGATTTAGGATTTAGGATTTCAGGCTTAGTGTTTGCTTGCGGCTTGCATTTTGGCGGTGGTCCACATTTCGATTTGCTGTGACCCATGCGGCGGGCTGAAAGTGAACTCGGCGGGATTGACGGGTGCGGCGAGATTCCACTTCGAGAAAGTGATGCGGACTTGGGGTTGGCCTGGGCGATGGAACGTGGCGGTGAGCTTGCGGGGCAACTGATCGCTCACCGCAAGCCACAACTCCGCATCGGCTTCCTTGCCCTTGAGCGCGATGCGATGGCACTCGTCGCCGGACAAGCCGAGGAAACCCGCCTTGGTCTTCGCGCGGCCGAGGTAGCTAACGGAATGCGCCTGGCGGTGGAACTCCTTGTACGGATTGCTCAGCGCAAATTCGGCGAGGGGCGGCGTGAAGCCAAACTTCGCGTCGAGCTGATCGACCAGACCGTCGAGCGTGGTGTGCATCGGCACCCTGGCATAACAGTTGGCCCTGCCGTCGAGGATGGTCAGGGTGCGCCCGTCGGCGATGAAGCGGCGCACGCCGAGGTTGCTGGTGGCGCGCGCGACGATCTTGTCGGGGCGCTGCACGGCGACGCTGATGTTCGCCCGCTGCGGTACGGTGAAGCCTTCGACCAGGCCCGGATCGAGTTCGCGCGTCGCTTGGAAGGTGAAACTGGTGGCTGCGGCGAGTTTTGCCGACATCTGGCGCAGCAGTTGATCGGCGTTTGGATTCGGCTCCGCGGCGGCGAGCGGCAACAGGGAGGCTGCGACCAGCGTGACGGTTGTTAGGAACGGGGACCGGTTAGATTTCATCGGAATTGATTGGGGATTGGCGGGTTATTGATTGATTCGTGGTAATTCGTCTGCGCCGCCAAAATAGCTTTCCGGCCTGCGTTGCCAAGGACCATTCTTGGAAATGTTGCTGCGGCATCAGGACTCCTTACCCCTGGGACAACCGGGATGAACGGATTGGAAACACAGTCGCTCAGTAAAGAGCGACCGGCGCATAGCCGCGAAGGCGCAAAGGAAGATGGTTCAAGTCTTATACGCCGCTCACCACATCACGGAGAAGGCGCAGGTGAAGGTGTCCACATCCGATCCGGTGTTGGCCTGGGTGCGGGTTCCGGTGTAGCCGAGTTTCATGCCGACGGCGCGGCTGAGCGGGATGCCAAGGCCGAGTCCAAAGCCGAGATTGTTCTGGCGGTCGTTGTTGGCAACGCCATTCACGATCGTGAGGCCGCCGTCGCCGTAGCCGACGCTGGCAGCCAGCCAAAGGCCGGGGACAAACGTGTATATGAGGTTTGCATCGGCGCTGAAGACCGGATCCTGCTCAAAGCGCTTGCCATTGAAGAAGGAGTCGTTGGCGGTGTAGAACGTGGCTGAGGTGGTGAGTTCTCCCGACCACTTGCCGACGTTGCGGACGACGCCGAGCTGGGGCCGGAACGAGAAGCGGTTGGCACCCAGGTTGATGAGCTTGTCATCGAAGTATTGGCCGGTGGGCAACTGCACGACCAGGCCCATGCCGACGATTGTCTCGCACTCCGCCGCGGCCCGGTATTCGGCAAACTCCTTGCCCGCGAGCGGCGGTGCTCCATACAGGTTCACCGCAAAGCGCAGCATCGTGTCCGCCAATCCTTCCCGCTCGGCCCTGGCGGGCGCGCCGTTGAGCAGGCCCGTCCAGGTGCCAATCTGATAGGCCTGGGTGAGGTCGAAGCGCGCCGACTTGCCGAACAGCTCAAAACTCCGGATGTATCTGGCGGCGATCGTTTGAAGGTCGAATTGGGCATTCTCGATCTTGAGCGCCGGATCCAACAGGATGTCGCCGGTGCTGTAGGCGTAGGCCGCTCCGGCGAAATTGGCCCCGATCGGTATGTGGCTCCAGCGCCGCGGCTCGATATCCTGGCCCTGGCAGGGCCGGGCCAGCAGCACAACAGCCAACGCCAGGGCGACGCGCGGGAAGGAAGAAGTAATCAGTGACCAGTGATCAGCAACCAGTGTGATGTCCGGCCTATTGCGGACAAAACCACCCTCAAATATGTCCGGTATGTTGAACATGCAAACAAGTAAAGACCGAAAACCGACAACTAGCAACTGATTACTGATTACTGATTACTTTCCCTCTTCAATACGTTCGGACCTCAATCTCCCAGTCAACACCCAGGTAACGGCGGTCACAAAGGCGGCCATGGCCCATTGGTTCATGCCGCAGGCCAGACCGATAACGATCACCATGATCGCCTTGCCGGTGAGCTTGGGGTTGTCTAACACGGTGCGGAAGCGCACCAGTGAGCCGATGCCGAAAATCACGAATGCCATGGCTCCACCACTCCACCCCGCCGCGGCCGGGCATGGATCGCCGGTCCCCATCGTCCACAATGACTTCGACACCGCCCCGTTGCATGAGGCCACGGGTGCCGCGCCCCTATCATCTCACCGGGACCGGCTCCCTCATCGCCGGGGGGCAAATTTTCCCCAATTGGGGAAAAAACCGCCGTCCCGGAGCATCGTTTCAGGCGGTTTTCACCGTGGCGCCCCGGAAATGTCGGGTCCTTGCCGTCAACCACGGGGTGGGTGATCTCAACGACAATCAGCTTGTTCTCCTTGCTTCCCGGCTCATAGACCGAAAGGGTGGCGTTGGGCGGGTCGCTGGCAAAATCGTCCGGACCCGCGCCCGCCTTCCATTCATCCATGTAGGCGGGCATCGTCAGATCGCCCGCGATGCGCACCGGGCGGTCCGAAAAGTACAGTGTTTGCAGGGTTTGTGGAAAGGTGGCAGATTCGCTCACCTAAGGCTTGTAGTTGCTGTATTCGCCGCCAGAACGGTCGTAGGTGTTGCCAAAGTTGTCCTGCGTGATGTGCGCGGTGCCGGTTTTGTCCGGGGTGAGAATGAGGTCCTTATCGAGGATCAATGACCGGAACTTCCAGCCCGCCGGAAGCTTCAGACGGCTGCCAAGGGTGGCGATCTCGTCGAACTTCTGATCCGGGAATGTGATGAGGCTGAAGGACTTCATGACCCACGGGTTGCCATCTGGGTCGTCCAGAACCGAGATCCGCGTGCCTTTGTTGAAGCCGAACTTGGTGTGGCGCGTGACGGTGATGTTCTTGTAATCGGCCGCACCGGGTTCAGTGCTGATGCCCTTCAAATCCAGCCAGTTCACCCAGCGTGCTTTCATGCCGCCGAAGTCCAACTCCTTGCCCATCTCAACCTCGATCCAGTCCAGCGTCCACAGACGGGCACCGTTCTTGAACACCGCAAGCATGTGGAATTTTTTCGCCATCGCCTTGACGTCGATCTTGTCGAGCAGCGCCGCGGGACAGGAATCCCCGGTGGTGTCGCTGCCATTCAGGCCCCAGGTATTATAGACGTTCGCCTCCAGATTCTTGGTGATCGCGTTCCCGCCGATGAGGAACATCTCGGTGTAGCGGTGCCCATACGTTCCCTTGAACGTGTTCATTTTCGCGTCGGCGCCGTCTTTCGGCAGGGTCACGACCAGCTTGGGATACAAGACGAGGGCGGCGAGGGCGAGGATCGCGACAATGCTAATCGCGACGATGGATTTGGTTTTCATTTTAGTTTTAGGATTTGGTTGGTTTGTTGTTTTGTCTTTCGGTGGTGCCATTGCAGCTTCGCCGTCACTTGGTTATCTTGATGGCCGGTGGTTTCCAACTGCCATCGAGAATGGTAGGTGGCGTGCCCGTCGGCCAATAGAGTCGGAGCATAGGGACGAATTTTCCTTTCGGTGCTGGCAGCCAGTTGGCTTCCTTGGCCGGGCCCGGCGATTCCGCCTGAAGATAAAGATCCATGGAGCCGTCCGGGTTGGTGACGAAGGTGTCGCGCTGGCTGAGGTTGTAGCGGTTGATGGGATTGGGCACGAAGAAGAACTCCGGATCATACATGGTCAGCGACCAGAATCCCTTGACCGGCGGCAGCATGCCCTTGTCGAAATGCATTACGTAGTTGTGCTTGCCGCCGTCGTATTTCTCGCCGTGTTTGTCCTTTTCGGAAAACGGATAGACCGCGTCCTGCGGGAAATTCAGCCCCGGCCCGATGAGCGTGACCATCGCCCGCTGTTCATAATCGGTCCCGTAGCTGCCGGCGTTGTCGGTCCAATACAGCCAGCCGTTGACCGCCTTCTTGGCTTTCATGGTTTCGACCATTTCCAGGAGCGCTAGTTTTGGATCGAGCTTCTCGCCCAATGCCGGCAGTTTGGCCCGCTCCAATTCCTGGCCCGGGACAATCCCGATCCTGGCCATGCGTTCGATGATCGGCGCGTCCTGTGGTTTGGGCGGATTGGTTTTGAGCAACTTGGCAAGACGGCTGAAGAACTCCTCGGTGGACATGGCGTTGACCTGTTTGCGCACGGCGGTCTTCATATCGAAATCCTTGTCCACCAGGCCTGGGGGCGGCGTGTATGGCTTGCCGTAGGAACTGAGCGGGACCGACGCGAACTGATCTTGCAGGTCATGAACGGCTTGATAGTCCTCTGCCGTGCCGGTGCAGTAAACGCGGCCGAGGATCCACACCAGCGCGGTGGGCGACTTCACCTGAGTCACGCCCTCGGGCAGGGTGCCGGACCAACCCGGCCCGGTCACCGCATATCTCTGGGCCTTGCCGCCGGTGGCGCGGGTACCGGCCACGAAAAACACCTCATTGAAGGCACTCAGCATCGGCATGATATAAAATCTGTTTCCCATATCAGGAATGCTGAACACCCACGGCTCCTTGGCAAGATCCAGCCAAACCATGGTGTATAACGTATCCGCATTGGGGGCCGCCGCTCCCTTGTTGTCAACCGCCGGGTAGGCGCGCAGCTTGACAATCTGCCCCATGGGAGCATGGGCGTCATCAGCCGCGGCCACATTGGTCTCCTGTCGCCGCGTCAGGTCCATCGTGACGAGTGGATAGCCATAGATGTATGCCTCGCGGACAATCTTCTGTTTCGGGTTGCCGGCGAAAATAACGACGGTGATGGCGAGCAGCGCCAGGACTGCGGCGCCGAGGGCGATTGATTTTCTCGTCATTAGCAGGGTTTGTGGTTTGAGTGGATTAGTCCTTACTTCAATGGTTTTGCTGCACGTCGATTGCCGTACCCGCATGTGTTCGATCGATACTTTGGAAGCCGGCGAATCATTTCAGGTAATTCACCTTCATTTGCTCAATCGTGCCGGTAAATTTGAAAGGCGCCTGGTCGTAGTACTCGGGTGACACTGGCGAGCCGAGGTCGCTGCCGATGTCGAGGCAGTCGTTGGCGGTGAACAGCAGCGGCGCACTGACCGGCACCCGCCCTTTGGCGAACTCCTTGCCGTTGACTCTGATGACAACCTCTAACGGCCCGGCGGCCTTCTTCACGGCATACTTCGTTTCGACCTCGATCTTCACCCCGCCAAGCGGCAGCTTGGCCTGTGCCCTGATGGTCGTGCGTTGAATCTCGAACAGGTTGTATTCATAGGCAAGCACGCCGTCCTTGACGTAACAGGTCAGGCCGCCGGAGAATCCGCCGAGCGCATACAGCACGCCCTTGGAGTCGGCGGGGATGTGGGCATCTATCGTCACCACGTTCTCCCGGTTGCCCAGCGCCGGAGCAAGGAACTCGGGCATGCGGGTGATCGCGCCGGGGAAGGTCCACTCTTGATACGGGGTGACGAGTTTGTCCTCGGGATGAAACAGCAGCCAGAGGCCGCCGCCAACCGGAAAGCCCTTGTTTTTAGCAAACTCCATGGTGAACAGTTCTTTCATCTGGGCGAGTTTCGCCGGGTTATTTCCCGCCAGGTCATCCGCCTGCGACCAATCCTCATTCAAGTTATACAACTCCCAGGTGTCGTTGTCCGGAGTCCACAGGAGCTGGCCTTTGGCGTCGAGCATGCCCTTGGGCACTCCTGGCAGCCACGGGGTGCGCGGCCCGAAGACCCCGGCGAACCAACCGTCGTGATAAATGCCGCGGCTGCCCATGATCTCGAAATACTGGGTGTGGCGGACTTCCGCGGCCTTGGCGTCGGCAAAGGTGGAAGCGAAACTCACACCATCGATCGGATCTTGAGGGAAGCCGTTGACCACAGCCGGCGGCTTGATACCGACGACTTCATAGACCGTCGGGGTCACGTCAACGACGTGCAGGAACTGCGAGCGTGGAGTTGCGTCGTGTTTGATTCGCTTCGGCCAACTCACCGCCATGGGCTGACGCGTGCCGCCGAAATGCGCCGCTACCAGCTTGGTGGACTTGTAAGGCGTGCTGCCGGCCCAGGCCCATCCGGCGTGATACATATTGTCCGTCTTGCCTGAACCGAGTACATTGAGGCCCCCGAGTTCGTCTAACGCCTTGAGGTGTTGGTCGATGGTTGAGGGGATGCTGTTTTGAGCGAGCAGCTCACTGATGGTGCCGGTCTGGCCTTCCGCCGAGGAGCCGTTGTCACCCCAGATATAGAATATTAGCGTGTTTTCTCCATAGCCAAGGCGCTCGATCTCATCAATCACCCGGCCGGCGTTGAAGTCGGCATGCTCGGTGAAGCCCGCGAAAATCTCCATGAGGCGGCGCTGAAATGGCTTTTCCGCCTCCGGAATGCTGGCCCACGAGGGCAGCGAGTCCGGCCGCGGTGTGAGCTTGGTGTTCCGCGGAATCCAGCCCATGTCTTGCTGCCGTTTGAACACGCGCTCGCGATACTTGTCCCAGCCGTCGTCGAAGCGGCCCTTGTACTTGTCGGCCCATTCCTTCATGACCTGGTGTGGACCGTGCGAAGCGCCGGGTGCCCAATACATGTAGAAGGGCTTGTCCGGCTGGAATGCCTTGTGTTCGCGCAGCCAGCCGATGGCGTCGTCTGCAATATCTTCGGTCAGGTGATAGGGTTTGCCATCCTTGGGTTTGTTAGGGTGGACGCTGGTCGTGTTGCGCACCAGGTTGGGCTCGTATTGTGACGCCTCGCCGGCGAGAAATCCATAGAAATACTCGAAACCGTAGCCTGCAGGCCAGAACTCGAACGGACCTTTGGAGGTGGTGTCCAGCGCGGGGGTGTTGTGCCACTTCCCCCAGGCGGCGGTGGCGTAGCCGTAATCCTTCAGCACTTCGGCGGCGAAGGCGCTGGTCTTGGGTTGGGTGCCGGCGTAACCATCCCAGTCATTGGACATTTCACTGATCTGACCGGCGCCGACCCGGTGGTGGTTGCGCCCGCACAACAATGCGGCCCGTGTGGGCGAGCACATGGCTGTGGAGTGAAACCGGTTGTAGGAGATGCCTTGTTGCGCGACGCGGTCCAACGTCGGCGTGTGAATTTCCCCGCCATAGGTGCTGGGCGTGCCAGGGCCCACGTCATCAATGAGGATGATGAGGACGTTCGGGGCATCTTTGGGAAGATGGGCCACGGCCGCAGTCGGGCTATAAACCGACTCCTGGATGGTGCGCCCGGCGGTGCTCCCCGACAGTTTTGGAGCAAACGGCAGGACTTCCTGGGCTCCCACGGTTGGCGAGTAAAGGGCGCACAACGCAAACCCCATGCCGACTAACGGGTGGTTTGGTTTCATAATAATGATGGATCCCGAGCCTCGGCCAACACGAACCTGACAAGCTAGCTTTGCTAGAGCAACGACGGCTACTCTGGCAGACCAATACAGTCAAGGAGAACTTTTTGTGTGAGAAATTATTTGTGTCTGTGAGCGAACTGCTGGGTTTGCGCGCGGAGCGTCAATGTTGGTGACAACTGCTGGTTGAAAGCTTGGCACAGGTGGCAAGGGGGGCGGTATCCTGACGAATACAGTATTGGAGGAGGCAAAGGAAGGAACCGCACCGGTTGATGTGTATTTTCGGTCAGTATGGTGGGGTTGAACGACGCGGCGGGATTTTGTGGGTTGTTCGCCACCCAACGCGCGACAAAACGCTCGTTCTCCGCGCTCGTAACCCGTTGAATGTGAAAAGGAAATCTATTAAGCGGGGCGACAAAGTCCCCGGGTCTCCCCACCCCATCCAAATCATGTGAAAGGTGTTTTTTCAGCCTTACACTTTTTTCACGTCGAAATCTGCTGGACTCGGGAGAAGCAGGGGTCGCCACCCGAGGTGCGCCCCGGCGGCCCTGATCGACGCGAGGGTTTCCGGCACGTCCGCCGGATGGGGCGCTTGGTGCCCCTGTGGCGTGGCGGCTTTCCTGGCGGCTGCCAGCATGTCCATGACCGAGCGATTTCTGCCGGTGCCGACGTTCAGGACGGCCGCGCCGGAACCGGGCCTCACAGCGCCACTCCGACGGCACGGCCGCCTCGGCAGCGTGGGTGCGAACCGTCTCCAACAGCGGTCACGCCCGGCATGCCTCATCCACAGGAGCCCTTGTTCTTCCAAGAACCTTTCCACGATGGCGCGCGCGTTCCTGCCCGTGGCTTAAGCGCATGGGTTGCGCGGTCCTCACCGAGACCGACTCCCTCATCGCCGGCCGCCAAGAGGGTGCCGCCAGCCTGGAGGCCGCGTCCATCAAGGGG
>Ga0118677_10003658_pt1 | contig 28851 bp, 26 predicted proteins | sample AliMusrvi5mmetaG_FD_86154 | JGI IMG/M metagenome (GOLD analysis project Ga0118677, IMG submission 86154) | reverse complement strand
GGTTACCGGCGCAGGCAGTACTTGGAATAATAACGGCGACTTGGTGGTCGGTTACTCCGGCGCCGGCAACAAGCTGACGATTGCCAACGGCGGCGTGGTCAATAACAACAACGGCTCGATCGGCGGCAGCGCTGTCCAACAATCCCAATCAGTGTTGCAACAAGCCAATGTGTTACAACTCGCCAATGCCGACGATGCGGCTGGCCTCAGCCTCTCCAGTGGCTCACGCATCAATTCCGGCAGCGACGACGCAGCCGGTCTCAGTGTCAATTCCACCGCCAACAACAATGCCGTGCTGGTCACTGGGGCCGGTTCGGTCTGGAATAACAATGGCAACTTGACGGTTGGCATGGATGGTTCCGGCAACACGTTGACCATCGCCAACGGTGGCGCGGTCTCCAATGCCGTTGTGTCCAGCAACCTCAACCAATTGCAAAACCTCAACCAGCTTTCCAGCGGCTTGCAGGTCAACTCCACTGCCGATGGCATGATCGGCTTCGGCGCCGGCGCGAGCAACAACGCCGTGACCGTTACTGGTGCCGGCAGTGTTTGGAGCGCGAGCGGCCTGTCCGTGGGCTACGCCGGTTCCGGCAACAGCTTGACGATTACCAACAGCGGCGCGGTCACCACGGTCAATAGCGCGATCGGCGGAGCTAGTGACCAATTTTCCCAGCAAGCAGTCGGCAACACCGGTGCTAACAATAATGCGGTGCTGGTGACGGGTGCCGGCAGCGTTTGGAGCAACAGCAGTTTTTTTGTGGTGGGCGGTTCCGGTTCGGGCAACTCATTGACGGTTGCCAACGGTGGCCGAGTTGACAATAACTTCTTGGGCCTCGTCGGTCTTAATGCCGGCGCGAGCAACAATGCCGTTACCGTCACCGGCGCCGGCAGCGCGTGGAACAATCGCGGCCTCGGCGTGGGCGTGGGCGATCAGGGCAACACGTTGACGATTGCCAACGGCGGCGCGGCCAGCGACTTCTTCGCCCTCGTCGGCTACAAGAGTGGCGGCAGCAACAACGCCGTGACCGTGACCGGCGCCGGCAGCGTGATGAGCAACAGCTACCTCTGGGTGGGTTATCAGGATGCCGGCAACACCTTGACCGTCGCCAACAGCGGCACCGTCTACAGCGCCAATAGTTGGATCGGCGGCACGGGCGGCCTCCAAGTCCAGCTCTCGCCCCAGGTGCAACAATTCAACAATTCTTCCAACGCCAATAACAACACCGTGCTCGTCACCGGCGCCGGCAGCGCCTTGGTCAATAGCGGCAACCTCACCGTGGGCGATGCCGGCGTGAGCAACGCGTTGACGCTTGCCAACGGCGGCGCGGCGACGGTCGGCGGGAACCTGGCGGTCGGCGCGGGCAACCAAGTGCATGCCACCGGCGGCAACCTGACCGTGGGCGGCACGTTCATCAATGCCGGCACCGTCACCCAACTCAGCAGCCAGGGCACATTCAACAGCACCGTCAATGCCGGCACCTGGCAGACCGGCGGCGGCGTGACCAACACCTTTGGCGGGGCCGGCCTGATCAACACCGGCGCAATCCAGATGGGTGCCGGCGATGTGTTCGCCTTCAATAACACTAAGGACGGGGTGTTGGCCGACTTCGTGAACCTGAGCACCAATCCCACCGGCTACGACACCACGCACGGCGAGTTCCTGTTCCAAGGCAGTGCGAACCAGACGCAGGATTTTGCCACCGCCGGTGTGGATCTCGGCGCGGGTTTGACGCCGGACCAGAAATATACGGCGGACATGTTTGGGGCCGGCAACAGCGCCAACAATTTCGGGCTGGGCGTGTTGGATCTGGCGGCGGACACCACGCTCGAAGTCACTGATGCGCATCCATTGGATGGCCAGCGCGCGGCATTATACTTGAACGACATTGAACTCAGCAACGGCGCCAAGCTGATCGTGGATCCGAACGTGACCGTCTACTATTACGGCTCACAAGGTTTCAACTCCGCCAACGTCACGCTGCTTGGCGACGGCGCATTCTATCAACTCACCACCACACCGTTAGCTGTACCGGAGCCAAGCTCGCTGGTGCTGCTGGGCCTCGGCGGTCTCGCAATCGTGATCGTCCGCTTGTGGAAACGAAAGGAGCAACATGCAATCAGTCACGCATAATTTTATTGGGACGGCAATTATTGTCGCCGGCTTGTTATTCACGGCGCAAAGCCGCGCCAACCTCATCACCGGCAACCCGCTGTCAGATGGCTGGGTGGACCACGGCGATTCGTTGGCGGCCGGGACATTTATCCGGGAAACCGCATCCTGGAATTTCGATGTCTTTAGTGCTGCGTTCACATTGTCCGCCGGCAATGCGCTGGTCAACGGCACCACCTGGAAAACTGGTGACCAGATTCTCGGCATGGGCGGCGTGTTGAACGGCGCGCAGCCGATCATCCCGCGTCTCGTCGCCAAGTTCGGCACCACGGCGGCAACGTTTAAGCCGTCCACGACCGCCGCGCCCGATCTGCCGCCGGCCACGTATAATAACAATGGCACGGTGTCCGGCAACGGCACCGGCAGTTTCTCGGCGGCCGGTAATGGCGGATTCATGGTGACCTACGGTTTTCAAAGTGATTATCCGAGCTACGCGCTGGACCCGGCCAGCCAGAATGGCGCCATCATCACGACCGCTCCCGGCAATCTGTATTACCTGACTGGCGGCGTCCAAAAACAATTGAGCAGCGGCGATTTTGGCAAGGTGATCGCGAACTTTGCCACCAACAGTACCGGCGCGTTAGTCACGCAGAACAATCAGAACGGCAGCCCCAGCAGCATGCCGGTGTTGCAGACGTTTGAAGCATTTCTGAACCTCAGCGATTTGGGGCGGGCCGGTTACACACTCATGCCCTCCGCGCTCGGCACGGGCGACATGACGCTGCAATTCAAAACCTCCTCCTACACCGACGCGTTCGTGGGTGAATTCAACGCACCTCTAACAGTCGGCGCAGTGCCGGAACCGGGTATGCTCGGATTGCTCGGCTTGGGCGGCGTTGCGCTCCTGATTGTCCGCCGGCGGCAAAAATAATTTACATTCCTCAGGCGCTGGCGATCACGGTGATCGAGTTGCTCATCCTGCCGTAAGGCTGCTCATTGCGAATCAACATGGCGCGATATTCCCGAGTCTCCGGCTGGCCGGTCACGAGCAGGGGACGGTCATCAGTGTACGGGAAATGCAGCACGCGCATGATGCGCACAAAATCTGCGTCGCCGGCGCGCTTGCAATACAAGTCCACCGCCTCGGCCTTGCCCTTGGTGGATTTGATCTTGACCCCGCCGGTGTCCAACGCTTTGGCGCGCAAGACCGGCTGCGGGCCGGTCACGGAGGTTGTGCCGGGGGCCACGCCCGTCGTGTGTTCGAGGCCGAGTGCCACCCCGGAGCCCACAGAGTAACCGGGACTGACCATAATCCGCCCGCGGATAGTCCGGTAATTCTTATCACTGCGTTTGATGATGCTGGCCTTCGTCTGGTTGGTGGAGCGGGCGAGGGCCTTGGCATTATCGGCGGCAGTCTTGGCCCGGTGCAAGGCGGCATTGTCTTCCGCGATGGTGGCCTTGTCCGCGGCACTGATATTCAAGCTCGCAAACGCCGGGCTGTTCAAGCCCGCCAGCAACTGGTCATGCGCGCTCAGGAAATCATTCTCTTTACCGCCGGCGGGATCATTTGGGTTCCTCATTTTAGTCTGCTCCTTGTTGTAACTGTTATAAAATCCCGTCCCGGAATCATTCCGGGACGTCCCGGCAACACACCGGGACGTCCCGGCACCGGTCCGGGACATCCCGGAACGACACCGGGACGTCCCGGAAGCGCACCGGGACGTCCCGGAACCACACCGGGACATCCCGACACCGGTCCGGGACATCCCGGAAGCGCGCCGGGACGTCCCGGCAGAACACCGGGACATCCCGGAATGACACCGGGACGTCCCGGAACGATACCGGGACGTCCCGGAATGATTCCGGGACGCGCTGAAATGACAGAAATGCGGGGTTTTATGAAGAAAACGGGGGAATATAGTGTTCCGTGACGTCCTCCGCCCATGTCGGGAGAGGTTTTCAGTCCAAAAACTGGTAAAAGCGCAATCACATGAACTCCATTCAAACTGAACGGAGATTATAAACCAACCGCCCCGCCGTCAAGCCCGATAACGTCCCCCGCGCCGCTGCTGCCGTCGAGTATTGCAAATACAATTTGCGCCATGTCACTCCCCGGCTGTCATGCCGAGCATGTCGAGCCGAGTTGAACGAGACGCCGCCGTTGTGTGCGGCAACCATCTCTCGACATAATATAGTTTCAAATCGTTCTAGACACACTCTCCGGTTTGGGTTTTAATTCTGAGTATGGCCGAATACAGACGTTAGGAGATGAAGACAGAACTCAGCCATAAGTCTGCATTTTTTCTCGTTACGGTTCTTATGAGCGGCGGTTTGGTTGCTCTGGCTCTGTGGTTGGGCAAAGGTCAGATTGCCTTCGTGCTGTTCTCGCTCGTCTTATTGTATCTTGGCAGGAAGCTTGGATGGTGGCTCTCGAAGGCTTCGCTTTACGACGATCCATTGCCGGTAGTTTTGATTGAGTGTGTCATTTGGGGTGGCTTAGTCGCTTACCTGATGCACGACCTCATCATCTGGCATCGCCCTCATTGGATTCTCAGGTGGGTATTTGGCTTCGGCGTCGGCTCATACGTTTCCGTCCCGAGCTTTGGACTTATTCGCGACGACACCATCCCGGAGCACGCTAGGTCGAGGCACGAGATGGTCTCCATGTTGCCGATGTGGGTTTTTATTCTCGCTTCCGTGGGTTTGGCGTTTTTGCGATGAGCACAGCACCTATCCATACAGTGGAGCGAACCACGAGCCTGCTTACCGGCTCGTTTGGTGAATGTGGGCGTATGGATCCGCATGGCGCTCGTTCGCTCGTTTTTAGCGTTAGGTATATCATTATTACATCGCACTACTAATGGACGAAAAACAACATGCAATGATTCGGGATTATGCTTGGAAGTATTTTTCCATGCACGCAGACCAACGCCTCAAGACTTTCGGTTTCTACGTCACACTTTCGTATGCGGCTGAGCGTCCACGTCTAGTCTGACCGGCAAGATTCTGCCACGATGGTGGCATGAATTCTTCAAAACCTGTATCAGTTCGCCATCGCAAGACCACTCAGCAGCTTTGCAAAACCATTTCACAGCTTCCCGCGTCGTCCTGCATCACACCTCGGCCGTAGTAGTAACAGGTGCCCAAGCTGCACTGCGCGGCAGCAGTGCCTTGTGCGGCGTTTTGTTTTAGTTTTTGAAACTTGTCGGCAGGGGAGCAAGACGCAATTACGCAGACCGCAATCAGCTTTGCGATGATGCTAACTGAACCTTTAATTATTCAGTCCGTTCTGGGTAAAAGCCTTCGTTGTTTACAGCATTGGCTCAACAAAAGCGGTCTGGTCATCTGGTCAGGACCAATAGAAAACATGTCACTCTCCGCCAGACGAAGCGCGGGCCTGCCACATTTCTTGCACGACTGGATCTCCAGGCAAGCCAATCATTAGGATCTGATTGCGGAGTTTGATCTTCTCTACAATCTCTGCCGATTCTAATTTATCTTTCAAACTCAAAACCTCTTGGCGTACATCTCTGAATTTAGTGGCTAGCCATTCCCGGAGGAAAACCTGATTCTCTATTTTTTCTTTTTCCGGGTTATCCATGAATCTCCACGCAATTCCGACTGCAATCACAGCTTTTCGTCCAGAAGACTGACGGACGGTTTTAAGGAGATCGGCAACAAGCCTATCACGTGTTTCAAGAATCCGTCTGGCACACTGATCCCAACGCTCCAGCTCTCCGCGCTTCAACCACTGATGCTGGGGATCCGCAAAATATTCAGCATACTTTTTTGCTGCTGCCACGACATGGGCACTTGTGATTAGTATGGGCTCAAAGGTAGTGGTCGCATAATCATCAGACCGTTGATCAGCCAGTGAGCGCAACCCGGTATAAAAAAGTTCCACACAAACCGCGCGGTCATACTCCCCCTGGGGCTCCATGCGTGTACGGCGTGGAAACGGTCCGTTGAGTGAGTCGCAAGCAAATATCTTTTCCATATTGGCAGAGTCCATCCAGAACCGTAGCGCCAAAGGGACCGTAGTTACAGAATCCACCTGATTGGATAGAGCTGTAACCAATACCTCGGCTGTTCCTCCTTGCTGCTTAAGATTTGCATAGGCCCCTTCAATATTTGCACGCAGGATGGTTAACCGGTTATCAATAACGCATTCATCCGGAGTCGGCAAATCAAGACCAGAAGTGGCAACCTCTCTCATTTGCATGGAACAAATCAATCCCACCGCCGTGTGGAGACGACCATAAGCATCCGCTAGGCGACGGAGTGGTTGCAATACTATTTCGGCTCTTTGCTTCAAAGCACCGTCAGAACTTTGAGCGATGGCTTCAACCTCCGAAACCGCCTGACCAACATCCGGGGGGGGTTGCCATATTTGTAGATTCTTTAAGGCATCATCCAATCGACGATAAGTAATAATCTGCTCATTCAATGCCGTTAGTCGCTGCCCGGCCAACGCACGCAATCCCCCCAGTTCCTTTTGTGATTCAATTTCTCGGATGACAGCCTTCAGTGCTTCATATTTTGCAGTCAAGTCACTCAAGGCAATATCCGGCCGCGAGACATCCAAATAAATATCCAACAACCGTTTCAGTTTTTCAGCGTTTTGTCGGAGAAGAGGGCCTTCTCCCCAGCCGAACGAGTCACTCGATAGAGATAGTAATCCGCCTAATTCTGTTGCCGCTAATTTCCAATTTTGCCCCTCAAGATATCCCCGTGATTTCTGCCATTGCTTAAACGCACTTTCCCAGCAATCGATTTGACGGCGAACAAACATTACCTGTTCTTGGGCATCCCCATATCCACGACCATTAATCGCCTTATCCAGTTCCCCTCGCGCATCCAAAAACCGCCCTTGTTGCGCCATTTGCGTAGCATTTTGAATCCGTTTCCCAGCCGATGGCTTCACAAATTGGAACACCAAGTATAACCCACTAACTAGCAAAACCAGGGCCATCACTATCCCCAGCTTCAATAATGCCTGACCTTGATCTCGTGGCCCCGCACCATCGCGGAAGATAAATTCCATATGCGCAATTGCCACGCGATCTCCATCCTTCAGCAACCGCTCCTGTTGTGCTCGGAGTGGCACATCATTCACCTTCGTACCGTTGGTGCTACCATTGTCTTTGAGCCAATAACTGCCATCTTCTTTGTGCAGAATCACTGCATGTTCGCGCGAAACTAAATCGTCGAGAAATAACAAATCGGCTTTGGGATCAGAACCGATAGTGAATTGCGCGCCCTGAATCGGCTTATGCTGATTTCGAAGCTTTCCAGTTAAAACGACAATTTCCGCCGGCATGGCTCCGGAAGTTTTTTTAGATACCTCCTCGACAACAAGAACACAGCGACCCATTGTAATTCGGTCGCCAGTTTTTAGTTTTTTCTGCTCAATTCGCCGACCACAAAACCAAGTTCCGTTCTTGCTTTGTTTATCAAGCAAAACCACATCCTTCCCCTGGCGCGTCAATACCGCGTGGTGACTACTACTAACCGTATCCTCAACTGGAACTCGCCAACCACAAGCTGAACTGCGCCCAATTTCAATCTCCTGAGCGAGATCACTAGCGCAGATCTCGTGAATGACTCTGTCATTATGCTGGAGGCGTATCTGCAACATACATGTACCTATTTAATCGCGCTCCCAAGCCCGGACTTCATAATAGCGCCGATCATCCGTGTCTGAAAAAACTGCCTGACATCGCTGGGCTAAAGTTTGAATTCGTTCCTTTTCTCTAAAGCGCCGCGCATTGATCACCTGTAATTGCTGGCTATTGTACCAGCGCGCCTCTTGCTTCCGGAGTCCCACCAACAACCGGACGGCTTCTTTTTCCTCCACTGCGTTTTTCCCTGCTACTTCATTACAGAGAATCATTTTAAGTTGCCGCTCAACCATCGCCCACGTAGCGGGTGCTTCCCGCCGCAAATCAGCGCGGACTTGACTCAAAAGCGTTGTTGCGGAAACATTGGTCGACGGCGCACGCCCCTCCCAGTGAGACTCTTCGAATGCTGCAGGGAAATCAAAATACGAATAATAGAGAAAATTCTCAGCACGCGCCTGACCTGCCACTGGAATCTCCGCACACAAAATTGATAAGCGTTGTCCATCACAGAATAAACTGGCTCGTCCCGCCACCATGGTTTTGTCTCGACGTTTGTACATTGCATTCCAAATGCGAACGCCATTCTGCTGTCCTTCAAACCGTGTACTCGGGCGGTCAAATATCTTATCTGTATTCGCTCGCATCCATTCATCCATTGTTTGCGAGCTTTCTTGCAATGCCCATCGATCATTTATTTCTTCATGTAAGGTGAGCACGAGAGGAACATCCCGTTTCCGCCCCAATTGGGTAGTAATCGTTAGTCCTCCCGCGATGATTTCGGGTTCTTTGGTTGTTTCATTTTTGGGGTATGTCACCCCATACCCACCAGTGGGCATTGGATAATTTCCCTCCGAATAGGTCTTATCCCACTCATATTTCCCCTCCGGAGATTGCCTCGGCCGCAACAAGAAAAAAACCACAACCCCAAGGCTCAGCACGCCAAGGGAGATAAGAATCCGTTGCCGGGGTTTTGCGCGTTCCTGTAAAATTCTCCGGTGAATATCTTCTTGGGGAATAAAACCTGTTTTTCGGGCTTGCGTCTTACCATCGGAAGACTCCGATGGTTCTTCATTCAGATCGGCCGCTTCAGCTTTGGCGCGCATCACGCGGTCAAACTCGACCGGCGGATTCGCCGATGGAGCATCCAGCCCCTGGGCAAGATCTACTCCGGTGACATCATCCTGCAATGTGGGTTGTCCGGTCGGTGCAACGGTAACAGCGCCTCCTCCTACAGTAGAAACAGCCACCGCCGACTCCCTGACTTTTTTTACAGATTCAGCGGTCGGCTGATTCTCTTCAGCGAGCGTCGCTGGAGCGCCCATTTCGACTAATCGCAAAACCGACTTCTTTCCGATACGAATACACTGATTAGGCAGGATCTCGGCTTCAATTGTAGTCTCGAGTTTATTATCATCAATCCATGTCCCAAATCGACTGAGATTTACCACCCACACATTGGAGCCACGGACGATGACATTCGCCTGACGGCTGGAAACATCATCCGCTAACAACTGCACAGAGGACTCGCGGGAGCGGCCGATGAGATTCTCGCCTTCACGAAGGATAACCTCTTTGCAAGGTTGGTCGCCTTGTTCGATAATTAATTTGAACATGCTTACCTCATACTCGGAAGTGTATCCATCATGCGCATAATAACAGGAGTCAAGATAATGATAAAGACTGCCGGTAGAATAAACAGTGCCACCGGAATCAGCATTAAGGAGGGGGCGCGTGCGGCTTTGCGCTCGGCGCGGTGAAATCTTGCGCGCCGAATCTCTTCGGCCTGTAATTTCAAGGCAAATGCCACACTCGCTCCCATTTCCGTGCTCTGCGCTACCGAGGTTACGACGGATTGGAATTCGTCAATCTGTACTCGGCCAGCCATGGAGCGCAGTGCTTCGATGCGCGACTTACCAAAATCATTTTCGCGCAGCATGATGTTAAATTCCTGGCGCAACGGGCTCGGCGACATTTCTTTGACCAAGTATCGCACGGCGGCACCGAAATCTTGCCCCGCCTCCATGGCCACAGTCAGTAAATCAATGGCAAATGGCAAATCTTTGGAAATAGCCTCTTTTCGACGCTGAGCGACCCCCTGCAGCCAAACCAGCGGCGCATAATAACCAACCGCACCCCCGAATAGCCCCCCAAGAACCGCACCTGCGCCATTGAGTGATGCAACCAAGATAAAAACGAAAACGACACCGGCGGTTGCCAATCCCAATAACCCCTGAAGTCCTCGAATATCGTGAACATAAATCTGATCATCCAGCGCCGCCGCTAAGAGATTCTTTTGCATTCGTAAGTTCTCTTGTGGAAAAATCCGCACAAGATAGGAATTAAGCATTTTGCCAAAAACCGAGATCTCACTTCCGAACCAACCAAACACACCCAATTGTGCGCCGGTTTTCTCAACAGTTCGCTGCCCGCGAATAGCTGAGTTTATACCAAAGACAAACAGCAAAACTGCGCAGAAACTAAGAATCTGTATGAGCAGTACACTCATCGTTAGGCCTCAACATTCACAATCCGATTGATCCAAAGAAACCCAATTATTTCCAAAACCAACACCACACTAATCGCAATCCAGCCGCGTGTTGTTGTGACCAGCGGCTTCATCAACGCTGGATCAATACAGTAAATGACAAGAAAGGCGACGAGGGGTGCCGCAGACATGGCAATCGCCTCAAAGCGTCCCTGAGCGGTCATCGTGCGTAGTTTTTCATGAAATTCGACCCGCTGCCGGATTGTATTGGTAATCTTGTCTAAGACTTCTGCGAGGCTGCCGCCGGATTGAAGCGTTAATCGAATGGCCGTAATCAGTAATTGTAAATCTTCACCCGGCATCCGCTTGCCGAGACGAAGCAAGCACTCGGACAAATCCGTCCCGAGATGGTTTTCCTTTAAAAGAACATTAAATTCCTCGCCGACCGGTCCGCCAATATCTTTGATAATCGCTTCTAACCCTTGCGAGAGAGCGACGCCAGCTCGTAATCCATTTGCCAATCCCACCGTAACATCCACTAACCGCGCTTGAAAAATTTGATTTCGGCGCTGGATTTGCCGATTTACAACCACGCGCGGTAGCTGAAAAGAGATCGCGCCGAGAATCAACCCCAAAAGAATCAAGACGAGAGTGTTGTCCACACCGGCGCAGACCAATACAATCACCATCAAACCACCACCGAGCAATGCCAAGGACCACGACGTCTGCAACAGACGTTCTGGAGTGGTAAACCGATAAAGAGGATCAAGAGCGGCGCGGTCGGCATTGACATATCCGCCGGTGGTTCGTTCCAATCCGACAACTGCCAACAGCGGCGTGATCACCCACACCCCCCATGCGACTGCGCCAAAGACTAAACCGTAGACAAAGATTAGGCTAACCAGCTCCATCGTCTATCCTTATCCTTCACGGAAGGTATTTAAATCCAATTGCAAGTCTCCCTTTTTCTTCAATTCCTCAATAAACCGCGGTTTGTTGCCGGTTGCCTTGAACTCCCCCAGCACCTTCCCTTTCTTATCAAAACCCTGCTGCTGGAACACGAAAATATCTTGCAGCAAAATGACATCGCCCTCGCGACCAGTAATCTCGGAAATCTTTTCGATTTTGCGCGATCCATCCACCAGGCGACTTTGCTGGACAATCAAATTTACCGCTGACGCAATTTGATCTCGAATGGCCTTGGATGGCAGATCATATCCGGCCATCATCACCAAAGTCTCTAACCGGGACAGCGCATCGCGTGGACTGTTGGCATGAACTGTTGTCAATGAGCCATCGTGTCCGGTATTCATCGCTTGAAGCATATCTAACGCCTCACCACTGCGACACTCACCAACCACAATTCGATCCGGACGCATGCGCAATGCATTAATCACTAAATCCTGAATCGAGATCCGCCCTTTGCCTTCGACATTCGCAGGGCGCGACTCCATGCGGACTAGATTTCGGTGTGATAATTTTAGCTCAGCGGAGTCTTCGATCGTAACAATCCGTTCCTGCTGAGGAATAAATTGTGACAAGATATTCAAAAGCGTCGTCTTGCCAGAGCCTGTACCACCTGAAACAATAATGTTCTGCTTGGCACGAACCGCCTCTTTCAAAAAGGCTGCCATCGGAGCAGTCATACTGCCAAAGTCAATCAGGTCATCAGTGGTAAGTTTCTTTTCAAAAAACTTCCGAATGGTCAGCGCCGGACCGTCGAGCGCTACCGGCGGTATGATCGCATTGACGCGGCTGCCGTCGGGCAATCGCGCATCAACCCTCGGAGAAGCTTCATCCACCCGTCGCCCGAGTGGCTCCACGATGCGTCGAATAATAATCATCAGATGTCGATCGTCAAAAAACCGGGCGCGGGTCTCCGTTAGCAATCCTTTCCGCTCCACAAAAATCCGCCCCGCCCCATTCACCATCACTTCAGTCACGGAGGAATCGCGCAACATGGGAGTAATGGGTCCATAGGCAACTAATTCATCGAGCAAGGCTTGCCGTAAAACTTCCACCGTCACCACCCGTGGGATCTCATGACGAATATCGTTCAAAACTGAGTCGAGAGCAGCCTCTAGCTTCCGCCGCATTTCATCATCTTCAACTTGCTTCGTGGCGACCTCTCGCAGATTAAGTTTGGCCAAAACCTGTTCATGAATTCGCTTCTTGAGCGTCATTATTTCGTCGGCGTATAGCTCCTCTGGCACAGCGAAATCAGTGTCGCCCTTTGATTCGCTTGTGGCGGGGACAGATGGCTGGAGTGCGACAGCTGTCGGCGCGTTATGAAAAATCAATATTGCAGGTCCAATGCGAATTTCATCCCCGTCTTTGAGGCTCCGTGGTTCTTTGATTTTTTCGTTATTAACGAACGTGCCAACGCGACTGCCGACATCGGCAATTTGACAAGTATTTACTGCGCACGTGAGAACCGCATGGGAACGTGACACGAGAGTATGAGGGAGAATGACTTCGTTTCCCGCCACTCGACCAATCCGGACAAGGCCACTCAAAGGCAGCTGAATCTCCTCGTTGTTCAACGGGGAGTCCAGCAGGGTAATTCTAAGGTGAGCCATGCTCTTATTTTAGATAAAACCTCTCGGGGCTATTTATTCTTATCGCCAAAATGAGTCAATGGCTTATTCGCATCTTCGAGCGTGCCACTCGTCTGATCCACCGCTGGTGGTGCCGCCGTGGGTGCTCTTGCAATCTGCGGACTAATCAGGATTAACACGCTCCGTTGATCCTTCGACTGTGTTTTTTCTCCGAAAAGGAAACTCAATAATGGAATCTTACTCAGAATCGGTGTCCCCGAGACGCTAACCCCCTCTGTGAGTTGCTTCGAGCCCCCCAGAATCAAAGTCTTCCCAACTGGACACTGAACCGTGGAGCTAATACGACTCCGTTTCAAATCATAGATTGGACCTGCCGGTGATTGTCCTTGAATAATTGGAACACTAAGCTCCACCTCCAATTCCAAAGCAGCGTTTTCTGAATCTGCTAATCCACCTTTCGCCTTTAGAATCAATCCATAATCAATCGGCTGCGTGCCGACACCACCATTTGCCCCCATAATCGGCAAGGTGATTGTCCCCCCATCTTGATAAGATTTCCATTCTGTCGCGTCATTCTTGAAAGTGAGATGGCCAACTGATTTAAACCGCCCAGGACCCGAGCCGCCGATGGCTTGGATTGTTCCATTCAAACCACTATTTACCGCATACGAAGCCGCTCCACCACGGGCCGCCGCGATACTCGTCACGAAGCTAACCCCGTTTTTTAATAGGTTTGCGCCCATATCATCCGTTTCCTTATCTGTCACTCCAACAAATGCCACATCCACCTCTAACAGCACTGGTGCCACAGAAACATTCAGCACTGCATAGCAATCATCATCCGCATCTTTGCTGTCATCCCGTTTGCATTTGAGCCATGGATACGAACAAACTAGAGAATTAATTTTTTCCACTTCACCGCGCGAACAGACCGATCCAGAGATAAAAATATTGTTGTCTGAGCATGCGAGACTCACATACCCCGGCTCCGCCGACTTCTTGCCACGCTCTAATACTTTCAAGCCCGTCTTTTCGAGATCGGTCTTAAGCTTGAGCAACAACTCATCTTGAATCTTGAAGTTGACCTTGCATTCAACTTTGTCACCATAACTGCGCATCAATCTCTTCAACCGCCGCCACTGGTCAGGTTTTGTCAGCGTCCCCCGCAATACGACCTTGCCCAGACCGGTTTCAGCCTCAACCCCGGCAATCTCATCAATATCCTTGCGGACTTCCACCAGCAATGCGTCCAAAGTCGAGCCAATCGAAACCCGAAAAATCTCCGTCACATCTCCATCGCCGGTAACCTGCAGATCCGTGTTGCCTTCCTTGATGCCGACCACGCGGAGTTTCCGGTCGCCCATCTGTTCGACACGCGCCACGCCAGGATCGCCGACGCGAAACGTCTTAATGACAAACGCGACAGGCACTTCCCGGATATCATTCACGGAGAGTGCAACGTTTTTACGCTCTCCCTGCGCCCAAAGTGTTTGCGCTCCCCAGCCGGCCACAAACAGACAGGTAAAGGTTGCTGTAACCAAAAGTTTTTTCAGATTCATGACTCGATTCTCCTCGATTGTTATCTTTCTTACTAGTATTGGCTAAAGGATTGAGTTTCTTACGCGCCAAATTCCCTTCGATTACGGCGTTTTTACTTCCCCATCTTTTCCATTGGGGGTGAAAGGCATTTTGACGGATTCGATATCTTTGAGCAATTGCTGGAAGGTGGTATCATCCACCAGACCGGGTTCTTTCCGACTGAGTGCCGCGTTATCTCCTAACCTCCGCAATGCCAAATTCAACGTTGCCTTACGTTGTGCCGCAATGAGCACCTGTGCCTGCTGCGGTGGCAAAGCTAAGACAATCTCACCGCCACTCTCACCACGCCCCCCTGAACCGGTGCTGTTTTCCAAAACACGCACGCGGGGAAATAATACCAGCGTCACTTCTTTCGCAATCTTCTGTCCGGCTGATGAAACATCGGCTGAATGGACATCCATTTCGAGATTAAATGTTGCAATGACCGCGACTTCGTCTCCCGGTTGAACCACCCGTCCGATGCCCGCATTGCCCACACTCATCGTCACCGCCCACTCACCTTCTCCCACCAAGCTGGCCATGCTCCGGCTTAACCCAATATCTGAAAGCAGAACATAATCACCGGTGCGGATCGCACGTTTTACCTTCTGCCCCTCGATTAAGGCGCGCTTCGACCAAACAATCGCATCTGCTGGCCGAGCCGACAGCGGAATCTCCTTTTTTATGACTAACTCGGAAGTCAACGACTCCCCTTCCTTCAAATCACGCTGTGCAGCCACCACCCATGATGTCTCTTCGGGCGCTTGCTTGTTTTTGTTAATCATTCGGGAAACTGACAAGACAGCCGCCAAACCCAATAGTACCGCCAAACCCAATGGAATATAATTCTTCATCGTATCAAGCTTTCATAATTTGTCATTATTGATCCACCCCAAGCGAAAACCCCGTTTCCCCAGCACTGGCCTCCCACAACATGAGGATGATGCTATGCTGGCCCTTTTTCCACAAGCACAAATTTGAGGCCTGCTGGCCCTGTCCCACCGGGATTACCTTGTCCAATCGCCAGCCTTGTTTTTCCAATGCCAGCTTGAAATCCTGACGTGCAACAGCAGGGCTACCGGATGCCTTCCCCGAAAGCTGCCAAGTTTTCCCAGAATCATCCCGACTCTCCACGACCGCCAATGGCGGCAGTGCAATGTTCAGTGCCTCTCGCTTTGCTAGAGGCACAATCCGCCATTCCGTTGCACTAGCCCTGAGTGCTCCACCCACCAGAAGAACCAACAAAAACCTTGTGGCGATTTTCATGGCGCTGTCCGCTGCTTCCCAGCTTCTTCGGGCCACGGCTCCTTCAATGCATCTCCAACGTCCGCATAGCCTCCCGGCAAGGGCTGATTAGCTGACACTCCACTCTCCCGGACTCCATTCTGACCCGACCGCATCAGAACCACATGCCCTCGATACCGCAGTTCACCGGTGTCCGGATTTCGCCAATCGGGAATGTCACGACCACGAAGCAACGGGACCTGCGTCTCAGCCGCTGAGCCACCACCGCTACTACCTTGACCGGCCAGCAGGAAACCGAACGTCCAAGGTGGCGTTTTTACTTCCAAGTCCACCCCACCCCATGACTCTTGTCCCCAGCGGTTTGCTGATCCCGGCGTTGTTTCAACAGTGACCTTTTCCGTTTGCGATCCACCAAAAAAACGATCCTGAACATTCATTGTTTCCGCACCCAACGGATGTCTGTCCCCCACATTCCACGCCACATACCGGTCCGTGATCACTAGCTTCTGCTTGTCATAACTCAATTGCCCAATCCAAATCGTCCCGCCAATCAGCAGCATGAACAACGGAATAGCAATCACAGTCTCCAACAGAACGGAGCCTTGCTGTCTATCAACTCTTGCTAATCGCTGTTTCTTCTTCAAAATCTACAGCTTTCTATCGATTTCCGCCGCCACCTGGACCGCTTGGCTTCATAGAACGAACAGGGGGGATGGTTACCGTAGGAACACCAGTTTCCCTAGAGGTGGGTGGAACTTCGTTGCTAGGTAAAGAAATTAATTGTTTTTTTTCGGCATCACACAGCCCTTGCAGGAGATCCAACATGCTTCCGGGGGTGTAGTGCCCAATAGCAGCTCTAACTTGTTTAGGCGCCGACAGCCTATAAGCTGGCGTATCTGCCCCCTTTGCATAGGATTCATATTGCGCTGGCTGTGTCTCGATCCAATCGCCGATGGAATGCGCCGTTCCCAAATCGTCCAATTCTTTTGCGACTGATAAGAATTCATTAACCAATGTCTGTGCGCGTTTCTTGGATTCTGTTAAGTTCCACCTAGCTTCGATACCTTTCTTCTGGTTCTTTGGCTCGGCCTCCCATTTCGCTAAGTTGGCTTGAGCCGTTGCGACTGCCTTCAGACCTTCCACAAGGCTGTTATACTTATCAGCGACATCCGGCCATTGTTTCTTGTTATTTTCAAACAACCCGACAAGGGTGGTTAGACATTTGGTATGCCGACTTAGAACCTCTACTATTTCTACCGGAATTTGTTTTCCATTTGAATAATACTCCAATCCAAGCCTCAGCACTGATATGGACGGTGATGCAAATGTCTCGCCTGCACTTCCCTTCCACATTGTAACGAGATTCCGCAAGTCTTCATCTTTAAGAAGTTCGCGCCATTCTTGGATATCATCACTGGTCAAATTATGGAAGCTATCGAGCTTAAGGTCCATCTTCTCTTGCCCATCGGCCTGCAACACAATGTCTTTTGTTCCAATATAACCAGCGGCAATTTGAGAGTCTTCTTCGCCCAGTTTCTTCGAGTCGATTTTGCCAAGTTCCTTCAACAGTGGATTAACGATTTGTCGTAATGGGTCGTTTTCGTTCGCGTAGTTGAACACACATGCGGGCGGTCGGGGAATTGTTGGCCCGATTATTGGCCCTGGTAAAAGCCCGGCTGGATTGAACGTGACGGTGGTATATTCTGGTCCAGCTTTCTCCCGCGCCACATATTGCGCCAATGCACCACCTAAGGAATGCCCAACGATGGTTTTGGGTACATTGGCGCAGTCCCCATTCTTCAAAACATCTTGTACCTTACCAAAGTACTCTTTGGCTTGGGCAAATTGTAGATTATGTCCGTTTAATCCTTGGTCTAAATCATCCAGCCAATCTTGTCCCTCCTTTGTGCCCCGAAAAGCAATGACAAACCCGTCTTTACCATCTTTGTCTTTAGTTAAACGATACACCTCGGCATAAAACCCGTCTCCGGGCACATCAGAGATGCTGTCTACTGATTTGTCGCCACATTTTATCTTTTGAGGAAAATGTCCATCTTTATAAACATCGCTGGCTTTATTGGCATAATCGAACGCCTCGCAAAGTGACGGCTGTTTACATTCTGCGTGCGCAATCCGTGGCACGAAGACCAAGAGCATCAAAACAACCGACGGTAGCAGTAGTTTTCTCATAGCTTCTCCCTTTCTACGGTTTCAACAGTTCCTGCAATTTCTTGTTATCAGACATGAGAGCATAGTCCGCTGGCCGCAGTCCTTGTTTGTTCTTAATCGCGGGATCAGCCTTGCTATCTATCAGCAGTATGGAGATGGAGTTCAAGTCTGAGGATGCCGCCCAGTTCAACGCCGTCATCCCCTCATTATCCTGAGCATTCAGTTCGCTCCCCGCTGCGACCAACAATCCGACAGCCTCCATGTTCCGACTCATTACACTCAGAATGAGGGGTGTCCGCCCAAGATGATCACGAACTTTCACCGAACTGTGGCTTTTTAACAACACTTCCACCGCTGTCGCACGCCCTTGGATGGCCGCAAACATCAGCGCCGTACGCCCCTGCCGATTGGTGGCATTCAAGTCCGCACCTTTTTCGATCAACACTTTTACCAACGACGATTGTCCCATGGAAGCCGCCACCATTAACGGCGTCACCCCGGATTCGAGCCTCTCATTGACGTTCGTGCTGGTCTGAACCAGTTCACGCGCCTGAACAAGGTTCCCGCTCATAATCGCGTTGAACAACGGCGATTTGATACTGGGCTGGATGCGGTAATAGTTTGGGAATGGCACACCATCCACCGCCACATCTTCTGCCGGCACTGCCTTAGCACTATTGGTTTGCGCAAACGTCTGTGCGCAAGCCGACGCGAACATTGCCAGACAAACAACTACACAGTTCCAATCTTTTTTTATGCTCGATCTGCTATACATAGTCTGATGGTTTTCCTTATTAGCGTTTTGTTTACTTGCCATAACGACGTCCATAAGGGTTTTCAGAGGCACCACCCGTGGTAGAACTAGGAGTAGAACTACTGGGAGAACCAGAAGTGGAACCGCTAGGAGAATTGATCGTATCGGAAGCCGGTTGAATCGGTTGATTCGAGGGCAACCCTCCCGTTCCGCCAGTTGAACTCTGATCTTTTGCAGTGGTGTTCATCGGAGGAGGTGGTGCCTGTTTATTATTGCCTCCTCCGGTCAGAGAATTCCAGATGCCAGATCCCCAATTCGCAAGACGCTGCGTGGCGTCATCAATAACCTGGCCGACAAGTTCAAGCCCCTGTTTGACTGCCTCATCCTTCGCATTATTGATCAACTCATCAAGAGTTCCCTTGGGATCTTTTTGAAACTTATCCAGCCATTCAATCAATTCCGCCAAGTCTTTCAGGTGCCATTGCTCCATTAATTGGGATGCATCCACTTCAAACTCAACATCGGCAGAAAAACCAAGCCCGATTGACACACCAGCACCTAACTGGAACTTCACCTTGCCGTCGAAACCAATCGTCACAATTGCCTCCCCCTCAGCCATAATTCCCGCATGTCCTTCCAGCATCACGTTGATGTTGGTCTGGATTCCGAACACATGCGCCTCAAAACCAAAATTTACTTCCGCACTGACAAACGCCCCGGCACTGGCTTGTGCGCCGATGGTGATACCTTTCTCGTCAATATATGCGCCGATCTTCCCTTCGGCCCCGATTAACGCATTAACCTTGGCACTGACCTGCGCGCTGGCCCCAAGATTCTTATCTCCCACCTCCAGGTTGTTTGACACCGCCTCCAATTCAGCCGCAAGGCCAATCTGCCCAGAAGCCTCGCCGCCGTTGCTACCAACCTTCACCTCTCCATTGGCTCCGACAGTGACCTTTGCATCCACCGTACCAAGCTCGTTTTCAATGTGAGTTGTCTGCGTTACACCTACTCCACCGCCGGTCACGGTCTTGCCATTCTTCAACTCCGTGCCACCCAATTCCCCTTCTTTCGCGTTGGTGGTCTGGACGGATGTGGAATGGGATTCTTCGTGCGATTTCGATGCTCCACCTTGGTAGCCTGTGTCCGTCTCCGTCACATGTGACTTGGTTGAACTCGTATGGCTGGAATCTTGTTTATTTACCTCGGTGGTAGTGCCGTTGCCATCGGTGGTTGTCGTTTTGGAAGAACTCTTGGAGTCAATTACCGTCGTGTCACCGGTCTTCTTCATTGTGGTGCGTGACGAAGATTCGGTGCTCGTCTTCTCTTGTCCCCAACAAGTGAAACCACCGAATACGCACGCCAACACGATCACGAGAAGCGCTATTGATCCCCGATATCTGCTGCCCATCTTCAAGGTGTTTTGCATTGTTGCCTCCTATTCTCCAGCGACTACTTCTTCCCCGCCCAAAGTGGATCTTTACCGGCTGCAATCTTCTCCAAATCATCAATAAATTTGCGCGCCTTTGCGCCCGCTTCCGACTTGGTCGCGCCAACCGCCGTCAATAATCGAATCCCAGTGGAATAGTCTGTCTTGGTAATCACCAGTGCTCGCCCCAAGTTGTACCGAGCATCCGCATAGTAGGCATCGGCGGCTACGGCTCGCCGGAAATAGTCCAATGCCTCCTTGGCCTGATCCCGCTTCGTAGCGAGTATTCCCAGATTATTCAAGGCGCGAGCGTGATGCGAATTGATCTCGATGGCTCGGCGATAGGCAATTGCCGCCTCCTCGTCCTGCCCCAGTTTCTCTCGACATGAGCCGAGCATGAACCAATTTTCGGATTCCTTGGGAAACTTCTCCACGCCCTCCTGTGCCACTTGCAGGGCTTCCTTGGTCCGTCCCAATCGCAATAACGCAGCAACTAAATCATTGCGGACTGCGCCATTTGCCGGTTGCTTCGCAAGAACACTCCTGAACCCGGTTTCTGCTTCCGCCAGCTTGCCTTGCTGCGCCTTTAATTGCGCCAAACGCCACTCGGCCTCGACCATCCCCGGCTTAGCCGTTAATATCTCTTGAATCGCTTTCTCAGCCGGTGCGGTTACGTTGTGTCGAAGGTAATGATCCACCAATTTCAACTTGGCTTCGGGAGTCTCGTCATTCAACTTTACCAATGCCCGCCAAATCTTCTCCTGTGGCTCAACCACCCCGCTCAACTCATAGACCTGCGCCAGCAAGACCAAGGCTTGTTGGTTCTTGGGGTCAGCTTTAAGGCTGGCGACCAGATATTGCGCCGCCAACTTCAGTTCTCCGCCTTGAATCAGCAGTTCTGCCAAGTTATTCAGAGCCAACACCTGATTCGGATCAACCTTGACCGCTTGTTCAAACGCCTTCTGGGCCTCCGCCACCTTCCCTTGCCGGAGTAACGCCACGCCTAAACTATTGAAGGCCAAGGAATGTTTGGGATCGACCTGCACAGCTTGCTGCAAGTAGCGTTCAGCCTCGGCAAGCTCATTTTGCAGTAGCAACACGCTGCCGGCGTTATTCGCTGCCGCTGCTAAAATCTTCTTGGCATCTGCCGATGGTTGCTTGGAAAGCTCCGCTATCGCTTTCTTGAACGACTCCAATGCCGGACCATAGGCCTTCTGCTCCAACTGCTTTAGACCTGCCTCATAAATAGCCACATCTGTCTTAAGTTCCATCGGGATCTCCTCTTGGGCGACAACGGGTTGAGTCACCTGCGTTAAGCCGACAAGCATCACCGCTGCCAAATACATCCTAAAATTGTTTCTCATTATCACATTCCTCTCATTTACTTGGTATTGACACACACAGCTATTTTCTTACGCCGCCAACCGAACATTTCTCTCTTTTCCACAATATCTCCGGAATCAATGCAGCACCAGTCCGCTCCAGTTTGGCGCAGTACCGTTGAACAATCTGTTGTCGGTAATTGTCCCGTCCAATTTCCGCCAGTCGCTCGCTCGGTAGAACTCCTCCACAACTTTGTCTGCCCCATGTCCCTGCCCCCACACCTTGGCAATGGGAACCAAAACTGCATCCCAGTCCACATCCGCCAGATTCCTGTCAGCTTGCAGCAACCAATCACTGCCATCACCATTTCTCGGAACGGTGCTGGTTCGGAATGGATTATAGGCAGCCTCCATATTATCACCATCCTTATATCCGGCACGAGCCGCCGCCAACGCCCACATCATCCCGGTCGGATTGGGGTTGAAAAAACTGAATATACCTTGCGCCCCAAAAATGCCCAAAAATGGATTGGTCAGCTCACGCGCAATGCCAACAACAATGCCGCCGGATTGGCCAAAGTAATTAGAGTTCAACCTGTATGGCATAGCATCACCCGTCTGATCATAATAATTGCGGCCAGTAACTGAGTCTGACAAAACGCGCTGTTTTGGTATGCAGTATTTGCCGACTAGGCAGTAATAGATAATATTCCAGCTAGCCACAAGATTGTCGGAGTCGTAATCTCGATAGATTCTGCCATCTTTCAAAGTAAACCATTGTGTAGACCCAGCACCCGGCCAGTTTCGATCGGACGCCGGAATATTGATAGACGCCAACAGGTCCATTTCCTTGTTACCGTTCGGCGTCAGCGGCTGCCAATTTGTCACAGGATCAAAAATATTGTTCATATCACTGGAATAACGCCATCGAACTGTGTCTCCTGTGTCGTTGCAGACATTAGCCTGAACGATCTTCCAAACCACGTCCGCCACTTTTCCCTTCAGTCCAGTGACAATACCCGCTTCATGCTGATTCATGGATTGGATGGCTTTTTTGAAATTGCTGATATTAACGCTGCCGTTTAACACGCGTTGCGCGCCATTCTGATAGTAATTATTGAAAAAACCGATATCCCACATTGGATTTGGTTCGGTCAGGGAATACCATAGACTGCCAGATGAATTGATCATCTTATAGTCCTCGACTCTCGAACCGCATTGTTTCGAAGAACAGTTGCGAGATAATGTTGGTGCCACAACGTTATAATCGGTATTCCACTTATCAACCACTGCCTTCATCCACTGCTCTTGGATGTAATCCATTTCCATATTGACTAACTGATAGTAAGTCCATGCCATGGCTTTATTGATGGCGGCAATACGACTCAGGGCGTCGGCTTGGACGACACCGGCGGAATAGGCAGCGGCGTCGGCGGCATTCTGGAGTTCAATCCGTTGCCGGATGTTCTCGCCAACGGCATAGACCGAGCAGGCAATGACGAACAACGTCAGGAATACCACCACCGTCAACGCCAAGACCACGCCGCTCTCGTCGCGCCACAAGCGACGGCAGAAACTGTTGGCTTGGTCCAGATAGTTCATTAGAACCCTGCCTGCACGACCGTGACGTACGGCTTGGGCAGGACAACGGTTTCGGTCAATGTGATGGTCGGAAACAGTCCCGATCTGCTGGTATTTGCTCGTCTCGCATTGTCATCAAAACCCCACGGGTTATTTTCATCCCATGGGTTCATGCTCCAAGCGATGATCTGCCCGACGATCGGAGCAATCAACGGAAACTGACTGGAAACCGTAGCCGTCACATTCCATGTTGGTCCAGTTTCCGGTTCAGACTTCACAGTCGTACGCACAGCACCTTGGTCATCAGGTTCGACCGCCACCAACTTGCAAATCTCCCACGCCGCACGACCCGGCGCACCACCATACTCGCTCACGTGGAAAACTAGCGCCGTGCGAGCCGCACAGAATGCGGCATAATGCGTTACCATCTTGGCAATCCAAATGTGAGCAAACTGCACGCAGGCAAAAATAAGGACCAAAATAACCGGGAAGGCGATTACAAACTCTAACATGACCGACCCACCGGAGCCAGCACCGCGATTCTTGCATCGAATAGGCAGGTTGCTAACGAAGGAATTACCATTCGATATCATGGCTTGAGCATGGCCAGTACGAGGCCGACACTAATGGCGATGCTGAATGGAACACGCATTCTGGCACTATCTTTGGGAGGGAGTGCAATCGCACCGGTTTTTCGATCATACCGCCAATCCACTAAACAGCGCGCATAATGTTTCAATCGCACACCATTCACCCGTTTGAACGCCAACATGACAATCACCAATACCAACCCAGCTAACGACATGTACCAGAGTAGAAGTAGTAACCGGCTCCAGCCTGCCATCGCACCTGCTGCAAATAACATTTTCACATCTCCGCCACCGGCACCGCGCAGCAAAAATGGAACCAACAAAAATGCGCCGGCAACTGAGCCAGCAGCAACGCCACTAGTCAAAGATCCTACACCACCTGTTACGAATCTGACCCCCAAGAAGAGAATCGCCCCACCAATTGTCAACCAGTTAGGCAAAGTTCGCCAACGAAAATCATAAAACGCCAGAACGCCAGCCCAAAAACATACCAATATCATCGGTTGGGGGCAATTGTGCCGCGACTCGTTGCAGCTTGATCATTCTCGGTACCTGTTGCCGTTTGATTCGCGCTTGCGTTCTTTGCAGCGGTTACCGCATTTCCACTCGTCGCTGAACTCATTACCCCAAAACTGCGCTGAATTGTACTCCCAAAACCGATTACCGCTGCTGTAACCGCCGCCGCAACCAGCACGCCTAATATGACATACTCCATCATCACCGCACCGGCTTGATTGCCAGCAAGGCGGCAAAGTGTGCGACCTAGTAAGGTTCGTTTCGCACGCTGAATTTTGATTTGAATGCTGTTTTTCATCTGGTTGCTCTCCTAGTTTATTTTGGGTTCAACTTTCAATCTATATTGCCGAAAATAAAAACTTTCTTACGCTATCTTCTCATTTTTTACGGAATCGGTAAACTGATTCCAGTGACTAAATTCGTATAAAAACTATGGAATGCATTCCCAAAAGTCCCAAAATTGCTTGTGTAATCGCCGGAGGGGTTGAACAGAGCCGGCACAACCTGTGTACCGCCGGTGGGATCAAACATCATTTGGACACCAACAAGCGAAAGTAAAATAAAGGTTAAAAGAATAACGTACTCGAGAAGCACATTACCTCGTTGGCTGCGTTGTTGCATACTTGGCCATTTTTGCACGCCACTCATTACGCCTCATTAAATTCGCTTCATACCATTTTAATCACTTCGGCAGCAAGCTATTTTGTCAGCCGAACAACTAGCTTAACTCATTCTCCCGACGCAAGAATACAAAAATCTGGTGCCCGGCCTTAATAAGGTCACCATCACATAATCCGCGCGCCGCAATTTTCAGGCTATTGACAAACGTACCGTTCCGGGATTGCAAATCTTCAATCCGCTCGCCATCAGGGGTCCGGTGGATTCGGAAATGCTGGCGGGACAATCTTAAATCGTCCGAAAAAATAAGAGTGGCCGGAGTTTCACGACCCACCAACAATTCATGGCCAATTTTCGCACAGCAAATCTTGTCAGTTGGAAGGCGATAGAGCAATTGTGGTTCAGCAGTCAGCGGGCCGGCCTCGGCGACGATAGCGGCAACATACCGCAACCGGTTCAACAAGGCCGGGGACACACTATTTGCCGTCTGCACAGTCGCCGCCGAATCTCGAACCCAATCTTCAATCTCGGCGTCCATATATTTTAGTGGACTCCCTCTACTGTCAAGCAATCCACCTCTTCACGTAGCCGTCGTAAAATCCGGTTCTTAATTTGATAAACCGCATTTTCCGCTAATCCAAAACTCTTCGCCACATCGGTGGCAGACTGTTGTTCAATGACATAAGTCTGAAACACCTGCCAAGTTCGCCCTTGAATACTCGGGTCACTTCGCACTCGCCGGAATGCTTCGTCTTGAATACTCGCCCGCCACTCGTTTTCTAGAGCCTGAGATGGCAAGGGAGATTGCTCATCGACCAGCACCTCTGCCGGCGCCAAGGCATCCTCGTAGGAAGCGGTCTCGAACGAGACTAGCCGTTGCGTTGCTGCACGACGCCGAGCCGCAAGAACCTTCCGATGGACAATGGTCAGTAGAAAATTCCGAAATTTACCGCGCCGGGGATCGTATTTAAATTCTGGCAATAGTTGCAACAGTGCCACCATGGTCTCTTGTAGGACATCTTGGGCACCGGTAGGATCCAACCCTTGCTTTTGGGCATAATTCACCACAACCGCCCAATACATCCGGTAAAATTCCTCCCAAGCTCCCTGTGCCGCGGGATTTTTAATCTGCTCTAGTAGGCTAGATCTTGTCGCTTCCACAATCACACCCCGACTGTCTCCTTGAAGGAAACTCCCGAACGCAATAGCTTCTCAAATCAAGCAAACAAAAACCGTGTTCGCTGGTCTTTCCAACCTCAACCCACTCAAATCAGCCTGAATCCCAGTTAAAAACTCACAACTGCGGCTAAATGCATTCGGGAACTACTTTGCCCCGGAACTGCAATTCTTGTATCTGGCTTCTTCAATTGCCAGCCGTAATCACAGCGTACTGATAGATATGGATTGATTGTGTATCGCACCCCGGAGCCAAAGGACATCAACTCGGCATTTGAAAGCTCTGTCACGGGGCTCTTAGTGTTGACTTCGCCATAATCAAAAAATGCCAGAAATTGAAGCTGATCAGCAAGGCGCCCTTGACCAAGCAACTTACCGATGCTCACCGGCGGCGTCCGTAATTCATTGGAAACATACCAACCATTGTCACCGTTTGCCTGGTGTTCCTCATAGCCGCGCACAGTGGCGTTACCGCCAAGACCCAACTGTTCACTTGGTAAAAGTCGTTCACTGGCAAACTGCCCCTGTGCACGCGCGATCCATGAAAAATCCCACGGCAAGCGCGTGAGACGCTCCCCAGAAAGACGTCCATAAAAATATTGCGCATTCGCATTCGTTCGCAGTGCTGAAAACTCACTACTATTATTATTTCCCATCACGTCGCCCGGGCTAAAATAAAATTCACCACTGAAAGAGGTCTGCCCAAAACTATCCGGCAGCGTCCCACTATAACCGGCTTGAAGTTGGAGAATAACAGGTTTGGAATGAATCACACTCGTCCCACCAAATAGAAAATTATTGTCGGTTTCTTTATAGTCAAACCCAAAAGTCAACTCGTGCTTAAACTTCTCAATCGAAGTCAAAGGGATTGCATACCGCATTCCTAATGTTTCAGTTGTTCCGCGTGAGGTAAATGCACTCGGTAGCTCTGGATTCACTTCAACGTATGAACCTGAGAATGTGACCATGTGCTGCCATGGCAGAGGAATCTGATAGCTTGCCGAGTGGGCCTGGAGGCGATTGAAGGCAAGATCGGTTGTGTATTGATATCCTAATTGATGGTCAAAACCGAAGGCGTTACCCCAGTTCAGTCCACTGACTAATTCACTCTCCCCAGTATATTTTGTTCCGGTATCTTGGTAACCAGCATAAACTCGCACCGGAAATCGATCACGCAAAGTAAGCGCAAGATCGGTTTCACCCGCTTTTTCTCCCTGCTTGAACATCGCATCAACTTCGCGAAACGGATTACGATTCAGCCAATCTAAATCAGCCAACAGTTGTTGCGAATCAATCGACGCACCCGGTGTCACATGAACATCACTAAGAATAAGTTGATTACTGAACCATTGAGTTTTGCCTTCATGCTGGATTGTTACTTTTCCAAGTTTCCCTTCGATAAAAACCAATTGCAGCACCCCACTATCCAGTACCTGCTCAGGCATCAACAAATCCACAACCGGCCGATTTTTATGGCGGCAATATAGAATAATCTCCTGTTGAAGCTGCTTGACAGTTTTTGTCGTGATCTTTTTCCCAATAAAACTCGCGATACTTGATTGAAAATCGGGCTCACTTAATAGCGGAATATCGTGCACAACAATACCAGACGTTATTGGAGCCCCTTGACGATTAACTTCCGCCACGGATTTCACAATAATGATCCCCTTTAACTCTGGGCCAATTACTGAGTCCGTTACTTCGTCCGCACTCACTGTAGGACGATCGAAAAGTTTTGCCGGGGTAGTTTGTTTCTCTGGTTGCTTCGGCTCTAATGGTGTCGACTGGGCAAAATCAACTTGCGCTTCAACCACTAGCACACTGATTACTAGCATCCACAACCACACTTGTCTTCGTTTCATATTTTCCTTACTCGATTCTCTTTTGAATTAATGAGCTTTTTCGAAAATCCCGCTCCCGCATGATTATTGCTGTGCACCAGCAACTGGAACCGCTATCGCCAGCCACTTAGTTGGGTCACCAACCTTTAATTGTTTCTTGTGCTTCGGTTCTGTTGAGGAAAGCGGAAGCTGTAAGCTAGATTGCCAGACGCAACCAGGACCACACAGACCTTCAATAGCCGAAGTATCAACGTTTGGATCCGCCGAATATACGAAAGGATTCAAAACTGGAACCTCAATACTTAAGTAGCTAATCAAGCCAACTCTACCTACCAGGTCACTTTGTAACTTCGTGATAGCAGTTCCCGATAAACCCGCATGGATGGTGACTTTTGTTTTTCCGCCGATTATCAATTTACCAGTAGCATCTGATATGTTCAAAATGGTATCTGGGATAAATGTAAGTGTACCACCGTTGTAGGTTTGAGATCCAGTTGTCGTCACGGTCTGTAGAATTACTGGAGAAGCTGGAGGAGTGGTCGTGTTCCTCCCGTAAAACGTTGTGTCTTCATTGTCGATGATAGTGGTCGCCGTGATATCGTTATGCACTACTAGCGTGCCCGTGCCATCAGCCGTCAAGACTTTCACTCCTGCCACTGCCCCATTCAAGGTTGCCAACCCACTGTTCCCTAGCGTCAAACTGTTGTTCCCACCGGTCACCCCAGCCAGCGTCAGCGCCACTCCCGTCAGCGTGGTGTCCGCCGTCAGTACTACCTGGTCGTTGTAGGTTTGAGCACCGGTGGTCGTTACCGTTCCACCATTCAGGTCAGTCTCACCCGGAGTATCGGTCGTTAGACTCGCTAACGCGTGGATACCCCCCACTGCATTTTTGAATTGTGTCGTACCGCTATCATTAATCGCCAACGCCCGAGCCGTGATCGCATCTGAATCGACAGTGCTGTTGAAGGTAATCCCTACTCCATTCAGCGTGGTGTCCTGTTGCAAGATCACCGCCGCGCTGTAGCTCTGACTCCCATCTTGGCCATTACCAGCCGTCGTGGTCACCGTCCCACCGTTCAGGGTTGTCACTTCAGTGTCCACAAGCTTGTTCGCTGCCAGCGTGTTGTTTACTTGCAACGTGCCCGTGCCATCAGCCGTCAAGACTTTCACTCCTGCCACTGCCCCATTCAAGGTTGCCAACCCACTGTTCCCTAGCGTCAAACTGTTGTTCCCACCGGTCACCCCAGCCAGCGTCAGC
>Ga0118677_10003656_pt1 | contig 28860 bp, 20 predicted proteins | sample AliMusrvi5mmetaG_FD_86154 | JGI IMG/M metagenome (GOLD analysis project Ga0118677, IMG submission 86154) | reverse complement strand
GCACCGGACAGGTGACGATCAACGGCGTATTGTGCGAAAACCTGGCCACTTCGGTGGAGCCGTCCGATGTGGTGAAGGTGGGCCAGCGGGTGCTCAAGACCTCCGCGCCGATGACGATGCTCCTGCACAAGCCGCCGGGGTTTCTCTGCACGGCGTCGGATACGCACGACCGGCAGACGGTCTTTGATCTTTTGCCACCGAATTTTCCCCGCCTCTTCCATGTCGGGCGGCTGGACCGCGACAGCGAGGGGTTGCTGCTCATGACCAATGACGGCGACCTCGCCCTCAAGCTGACGCATCCCCGCTACAAGGTGGACAAGGAATATGAGGTGGTCTTGAACAAGACGTTTGATTTTGAGCTGGCGGAGAAGCTGCTCCACGGCATTAGCCTGGAAGATGGCTGGGCAAAGGCGGAGTCGGTCCACAAGCTGGGGCCGAACAAGGTGAAGGTGGTCCTGCGCCAGGGGATGAAACGCCAGATCCGCCTGATGTTTTACGCGCTCGGTTACGAGGTGAACAAGCTCGTCCGGGTGAGGATCGGGCCGATTTGTATCGAAAAGATGCCCGCCGGTTCGTGGCGCGCTCTGACGCAAAAGGAGATCGCCTCGCTGCTGGCCGAGGGGGCTGCCAACGCCGCCAAGGCGGGAGAGGAGCCCTCGCATCCCAAGCCGCACCGCAAGCCGATGCGCCGCCCGTCTTTCCAAAGGCACGCGCCGGGGAAAGAGGGCTCGCATCCGGCGGTTCGTGCCGGGGATGCGCCGCGTTCCGAAGGACCGCGCCGCCCTCTGCCGTCGCATGCCAGTGCTGGAGCGCGCCGGGAGCGCGGTGCCGTGGAGGAGATTCCGTTTATCCCGCGCGCCGGTCGCCCGCAGCGTGGGGAAGGCCGCCCGGAGCCTCGCGGCGAGGGCCGTTCTGAGAAATTTAGCCCGGTTGCCCGTCCCGCGAGAAAGTTTGCGGGGAAGGCAGGGGAGCACTCCAAGCCTTGGATGAAAAAGCCGCAGACGGAAAAGGCGAAACCGAGGGCCAAGTCGGGACCGCGGCCCTTTGCGAAGTTTGAGCGCCGGCGCCCGGGGGCGTAGGGAAGACGCGGAGAGGGGGAGACGCTACCCGCCGAAGGCTTCCAGGAAGGCGACTTCGATGGCGAGCTGTTCCTGGACGTTGCGCCCGAAGTTTTCGCGGAGGCCCTCCAGGGCGCTGATGCGCCACAGGATGTCAGGGGTGGTGTACCGTTCGGCCAGGGCGGTGGTCTGGGTGCGGTAGGAGGGGAAGTCGAGTGCGTCGCCGCTGGCGGCTCCGTGGCGCACGCGCAGCACGTCGCCCCACCATTGCAGGAGGGTTCCCATGAAGACGGTGCGCGCTTCCAGGTAGCGGGATTCTGCCAACGCTTTGTAGTGTTCCTCGCGTTCCGATAGCCACTTGCCGTCGGTGGTTTGTTTGTAGAGGCTCTCTTCCCGTTTAAGCTCGGCCGTGCCTTCGCTCTGGATGGCTGCTTTCGCTTCGGCCAGCAGGTTTACAAATTCGCGCACGAGGCCAAAGACGCCGCCGATGTCGGCTTTGCCTGGTTGGTTTTTCAGGAGGTAGTGGGCGGTGAGATCGAGCAGGCGGCGCTGGCTTTCGCTCGGTTCCTTGCGGGGCGGGGCGGCGAGCGCGACGAGGATGCAGCGGGAGAGGATGGTTTCCAGGAGCATCTCCGGGTGGGCGCTCACCAGCAGGAGCAGCGAGTTGGCCGGGGGCTCCTCCAGGGTTTTTAAGAAGGAGTTGGAGGCCGCGGCGTTCATGCGGTCGGCATCAAAGATGATGGCGACTTTGCGCCCGCTTTGGGTGGCGCGCATTTGCAGCTCTTTTTCCAGGTCCCGCGTTTGCTCAACTTTGATGATCCGCGATTTGGACTCCGGCTCGATGCAGTGGACGTCGGGGTGTTGCAGGGGATCGGTGCTGCCGTGGGTGCCGGTGACGAGGTCGGCGAGCCGCAGGGCGAGGGCGCGTTTGCCGCTCCCTGCTTCTCCGGTGAGGAGGTAGGCGTGCGCAAGGCGTCCGCTTTCGAAAGCGCGACGCAGAAAGCCAAAGGCGTCTTCCGGCGAAAAGGCCATTACGTTACCGTTTGCCGCTGGCGACCCGCTCGGAGCCGCTCCGACTGTTGAGGACGAAGTCGTTGTTCTCGCCGTAGCGGGTCCAGGGCCCGGCGGGGATTTCGCTCACATCCACGAATTTCCAGTCGCATGTGTCCTTGGTGGCGTTCATGCCCAGGAAGTCGCGCACGGCGGGGGAGACGTCCAGGGCCGCGCCGTCGTTGATGTTCGGTTTCGGTCGTTCGTTGCCGAAGACGTATTGCCAGTGGTCGGTGCGGAAGGGGCCGCAATCCTCCCATTGGGCGTAGCAGACGCGGTTGCCGTGCCGGATGGCGAGCCAGCGGCCTTTGCAGACGGAATGGCCCGCCTGGCGGAAGGCTTGCTTGAACCACGGGATGACAAAGGATGCTTCCGGCTTGGTGGTGCCGTGGGTGACGTCGTTATAAGGCAGGGCGCAGTAGAACGGGTTCTGGCCGGGGACGAAGGAGACGGGCAGGTAGCCGCTGCGGCGGTCAGGGGAGTCGACGCCGCCGTAGTTGCCCAACCAGTTGGGGTCCCAGGAGCTGGCCCGGTTGGGGGTGGGGTTGCGGGCGGTGGTGCCTTCGCCGATCCAGAAGACGGTGGTGACGATGTTTTGCTTCCAAGGGTAGCGGCCACCCACTCCAAACCAGGAGCGCCCGGTGCTTTGGCCGGAGGGCTGGACCTGGACGGTGGGCTCCATCTTGGAGAGGGCGTTTTCGCGGAGCTTCTGGGCGTATTTGGCGAAATCCGCGCTGCTCTGATAGGGCGATTGCGCATGAGCAATCGAAAGCTCTCCCAGCGCCATGGCGCACAATCCAACAAGGAGTGGGAGGAGTTTGAAAGCTCTCATGGGTGGGAAGGGTATGCTTATAGGTGGAATATGGGGGGACGTAAAGCCATTTCCGGCTTCCAGCCTACCCAATGAACGCGCCTATAAAGCAGCATCCGTGCCACGGGGGGATGCTGAAGGGGGTATCGGGGATAGACTACAGAGAGGGAGACGGGGGAACCCCTAGGGGTTGCGGGAGCGGCCCAGCTTGCGGCGGAGGAGCTGGAGGACGTCTTCGACTTCCTCGACCCCCAGAAGTGCGATAGCGGTTCCAAAAACTGCGACGCCGAGGACGAGGACGCCGATCACGCCGCCGAGCTTGGGCAAAAAGGCCATCTGGGCGAGCCCCGCAAAGAGCCAGTGTTGGGCGGCGATACAGAGGAGAGCCAGGGGGACGGCGGCCAGGGTGAGTTTGCCGAGGTTCTTGAGCAGCGCCTTTGTTTCCAGCCCCCCGATATGCCGGGTCATCAGGATGTAGAGGATCGCAAAGTTGATGATGGCCACGCAGCTGGTGGAGAGGGCGAGGCCCCGGTGGCCGAAGTGGAGGTGGAAGGTGAAGAACTGGTTGAGCAGGTAGTTGGTGGCAATGGAGAAGAAGCTCACCAGCATGGGGAGGTTGCGCCGGTTGATGGCGTAGAAGGCGGGGGCCAGGACTTTGATGCTGGAGTAGGCGACGAGCCCGACGGCATAGCATTCCAGGGCCGCCGCTGTCTGGCGGGTGGCCATGTAGTCGAATTTGCCGCGCTGGAAGATGAGGGAGATGATCGGTTCGGCAAAGAAGATGAGGCCGACGGCGCACGGGACGGTGAGCAGGAAGGCGAGCCGGATGCCGTGGCTGAGGGTGGTGCGCACACCGGCAAGATCCGCCACTGCGGCGAACCGGGAGACGACGGGGAGCGTCACGGTGCCCACGGCGACGCCAAAGATGCCCAGGGGCAACTGCATGAGCCGGAAGGCCCAGTTGAGCCAGCTTACGGGGCCGTCGCCGGGCAGTTGCGAGGCGAAGTTGCTGTTGACCATGACGTTCACCTGCACGGCGCTGGCAGCGATGACGGCTGGGCCCATGAGGAGGAGAATCTTGCGCACGCCTTCGTCGCGCCACGCAAAGTCGGGCCGGAACCGGAACCCGACGCGCCGTAGCGAGGGGAACTGGACGACCAGCTGGAGCAGGCCGCCGATCAGCGTGCCCAGAGAGAGGCCGATGAGGGAGCGCGGGCCGAAATGGGGGTCCCACAGCCAGCCCAGCCCCACCCCGGCGACGATGGAGCCGAGGTTGAAGAAGCTGGAGGCCATGGCGGGCATCCCGAAGACGTTCTTGGCGTTGAGCATCCCCATGGCCAGCGCGGCGAGCGAGACAAGGAGGATGAAGGGGAACATGATCCGCGTGAGCAGGATGGTGGCTTCCGCTTTTTCCGGTCCGAACCCGGAGGCGATCACGGCGACCAGTTGCGGCGCGAAGAAAGCCCCGACCAGGGTTACGAGGCTCATGAAGATGGTGGTGAGCGTGGCCATTTTATTGGCCAGCCGCCAGGCGGGGGCATCCCCCTCGGTGGCGATTTTCTGCGAAAACGTGGTGATGAACGCCGTGGAGAGGGCTCCCTCGGCAAAGAGGTCGCGCAGGAGGTTCGGGATGCGGAAGGCGGTGTAGAAAATGTCGGTGGCGAATTTACCGAAGAGGGCGGCCAGGACCAACTCGCGCACAAGCCCCAGGACGCGGCTGCACGCCACGGCCAGACCGACCACCCCGGCGGCTTTTTTGCTGAGCCGGTTTTGCTGGGCTGCGGGGGCGGAATCAGAGGGCTGGGTCATGAGGAACGGCGGAAATTAGAGGAAGTCGTGGGCGGCTTTGCGCAGGCGGTCCATGATGGCCGCGCCCAAGCCGGTTTCGGGGACCGGCTCGGCGACGATCAGGTCCAGCCCCGCCTCGTCCAGTCGCCGCATGGCCGCGAAGAGGCGCGTGGCGGCTTCCCGCAAATCCCCCTTCGCGCTCAAAACTTCGAGTGCCTCAAATCCCTCGACAGGAGTCTGCCATGCCAGCAGGCCGCAGCGTTTCCCGGCAACGGGCTGCGGAGTGGCCGCAATCCGCAACGGCGTGCGCGGGGCGTAGTGGCTTTTCAACTGGCCGGGCGCCACCGGCTTTGCCACCTCTCCCTGCGCAGTGACTTCGCCAAACTCCGCCAACTCCTCCCGCGTGACCGGACCGCTGCGCAGGATTTCCAGCCGCCCTCCGGCCACGGCGACGATGGTCGATTCCACGCCATGCGTGGTCGGCCCGCCGTCCACCACCAGCGGGATGCGCCCCGCCAGTTCGCTCATCACATGGGTGGCGGCGGTGGGGCTGATCCGGCCGAAACGGTTCGCGCTGGGAGCGGCGAGCGGCTTACCGAATGCCGCAGTGACCGCTTGGAAAACCGGGTGGGCGCTCATGCGCAGGGCCACCGTGGGCAGTCCCGAAGCCACAAGGTCCGGCACGAGCGCGCTGCGGGGCAGCACGAGGGTGAACGGGCCGGGCCAAAAGCGTTCGGTCAGGGAGCGGACGAGCGGCGCGTCCTGCGCGGGAACGACGGTCAGGCGGGCGAGCCAGTCAAGGCCGGGCAAATGCACAATGAGCGGATCAAAGAACGGGCGTTCCTTGGCCTCGAAGATTCTGAGCACGGCACCGGGCCGGGTGGCGTCCGCCGCGAGGCCATAGACCGTCTCCGTGGGCAGCGCCACCGGTTCGCCCGCAGCAAGCAGGCGCGCAGCCTCTGCGACCGCGCAGGCAAGCCGTTCAGACGAATCGGTTGGAAGCAGAAAGGTGTTCAATGGACGAAGCCGAAAAGATGCGCGCAAATTACCCGGAATGCACGGTTTTTGAAGCAAAAGAAAATTTGGCGCTCAGAGCTTGTGAAAAAAGTCTCTTCCTGCCGAGCTTTAGTCGGCTTTCCCTTCTTTGCCACCGGCTTCAGTCGGTGGTGAGGCCGCAGAAAAACTCTTGAGCCGGCTTCAGCCGGGCTTCTCTTTTTGAGCAGGAAAAGCCCGGCTGAAGCCGGCTGGGGAACCAATTTGCAGGAAGACCACCAGTTAAAGCTGGTGGCAAAGAAAAAACTGCTGGCTGAAGCCCAGCATTCCCGACTTTTTTCACAAGCTCTCAGAAAAGGCGGAGCGCGACTCCGGGCGCGATTGCGAGATCCGGAAATCGCGCGAAGCGAGGATTGCCAAAAGTCCCACCGCGCAGCATCCTTTCCCCATCCGAATACTCCGGTATATTCAACCATGTCCGCTCCGCTTCAACTTTACGTCAAAACGTGGTGCCCTTGGTGCGTTCGCGCCAAGGCGTTTCTGGATTCCCAAGGCTACCGGTATGAGGAAATCGACGTGGAAGCCAGTCGCGAAGCCTACGCCACGATGATCCGCCTCTCCGGCCAGAGCCTCACGCCCACCCTCGTCGTCGGGGACAAAATCCTGCCGGATTTCGGCCCCGAGGAACTGCGGGACTTCCTGACCCGGCACTGCATTGTCCCGTAAAGGGGGGCAATCGGCACGCCGTTGAAACGCCCTCCACTCCGGGATTGTCCGGACGCGGCATTTGCTGTAATCGCTTGGCCATGAAGAACTCTGTTCCAAAGGGAGAAACCGTCTCGCTGGCCGACATGGTGGCTTATCTTGAGACCCTGCTCGCACACGCCGAAGTGGCGGACTGGCCAAATGCGCTCAACGGGTTGCAGGTTGCCAACAGCGGGACCGTGCGGCGCATCGGCGCAGCGGTGGACGCGTGCGAGGCGACGCTGCGGATGGCCGCCGAACGGGGCGTCGATTTGCTGCTCGTCCACCACGGGTTGTTCTGGAGCGGCTTGCAACGCGTGGAGGGGGCGACCTACCGCAAACTCAAGCTGGCGCTGGATGCCGATATGGCGGTGTTCAGCTCGCACCTGCCGCTGGACCTGCATCCCAAGCTCGGCAACAACGCCCTCCTCGCGCAGGCGCTCGGCCTGAAGCGCTGCTCGCCATTTTTCTTCGAAAAAGGCCGCTTCCTGGGGCTCAAGGCCCGGTGTGCGGTGGATCGCGCCGCGTTGCGCGACCGCCTGCAAGCCGCAGTGGGCGGCCCGGTGAAGCTCATCGAAGGCGGCCCGGTGCGCACGGGCGTCGTGGGCGTGGTGACGGGAGGCGCAGGCGGCGAACTGTTCAAGGCCGCGGCGGAGGGGGTGGATACCTTCATCACCGGCGAAGGCCCGCACTGGAGCTACACGGCGGCGGAGGAACTCGGCCTCAACGTGCTCTACGCCGGGCATTACGCCACGGAAACCTTCGGCGTCAAGGCGCTCGCGGCGCATCTTTCCAAAAAATACCGCCTCCCGTGGGAGTTCCTCGATCACCCGACCGGCCTGTGATGGAGCTGCCCCGCGAGTTTTTCGGGCGCGATCCGCTCACCTGCTCCCGCGAGTTGATCGGCTGCGAGTTGTTCGCCGGGGAGTGCTCGGGGATCATCGTGGAAACGGAAGCCTACAGCGCCGTGGGAGACGAGGCGTGCCACACGTTCTTCCGGCCCAGCACCCGGCGCTTCATGGAGTGCCACGACGCAGGCGCGGCCTACGTTTATCTCAACTACGGCATGTATTGGCTCTTCAATGTCCTGATCAAAGGCCGGGGCGGGGCGCAAGACGGCTTTGTGCTCATCCGCGCGGTGGAGCCGGTGCGGGGCATCGAGCTGATGCGCCAGCGCCGGGGGCGGCACGCGCTGCGCGAACTCTGTTCGGGACCGGGCAAGCTCTCACAGGCGTTCGGCATCTGCGGCGCGGATCACGGGATCGATTTGTGCGGCGAAAAAATCGGGTTCCGCCGGGCACTGGAGAAGCCGCAAGTGGAGACGTGCGTGCGGATCGGCATCAGCAAGGCGGCCCATCTGCCGTGGCGGTATTTATTGAAGGGGAGCCTCTTCGTGAGCGTGGCGGCGGGCGGGAAGAAACCACGTGGGAAGCGGTCTTATACCGACTCCAAAAAATAAGCGGACTATGGGGCGCCTGCTTCCTCGCCAACGGCCCGGTGCATTCTTGCTGAGTTTTCTTGCTTCGGGCTTTCAGCCCTTGCACCAATGCTTGCCGATTCCTTGGGCGTTGCCCAAGGCTGGTATGCGGTCGCGCCTTTGGCGCTCAAGAGCCGGGTTGTTTCAAAGAGTTGGTCGGGTTGTTTCAAAGAGTTGGTCGGGTTGTTTCAAAGAGTTGGTCGGGTTGTTTCAAAGAGTTAGTCGGGTTGTTTCAAAGAGTTGGTATTAGACGTTCCCAAGTACAACTTGGGAACGAGTTAAAACCACGTGGGAAGCGGCCTTAAGAACTTGTGAAAAAAGTCTTTTCCTGCCGAGCTTTAGTCGGCATTCCCCTTCTTTGCCACCGGCTTCAGTCGGTGGTTGCGTCATCCGAGAATCTCCCCAGCCGGCTTCAGCCGGACTTCTCTTTTTGAGCAGGAAAAGCCCGGCTGAAGCTGGCTGGGGACCAATTTGCAGGAAGACCACCAGCTAAAGCTGGTGGCAAAGAAAATACTGCTGGCTGAAGCCCAGCATTTTCCGACTTTTTCTAAGGCGCCTTGGCCGTCTCCATTTCCACCGGCGGGCAAACCGGCAGGGGTGCGCGGCGCTTGGGCGCGACGAGCCCCGCTGAAACGATCATTTTCATGGCTTCCTCCAGTGTGAGCGAGCTTTCCGTGAGGCTGCTGGCGGGAACAACCACCACGAGGCCCGTCATGGGACTGGGCGCGGTGGGAATAACGACCGTGGTCATTTCCTCGTCGAGCTTGCTGTCGTAATACTGGCCGGTGACAAAGCCGATGAGCCGCGCTCCCGCCGCCGGGTAATCCAGATAGACCACCCGCTTGAAGTTCTCCATGCTCTTGAAGGATTTGAACGAGTCGATGATCTGCTTGATCGCCGCGTACACGGTGGCGACGACCGGGATGCGCAGCAGCGTCATCTCCATCCTTTCCAACAGCCGCCGCCCCAGGACGTTGGATGCCATGAACCCGAGCACGATGAAGAGCCCGAGCGTCACGAAAAACGGCACCAGCGGCAACTTGCTTTCAATCCTCCACTCGTGCTTCAAGTAGGCGACCGCCGGAGCGCTGATGTTGCTGATTTGGTCGTAGGTGAACAGGACGACCCAGATGGTGGCCAGCAGAGGGATGGCCACGACCACCCCGGTGAGCGCCTTGTTGCGCGCGCCCGTAAGCACAGGGCGGCATTGCTGGGCGGCAGCCTCCAGTTTGGGGCGGCACTGCTCCGCGACGGCAGTTATTTTCCGCGCCAACTGCGCCACAAACGCCTGAAGTTCGGGTAAGTTTTTTGGGATTCCCATGGATGTTTGAGGAAAGAGAATAACCCATTATTGGGCGATTGCCAGCGCGCCCTCGGCAAGAATCGTTGCAATTCGCCCCCGCACCGCCTAATCCTTGCCATAGTTGCCGTATGTCCCTCTACCGCCGAACCCTCGCTTACTTCCGCCCCTTCCTGGGGCAAACGCTTTTTGCGACCGCGCTCACGCTGGTTTCCATCGGCCTCACTCTGCTCACGCCCTGGCCGTTCAGTTACATCATCGACGGCGTGCTGACGCCGGTGAACCCCAAAAACGCCGAAATCCACGCCCAGTTGGCGCATTGGTTTGGCGGCGCATCCCCGCAGGTGGTGGTGCTCTGGTTGTGCGCGGCGATCGTGGGGTTCAAGCTGCTGGGCGGCATCGTCAATCTCATCACCAACCTCGTCTTCGTGCGGGTGGGGCTCTCCGCGCTCTTGAAGCTGCGCACGGAACTCTACGCCTGCCTGCAATCCCTGCCGCTCAAATACCACGACGCGCGCCGCTCGGCGGATTCCAGCTTCCGCGTCGCCTACGATTCGCAGGCCATCCAGACCATCTACAACAAGGGCTTCAGCAACATTTTCCAGTCCGGCATGACGATCCTGAGCGCGTTCGTCGTGCTGGTGCGGATCGATTGGAAGCTGGCGCTCATTTCGCTGGGCATCGTGCCGTTGATGGTGGCGACGATCCGTTATTACGCGCTGCGCATCCGCAATGAATCGACCACCATCCAGGAACGCGAAAGCGCGGTCCTGACCGTGGCCCAGGAAGGGCTCGCTTCCGTCCGCATGGTCCACGCCTTCGGGCGCGAGGACTGGGAGGTGGGGCAGTTCCACCGGAGCGCCCGCCAAAGCATGGAGGCGAACTTGAAACTGACCGGCACCAACATGCGCTCGGCGCTGGTCATCAGCACGTTGATGGCCTTGGCGACGGCGGCAATGTACGGCCTCGGCTCGCTGCATGTCTTGAACAACACCCTGACGCTGGGCAACCTGACCGTCTTTGTGGCTTACGTGGTGATCCTTTACGCGCCGCTGGAAGCGCTCACCTACACGGCCTGGGCGCTGGAAGGCGCGGCCGCCGGAATGCAGCGCTGCTTTGAGGTGCTCGACCGCGAGGACGACGTGAAGGACGCGCCCGGCGCGGTGGAGATCACCTCCACGCAGGGGGCCATCCGGCTCGAAGAAGTCGCGTTCGGCTACGACGAGAACCGCCTCATTCTCAAGGGCGTGAACGTCGAGGTAAAGCCGGGGCAGACGGTTGCCTTTGTCGGCGGCACGGGCGCGGGCAAGAGCACGCTGCTTTCGCTGGTGCCCCGCTTTTACGATCCCAACGCGGGCCGGGTGCTGCTGGACGGGCGGGACGTGAGGACGATCACCAAAAAGTCGTTGCGCAGCCAGATCAGCATCGTCTTGCAGGATACGCTGCTCTTTTCCACCACCATCCGCGAGAACATCGCCTACAGCCTGCCCGGCGCGACCGAGGAACAGATCATCCAAGCCGCCAAGCGCGCCCAGGCACACGACTTCATCCTGGCCATGCCGGAGGGCTACGCCTCGCAAGTGGGCGAACGCGGCGGCCACCTGAGCGTGGGCCAGCGCCAACGGCTCGGCATCGCGCGCGCTTTTTTGAAGAACGCCCCCATCCTGCTGCTCGACGAGCCCACCAGCGCGCTCGATCCCACCACCGAGGCGGCCATCATGGAGACCATCAAGGAGCTCATGCACGGCCGCACCACGCTCATCATCACCCACCGCATCGCCACCGTGCACGACATGGAAAAAATCGTGGTGCTCAAAAACGGTTGTGCCGTGGAATCCGGCACCGGCCCGGAACTCGTCGCCCGCGGCGGAGCGTATGCGGAGCTGTATCACTCGGCGAATCTGGGGTGATCATATGCTGCTGGACCTGCTTCTCGTGCTCGGCTTCGTCTCAACATACGGATTGGGACTGTTTCAAGGCTGCTGGCATACCCGCAAAGGAACGGGCCACTTTATTCTTTTTTGGCTTTCCATAGTTGCAATCGTTTTCATTGGGGCATTTTACATCGACACTTGGCTCCATACACCCATCCATCCTTACGTCCCTAACGGAATCGATGATGATTCGGGTTTGGGCAGCGCCTTGATTAAAGGCATTGTCTTACTTGGCGTGACTGCGGCCATTGCCTGCATGCTCTTGATCTTTAACCTGTTGCTGTTGGTAAAATGGCTATGCAGCAAAACGGTAAAAACTCCACATGTTTAAGAACCATCGATTCCATACAGCGCCCGCAAAGCAAACGAAGCCTCATCCCGCAATGGAATTGCCGGTGCAAGTGCGTTCCCAAATGGAGTTTGGGAACGAGAAGACGCAGTCGCTCCCTCTCTTCAATTAGCAATCGACCTTTAACAATTAGCAGTCCTCTCCCATGACCAACATCCTCCCTGACAGAACCGTCGAGCACGACTGGTGCGGCAAGGCCATCCCCGCGGGCATCGTCTGGGGCGACGGCGCGTATTTCGAGACCGCGCAGATTTTCGCCAAATACCGCTCCCGCCACAATCCCGGCCTCGTCCTCGGCTCCAACGTCTCGTGCTACTCCGGGTGCTCGTTTTCCATCGGCAAGGAAGGCATTTGCACGGTGGGCGATTTCACGCTGCTCAATGGCGCGATTGTCATGGCGGAGGAACGCATCGAGATCGGCAACTACTGCATCATCTCGTGGAATGTCGGGATCGCCGACAGCGACTTCCACCCCATCGACCCTGCGCAGCGGCATCAGGACGCCATGGCGCTCGCGCCGTTCGCCGAGAACCGTCCCCCGCGCCCGCACATCCGCACCGCGCCGGTCATCATCAAGGACAACGTCTGGATCGGCATGGGCGCGGTGATCCTCAAGGGCGTCACCATCGGCGAAAACTCCGTGGTCGCCGCCGGGGCCATCGTCACGCGCGACGTGCCGCCGAACGTAGTCGTCGCCGGGAACCCCGCACAGATCGTCAAGCAGTTGGCGTAGGCTTTTGCGATTGTCCTCCCGAAATCGCGCCCCGGACACCGCGATCCGCCATTTACGAAGTAAAACCGGTAAAAAGAGAAAATCAGGAAGCCAGGAAACCAGGAAAAAACCCGGCAATTCATTTTCCTGGTTTCCTGGCTTCCTGATTCATTCTTCTGGTATTTCCAATGGGGTTTCAGGTTCATGCATTTTACCGGTTTATTCTCGTGAATGGTATTACATTTCCTGGCCTCCGCATTCTCTTTTGCCTTCTTTTCCCGGTTTCCTGATTCCTTTTGTTTCTAATTTGCGCTTCCCGCGTGGCCATTTCGGGACTACGTTCTCCGCCCTATGTTAAGCGCAGGTATCGTCGGGCTCCCCAATGTGGGCAAATCCACTCTCTTTAACGCCGTCACGCGGACACGCAAGGCGCAGGCGGCCAATTATCCGTTTTGCACCATCGACCCGAACCAGGGGGTCGTGGTCGTGCCCGATCCCCGGCTTGCCGCGCTCTCGAAGATTTCCCACTCGAAGAAGCTCATCCCGGCGGTCATCGAGTTCGTGGACATCGCCGGGCTTGTGCGCGGCGCCAGCCAGGGCGAAGGGCTCGGCAACCAGTTCTTGAGCCACATCCGCGAGGTCCACGCCATCGTGCAGGTGGTCCGCTGCTTTGAGAACGACGACATCCACCATGTCGCCGGCAGCATTGATCCCGTGCGGGACATCGAGGTCATCAACACGGAACTGATCCTCGCCGATATGGCCTCCATCCAAAAACGGGGCGACCGCCTGCAAAAAGGGGCGCGCGCGGGCGACAAGGTGGCGAAGGCGGAATTGGCGGTCATCGAAAAACTCATCCCTCACCTCGACAGCGGCAAACCTGCCATCACCCTCGACCTGAACGACGACGAGAAACGCATCGCCAAGGAGTTCATGATGATGAGCATGAAGCCGACCATCTTCGCCTGCAACGTGGCGGAGGGGGATCTGGCGCAAATCGCGGCGGAGATCGACGCCGCGCAGGAACAGGAGGGCGGGCTGCCCAAGGACGTCATGGACATACACCCGTCCACGCGTTACGTCAAGGCCGTGCAGGACTACGTGCGCACCCACCTCGCCACGGAAGCCGTGGTCATCAGCGCGCAGATCGAGAGCGAATTGATCGACCTGCCCGAGGAGGAAGCCGCCGAATATTTGAAGGACCTGGGCGTGAGCGAAAGCGGCGTCGGCTCCCTGATCCGCGCGGTGTACCATCTGCTGGGACTGCGCACCTACCTGACCACCGGCGAGCAGGAGACCCGCGCGTGGACCATCCACGAGGGGGACAAAGCGCCCGCCGCCGCAGGGGTCATCCATTCCGATTTCGAGCGCGGCTTCATCGCCGCCGAAACCATCCACTTTGACACCCTCGTCGAGCTCGGTTCCTACGCCAAGGCACGCGAACTGGGCAAGCTGCGCATCGAAGGCAAGGAATACGTCGTCAAGGACGGGGATGTGATGGAGTTCCGCTTCAACGTCTAGGCCCGTGATACAGACAGGATGAAGAGGCGGGGGGGACCCGGTTTGATTCCTGAGCGGATTACGAAGCGAATTGCCGTAAAAAAAATTGGACAGGATTTCCAGGATTTTTTCCTGATGAGGATTCACGGGGCTCACCGGCGTTCGCAGGCATCAGAACATTTATTCGGAAATTTCGGTAGATGGTATCAGCCGTCCTTCCCGGAGGTGCTTCGGATGCCAACGTTTTAGGACGCGTTGTTTTAACCCGAAAACCGAGGTTGCCCGGGGCGCTCTGAAGCAATCTGCTGGCCGCAGTTCATCCCCTCCAACTTCGGTTTTCGGGTTTAAGCCGGGTTAAGAGCGTCCCGTCCTTCGCGACGCTTATTGAGTTCCTCTCGCATGGTTTTGCAGGTCGCTTCGTCCAGCCCGTAGCGGGTGAAAAAGATGGCAAGGAGTATCCACCCGACTGCCGGGATCAGGCTGTTGAGCAGCAGGATGCCTTGAATGGTTTGGGGCATCTGAACGAGGGCTTTTGCATCATAACCAACATACGAGATCACATAGCCAGTGAACGCCACCCCAAGGCCCATCCCGACTTTTTGGGCGAAGGTCGTGGCAGAAAAGGCGATGCCTGTTGTGCGCACCTTAAATTTCCATTCCTGAAAGTCGGCGGTTTCGGCCACCATTGTCCAGAAGAGGCTGGCGTTGATGCCTGCGGCGATAGAGCCCAAAATCGAGAAGGCGTATATCAGCGGCATTTGGTCAGGCGTCATATAGTAAAAGGGAATGGCGGTAAGCGCCACGCCTGCCAAACTGGTGAGGAACGCCCTCTTTTGCCCCAAAGCCTGGACTGCAAAGCGGGTCATCATGGCCCCGAAGATCATGGCCAGTCCGCTGATAAGAAAATACGTGCCGATTTGCCCGAGATAAAGAACCTCAATGGCGCGTCCCGCCTCCCATTTATACAAACATTTTTCGACGTGTCCGGCATCCAATTTGAGGTAACGTTCGAGGTAATAGATGATTGCCGAACCGCGCGTGACGGCCAGGGTGATGTTCACGAAACTGAAGATGAACATCATGATCCAATGACTGTTCTTGAAAAGAAGCTTAAGGTCATCACGAAGCTTGGTTTTTTGTTCCGCAGGCGGTTGGATGCGCTCTTTGGTGGTCAGGAAGCAGATTAAGAAGAGGACGACCGCTATGGAGGCGAACAGCATGACGGTGTGCTGCGCTCCGATTTGTTTGGTGCTGCCGAGTTTAACGATGAGCACCGTGAAGGACGAGTTGGCGATGATGCCGCCGATTTGCGCCAGGGACATACGGTAGCTGTTGAGGCTGGTGCGTTCCACGGAATCGTCAGTCATGACACCCGATAATGCGCCATAGGGGATGTTGATGGCGGAGTAGAGGAACATCATCAGGTTATAGGTAACCCAGGCCCAGACAACCTTGCCGCCAGTGCTGAGATGGGGCGTGGTGAATGCGAGAACGAAGATGATGGCCAGCGGAATATTCAGCCAGATGAGGTAGGGCCGGAAACTCCCCCACCGCGTTTTCGTGCGGTCAGCAAGTGCACCGATCATGAAATCCACAAAACCATCGGAACTGCGGGCAAAGAGCAGCATGGTGCCTGCCGCTGCCGCTGTGATCCCAAAGATGTCTGTGTAGAAGTACATGATCCAGTTCATCATGAGCGCCCACACGAAGTTGCTGGCGGTGTCGCCAAGGCCGTAGCCGACTTTTTCAATTAGGGAGAGTTTCATTGGGTGTTGGGGGGGGGAGTTCTTCTCTTTGATCCTGATTTTGTAATATTTTTAACGGGACATGGACTGCTGGCGCGGGTGAAGGCAAATCACATTCAACTGGAGCAGGAATGCCAACCCGGGCGCGGTGAGGCGTTCGCGGTTTATTTTTCTGCTGGATACAGGTAGGTCGCGATGGAATGGGCGGGAGCGTCGCTCACGGCTGTCGAGTCGGGGGTGTTCAGTTGGAAGCGCATCGCCTTTTCGGTGCGGTTCATGACGATCACGGCCACGCTGCCGTCCGGATTAACAAACGCCGCCGCTTCCATCGTTTCCTTCGGCGTGGAGCACAAAATCCGCCGGGCGCCCGGATGGACGAAGCGGGAGAAGTGGCCGATGTAATAATAGGAACTTTGGAAGAGGACTTTGTCGTTCTTCGTGTCGGCAATGATCGGCGCACTGCAGAGGTTGTTGACGTGGTTGGGGCCGCCCGTTTCGTCCAGGAGGAGATTCCAATCCGTCCAACCCACGGTCCAGCGGTTGAGGTCATTGATCATCGCGCGGCCATAGCGTTCGCCGATTTTCCATTCGCCGAGATGGGGGCCGCCTTCCTGGCAGCCTTCGGTAAAGAGAAGCTTCTTGTCCGGCCAGGTGTCGTGGTGCAGCGAGAGGTTGTCAAACTTCTCGTCGCTATACCAGTGGAAGCCGGTTCCCCAGATGTATTTGCTGGCTTCGGGATCGGCATAGGCGACGGCGGCCCGCTGGACCAGCAAGTCCTGGTTGTGATCCCAGATGATGATTTTCACGTCGCCCAACCCGGCTTTTTGCATGGCTGGCCCGAGATGATCCCGCACAAAATCGCGTTCTTCCTCGGCAGAGTATTCGCAGGAATCCCAGCTCTGCACGGCGGCGGGTTCGTTCTGCACCGTGATGGCCCAAATATCCACGCCCTGTTTTTTATATTCCTGGATGTAGCGAACGTAGTAGTTGGCCCAGGCTTCGCGGTACTCTGGTTTGAGTTTTCCGCCCTTGTTCATCATGCCGTTGGTCTTCATCCAGCCGGGAGGACTCCAGGGAGAGGCGAAAAGCTTGATCGTCGTTTTGCTCATGCCGAAGGCTTCCTTGATCATCGGCAGCAGGGCCTTTTCGTCCCGCGCGATGGAAAAGTGTTTCAGTTCGGTATCCCCGGGAACATCGGCGTAGGCATAGTTGCCGAGAGCGAAGTCGCAACTATTGATGTGCGTGCGACAGAGGGAATACGCGTTGCCTTCCTTGGGGTCAAAATACGCCTTCATGATGAGGCGCTGGTTTGCCGGGCTCATCTTCCGCAGCGTGACGGCCGCCGCTTCGGTGAATGCGCCACCAAAGCCTTCGATGGTCTGATAGCGCTTGGAGGGGTCGATGAATACCGAGGGAAGTTTGGCGTCATCCCCGCTGCTCTCCGCTTGGACGGCAATGGGCTTCTTTTCGGCCAGGCGGTCTCCGTTGTCTTTCGCGGTAAGATAGCGCTGGATCGGCCCGGTTGTTTTTGCGAAGCCGGGGGATATGGCGAGGAGCATGGTGACAAAACAGGAGAGCAATCGTTTCATGGGGTGCTGGGGGTGGACGCGCTTACATGCGGAATTTCTCGCGGGGGATGGTGACCGTCAACTGGGTAATCTCGCCGGTGCGCGCAAAGATATGGGCGCTGTCGGCCTTGGACAAGGTGTTTCCAGGGAAGGTTTCGCTGCCGTTATACCTTTGCTCGATGGTGATGGAGGGGGCGTCGCCCAAACAGTAGCAAACCGGAATCTGGCAGTAGGTGAAGCCCAGACTCCCGGCGGGCATCTTGGCGACTCGCTCTGTTCCAGCGAGATCGACATACGCAAAGTTGTGGCTGGTTGCGAAAAATTCTTCGCGCCGGAGGAGCTGGGGCGCAAAGCAGAGGCAGCCCTTGACCACCTTGACCCCGAGTTCTCCAAACCGGGTCAGGATTTCCTCTTTGACCTGCCCCGTCATCCCTGGTTGCTGTGCGCCGCGATGGCGCGGGGAATGCGAATAAGGATCGGATGGAAACGCGCCGTAAACGCCGGGAGTCTTGGTGAATCCCAAGCCGTGTTGCACGTCGTAGTATGCGGCAGCCAGTTCCTCAAGGATTTGCGCATCGGCACCCGAGGCGAGGGCGTGCTCATGGCATTCCTGGACCGCAAGCAACAGCTTTGCGATCATGTGCCAATAAATACTGCCAAGGCCTTCAAAGGCGAACATGGAGCCGCTGCGGCCTGTAAAGGATTTGTGGTCGAAGACGGCATCCCAAAGCTCCACGAGGGCGTTGCGCTCCTGTTCCACTGCGTCCTTCCAGCGGGGGGTTTGCGCGAGCAGATCAAGCTTGGAGTTGAGATCTGCCGCGTTGGTGAGATCCCCTTGGAAATGCGCTTTGCCGTTTTGGTCCACGACGATGAGTTCACCGCCGCCGCTTTCCACAAGTTCGGCAAGCGCAGGAACCCTTGCAGACCAGTCCGATGGAAGCGTGTTGCGGCACAAAAACGGCCTGATCTCGCGGTCCGGGTAGAGCAAATAGCTGTTTTGGTCAGGCCGGTAGAGCGCGCTGGCGCGCAAGGCCTTCAGCAAGGACACGACCTCCTCCGGGGTGAGCGCTCCGCTGCTGATGGCGGCGACCTGCCCTTCCAGCATCAGTTGCAGGAATTGCACGGATGCTTGTTGATCGCGGACGTTGAGCAGGTTGTAACTGTGAACCATCCCGTCACCGCGTTTGTTGGCACGGATGGTCGTTTCCACCACATTCAATGCAGATGCGATGAATGTGCGCACTTCGGCGGTGGGCAGTTGGACTTGTTCGCCAAGGTTCCCGCTGTAAACGGCATGGCGGTGATTTTCTCCAGCGGCTCCCATTGCGGCGATGAAGCTGAAACGCTCGGCGTCTTTGCGAGAGGGGCTCTCGCAGAGGATTTTGGCGATCTGCCTCAGGAATAGCGCCACCGCACTGGAAACCTCCAGGGCGTCACAGGCGCTTTCCGAGAAGATGCGGTCAACAAAGGTGAGATAGCGCCGCAGGTAGTAAACGGTCACCATGGAAAGGCCCCAGCCGGCGAGCGCATTGTTGGCGTCATTCCATTCGGGGCGCTGCGTGTTCAGCCAAATCCCCCCCTCCGGCACGAGGTTGCTCAACTTGGCAAGGAGGGGGACGAGGAGTTTTTCCGCCAGGGTTACGAGGAGGACTTCGCCTTGCTTGCCGGAGTGCAGCTTTCCGTCGTTGCCGATCTCGGCCGCGCGAGCCATCAGGTCTTTGTGGAGGGCTTTGTTAAAGGTGATGGATTGGTGCGGGTTGCGCAAGAGAACCTCGAAGTTTCCGATTTCGTACGGAACGAGGGCATACGAATAAAGCTTCTCATTGAGCTGGCTCGAAAGGTTACCGGGCTGGCTGTGGTCGAATTGCTCCAGCAACCGCAGGAGATAAATGATTTGATGGTCTCCCCAATAGCCGATTTGGCTCCAGGGATCTTCCGGGTCCAGGACTTCCCAGTCGATGCCCGCCCGGGTGATGCGGTAGGGATTATAGCCATCGGCGGTTGACGCGTTGAGGAACACGGCGATCATCGACTCCAGTAAAGCGGGGTAGCTTTGCGCCAGGCTCTCCCAGTTCTGGAAAATATCACGCCAGTTCCCCTGATACCCGTAGATGGGGTTGCCCTGCTCGTCCTTGACATGGATCGCAAACCGGTTCCAGGGACGGCTTGGATCGCCATGTCGGCGGCTGAAGGTAAGCGGCATGTACTCGCGGACCAGCCGTTTTAATTGCGGATCTTTTTGTTCACCGGCTTGCCGCTGCAACGCGTGAAGGTCGAGACGGGTTGGCAACTTCCCGAGCCAGGCGGCGTGCCGGTCGTGAACGGTGACGTTGCGGGAACGGAGAAATGCGGCGAAATCAGAAGCCGGAAAATGGTAGGAATCAATCAACGCTCCACCGCGCATGCAATTAAAGAGAACGTTGGCGAAATGGTGAACGCTGACTGCGGGATCCGCCGTTTGTTGGAGGCCATCCGCCGAACCGATTCGCTTTCTCAGGCCGGCGGCATTCGCGTCGATTTCCGTGATGAGCGCCAATTCGAGCCTTGCGGGGTTCATCAATTTGTCTTGCAAGCTCACCACGGCACGGTGGTCCAGGCCGGTGTCGGCCACCGTGAACCAATGATGGGACTGGCCCGGGGAGAGATCGACAGAGGCGCTTACGAGGTAGGCGCCAAATTCGCCGCGCACTTCGGACTCTGGTCGGACTTGCCTGCCATTGCGAAAATCATTCACCTGGGTGTCGGAGAGAAGCACGACGGGTTTTTTATGGCCGAGCGACCAGGCGCATGAGACGCGCAAGCATTCGCTTGGCTCGGCGCGGTCGGTTATTCTTGAATTCAGGGTGTAAATGCCGATCGTTCCCTGGCATTCGTGGCGCATGTACGCGGCCGCAAGATAACTATAACCATCAAAAATATTCTGGGATATTCCCGGCGGCATGAGTTGATGCCAGCCATCCAGATAGCGGACAGACTGTGGTTTTCCGCTGAGGTCTTCGAGCGTGCATTTTCTCACGATCCCGTATGCCTCCGTGGTGGTCAGATTCCAGGAGAAGCGCAGGCCAAGGTCGTGGTTGATTTCCTCGAAGATGACGGAAGTACCGAGCGCGTGTTTATACAGGTTGCGTGTGACTTTGTAGCTGCGGCCTGTGATCCGCCACGGCTCCCAAAGCGCCCAACCATCCCCTTGCTGCACCAGTAGAATGCTGAGCGCCCCGCTGGAGTCCGGCGAACGCAGGATCTTGTCAGCCGTCTGGTAGGGGAAGAGCGCTTGATCCGGCTCGACGCGGCCCGCGGTAAACGGGGAGTTGCTTCCGACAAAGAGCCAATGATCCGCGTTGCTGACGACACTGATCAAAAACGGGGCCATGCCATCCACATTGCGAAGGCAGATGTAGGGCTCGGAATTGAGTTCCACGTATTCCGCCTCCACTTTTTCGGCAGAGCCATGAAATATGCTGTCTCCAAGCAGGACATCCTTGCCAGGGGAAAGGACGGACGGGTTTTTTGCTGTGCTTGCGATCATCTTGGTTGCTCTGAAACTCTTTTATTGGGCGACTTGGAAAGGAATGTTGTCTTTGCTGGCGCTTCCCTTGCCGTCCCGGACGGTGACAAAAAGGCGGTAGCCTCCCGGCTTGGAAGGGGTCTTGATGGTGACCTCCCCATCATTCTTGTTGCTTACGACGCATTCAGGGAAGGAGGGCGGTTCGCTTTCCGCGTCACCGCCTGCTTTCAGATCGGTGCTTTCCGCTGTCACCACCCACTCGTATTGAAGAGGGTCGCCTTCAGGGTCTTCCGCTTTGACGCTCGCCGTGGCGGTCTGTCCCGCACCGACTGTCGCTTCCTTGAGAGGGGAGGTGAAGCTGAGAATCCTCGGAGCCCGGTTCGCCGGCCATTTGCCGGTCCAGGCGCGGATCATGGCGTCCACGGTGGGCATCTTTTCGCCGGATTTCAGGAACATCCCGTACCAGGTGGAGGTGACCTCCTGCTTTTGTCCCCACAGGAAAACGTAGGTTCCCAAACAGATGTCTTTACTGTCCTCGATGACGCCCGTTTGGGTGGCGTAGTAGCTGGCGGCCTTGTCCCGGCTCGAAGGCTCTATCGGGGCGCCCCATTTGGTCTTCGCCACCTCCCAATGCCCCTGCGGGCCAAACTCGGAGAGGACAAACGGCTTGACCCACCCCGCCTGCTTTACGGCCTTGCCGACACCGGACGCCCCCGAGTAGGCGTTGACGCCCAGGATGTCGATGTTGGGATAATTCGCGATGATCCCTTTGACCTTTGTGGACGATGCCGACGCAATCACCGTCATGACGGGGTGGTTCGGGTCTTCCTGCTTGATGATGCCCGCGAGAACATTGAGTTCCTTCCAGATGTGGGGGTCCGCTCCGTTGGACATCGGCCCTTCCATCTCGTTGCCCAATCCCCAGATCAAAACGGCGGGGTGGTTTTTATATTTCTGAACGGTTTGACGGACGCTTTCACGCTGTTTGTTGACCATGGCCTCATCCGAGTAGTTAAAGCCGTGGCGTTCGTGGCCCACCCAGATACCGACTGTAACAGCGACCCCCAGTTCCTGGGCGCGGTCAAGCAGCGGCTTGCCATCCACCATATCTTCGAGTGTGCCCGCCCCCCATGTGCGGATTGAGTTGCCGCCGTAAGCCGCCAGCATGTCCAGGCGTTGATGGCCACCCGCGCCCTTAATGAAAAAAGGCTGCCCATTGCGGAGCAGGGTGAATTTTCCATCGGCACTTTTCTCGATTTTGACCACGGAGCCCTCGGCCAGAAGTTTTGGAGACGTCAACGCCAAGGCCGACAGGGCTAGGAAAAGAGTTGCAGCGCGCGTTGGGCGGATGAGGGAGAAACGGGGGAAACGTGTCTTCATTTTTAAATGCTTTTCGGTCGAATGCACGCCGACTGTGCATAAATGTGCACCGTCTTGCAAGCTTTATCGAAGAATTCCTGAGGAGCTTTTGAAAAAATGCGGATCAGGCGCGGCGCTGCTGTGATTTTGGATTTGCCCAAAGCATGCGTGGGGAACCGAACCGCGCCGGGCCCATCTTGGGAGGGGAGAACTGCAAATCTTTGCATGAAATTGCAGGAAGCGCACATCTATGCAACTCTGGGATTGTGAAACCGTGTGCACGTGCATAAGATGAAAAACACATGATAAAAGTGAGTCAGCAATACATCGCCGAGCAACTGTGCATTTCACGCACGACCGTTTCCCGCTGCTTTACGAACCACCCGGGGATCAATCCGGTGACGCGCGCCAAGGTCTTCCAGTTGGCCTCACAACTCGGGTATCAATACATGGAGATACGGGCTCCCTCCAAGCCCAAGGCGACGAAAGCAAAAACGGTGGGGGTGCTGATTTGCACGAAAGTCGAGGAGTATTTCCGCCCGGATTACCAGAGCCCGGGTGTGGAGATTTACGCCGGAATTTCTGAATACGCGCAGTTGCACAAGATTAGAATCGATCTCCGGTATGTGGACCCTGCCGACAAGACTCTGGAGTCCCTCTCTTATGCACAGATCGAGGCGATCCGGAATCGGGATTGGGACGGAGTTCTCTTGATTTACCCCTTTCCGCAAACTGTCGTCGATGATCTCCGCGTGAAATTCCCGATGGTCTCGCTGGTCGAACAGTATGGAAACTCGTCGTTTGATTGCGTGGACGTGGACCACTACAAGGGCATCTCGATGATCATGGACCGGTTGATCGCCCTCGGCCATCAACGGATCGGCTTCTATACCAAATACTACGAACCGGAAGCCGGATGGTCCTTCCGTCGCTTTAGCGCTTACGTGGAAAAAATCGCCACCACGCGTTGCGCGCTAAAAAGCGAGGATATCGTCAACGTGTATCCGAACTGCTTTGGGACACTGGAGGAGAGTTACGATTATGTCGCAGGGCGCATTCAAGACGGGGTCACCGCCTGGGTGTGTGCCGCCGATCATCAGGCCTATGACCTGATTGCGGGACTCAAAAAACGCGGGATTCAGGTCCCGAAGGCGGCGTCTGTCACCGGGTTTGACGGTATCAAGAAGCCAAAGCATGCGCTGCAGCTTACCACGGCGGAAATGCATTACCGGGAGATCGGCTTCACGGGATTAAAGCGTCTGGTGGACATCATCAACAAACGCTTTGCTTCGCCACAGCACATCTTGGTGGGTTGCCAAATATGCGAGGGCGAGACGATCGGCCCGGTTCCTGTCCGCGCCAAAGCGAACAAAAAGGGGTGAACGGCAAAAGTGCATAAAAGTGCAGTAATATATTGACGACTTTCGGGTTTCGTGTCTTATTTGGCATCCTCTATGAAACTCATCCCCCGCCTCGCATGTCGCACGGTTTTTGCCGTGGTTTCCCTCCTCTCTTCTGGCGCGCTGCTGGCCCAAGAAGCAGCCCCCACCCCCGTCCCCTCAGCGGCAAAGCTTGATTTCGGAGATTTCAAGTCTGAAACGCTGACCACCAAGGCTTGGAAGGCACTGGCGGATAAGGACTACGCCGGAGTGGAAGGTTACGCCGGCAAGTGCATTGAAATGTTCAAGGCCCAAGCTGTGGCGATGCAAAAAGCCCTCACCGCACCGCCGGCCACCGACGACAAGGAAAAAGTGTTCGCCAACTGGGCGCTCAATGACGTTGGGACTTGCTATTACCTCCTCGGCCAGGTCCGTGAGAAACAAGGCAAGATGAAAGAAGCCGTGGAAGCATACAAGTTCCTGGCCGAGAATCTTTCCTACGCCAAAACCTACGACACCAAAGGGTGGTTCTGGAGTCCTGCGGACACCGCCAAGGAGCGGGTCAAGGCTCTCGAATTTGATTCGTTGAAGTAAACACGCTTTCGCACGGCGGCACCTCGGCAGCGGGGTGCCGCCATCGCCCCCTCAGGGCTTGAAAAATGAGGATGTCCAAGGCGCGAAGAGAGGGCCGCGCCGCTCCTCCCGACGAGCAGCGTTGGCCAGCACCTAAAGCGGTTCGTTAAATGAAACCGTTCATTTGACTCGCCCCTTTATGAACAAATTCACTTATCAGGCTTGGATCGACTACAGCATCCAAGTCGACGTGGCTGGAACCTACAATCTGGCCTTCCGTGTCGGCGGGGCGATCGGGAGTTTCGAGATTCAAAAAGGTGACCAAGCGCTCGCGTCCGTCACTTCCACGCAAAAGGATTGGCATACCGTCAATGTTTCGGTGCCATTGCCCGCGGGCGCGCAGACAATCCGGGTGCGCCCGGGAGCCTCCAATCAATCCATCAACTGGATTGAGTTTACGAGACGCTGACCGCTCCGTGGACACGCAGAAGGCGTTTGAGAGGTGAAAAGAAAAAAATGGAGGATCATAAAAAATCTTGAGTTCCCCCTCAAAAGGTGCAATTTTATGCACGCTGCATAATTCATGCAGATACCCGCCCCCGCCACCCCCCAAAAAAGATCATAGAATGAAAACGCTACCCCGCCCTCTGGTAAGAATTCTGGCAGTGATCACCCTTGTCCTTGCCGCGAATACGCCGCTCCGAGCCCAGGCGCTGACGCTAACGTGGGACAGTAACACCGGCACAACTGGCGCGCAGGATGGCGCCGGGAACTGGACGGCGGCTGGAACGAACTGGTGGAACGGGACCGCCGATGTCGCCTATAGCAGCGGCACCAGCGTGGACGTGACGATCGGGGCCAATAGCGGCGCTCCTGGCACGATCACCGTCAGCTCGGGACTCACGGTCAACAGCCTTACTTTCGCAACGGTTGCTTCCAGCTTTTACACGCTCTCGGGCGGTTCGTTGACCCTGACAACCGGTTCGATCAGCGTGATAACCAACGCAAGCAAGACGACCGGGCAAGGCACTCTGATCAATACGGCGCTTTCCGGAAGCAACGGTCTTACGATAACGGGCAATGGCACCTATGCGGCGCCCAGCGGCGGGCTGATTGTGCTTGGCGCCACGAATACTTACACCGGGACGACGACGGTGACGGGGTACTCCACCCTCCGCATTGCGAGTGCGCTCGCGCTGCCGTCAACCACCAACTTGATTCTCAATAACGGCTCGTTCCAGAGTCAGCTTGGCGGAACCTCCTCGTTTGTGGGCTTGGGGACGGGGGCAGGGCAGATTGCCTTGACGGGATCATTGGCGGACTTTGGAGCGCGCACGAGCGCCTTGACGGTGCGGATCGGCACCTCCCTGTCGTCTTTACAAATGGGGACGACCAACTTCAGCGCCACGACCTTGGGCCTGAACAGCATGGGAAACCTCGGGGGCACGAATGGCGCGATCACCCTTGATAACGGGTTGGATTTGAATGGGGTCAACGCAACGCTCAAGGTTGGCGCGAACATCGCCACCATTAATGGTGCGATCACCGATACAATCGGCGGCAGCAGCCTTACCCTTAACGACGCCGGGACGAATCTCGTTCTCCTTGGCAATAACACTTACACGGGGGCGACAACCATTGCCACGGGCCTGGTGACCCTTGGAAACGGGGGGACGCTTTCCAATACGAGCTCCATTACCTTGACTGCGGCGGCATCGGTTCTCTCGGGGAGTAGTTCCAGCGCCATCAATCTTTCAGCCCCCATTAGCGGCTTGGGCTCTTTCCGCCAGATGGGGTCTGGCACGACGACTCTTGCGGGACTCTGCACCTATTCGGGTTCAACATCGATTACCAAGGGCATGTTGATTGTGGGCGATGGCACGACGAACGGTTCTCTCAGTGGTTTGACGCAGATCTCCGGCACGACGGGCGCCACGCTGGTGTTCAACCGCTCTGATGCGGTTGTTGTGAGTAACACGATTGCCGGCGGCCTTAACTTTACCCACGCCGGGTCTGGTTTGCTGACGCTGACGGGCAACGGCCTCACCTATAGCGGCACAACGACGATCTCCAGCGGCACCCTTCAACTGGGCAACGGCACCGTGGACGGTGCGCTCACTAATTCTGCTGCGATCGTCAACAACGGGACGCTTTTCTTTAACACCAAAGGCAATGTGACTTCCGCAATGCCCATCAGCGGCAGCGGCAGCGTGACAATGAACGGAAGCGGCAAGCAGACCTTATCGGGCACCAATAGCTACAACGGGGCAACCGCCGTGACCAGCGGCACGCTGGCCTTCGGGGGGACTGGGATTGGTTCAAAACTGACGGTCGGGAGCGGCGCCACCCTTGATCTTTCCTTCAGCGGCGCGGCGCATGCGTTCACTCCCACGGCAACCTCGGGGGTGGCGTTGACGCTTGCGGATGGCTCCATCTTGCATTTCGGTGTCGGGGCTTCATCCGCCGACCAGATTCTTCTGCAAGGGAGCGCCAGTGCGTTGGTTTCAGGCACAGTGACGCTGAACTTTGACACGGTTGGCGCGACCAACCTCTCTGCCTACACTTTGATTGGCGCGCCCGGGGGCGGCCTTACGGTTGGCGCCTTCAAAGTCGGCACCGTGCCAACGGGGCAATCGGCTTCGCTGAGTTTGACCGACACGGCTTTGCAGTTGAATTACCAAGGCCTCGTCCCGGGATACTGGAAGGGCGGAACCTCCAATGTGTGGAGCACTTACCAAAACTTCACGGATGCCACCGGAGCCACCCCGCTAACCCAGGCGCTTCAGTCCTCCCAGGACGTGATTTTCTCTGCAACGGGTGCGACGAATCAGAATACGGTTCTGGGCGCAGATACGGCGATCAGAAGCCTCACAATCAACGACAGCGCAGCGGTCTCGATTGGCGGCGCCAACACTTTGACACTGGGCATCGTCGGCGGCAACGCGATTGCCTCCGGCTCCAGCGCGGGCGCGGTGACCATCGGCGCGAATGTTTACCTGCTCGGATCGGGGAATATCCAGGTGGATGGCGCAAATGGCATGTTAATCAGCGGGACAGTGAGCGGCGCCAACGGGTTGACGAAATGGGGCGTCGGAACTTTGACGCTGGGTGGCGTCAACAGCTACACGGGCGCGACGACGATCAAGGGCGGCATGTTGAGTGTCAGCGCCGACAACAATCTGGGCGCCACCTCGGGTGCGATCGCGTTTGATCCGGGGGCCGGTAATGCCTCGACCTTCCAAGTTGGGAGTTCATTCAGCAGCAACCGGGCGATTGCATTTACCAGCGGCACGGGCATCATCGACACTCAGGCAAATGTTTGGACGGTTTCCGGAAATACTTCCGGCACGGGCGCCTTCAACAAGATCGGCTCCGGACAATTGATCCTCTCGGGGTCTTCGTTCGGCAATTCCGGCATCGGGACGGTGAGTTCGGGGACGTTGACCTACACTTACCCAGGAACACTGGGAACGACCGGTTCCAATTCGTTCTCCATCGCCGCCGGGGCGACGCTGGAGTTGAGCACCACGGCCGCGCAAAACTTGGCCCCGATTGCGTTATCCGGGGTTACATTCACCGGAAATGGGACATTGCTCAAATCGGGAACCGCCTTCCTTGAAATGCACGGCGGGGGAAGCGCCATCAATATGAGTATGACCGGCGGTACCATCCATATCGCTGCGGGAACGGTGGTGAACGGCGGCCCCAGCACGGGCTTTGTCACCGGCGGAGTCGGCAACGCGGGAGCCACCAACGGCTCTCCTACCTGGACGAATAACAAGGCGACCATGCAAATCGACAGTGGGGCGACTTTCGATATATGGGACGGCAACGCGGTGTCGGTGGACGCGCTGGTTGGCTCTGGCACACTGACCCGCGGGGGTTATGGCACGGCTTTTACTGCGAGCTTCACGTTTGGCGCCAATGGCGGCTCGGGCTCCTTTGACGGCACCATCACGAATACTTGGGGCGGGATCAACCTGACCAAGAGCGGCACCGGAACGCAGATTCTCACCGGATCAAATTCCTATTCCGGCACGACGACCGTAAGTGCCGGCACCCTTCGCATTACCAAGAACACCGGGCTTGGATTTGGCGGGCCGGTGTTTGGAGCAGAAACAGGGGCCGCTTCTGTTTCGGGCAGCACGTCCACCCTTGATCTCAACGGCGGCGTAACGGTGAACAAGGTGATCAATCTGGCCAACGGAGGCAGCTTGATCAACAGCAGCGTCGGAACCGTATCGGTTATCGATAATGGCGTGGCGCAAGTGGAGCTTTTAACGACCGGCTCGGGATACACCAACGCCACCATTTCCCTCGGGTTGACCAACAATGACACCACCGGCTCCGGCGCGAATGTGATCACCGGGCTCGCAACCCCTCCTGCCGGCAACGCGGCCGCCACTCAGCTCTTCGTCCAAACGACAGCCACCGGATCGGGCTATACCATCGCTCCCTCAGTGGCGATTCTGGATTCGGGCACGGGAACCGGCGCGACTGCGACGGCGCTTCTTTCGTCGGTATCCGTCACCGGCACGACAAATATCGGCGGCAACGGTGATCTGAAGGTCAACGCCGTGATTAGCGGCACGGCAGGAGTGGTCAAAAAGGTCGGGACAGGCACGCTGACCCTGAACGGAATCAACACCTATACGGGTTTAACGTCAGTAACTGCGGGCTCGTTGGTGGTGAACGGTTCAATCTCCGGAACCACCTCGGTCGTTGGCGGCACACTGGCGGGGACCGGGACGGCGCTCGGCCCAGTAACGGTGAATACGGGCGGGACGATCGCCCCCGGGCCCCTCAGCGCCATCGGCACGCTTACCACGGGCGCATTGACCCTCTCGAACGGTTCCAGCGTAACCATCAATCTCGGCGGGGCGACAAGCTCCAGGGTCGCGGCGAATGGAGACTTGAAGATCGGAATTATTAACACAGCCATCCCACAGCACGCGGGCATGAGTTATCGAGCCTCTGAAATACAGGGCTGAGGGGTGGCGGGATGAAAAGCGAGA
>Ga0118677_10003655_pt1 | contig 28862 bp, 30 predicted proteins | sample AliMusrvi5mmetaG_FD_86154 | JGI IMG/M metagenome (GOLD analysis project Ga0118677, IMG submission 86154) | reverse complement strand
CCCCCGTTCCTCCCGTGCCCTCGGCCGCCCACGCGCCGCCCCGCTGAACACTGCCCCCGGCCGCCAGTAACACACTGCAGATTACCGCGAGTTTTATATATCGGCGTAACATCATGCGATCTCCAAAACCACCGGGGCTATGGTCCACAACTGGTGGACGGTTCGACAACTTGGACATTTGTAGCATCCTGGCGCGTTATACCTGTCTTGCTCCAGAGGGTCAATCACCTTGGGCTCCCAGCTTCATGAGTCCCGCGGTGGTCGCGCCGGGTTACTCCCCGAGGTTGGGCACTTCTGGCGTCACATTCCTGGTCCTAACGCCACCCACCGACACGGCGTGGTCCCGGCCGTCATCATCCGGAAACACCACCGGCGGCAACGTCTTACGCTGGTCATCCAACACCGCGGCCACCCAGCCGACTCACCACCGAGAGTGATTCTTGCACCTCGCCCGCCCTCGTCGCTCAGCGCTGGTGGGGTCGGTACCCTTGGCGAGGTGGATGAGCGACCCGACGCAGCAGAGCCGAGCGGCAACGCTGTCACGATCTCCCAGCTCTACGACGAGGTCACGAGCGTCCTCGAATCAGCGTTTCCGAGGGGACGGGCCCTCTGGGTCACGGGCGAGATCCAGAAGATCTCCGAGTCGTCCGGCCACGCCTACATCGACATGATCGATACGGAGGCGGCGGGGACGAGAGGCGCGCCGGTGCTCAAGGTGAAGTGCTGGCGCTCGACCTGGGGACCGCTCAAGGCGGACCTGGCCAGGACGGGGGCGACACTTGCGGCCGGGATGACTGTCGCGGTCCGAGGTCGGCTCGACTTCTACAAGGCGCGAGCCGAGGTCGGGTTCATCTTGGACGAGGTCGATGTGACGGCGCTGCTCGGGCGTCTGGCGCTGGAGCGAGCCCGGCTGCTCGATTCGCTGCGCGCTGAAGGCCTGCTCGACGCCAATGCCCGGCGAGCACTCCCGGCAGTCGCTCGCCGCATCGGCCTGGTTGGCAGCCCGGGCACCGAGGGCTTCAGCGACTTCCTCGGGCAGCTGGAACGGTCAGGGATCGCCTTCGAGGTGCTGGTGGCTCGCGCCACCGTCCAAGGGCCAGACGCCCCGAAAGAGGTCGCTCGGGCCATCGCTCTCGTCGGTTCGCAGGACGTTGACCTCATCTGCGTCGTGCGCGGGGGCGGGTCTCGAGCTGATCTGGCTGCCTTCGACTCTGAACCGATCGCTCGGGCGATCGCCACCGCATCGATCCCGGTGTTCACCGGTATCGGCCACACCGGCGACGAGTCAGTGGCAGACCTGGTCGCCCACACGAGGTGCATCACGCCGACTGCATGTGGGCAGGAGGTGGCGGGGGCAGCGATGGAGTGGCTCGACGATGTACGGCAGCGCGCCCGCTACGTGGCTGACGAATCTGGTCGGGCGCTCCGCCAGGCTCGACGGGAGCTTGCGCAGACGCGGGCCAGGATGGTCGTGGGGCCTTCCGCTGCGCTCCAACGAGCACGCACGTCGATGGAGGTGCGGCGTGAGCGCCTCGTTCCTGGGGCTCGTGCCGCCTTGGCGCGCGGCGAGGCCGAGGTCATCGCACGTCGAAGACTGCTGCGGGCGTTTGATCCGGCGCGACAGCTCGCCAGAGGGTGGACGATGACTCTTGATTCGGATGGAGCAATCGTCCGCTCAGCCGACGGGCTGGTGCCAGGTGCCAAGATCGTCACACGGTTTGTTGACGGCGAGGTGGAGTCCACGGTGTCCGAGGTGACCAGGGAGGAACGAGATGGCTGAACCTGCGGCAGCAGATCTGAGCTACGAGGAGGCCTCGGCAGAGCTCGACGCCATCGTGGCGTTCTTCGAACGGCCTGACGTCGACCTCGATGAGCTCGTCGCTCGTCTCGAGCGGGCGACCGTGCTGGTCGACGAGCTCGAGCGGCGGCTCGCGGCGACCAAGATCAAGGTCGACGAGCTCGCACCGAAGCTCGAGGCCTCTGGTGTTCAGATCGACCCTGAGACTGGCGAGGTGCTCGGTGCCTGATCACGATCGTCTCTACTTTCGCCAGCTGCTCAGTGGCCGTGATTTTGCCACCGCTAACCCGATGGCCCGCCAGATGGTGAACTTCGCCTACCTCATCGGCGATCGCCAGACCGGCGAGGCCCTGCTCGTCGACCCGGCGTACTCGACGCGCGAGCTCCTCGGGATCCTCGAGGCCGATGACATGCAACCGGTCGGCGTGCTCGGTACGCACTATCACTTCGATCACGTCGGTGGCGAGATGATGGGGCACAGCGTCGAGGGGATCGCAGCGCTGCTTGAGCAGGTTGACGTACCGGTGCACCTCCAGGCCGCCGAGGTGCCGTGGGTGGAGCGGTCCACGGGCGTCACCGACTCCTTGGTCGGCCACGAGTCGGGCGACACGATCTCTGTCGGCGAGATCGAGGTCACCTTGATCCACACGCCGGGCCACACGCCCGGAAGCCAGTGCTTCCTCGTGGAGGGATGCCTCGTTGCTGGCGACACCTTGTTCCTCGAAGGCTGCGGTCGCACCGACCTGCCGGGCTCTGACCCTGCGGAGATGTACCTGACGCTCACCCAACGGCTCGCCCAGGTCCCTGATGACACCATCTTGTATCCAGGGCACCTCTACTCGGCACTGCCGAGCCAGCCGATGGGAGAGACGAGGCGAGACAACTGGGTGCTTGCACCACGGACGGCTGAGGAGTGGATGGCGATCTTCGGCTGACGCCGATGCCATCGAGAAGGAGAGCATCAATGCAGCACCCCATCGACAGCAACGGCAGCGTCGCCATCGTCGGCGCCTCATTGGCCGGCGTGCGCTGTGCCGAGACGCTGCGGGCGGAAGGATTCAAGGGAACGATCTTGCTGATTGGCGACGAGGTCCATCGACCCTATGACCGACCACCGCTGACCAAGCAGCTCTTGAACGGCAAGTGGGATGCGGAGCGCATCTCGCTGCTCTCGGGCGACAAGGAGGCTGAGCTAGGTCTCGATCTTCGGCTCGGTATCCGTGCGACGGGGCTCGAGGCGAGCACACGGAGCGTCGAGCTCGCAGATGGAAGCAGCATCGCCGCTGATGCGGTGGTGATCGCCACTGGTGCGTCGCTCCGTCGCCTCCCAGGGACCGAGTCGATGGCTGGCGTCCACGCAGTGCGCACCCTCGATGACGCCCTTCGCCTCAAGGAGGCGCTCGACGCGCTCGAGCCCGAGAGTCGGGTGGTGCTCGTGGGGGCTGGATTCATCGGGCAGGAGGTCGCGACCCATGCCGCCGCCCTCGGCCACAAGGTGACCCTCCTCGAGGGGGCGCCGCTCCCGCTGGAGAGGATCGTCGGCACTGAGGTCGCGGAGCACCTCGTCAGGCTCCACCAGGGGAGTGGTGCCAAGCTGGTGACAGATGTGATGGTCACCGGCATCGAGCCACCACGAGATGGCGCACGCGCTGGCGTCGTAGGCATCGAGGCTGGCGAGGATCTCCTGGCCGACCTCATCGTCGTCGGCATCGGCGTCGCTCCGGCCACCTCCTGGCTCGAAGGGTCAGGCCTGACCATCGACAATGGGGTCGTCACCGACGAGCGCCTCGTCGCTGCACCTGGGATCCTCGCCGCTGGCGACGTCGCACGCTTCCGATGGCTCGGCGCTGGACATGACGAGCAGGTGCGGATCGAGCATTGGCAGATCGCCGTCGACCATGGTGTCCACGCCGCTCGGGTCCTCCTCGCGGGCACCAGCGCCGCCCCTGTCTTCGACGCAGTGCCCTACTTCTGGAGCGATGTGTGGGGCAAGAAGATCCAGGTGCTCGGCCACCCATCGCCATCCGACTCGGTCGTGATGGTCCAAGCCCCTGATGAGGAGGGGCGACTCCTCGCCCTGTTCCACCACGGCTCGTTCCTCACCGGTGTGCTGGGCGTGTCGAAGCCTCGCCAGCTGATGGCTTTCCGCCCGCTGCTCGCTCGTGGTTCGACCATCGACGACGCGCTCGCCGTCGAGCTGTGATCAAGCTCTAGAACTCAACGCCAGAGAGGTCAGGGATCGTCCGCTCGCTGCGTCGCTTGGCCTCGAGGAATCGCTCTCGCATCGCGGCCCTGGTCGTGTCGTCGATCTGTGGCTCAACGACAGCGCGAGGGCTGAAGGCGGCCGCCACCTCGGCCTCGTCGGCCCAGAGGCCCTGGGCCATGCCGGCGAGGTAGCCGGCGCCAAGTGTCGTGGCCTCGAGGACAGGTGACACCTCGACTGGGCGGCCGAGCGCATCGGCGACCATCTCGACGAAGAGCCCGTTCGCTGTCATGCCACCGTCGACCCGAACGCTTGCCAGCGAGAGCCCTGCATCCGCCTCGGCAGACTCGACGAGGTCGAGGCCTCGCTGCGCGATGCCCTCGAGGACGGCTCGTGTGATCTCGGCACGCCCTGTGCCTCGGGTGATGCCGAGGAGCAGCCCACGAGCGCCGAAGTCCCAGTCCGGCGTTCCAAGCCCGAGGAGCGCCGGCACGAACGTGACGCCATCGGTGGTGTCGCAGGATCGGGCCAATGCTTCAGAGTCGCCAGAGGTCTCGAGCAGTCCCAGGTCGTCTCGCAGCCACTCGACGCAGGCGCCGGCCGAGAGCATGATCGCCTCGATGCCCCAGGTGGTCGCGCCGCCACGTCGGCTGGTCACGATCGGGAAGGTGCCGCGCTCTCCTCGAGCAGCGGCGACTGGCGGGGTCGGGCCGACGACGACATCGAGCATGCCGCCTGTCCCGAAGGTGATCTTGGCCAACCCAGGCGACGTGCAGCCCTGGCCGATGAGGGACGCTTGTTGATCGCCAGCGATGCCGCAGAGGATCGGCGCGCCGTCGAGCGCACTGAGCGGACCGATGGCCCCTGACGAGTCGACGATGGTCGGCATCATCGAAGCGGGCACGTTGAGCGCCGCCAAGACACCTTCGTCCCAGGCTGTCGTCGATGGATCGACCAGCCCGGTGACGCCTGCATTCGTCGGGTCGGTGACGTGGAGCGACCCGTCGGAGAGGATCCACGCCACCCAGGTGTCGATGGTCCCGAATCGCAGTCGAGCAGCATGCTTGCGCTCGGGGTCATAGGTGTCGAGCAGCCACTGGAGCTAGGTCGCCGACATGTTCGGCGCCAGCCGAAGTCCCTCAGCCTGGAGCAGCAGGCAGTTGATGACGGTCCTGAGGTCCTGCCACCCGATGCCGGGGCCGATGGGCTGGGAGGTCTCGACGTCCCAGACCACGGTCGAGGCTCGCTGGTTGGCGATGCCGACGCCGCTGACCGGTCCACCGTCGGCGAGCGCGGCGCGGGCAGTGGAGAGCACTGCCTGCTTGATTGCGTCGGCGTCGAGCTCGACCTCGCCTGGGTTGGGAGATGAAGGCAGCACTGCGGCCTGGTGGATGCAGGTCACCTCCGAATCAGCGGTGACGATGCTCGAACGCACCGATGAGGTCCCGACATCGACGACGAGGATCTTGCCTGCGCTCACCAGATGCTCCTCTCGCCCAGACCGAGCTTGCCGGGGTTCATGATCGCTTGAGGGTCGATGGCCTCTTTCAAGAGCTCGAGGAGGGCGAACGAGCTGCCGAGTGCATGGGGGAGGAACCGTGCACGGTTCAGCCCGATGCCGTGGTGATGGCTGATGGCACAACCAGCAGCATCGATGGCTGCGGTCGCCGCATCCCAGCATGCCCGGTAGTAGGTCTCTTCGGCATCGAGGTCGCCGTAGGGCTCCTCCTTCGAGTGCTCTGAGACGCGACCGACGAACGTGAAGTACAGGCAGGCACCGTCGGTGTACGCATGGCTCTGGTGGACCGAGGCGACCACGGTTCCCTCGATCGAGCGAAGTGCGCCGAGGACCTGCGTGCACACACCTGGCAGCGCTGCCCATGGCCCTGCCATCTCGATGGTCTCGACGACGTACTTCGCCTGCCACAGCGGGGCGAGGCTGCTGACGTCGTTTCGGTGCGACAGCCATCGCTCCACGATGTCGGGGTCGAGCGCTTCGGCCTCAGAGGTCTCGTCGCTCACGATCGCCATCGTCGCCTCGACCAGCGCCGGGTCGGCCTCGTCGAGCACGATGAGCACGCACGAGGTGACGCCAAAATTGCGCTCCGATTCGATCTCGTCGTAGAGGCGCAGGACCGCAGGCGTCGCGCCACGGCGCAGGATCCGGCGACATGCCTCGAGGCCGTCATCGAAGGTACGGAAGCCGAAAGCAAGGCGCTGCTCCGCGGCCGGGATCGGGTGGATGGCCAAGGTTGCAGAGGTGATCACGCCCAGCGTGCCCTCGGCGCCGACGAAGAGCTGGCTCAGGTTGGGGCCGGTGGCCGCGCGGGGCCCAGTTCCCTCGGTGGTGACGGCGCTGCCGTCGGGGAGGACCACCGTCAGGCCCCGCACCATGTCCTCGATCTTGCCGTAGCGGGTCGAGTACTGACCGGCTCCCCGACAAGCGAGCCACCCGCCGACGGTCGAGAGGTCCATCGACTGCGGCCAATGGCCGAGGGTGTAGCCGGATCCCGTGGCCGCGAGCTGTCGCTCGAGGTCAGGACCAAAGACGCCTGCTTCGACGGTGACAGTCAGCGAGGTCTCGTCGATGGACACGATCCGATCGAGGGCGGTGAGGTCGAGGAGCACGCCGCCCTTGACGGGAACGCTGCCGCCGTTCACGCCACTTCGCCCTCCCGCTGGCGTGATCGGGGTGCGTGTCTCGTGGCATGCGGCGACCACTGCGGCAACCTGCTCGAGTGATGCTGGACGGACGACGACGTCTGCAAGGGCGGTCACCCTGCCCTGGGCTGCCCAGCCGATCGAGACGGGCCACCAGTCTCGCGATGCCTCCTGGCGCACGGTGCGGTCGTCGGTCACCTCGGCGCCGGTGGCTCGAAGTGTGGCGAGCAAGGCGGGGGAAAGTCCGTTGCTGCCGGTGTCGAAACGCTCGCCGGCATCGCCGTCGAGCGGCGAGACGAGGGTTGGTTCGGTCATGCTCAGGGCTCCTTTGTGAGGGACGTCAGGCCAGCGGCGATGAACTCGTCGTCGACGCTGCGCAGATAGCTCATCACCTCGTCCTCTGTTCGCTCGGCCGACCATCCAAGCTCGGCTGCCATGAGTGTTGCCACCTCCCTGGCTGCCCCGGCTGCGGCGCGGGCGTCTTGGAGATGCGCTCGAGTCCGTCGTGAGAGGACGTCCTCAAGGGTGATCGCCATCTCTGAGCGGACCGCGTAGACGACCTCGGCGCCGAGGAACGGCAGGCCGACGGCGATCCGGTCGCCGAGGTGGTGATCAGCGGTGATCAACGCAGCGACCGAAGGTGCGTCGGTGCCGAATCGGCCGACCAGGTGCGCGGCCACGTCATCCGAGACGCCTGAGACCTCGACGGTGCGCTTGCCAGGGGAGCCGTGCAACGGCAGGGAGCGCGTCACGCACTTGGTCACCCCGGGAAGCTGCTGGGCGACCTCGTCGAGCGCATCCTCTGCCATCTGGCGGTAGGTGGTCCACTTGCCGCCTGTGACGAGGACGACCCCTTCTGGGGACGTCTCCACTTTGTGGCGACGAGAGAGGTCGGCGGTCCGGGCTGACACCTTCTTGCCTTCGGCTGGCTTGATGAGCGGACGAAGGCCAGCCCAGACTCCGGTGACGTCACCGGTCGTCAACTGTGCACTTGTCAGATTGTTGACGGCGTCGAGCAGGTAGGCGACATCCTCCGGCTCGCAGCGGGGATCGTCGAGCGAGCCCTCGTAGCCCGTGTCGGTGGTGCCGAGGTAGACGAACGGGCTCTCGAACCACGGGACGACGAAGATGCTCCGACGGTCCTTTGGCACCGGGATGACCGAGGCGATGTCACACGGGAGGCGCTCAGCAGGCACCGAGATGTGCACGCCCTTCGCCGGCGAGATGGTGACGTCGTGCCGACCTTCCTCGAGCCACGCCACCTCATCGGCCCACACGCCGGCGGCGTTGACCACGACCCGGGCACTGATCTCGATCGGCGTCGGATCGTCATCAGGATCGCTCGGCGTGACGATCGCGCCGGTGACCCGTCCGGTGGCGTCGTGGGTGAAGGTGGTGGCCGGGGCGTAGTTGACCACCACCGCACCGTGATCGGCGGCGGTCCGGGCCAAGGTCAAGGCCACGCGTGCGTCATCGCCCCGGGCGTCGTAGTACAAGAAGCCGGCGACGAGATGGGAGACGTCGAGCCGTGGCATGTGGCCGACGACCTGCTCTCGGGTGATTTCCTTGTGCCGTCGACCGATGCGGACCCCGCCGGTCAGGTCGTAGAGCCACAGCGCCACCTTGTAGGACCGAGCCACCGTCTTTGAGACGACGCCGTCCTTGCCGAAGAGCGGGATGAGGAAGGGGAGCCGGTGCACGAGATGTGGTGCGTTCTCGAGGAGTCGCTGGCGCTCGCGCAGATTCTCGTAGACGAGCCGGAACTCACGCTGCTGGAGGTAGCGAAGGCCTCCATGGACCATTTTCGATGACTTCGACGAGGTGCCGGAGGCGAAGTCATCCTTCTCGATCAGGGCGACATTGAGGCCGCGGGTTGCAGCATCGACAGCAATCCCAGTCCCTGTCATCCCGCCACCGATGACGAGGAGGTCGAACTGGCGCTCGCCTAGGGCTTGGAGCGACTCGAGACGGCTTGTGGGCTGCACAGTGCCAGCCTACGACAGCGTTTCGCCTCGGTTTCCGCCTGGCGTCCTTTACAGGCGGTGAGCAGATGTGGGATCATGAACGTTCCGCCGTGGCTGTGACCGTCTGGTCGCGCGCTGCTAAGGCGGAGATCGTCCCCCCGATCCAGCCAGTCAAGGAACCCCCCACCATGAACCCCACGTGGCGCAAGCGAGCAGCCTGTACAGGTATCGACAGCGACATCTTCTATCCCACCAGCGAGGATGAGGCCGAGGCCGACGAGGCAAAGGCGATCTGCGCGGTGTGCCCGGTGTCGACGGCCTGCCTCGAGCACGCGCTGGCATTCCGGGAGAAGGAAGGTATCTGGGGCGGAACGACCGAGCGAGAGCGCCGCAGGATCCACCGGCAGCGTCGCAAGACGGCCTAGCTGCCATCAGGTGCCGCCAGACTAGGTTGGCGGCATGGATTTCGAACTCTCAGAGGAACTCGCGCAGCTTCAGGCGACCGTCCGCCGCCTGGCCCAGGAGAAGATCAAGCCGAGAGCTCGTGAGATCGACTCGACCTCCGAGTACCCCCTCGACGTCTTCGAGGCGTTCAAGGACGCAGGACTTCTCGGCTTGTGCATCCCAGAGGAGTACGGCGGCGCAGGCGCAGGGATCCTCGGGCTCACGCTGGCGATCGAAGAGGTCACCAAGTACTCGAACGTGACCGGCCTCATGCTGCTGCTGACCAGGCTGCCGACCGGGCCGATCATGATCGCCGGGAACGAGGCGCAGAAGCAGCGCTACCTCCCCGGCATCGCCGAGGGGACGCAGCGCTGTGCCTTCGGGCTCTCCGAGCCGCAAGCAGGATCCGACGTCGCCGGCATGCGCACCCGCGCCACCCCCGACGCCGACGTCGAGGGTGGATGGATCCTCAACGGAACCAAGTGCTGGATGTCTGGCGTGGTCCAAGCTGACTGGTACACCATCTTCGCCAAGACCGGTGATCCGTCGTCTCGGGCACATGACTCGATCACCTGCTTCGTCGTCGACCGCCAGACGCCGGGACTCAGCGTCCCGCGGACGGACAAGAAGATGGGGGTGCGCGGGGTCGACACCGGCGAGCTGCTGCTCGAGGACGTGCACGTCGGCCCAGAGAACGTCGTCGGCGGCGTCGGCGGCTTCAGGCTCGCAATGTTCGGACTGAACGCGATGCGCCCCATCGTCGCCGCCCGAGGGATCGGCCTTGCTGAGGGGGCGATCATGTACGCCACCGAGTACGTCAAGGAGCGTGCAGCGTTCGGCAAGAAGATCTCTGACTTCCAGGGCATCCAGTGGAAGCTCGCTGAGATCGCCACCGAGATCGAGGCCGCTCGCCTCTTGACCTATCGATCAGCGTGGCTGGCCGACCAGGGCAAGTTCACCAAGGAGTACGTGCCGATGCTCTCGATGGCGAAGATGTACGCCACCGAGGTCGCGGTCAAGGCGTCGGGCATCGCAGTCCAGCTGCTCGGCGCCGCCGGGTACATGGAGGATCACCCGACCGAGCTGTGGTACCGGGATGCCAAGCAGCTCACGATCGTCGAGGGGACCAGTCAGGTCCAGCTCGGCCTCATTGCACGCGGCCTGCTCAACCACGACCTGTGGTGGGACTGACGCCAAGCGGGCCCGAGACCCGCTTCACAGGCGCTGCAGGCGTGCTCGATGCGTTGATCGATGGGGTTGACCTCAGCCGTGCCGAGGCGGCAGCGCTGATGGACCTCATCTTCGATGGCGAGGTTGCGCCGGCCGTGGTGGCAGGCGTCCTCGTCGCGCTCCGGGCCAAGGGTGAGACCAGCGACGAGCTTGGCGGGATGGTCGAGTCGATGGTGGCGCATGCCACCCCTCTGACCCTCAGCGTCCCGGTCATGGACGTCGTCGGAACCGGGGGCGATGGGCATCACTCTGTCAACGTGTCGACGATGGCAGCGATCACGATCGCTGGCGCAGGCGTCGCTGTGTGCAAGCACGGCAATCGGGCCGCGTCGTCGCAGGTCGGGACGGCTGATGTCCTCGAGCACCTTGGCGTGAAGATCGAGCTTGATTCGGAGGGTGTGGCCCGCTGCGTCGAAGAGGCCGGTATCGGGTTCTGCTTCGCCCAGGCGTTCCATCCTGCGATGCGCTTCGTCGGTCCGATCCGACGAGAGCTCGGCGTCCGTACCGCCTTCAACCTCCTCGGTCCTCTCGCCAATCCGGCACGACCAGGGCGACTCCTTGTCGGGACCGCAGATCCGACCACGGTCGAGAAGATGGCTGCGGTGCTCGGTTCGAGTGGGGTGGAGCGTGCGTGGGTCGTTGCAGCCGACGACGGCCTCGACGAGATCTCGACCACCGGCCCGACGCGAGTCGTCGAGGTGCTCGGCGATGGGACTGGCGCGTTCGAACTCGGCACCTTCCAGATCGAACCCGCCACGCTTGGGCTCGCCCCGGCATCGCTCGACGACGTCCGAGGTGCCGATGCCGACCACAACGGATCTGTGGTGCTCGGCGTGCTGGCGGGCGACCTCGGTCCTGTCCGTGACATTGTCCTCTTGAACGCAGCCGCTGCCCTTGTCGTGGCAGAGAGAGCGAAGGATCTCGAGGAGGGTCTCGAGCTTGCCGCAACCTCGATCGACTCTGGTGCAGCGCGAGCGTCCCTCGACAAGCTCGTGGCTGCCTCAAACCGTTGAGCTCACCTCTGGCCATCGAACCGCCGGACCGCTCGACCGCGGACCTCGATGAGCTGGCAGGGCTCTGGCAGCAGATGCAGGCCCACCAGATCGAGGTTTCGACCGCGCCGGGCCTCAATCGTGATCTCGAGCAGGGGTGGGTTGCCCGACGGGCATTCTACGAGCGCGAGCTTGCGGCCGGCGGGGCCATCATCAGAGCTCGGCGGGACGGCCAGCTCGTCGGCTACTGCGCAGTGAGCGTCCAGCGCGGCCTCGACGACACCTTCGAGGCCGACGGCATCGCCACCATCATCACGCTGAGTGTCACGGCGCAGGAGCGGGGCCAAGGGATCGGCAGCATGTTGCTCGAGGCCGCCGGCGACTTCGCCCGGACGGTACCGGCGTCGGTGCTGGCGCTCGAGGTGATGCCAGGCAACGACCGAGCAGCGTCGCTCTATCGCTCGAGGGGCTTCGAGCCAGTCGAGGTGCGGATGCACCGGCAGCTCTGAGGCTCCATCACCCGAGCAGCGACGCACCACCGCAGGGCCGGACCCGCCACATCGGTGTCGTGATCGTTGCGTCAAGGAGTGCGCCGGGTCTCGAGAGGACGACCACGCATCCGCCGAATCCTCCGCCGGTCATGCGCGCCCCGTAGACGCCAGCTCGTGAGCGAAGGTCGGCGACGAGCTCGTCGACTGCTGGGAGCGAGACCTCGAAGAGCTCGGAGAGCGACACATGGCTCTCGTCCATGAGCTTGCCCACGACCTCGAGCTCGCCGTCCTCGAGCGCACGTGCGGCCTGTCGGACGCGGGTCGTCTCTCGGGCGACGTGGCTCGCTCGGCGCCGGATGGTCGCATCGTCGATCGAGTCGATCTGTGCCGGTCCTGCGGTCGCAAGCGGACCGATCAGTGCTTCGGCCTGCGCCACCTCACGTCTTCGCTCGCCATAGGCGCCAGCGGCCAGCGATCGTTGGACGCCAGAGTGGACGACGGTGATCTCGGCGGAGGCGGGAATCGCCACCTGCGTGGTCGACATGGTTGCGAAGTCGATGAGCACGCCGTGCCCGTCGGTTGCTTCGATGATGGTCAGCTGGTCGAGCAAGCCGACCGACTGCCCGGCCTCGGCCTCAGCCGCCTGGCAGAGGCGGGCGAGATCAAGACCTCGCTTCGAGGTGCCGAGCGCGAGCGCCGTCGCCACCAGCAAACTCGCGCTCGATGACAACCCGGCGCCCAGCGGGATGGTGGTCGTGATGTCGAGTCGCCCGCCGACGTGACCGATGAGCCCCAAGAGCCCCTCGATCATCCTGCCGGTCATCGACGTCGGTGGGCCGCCCTGTGCCAGCGTGAGCACCTCTGCGATCGCATCGCTTGCCACCTCGAGCGTCGACGTCTCATCGGGCTCGAAGCGTGTGGTGGTCTCTAGGTCGATTGCCATGGCGAGCGCCGCGCCACCGGCGTAGTCGGTGTGGTCGCCGATCAGGTTCACCCGACCCGGTGCCCTGGCCGTGCTCATCGAGCGGGTGGCACCACGACCGAGGTGTCGCCGCGACGCAGGCCGTCGATGATCCGCCGGAATGCACCTGCTGCGTCATCGCCCTGGGCGTCGAGCTCAGCAACGGCGTGGCCGCGCGCTCGGTCCATGCCGAAGAGCCCGAAGCGAGGCTGGTAGCTGCCCCACTCGTAGTTGTCGATGAGCGTCCAGTGCCAGTAGCCGCCGACATCGACCCCGTGCTGCAGCGCCTCGACCACTGCACCGAGGTGTGCTGCGAGGTAGGCAGGGCGTCGTAGCCCATCGAGGCGTGGCAGTGCACGTCCACGCCGGGTTCGATTGCACATGCCGTTCTCGAGGATCCAGACCGGTCGTTCATATTGACCGGCCTCCTCGAGGACTTTGACGAAGAGGGCTGGATCAGGGGCATCGTCCCAGAGGGCACGACCGGGCTGCCACCACCGACCGCCCGAGGTCGAGCGGCCCGGCAGCACGAGGTGGGTGGCGGCGATCGGCGCGTAGTGGTCGACCGCGATGACGTCGAGGTGACGCGATCTGGTGCTCGACGAGAGCGCAGCTCGCGTCCGAGGCAGGCAGTCGGCGATGGGCAGCTGTGAGGCGGTCACGCGGCGCAAGGCTCGCTCGAGAGTGGCGGTCACGCCGTCAGACCCTGTGCCGAGGAGCTCATAGTGGGCTCGTCGTCGCTCGGCGAGCCACGAGCCCACCTCAGAGAGCTCGACGCCGAGTTCGGTCGCGCACAACAGGTCAGTGGCGACCTGGTCGAGCTCATAGAGCGAGAACGTGTAGGGGTTCGTGGTGACGATGGCGTCATCTTGGAGTGCATGGATGGCGTCATAGGCGGCGACGTGGGCTGCCAGGAGGCCGTCGAACGTCTCGGCCAGCCCAGTGCCGTCGAGCAGGCGACCTGGCGGGAAGATGCCGGTCATGAAGCTGTTGATGGCCAGGATGTTCGGTTCGTTGATCGTGACCCAGTTCCGGCACAGGTCACCGAGCTCGTCGACGCAGCGACTGATCCAGCCGACGAGCTTGGACGTGGCCTCCTCATGTCGCCACGGTTGCGCGCCCAGCCACGACGGGTGGGTGAAGTGCTGTGTGGTCACCACCGGGACCATGCCTCGCTCGACGATGCCGGCCAGGATCGAGCGGTAGCGATCAATGGCACCATGGTCGATCACACCTTCGGTCGGCTCGACTCGGGTCCACTCGATCGAGAGCCGGAAGGAGTTGAGCCCAATCGCCGCCGCTCGATCGAGCTGGCTGAATGGATCCGTGAAGAAGCCTGTTGCGTCGCCTGATGGCTCGACTCGGCCCTCGCGCTCCCACGGCGCCCAGTTGTTCGAGGGCTGACCAGGGCCGTTGTAGCCACCTTCGATCTGGAAGCCGGCGGTGGCGACGCCGAAGAGAAACTCGTTGGGAAGCGTCACAGGCGGCGTGGTCACCGTGCGAGCATTGCACGCGTCCACTTGACCCGTCAGCCCTCTGCGGGCCACCATCACCCAGGCCCCGTCGTGGGACCGAACGAGAGGGGGGCGGATGCCTGGACCGCTGGCAGGGATCAAGATCATCGAGCTGGCGGGGATCGGACCATCGCCATATGCGTGCATGCTCCTCGCCGACGCCGGCGCAGACATCCTTCGCCTCGAGCGGCCGGGCATGCCCGGTCCGCCGGGGGCCGCGAACTGGGACGTGCTCACGCGCTCTCGTAAGAGCGTCGGCGTCGACCTGAAGAGCCCTTCTGCTGTTGAGCTCGTCCTCGATCTCGTGGCCGAGGCCGACGTGCTCATCGAAGGATTCCGTCCCGGCGTGGCAGAGCGGCTCGGCGTCGGACCAGACTCCTGCCACAGCGCCAACCCTGCACTCGTCTACGGCCGGATGACCGGGTGGGGTCAAGACGGTCCTTTGGGGGAGCGAGCGGGCCATGACATCAACTACATCTCGATCTCCGGCGCGCTCTGGCCGATGGGCCGTTCTGGCGACGTGCCGGTTCCGCCGCTGAACCTCGTCGGCGACTTCGGTGGCGGCGGCATGATGCTTGCGTTCGGCATCACTGCTGCACTTCTCTCCGCTCGCGCCACCGGTGTCGGCCAGGTAGTCGACGCAGCGATGACCGACGGCTCGGCATCGCTGATGTCGATGACCTACTCCTTCATGGCAGCGGGGCTCTGGGTCGAGGAGCGGGGCAGCAACATGCTCGACACCGGCGCGCACTTCTACGAGGTCTACGAGACCAGCGACGGCGGGTACATGGCGGTGGGGGCGATCGAGCGCAAGTTCTACGCCACCCTTCTCGAGGGCCTCGGCCTTGAGCTCGGCGACTTCCCCGACCAGATGGACCGCAACTCATGGCCTGCGATGAAGGAGCGCTTCGCCGCAATCTTCAAGACCAAGACGCGAGCCGAGTGGACCGAGATCTTTGAGGACGTCGACGCCTGCACCACGCCGGTCCTGGCACCGTCTGAGGCGCCAGCGCACCGGCACAATGAGGCGAGGGAGACCTTCGTGGAGGTCGAGGGCGTGCTCCAGCCGGCGCCAGCGCCCCGCTTCTCGGTGACACCAGGCGAGATCTCGAAGCCGCCGTCGACCCCAGGCGCAGACACCGATGAGGCGTTGGCTGGATGGGGCGTGGCGGAGGACAGGATCGCTACCTTGCGCAGCGAGGGTGCGATCGGCGGCTGATCAGAGGTTGACGACGGGGCAGGTGACCGTTCGGGTCACGCCCTCGATCGTCTGCATCTCGTTGACCACGAGGCGACCGAGCTGGTCGATCGTCTCCGCGCTTGCCTTGGCGATCACGTCGTAGGGGCCGGTGACGTCGTGGGCCTCCACCACGCCGGCGAGGGCTCGGATCGTCGAGGTCACACTCGCCGCTCGACCGACGTCGGTCTGGATCAGGACAAAGGCCTCAACGCTCATCGAGCATGAAGCCTAGAAGGCCCTTGGAGCGACTGGGCGAGCGAGTCCCCAGCGAGGCCGTGGATCACGAGGTCGGTCATCGCCGCCACCTCGTCGGCGACGTCCCCGACGGCGAGGCCGAGCGATCGCACCGCCAGGGTGCCATAGATCAGCTGGCCGATGAGCCGTGCCGAACGGTCGAGGTCGTCGAGCTGCCAGAGCCCTCGCTCGCAGCCGCTCGCGAGGAGCTGCTCGATGTGCGAGCTCACCGTGCCCGCGATGCCGGTCAGCTGCTCGGTGACGACCTGGCCGATGCCGCCGGTCGAACCATTGGCGGCGAGCACGAGCCGGAAGAAGGCTGGCTGCTGATCGGTCGTCTCGATGAGGGCCTCGAAGAGCAGCGCAAGCGAGGAGATCGGGGACGCCGCATCGATCTCCTCGACCTTGCTCCGCATCTGACGCTCCATGTCGCCGATGCAGGCTGCCAGCAGCTCAGCTCGTGACGAGAAGTAGACGTAGACCGTCGACCGGGCCACGCCGGCTGCGGACGCGATCTCGTCCATCGAGACATCGATCGTCCCGCGTTCGCCGAAGAGGCGCCCCGCCTGCGCGACAATCTGGTCTCGGCGGAGGTCGGCGAGCTCTGTTCGCTCTGAGAGCGGACTGCCTCCCACCTACCGGGTGACTGTCGGCCCTGGGGTGAAGGTCACCGGAAGGTGCTTGATCCCGCTGATGAAGGGGCTCTGGAGGCGCTGGGTCGGACCAGACTGAGCGATGTCGGGCATCCGGTCGAGCAGGTGCTCGAACATGACCTTGATCTCCATGCGAGCGAGGTTGGCGCCCAGGCAGAAATGTGGGCCGCCACCGCCGAAGGCCATGTGGGGGTTCGGGCTCCGGGTGATGTCGAAGACGTCGGGGTTCTCGAAGATCTTCTCATCGCGGTTGGCCGAGATGTGGAAGAACAGGACCTTGTCACCTTCCTTGATGTCGACGCCCTCGAGCGACACATCGCTCATCGCGGTCCGACGGAAGTTCATCACCGGGGTTACGTAGCGCAGCATCTCTTCGACAGCCGTGTCCATCAGCGAGCGGTCGTCACGCAGCTTCTGCCACTGGTCCGGGTTCTGGAAGAAGGTGTTCATTGCCCCGGAGATCAGGTTCCGAGTGGTCTCGTTGCCCGCAACGGCAAGCAGCAGGAAGAACAGCTCGAGCTCCAGGTCTGAGAGGCTCTCGTTCTCGACCTCGACCTGGGTGAGCACGCTCATGAGGTCCTGGTGCGGGTTGTTCCGCTTCGACGCGAAGAGCTGCGACGCATAGGCGTACAGCTCCATGGCAGCTTCAGCGCTGATCTCTGGCGTGACGTTGTACTCGGGGTCCTGGCTGCCGATCATCTTGTTCGACCAGTCGAACATCTTGTGCCGGTCCTCGAACGGCACACCCATGAGCTCGGCGATGACGATCAGCGGCAGCTCCGCGGCGATATCGACGACGAAGTCAGCCTCACCACGCTCGATGACATTGTCGAGCAGGCCGTCGGTGACCTCGTGGAGCCTGGACTCGAGGTCCCTGACCATGCGGGGAGTGAAGCCCTTGTTGACGAGCCGGCGGTAGCGGGTGTGCAGCGGCGGATCCATGTTGAGCATCATCAGGCGCTGCTGCTCGATCTCCGCTTCTGGGATGTCGAAGGGGAGCGAGGTCGCCGCGTAGGAGCTGAAGTCCTCCCACTCGCGATTGACCGTCACGCAGGCGTCGTAGGAGACGACCGCCCAGTAGGGCGTGACATCGGGCTCCTCGCGCCAGGAGATCGGCGCAGTCCGCCGCAGCTCGGCGAAGTACTCGTGGGGAACGGCCTCCGTGTAGGTGGTCGGGTCGGACAGGATCACGTCGCTGGCCATCGGCTCAGGTTCCCCCTCATCACTTGGTCGGACACTCTGTCCGATTTAGCGACGCTACGTCAGGTCGCCGAGATCGTCAACGTGAGTCACGTGGTGGCCGACCCATGTGCCAGCCCTGGCAGAAGTCGCAGCGATAGACGTTGAGCTCGATGCCGTGCTCCACCCATTGGAGCTGAGCGCCATCAGCGGCTTCGCGCTCAGTTGCGAAGCGTCGCTTGGCCGAGCCATCGGCCTTCCAGTGGGTGGCACCCTGGATGCTCAGCGGCGTGTGAGCTGGTCTCTTGTGTCGGCGCCGACCCATGCCACCAGTCTCGCAGGCGAACCCCCGCTGAGCGGTCGGCGCTACATTGACGCCATGACCGACGTGACCCAGGTGATCGAGCCAGAGGTCGTCGATCCGATCCTCGACGACGGGGATCACGAGCGATTCACGCACATCGTGCTCGAGGGCTACACCCCGAAGGGGAGCGACGAGCTGATCCCGGTCGGCAACTCTGTGGTCGAGGGGATGATCAATCAGACTGCCGTGCGAGCACTGTGCGGCAAGGTGTGGGTCCCGGGTCGTGACCCAGGCAAGTACCCCGTGTGCCCCACGTGCATCGAGGTTGCTGAGTCGATGGGCTGGAAGGTCCCTGGCCGCTGAGCTCAGACGAGGTCGAGTCGCTCGCGGAAGAAGTCGAGCACCTGTTCTAATGCGATCTTCGTCGGTGAACCTTCCGCATCGGAGTAGTCCTCGGTGAGGACGGAGTGGGCCTTGGCCTTGTAACCCCAGGGATTGCCCTCCGACGAGTCGATTTCGACGCCGATGAAGTTGTCGCCGAGCTCGCGCTCGAGCCGTTCGAAACGAGCGGCGGGCACCATCGGGTCGCCGGTGAACCGCAGACCGAGCACGCAGACCCCTTCGTCGCTTCGCCGCTTCACCGTCGCCAGATCAGCGGCAGAGATCCCGAGGTCGTCTCGGTTTCGCTTGAGGACGGCCGCCGGCAGCGACGGCTGCGAGAGGACCGGGGCGACCACCACGTCGTCGACCATCATGGCCAAGGCGAAGCCACCGGTCAGGCACATGCCGATCGCTCCGACGCCGGGCCCGCCGCAGCGCGCATGGGTCTCTTTGGCGAGCTCTCGAAGCCAGGCGGTGATGGGGCTGGTCTTTCCATGGGCGAAGACTGCGAACTCGCGGCTGATGCAGGCCTTGAGCATCGAGGAGGCGATGTAGCCCCCTGAGGGTGGTTTGCCAGGCGTCCCGAGGAGGTCAGGCAAGACCGCGGTCATGTTCCGTTCGGCGATCTTCCTCCCGAAGGCAGCGACGAGCGGCGTGATGCCAGGAACCTCGTGGATGACGATCACCGCAGGGCCTGTGCCGATGGTGAAGACCGTGCGCGTGCTGCCAAGCGCGGAGAAGGTCGATGAGTCGAAGCCCTCAAGGGCAGTGTCGCTGGTTGGCATGTGATGAACCTAGGAGGCCTTGAGGGCTTCGTCCAGCCCTTCGTGCGCCAGCGGCGCACTAGACGCAGCCGTGTCCTCCCTCCTATGCTTCGGTCATGGCACGGCATCGTCAGTTGCTCTCAGTTCACCCGGACGGCGCATGATGCAGCCGGTCGTGTCGTCACCCTGGTTCGTCAAGAAGCGAGTCGGGTGGGGGCTTCGGCCGGGACCGTGGCAGGGCTGGACAGCGCTGGGCGTCTTCTCCGTCCTCTTCGCACTCTTCGCGATCTCTGCGCAGCGGAACCTGGCGAACGGCATCATCTCCATGGTGATCACCGTGGTCATCTTCGCCATCGTCGTGGCGTTGACCTCGGAGCGCCCGGGACGCCAAGATCCCGCCTCCTAGCAGCCCCACGTGCCTCGACGTCTGACGGTCGTGCTCCTGACTGAGCCCAAGCATCCGCCAAGGAGTGGTCCACCGTCGGCTCGTTACGAGGTTGGGCGGGGCAACATCCTCGCTGAGGCGCTGCTCGAACGTGGCCACGAGCCGGTGATGTGGTGGGACCACCCAGAAGGTGACCTTGTCGATGTCGAGCCAGATCTCGTCTCGCTTCGATCGTCTCTCCCGATCCAGATCGCGCGAGCACGCTCGTTCGAAGCCGACGGGGTGCCGTGCATCAATGCGCCGTCGGCCCACGTGGCGGCGAGCGACAAGCTTGCCCAGGCAGTAGCGATGGAGGCGGCCGGCGTGCCCCACATCGAGACCCACGGTGATGGAGGGGGCTGGGAGCCGAGTGGGGTGGTGGTGGTCAAGCCGAGGATCGGGTCCTCCGGACACGGCGTCCGTCTAGCTGACAGCGGTTCGTTGGCCCGCCAGGCAGACGAACTCGTCCAACGGTTCGTCCCGGCAGCTCTCGAGCTGCGCTGCACGGTCGTCGACGGCCGCCCATTCGGGTGGTCGAGACGCCGGCCCCAAGAAGGGGACTTCCGAGCGAACCTGGCGCAAGGCGGGACGATGGAGACCGTCGATGGGCCCGAAGCTGCGGGTGAGATCGCAGCCGAGGCAGTGCGATTGCTGGGCCTCGAGATAGCCGGGGTCGATCTCCTCATCGAGGAGGGTGAGGCCAAGATCCTCGAGATCAATGCGGCGACCACCCTCCACGGCCCCACACCTCAGAGCACTGCTGATGTGCTGGCTGCGGTCATCGACCTCTTCGAGGTAACCACGTGAGCCCGGACGCGAAAGGACCCGCTGCCTGACGAGCAGGCAGCGGGTCCTTTCGGTTGATCAGATGATCAGATGGCGCGGACCGACTTAGCCTCGTCGCCCTTACGGCCCTGGCCGACCTCGAACTCGACCTCCTGGCCCTCCTCGAGCGAGCGGTAGCCGTCACCCTCGATGTTCGAGTAGTGCACGAAGACGTCTTCGCCGTCGGGACGTGAGATGAAGCCGTAGCCCTTCTCGTTGTTGAAAAACTTGACGGTGCCGGTAGGCATTGTTGATTTCCTTCTTTCTTTCCTTCTGGTCCGCATGTGCGGTGGTGTGCGCGGCCCTTCCGCAAAGAATGCTGACGGAGGACCGAGGCGAAATTCGAGGTGCGTAGAGTGTGGGCGACCGATCTATCTGTCGCCGTCGGTGGGCGACCTCTGGGTGCACAAAGCACGTTAGTACCAAAGTCGCGGCTGCGGGGAAGATCTCTCAAACTCTTATGTTTGGAAACCCTTTCTCAGGGGGCTCGCAGTAGCGTGACCTCGTGCCCAAGACGATCATCCCGAGGTTTGCCAAGCGAGCCGCATTGGTGGAGGCGACCCTCGACTCGCTCGGCGAGCTCGGACCCTCCGGTGTGCACCCAGCTGACATCTGCGAGGAGCTTGGCCTCTCCAAGGCGCTGGTCAACTACCACTTCGGCAGTCGTGACGGACTTGTGGCCGAAGCCATGGCGCTCGGATACGAGCGCTATGTCGACCTGCTCGAGCATGCGGTGGGGGCGGCGGGCACCGATGCGTTCGAGCGCCTGATGGCCTTCTATGAGACGCAGGTCGACTGGACCATCAATCATGCCGGTCTCGCCGCAGCGCTCAACTTCCCGAGCACCGCCGCCGGCCTCGGTGTCGATGTGGATCCAGTCATCCAACAGCGACTCAGCAGCGCCGGAAATCGAAACTTCTCGAACTTGGTCGGCCTCGTCGGTGCGGCACGTCGATCCTTCGGCCACGACGATGACCCGAGCTATGTCGCAGCACTGGCTGCGATGATCGGCTGGTCGTGCCTCGGAACATCGGTGTGGTTCGCCGGCGGCCATGCACCGACTCGAGACATCGGCCTGCGCCCGAGGCCTGACGTGGCGCTCGCGTTCACGCGCACCCTTCTTCGGAGGCTCTTGGCCGCGTAAGGGTCACTCGTCGTCAGGTCGACGGCGTTCCTGCTTGAGCCTTCCTCGCCGGATCTTGGCGTCGACTCGTCGCGCCTTGGCCGCTCGGCTTGGCCGGCTTGGCACACGTCGGGCCACTGGTGCAGCTGCTCGGTCGATCGTCTCGATCGCTCGAGCGATGGCGAGCTGGCGATTTCGATGCTGGGAACGTGAATCCTGGGCTGTCACCGTGAGCTCGTCGCCGAGCGCAGCCTTCACTCGCCGCAGGGCGGCCGGCGGCCCGTCGATGAGGTTGAGATCGACGGTGACGGTGACCTTGGTGTCGGAGGTGTTGACGTGCTGGCCGCCAGGACCACCTGACCTAGCGAATCGAAGCTCGAGAGCGGCGTCGGGGATCAGGAGGCCTCGCTCGCTTCGTCGCTGGTCTGCCGCCATCCGATCACTTCGCAGTCGGGTTCGGGGTGGCTGGTGCTCGACGGACCAGTCTGTTGCGATCCGTGTGCTCGAAGGGCGCAGGTCTGCCTCGGATCACGAGGAGGGTGGTCTGCGCGTAGCTCCAGGCGTCTTCCTGGCTGACGTCGACCTGCATCGAGAACGAGGTGGTCGTGAAGGCCGCATCCAAGAAGGGATTCGAGAGGATCCCAGCGGTGAGCGACTCTCTGGTGGCGATGACCTCAAAGCCTCGAGCATTGCTCGCTGCATGACCTGTGGCCATCGCGACCTGGCCTCGAGGGATGGCGATGGTCAACATGACCGTCTCGGTGGCTGGTTCATAGAGCCAGTAGCCGACCTGGTCGTGAAAGGTCTCGATCTCACCAGGCTTGACGATCCTGGTGTGGTATCGGAGGCCATAGAGGAGCTGGGGCCCGTTGGTCTGCGGGTCGATCGGCTCGAGCTTGTAGTGCTCGACGAAGCCGCTCTCCTCGCTCCCTGATTCGACAGGATGGACGTCACGGCCTTCGTCACCGCTGAACGTTCCCGCCATCGTGGCCAGTGGGCCGAGGTTGGCGAGCGTGTTGGGATCGAAGTCAGGCTCGGTGAAGATGTCCGAAGGCAGCTCGCTCATGTTCCAATGCTACCGACGGCCCCCTCAGCGACGCGATGCCCACGTGGGTCGAGCGGGCGAGGCGCCTGACCCCGGTCGGGGTGTGATCCCCTAGATTGGGCGGCGTCCATCGAACCTGGAGGTCACGTGCGATCCCCGAAAGACTTCTTCCGCCCGCTCGCGCTGGGCGCGCCGGCGCCGTTGGCCGAGGCACCGTTCCGACCTTCGAGGATGATCCACTTCTTCCCGGCGTCGAATCCGAAGATGGTGGCCAAGCTCCCTGAGCTCGCCACGAAGGTCGATGTGCTGCTGGCCAACCTTGAGGATGGGGTCCCCGCCTCGGAGAAGGAGGCCGCTCGTGCCGGAATGGTCAACGTGGGCAAGACCGTGGACTTCGGTGCCGCCCAGTTCTGGATCCGGATCAACTCGCTCGATTCACCATGGGCGCTCGATGACATCATCACCGCGGTGACCGAGATTGGCGACGTGCTCGATGTGATCATGGTGCCGAAGGTCGAGGGAGCAGAGGACATCCACTACATCGACCGCCTCTTGGCCCAGCTCGAGGCGCGAGCCGGTCTCAGCCGACCGATCCAGGTCCATGCGATCTTGGAGACCGCCCGTGGCGTCGTGAACGTCGAGGAGATCTGCGCAGCCTCCCCTCGAATGCAGGGGCTGTCGCTCGGACCTGCCGACCTGGCTGCGAATCGTCGGATGAAGACCACTCGGGTCGGCGGGGGACACCCTGACTACCTTGTTCGCCAGGACCCTGTCGACGGCGACATCCATGGGGAACGGACCATCTACCAGCAGGACCTGTGGCACTACACGATCGCTCGGATGGTGGATGCCTGCCAGGCAAACGGCATCGCCGCCTACTACGGGCCCTTCGGCGACATCGCTGACGTGGTGGCGTGCGAGGACCAGTTCCGCAACGCCTACCTGCTCGGCTGCGTCGGGGCGTGGTCGCTCCATCCAGCCCAGATCGATATCGCTCGCCGAGTGTTCTCGCCGAGTGCCGCTGACGTCCGTCACGCCCGTCGGGTCATCGCGGCGATGGGGGACGGCACAGGAGCGGTGATGCTCGACGGCAAGATGGAGGATGACGCCTCTGTCAAGCAGTGCCGCGTGATGGTCGAGCTTGCCGACGACCTGGCCGCCCGTGATCCTGAGCTCGCCGAGCTCTACGCTTCGATCTCCCTGGAGGACTGACATGGCAACCACCGAGCTGCGCCCCCGGCGCAGCGTGCTCTACATGCCCGCTGCCAACGAGCGAGCGCTCGAGAAGGCGAAGGACATCGCAGCCGATGCGCTGATCTTCGATCTTGAGGACGCCGTGGCGCCTGACGCCAAGGGCGAGGCCCGTGAACGGGCCTGCGCGATGTTCGCCGCGGGTGGGTACGGACGACGCGAGATCGCCATCCGTGCGAATGGGATCGGCACACCGTGGCACGACGACGACCTGGCAGCGATCGCTTCGGTGGGCCCAGACGCGGTCTTGGTCCCGAAGGTGAACTCGGCCGCAGAGGTGCACGACCTCGAGGCAGCGCTCGAGCGCCACGGCGCTCCCGACCGGACCAAGCTCTGGGCGATGCTCGAGACCCCGGTGGCGATGCTCCATGCCGAGGAGATCTGCGGTGCCTCAGAACGCCTCACCGTGCTGGTGATGGGGACCAACGATCTGGCAAAGGAGCTCCACGCCCAACGCGTGGCGACCAGGGCGCCGCTGCTCGGGGGGCTCCACCTCTCTCTGCTTGCGGCACGTGCCACCGACAAGGTCATCATCGACGGGGTCTACAACGACATCAAGGACGAAGACGGGTTCCTCGCTGAGTGCCAGCAAGGGCGCCAGATGGGCTTCGACGGCAAGACCTTGATCCACCCGAGTCAGGTCGCCCCGTGCAATGACGCGTTCTCGCCGGAAGCAGCTGAGGTCGAGCTCGCTGAGCGGATCATCGCGGCGTTCGACGAGGCGACGCGCGAGGGACGTGGCGTCGTCACCGTCGATGGTCGGATGATCGAGAACCTGCACGTCGACGAAGCTCGCCGTGTGCTTGCCATCCAAGCGGCGATCCTCGAGTCGCAGGGCTGAGGTGTCGCACGGGTTCTGATCGGCGTGGCCGATCAGAACCCGCAGTTCTCCTCATCGTCGCTGTTGTTGCCGTCTGGGCACGTCGTGTTGGAGAGGTTCGCTGCCGTCAGATCGGTGCGCGCCAGATCAACACCGGTCAGGTCGGCGTCGGTCAGATCGGTACCGTCGAGGATGATGCCGTGCAGGATCGCCCCCCGCAGGTTGGCGCCGGTCAGGTCCACGCCGGTGAGGTCCGACCCGAAGAGCTTGGCAGTCGCCAATCGTGCGTAGCGCAGGTTGCTGCCCTGCAGGTTCGACCACTGGATCGTGGTACCGATCAGGATCGCGTGGCTGAAGCGAGCGTTGCGAAGGCGGGACCGGTCGATCGTTGAGCCGGAGAAGATGGCTCGCCTTGCGTCCACGTGGCTCAAGGAGGTCCCAGTGACCAACGATCCGACCACGCTGGCATGCGAGAGCGACGACCTGTTGAGTTGCGACCCGCTGACGTAGCTGCCGCTCAGGTTCGCTCCTGAGAGCTGGTCTGAACGCATGTTGGCGAACGTCACCACCACGGCGGTCAGGTCGGCACCGGAGAGGTTGGCGAAGGGAAGGATCGTGGAATGCATCACCGCATGGCTCAGGACAGCCGACGAGAAGTCGGCGCCTGATGCGTTCGCCTCCGAGAGGTGGGCAGAGCTGAGGTTGGTCGCATGAAACCTCGTCCCGAGCAAGGTCGATCGATAGAGCCTCGCCCCTGCGAGGTTCTGGCCGGAGAGGTCCCAGCCGCTCAGGTTGGCTCCAGGGTGGATGGGGCTGCTCGCGCCTGCGGCAGTACCCGCCAGCATCGTCGCTGTGGACGCAGCGATCATCGCTCCTCGGAGTCGTCTCATGGCGCTGAGGCTACCTGTGGTGAGCCGGCAGCGGACCTCGCCCCCTCGCCGTGAAAAGGCCACAGACCTTGTCGACATGACCCTTCCGTGGTGCTGAAGCGCAGATCTGTCGAGGAGGGAGCCCAGAGGGCAGCGATGTCGGCAATGCCGGCTCGCACGCACCCTCGACGGTATGGTCCTTGCAGGCGGGTCGTCGCCCCCCTGGCATCGAAGGAACCAGACGGAGGTGCAGCGTGGCCGGCTTGGTCATCATCGGAGCAGTCGTGGTGCTGTACGCGCTCTGCGCGACCGTGCTCGACCGTGCCTCGATCACAGGACCGCTCGTCCTGCTCGTCGTCGGATCGGTCCTCGGTGACGGGGGACTCGATGTCCTCCACATCTCGGTGAGCGCTGAGTCGCTGCGGGTGCTTGCAGAGCTCGCCCTGGCCATCATCCTGTTCAGCGATGCCTCGTCGATCTCGGTCTCGAGTGCGCGAGGCGAGGTCGGCATCACCGGTCGACTCCTCGGCATCGGTCTGCCGCTGACGATCGCGCTCGGCACAGTCCTCTGCCATGTGTGCTTCCCAGCAGCCAGCTGGCCCTTGTGCGCACTCGTCGGATCGCTGCTGGCTCCCACCGATGCCGCGCTCGGGTTGGCCGTGGTCACGAATCCGCTGGTGCCACGTGGCGTCCGAGAGACCCTGAGCATCGAGGGAGGGCTCAACGATGGCCTCGCCACTCCTTTCGTCTACTTCTTCCTCGCCCTCTCGCTCTCAGAGAGCACCAATGGGCACTGGTGGCGAGCGCTCATCGAGCTGGCGGGCGGGATCGGCGTCGGCATCGTGCTCGGAGGGGCCGCTGGATGGCTCTGCTACTGGGCATGCGGTCACCTCCAGGTGGGGGAGCGCCACAAGCAGCTGGCGTTCCTCGCCTCAGGGCTGCTCGTGTTCGCAACGGCGCTGGATCTCGGCTTCAACGGCTTCGTGGCCGCCTACGTCGCTGGTTTCGCCTTTGCACTGGGTTCGAAGGGTGCGCTGAGCAATTCCAAGTCGCTGAGTGACGATGCAGGGATCTACTCCTCGTTCGCAGTCTGGCTGCTCTTCGGCGTGGCGGTGGCGGGGCCGATCCTGCGACTCGGGTTCTCGTGGCCTGCGCTGCTCTACGCTTGCCTGAGCCTGACGGTCATCCGGATGCTGCCGGTGGCGCTCTCGTTGATCGGGACCAAGACCCGCCCGCTCACAGTGTCGTTCATCGGGTGGTTCGGACCTCGGGGGCTTGCGTCGGTGGTGTTCTTGATCGTGGCGGTCGACAGGCTGCCGCAGTCGACGAACCTTCGTGTCCTCGTGACGGCTGCGACCTGGACGATCGTGTTGTCAGTCGTGCTCCATGGGCTGACCTCGAGACCGTTTGCCGCTTCCTTCGGTCGTCGAGTTACCGCCTCAGATGGCAGCCACGATGTGTCGCCTGGCCGGGCCACCATCGGACGGCTACGCGGGACGTCTTCCTAGCAGGACAGGGCCGCTCAGAGGCACTTGCCGGGCACGATGCGGACCCCCACGAGTCGAGCGGGACCGGTGTTCTCCAAGGTCACGATGCGAGAATTTGGTCGCGAGGTGATGGTGGCGCCGTCGGCGTAGACGCAGTAGTTGTAGCGATTGAACCTGAGCGGGTCGAGATGGATCGAGGTCGGCGCCTTGATCGAGGGGTTCGAGGTGTAGAGGAGCGAATACTCTCCGTTCAGCGGGACCGTCAGGCCATCGACAGGAACGCCGGCGATCGCCATCGCGTAGGTGCCAGTCAGCGCCGGTGCCGACGGGCTGAGCGAGCCGTCGGAGGTGACGATCGCCTCATCACTCGAACCAGTTGGGTCGTCGAAGTACTTCCACGCCCACCACGCCCAGCTCAGACCGTTGTTCTCGGCATCGAGGGTGATGAGCGCTGCAAGCGTGTAGCTGTTGGTGGCGCCGAACTCCGTCATCATGATGGCAGGGCCGGTCGGCTGGGACTTGGTCGCGTAGAGGGCTCGGCGGTTCATGTTGTCGACCATCGGTGTCGTCTCGACCTCTGAGCAGTAGGCGGGGTTCGATGGGTTGCCTGTGACGCCTGAGCGGTACGGGCAGTAGTCGTGGAAGTTGTAGACGGTGCCAGGCAGGGTCGGGGTGCGGGCGATGAAGAGCGTGTGGCCGGTGTGAGGGTTGGTGGCGTTGTCGACCTCGGGGAACACCAGGTGCACCGGGTCTGCGGTGACGATCCGCTTGATGAGGCCGGTGAACGGGACCTGAGAGGGACACGAGAGCCGCTGCTTGCTGTCGAGCTCGTAGAGGGGCTCGCTACGCCCGGCGTAGAGGCACGAGAGCGACGCGCTGTACTCGTAGGTCTCCGTCGTGACGATGTTGCTCATCGCGGAGGGCTCGTTGATGGGGTCGTAGCCGACCACCCATGGATTGCTCCTGAACGCAGACGCCACGGCCGCCCATGCTCGTTGGTACTGCTCTTGGAGCCCTCCGACGACGTCGTTGTTCCAGAAGTTGTTCCACGCATTGATCTCGGCTCGCTCGCCGTAGGCGTCAGACCACCTGCCCTTGGTGACGGGGATCGGCAAACCGTCGGTGCAAGTGGCCCAAGCCGGCGCACCTTCTCCGCCGAAGACCGAGCTCCAGACGTCTTGGTGCATGTCGATCAGCGAGTAGACGTGGTGCAGGCCGAGCTCACGGACCACTTGAGCAACCTGCGCGATGTAGCTCGAAGCGACCTGCTGGTTCCACATATGGGGGTCGCTGGGCGTGCCTCGATTGCAGACCTGCGGCTGGTTCGGACCCCCCGAGCCAGGTTCGATCCCTGCCCAGATCACCCCGACGCGCACAACGTTGAAGCCCAGCTTGGCGATGCGGGCCGCATCGCTCTCGGCCAAGGAGTTCGGCTGCCCTGGCTGCACGGTCAGGGTGTAGGGGGCCCGCTTGTAGACGGCGTTGACGCCGTGGAGGGTGACCACCCGGCCGAATCGGTCGACCATGAAGGGGCCGAGGTTCTTCGACGAGAGCGGGCCGCTCACGTAGGTGTTCTTTACCAACGTCGAGAGCTTCGGGGTGCCTGGCGTGACGTGGCCCGACTGCTGGGACACGTGTGAGCTCATCTGGGGCGGGGGACTCGAGCACGCCGCCAAGAGGAGGACCGGCGCGATGAGCCCCACGGCGAGACGCCGACCTACAAGATGCACCCGGTCAATCTACGTGCTTGCCGCGTCGTGGCACGGTCAAGGTGTCGGATGTCCTCGTCTGACGACAGATGAGAGAGCAGCCGCCTCACGAGGAAGGTCGTCGGTTCGTGCGCGCTGCGGCAGGGTCTCTGTCAGTGAAGAGTGGCAACAGGGCGTAAAGCCAGTCGGCAGTGATGAAGATGAAGACGGGCCATGGCGCCCAATGCGCGAGCACCACCGAGACCAGGTCGAGCGCCGTCAAGATGTAGTTGGGCAGCAGCACGTCGTGCCACGCC
>Ga0118677_10003651_pt1 | contig 28891 bp, 17 predicted proteins | sample AliMusrvi5mmetaG_FD_86154 | JGI IMG/M metagenome (GOLD analysis project Ga0118677, IMG submission 86154) | reverse complement strand
ATTCTACCCCCACCTCACGGCACTCGAAATGCCGGCGCCGCAACCTGTTCACTTCATAGCGATTGCTCCGGCTATATTCAGATCGTTGGCCCTCCTCTGATTGAGTGAGATCAATAGAAACGGTTATGCCGGTATCCACAACCTTTCCGCATTCGTGCAACACCTCGAGTCCCGGGAGCAGTGGATGCAGGCGGGAAAATACCGATACAACGCCACGATTTCTGAAATATGTCTGTAGCGATGCAGCGAAATGCCGGGAAACCTGTGGGGGAATTTCGCTGTGCGACACCAGCGGACCGGCATATCCATAGACTGAGGTCATGTCATACAGATGACCGTATTCTCTCTCCATCAATGGCAACGCAATTGTCCGCAGCAGGAACGGCAATGCGATGAGATAGCCGGCTTCTTCATAGACCAGCAGTTCGGCCGAGCCTTCATTTTGCAGTTCGGCAAGTTGATGGTAGTCCGGCAGGTGATAGAAGTCATAGGCTACGGTACGCGCAAGTACCTGGAGCCATCGATCCCTATCTTTGGTGGTAAGCACGAACTCTAGTTGTCTATTCACGGGCAGTCTCGCTCCTTCAGGCTGCGCTTTGGTAATCGGCGGGCAACATGCCGTAAAACTCGTTGGCAAATTGTGCAATCTGCTCGGCGACGAAGGTTATTGTGCGGTCGTCATAGCGCATATCGCAGGGAATGGAGAGCATGCGCCGGCTTAGGCGTTGATCGTCAGACGAGATGCCGGGAACGACTGGTTCGTCCAACGTCCACAACATAGCCGGATAGATGCGCCGGGCGATCTTGCGCGCCGCTACTAAGTTCGCTCCCGACGAGATGCCGATCAGCAATCCCTCTTCGCGCGCCGCGCGGCGGACCATCGTATAGGCGTCTTCGGTATCGATCCACAGGTTCTCATCGGCGAGCTCGGGGTCGTAGATCGCCGGTACGATTGCGGTCGGCATGTGCTTCAACCCTTCGAGTCCATGAAATCCCGATTCCGGCTGTGCCGAAATGCACTTTACCTCCGGCTTCTCTTCGCGCAGCCGCCGGGTCACGCCCATGAACGTTCCGCTGGTTCCCAGTGCGGCAACAAAGTGCGTGATGCGACGTTCCGTCTGTTGCAGGATCTCCACGCCGGTGGTGCCGTAATGCGCTTTCCAGTTAGCCGGATTGCTGTACTGATCGGGGTAAAAATAGAGTTCCGGATTTGCCGAATAGATCTCGCGGCATCTGCGAATGGCGCCGTCGCTGCCCTCGCCAGGATCGGTAAACACGATCTCCGCGCCATAGGCCTTCAGCATCCGCTTGCGTTCCGGCGAGGCGTTGGAAGGAAGGCACAACTTCACTTTGTATCCACGCGCCGCGCCAATCATGGCATACGCAATGCCGGTGTTGCCGGAGGTGGAATCGAGCAGGATCTTGTCCGCAGTCAACGCGCCGCACTTTTCGCCCTCGACGATCATGTTCAGCGCCGGCCTGTCCTTCACCGATCCACCCGGATTGAAGAACTCCGCCTTGCCAAAAATCTCGACCCCGGGATACTCCTCCGCAATCCGCTCCAGGCTCAATAAAGGTGTATTGCCGATATGCTCAAGGAGCGAACCGGCCGCGCGTGGGCGTGTGACGGGGATCGTTAGGGCTGGTAGCACTAGACTTTCAATTATCGCAATCCCGATAGACTCAGTCAACGCAGCCGCTCAGGGGACTGCCCTCGCTGTCCCAAGCGAAGCGCGCGGACTGCGCGGGCTGTCCCCCAAACCTCTCACCTTCAACGCCGTCAGGAGGCCGGACATTCGTGTCGCCACGCTTCTAAAAGAACGTATGCACCTTGACCTGAAAAAACGCCGCCAGCTTCGCCGCCGCCCCCTTGCCAATTGACCGGTGCCCCGAAAGAATCTGGCTGACATACGACTTACTACCCAGCACCGGCACAAGATCCACCTGCCGCAGTCCGTGCTCCTCCATCAAGTACTTCAATACGCCGACCGGAGAGGACCCGGGCTCCGGCTCGATCTCCTCTTCGTACTGCATGATAAGTGCCGTGAGCGTTTCAATAAACCGCTCCATGGCAGGCGCCTGTGGAATCTCATTTTCAGCAAGCCTCTCCAGCAGGCTAGTCATTTCCGCAAGTTCCTGACGGTTGCGCGGCTTTGCAGGCTGGTGCACAGCGAGCAGTTCTGCGTAATCGGTATCGGCTATCATGAATTCCAACCTCCTCGATCATAATCGGCGTGACTGAGCAGCGCCTTGAAGAAAAATGACTTCCGCAAGTACGAAACCCCACAGATCAATCGATACGACCCCAGATTAAACACCAGCTTGTCACCCACCGAATCAGCGGATGGGAATACAACTCGGACTGCGATAAAACCCTCAAATTGATTCTTGGACGCCAGTTCGTACCATCGCATCACCTTCTCAATCAGCTGAGGGTTCCTCGTCGCCCGTGCAGCCTCAAACTGATTAGGCTTGCTGATAACGTTCACAAGGCGAGTTTAGCGATTGCTAAACTCGCCGTCAAGCCACGTTGTTAAGTCGTCAGTAAGCCATTGACACCCCTTTCCTCCTTCTCTATGCTGAGTATGGATTTCCAGTCCGATTGGGAGTGAATCATGCGTTCATGCCATCTTGCAGTCATATTCTCCGCCGCGATCTTCGCCCAGGAGTTCCGCGGCACATTCAGCGGCACGGTCACCGACCCTCAGGGCACCTCTGTCCCGCACGCAAAGATCATTGTTGTTGAGACAAGAACCGGCACGAAGTCCGAAACCATCACCGAAGCCTCGGGCTCTTACTCGATTCCATTTCTCGCGCCCGGCAACTATGACCTGACAGCCGAAGTCCCAGGCTTCAAGAAAGCGGTTCGCCGCGGACTGACGCTCAGCGGCGGCGAACATCCTGTGATTGACCTGCGCCTGGAGGTTGGTGCGGTCAACGAATCCGTGACTGTGGTTGATGATTCTCCAATGATAGAAGTGGCCAACGCTTCCGTCGGGCAATCGATCACCAGCGAGGAAGTGGAGGATCTTCCGGTCAATGGCCGGACACCGCTGATGCTGGCTCAGCTGGCGATTGGAGTCGTATCCCTGGTCGAACCGGGTGTGCAGACGCGGCCGTTTGACAACAACACCCCCGCGTCGTTCAGCCTGGGTGGCGCACCCTCCGGCACCAATGAACTGCTGTACAACGGCGCGCCGAACTCCGCCTTCACCAACCAGATCGCCTACAGCCCGCCGCAGGAAGCCGTGATGCAGGTGAGAGTGAATGCATTTGAATCCGACGCCAGCTTCGGGCACACCGGGGGCGGCACGGCCAACCAGATCACCAAGTCCGGAACCAACAGTTTCCATGGCTCGCTGTTCGAATATTTTCAGCATTCGTATCTGGCGGCGAACCCGTTCTACTACAACGCGCGAGCAGTGCCGCGGCCGGTCTATCGCTACAACCAGTACGGCTTGGGCGCCGGCGGACCAGTATGGATTCCCAAACTGTTCAACGGGAAGAACCGCGTGTTCTGGTTCTTCGCGTATGAAGGGCTGAAGGACTCTGACCCTGCCAACTCGCCGCGCGAAACCGGGAGCCCGATGAACTTCGCCACCGTGCCGACGAATGCCGAACGGCAGGGCGATTTTTCCGCGCTGCTGAAGGCCAACAAGCCCGGGAGCGATTATACGATCTACGACCCGGCAACAGGCGTGGTTTCCAGCACCCGCGTTGCCCGCACTCCCTTCCCGAACAACGTGATTCCGGCCAACCGTCTGAATCCGATTCCGGTCAAACTGCTGAAGTATTATCCGCAGCCCAATATCACCGGCCGTGCCGACGGCTTTCAAAACTACTCAGTCAATTTCGTGGCAGGCAACACCTATGACAACGAACTGATGCGCGTGGACCTCAACCTCAGCGACCGGCACAAGCTCTCCGGCGATTTCCGCCACAGCCTGCGCAACGCCAAGTCCGATGCAAACTATACCGAGGATCAGATCGCAGTGCTGGTCAAGAGCGGCTCCGGCGGCATTCGCCGCAACCAGGGCGCAACGCTTGACGATGTCTACACATTGACCCCGACCACTGTGTTGAACGTGCGCGGGAACTGGACGAGGTTCATCCAGACGCATTCCTCGCCGACCGACGGAATCGACCTGACCTCTCTCGGGTTCCCGGCCTCATACGCCGCCGGCAGCCAGGGGCCGACTCTGCCGACGATGGTGATGACCAGTTCCAGCATTAGCGCGGGCAGCATGCAGGGCTTTCAATCTCTTGGCTACAACGGCGACGACGTCCATACCTATGACATCTTCCAGTTATTCGGCGACGTGATCAAGATCCACCGCAACCACAGCCTCAAGATAGGGGCTGATCTGCGTGAGTACCGCTGGAGCGCCTTCACCTACGGCAATTCGGCAGGCTCGTTTACCTTCAACTCCAACTGGACGAACGGGCCCCTGAACAACGCCGCCGCGTCGCCCCTTGGTCAGGACTTCGCGGCCTTCCTTCTGGGATTGCCATCGAGCGGGCAGTTCGATCTCAACGCGCAGAGCACCTCTACATCGAAATACTACGGTCTCTTCATACAGGACGATTGGCGTCCTAGATCGAACCTCACTCTCAATTTCGGGCTGCGTCTGGAGCATGAGACTTCAACCGTGGAGCGGTACAACCGCGCGATCAACGGCTTTGACCCTTCAGCCACAAACTCTGTCACCGCAGCGGCAGCCAAGGCCTACGCCGCCAATCCACTGGCCGAGCGTCCGGCAAGCCAGTTCAGTGCACTCGGCGGGTTGAGCTACACCAGTGCCGGCCAACCCAATATCTACGAGACAAAGCCGGCGTTCGTGAGCCCGCGCTTCGGTTTTGCATGGGTCCCGCAGAAGACCGGCAAAGGTACGGTGATCCGCGGTGGTGTGGGAATATTCGTGGTGCCCATCACCATCAACGGGAACGGCGAGACCAACGGCACCGTCTCGCTGAACCAACAGGGCTTCAGCCAGTCGACGCAATTTGTAGCCACGGGGAACAACTACCTGTCTCCGTTGACGACACTCTCCAATCCCTTTCCCAACGGCTTCACGCGCCCGGCCGGATCTGCCAACGGAGCATCGACGTTCCTCGGACAGGCGATTACGTTCTTCAACCCGCACGTCAGCAATCCCTATTCGTTCCGCTGGAATCTGGGCATACAGCGCAATCTGCCCGGCCAGATGGTGCTGGAAGTGGTCTACATCGGCAACCATGGAGTGCACCTGCCCGTTACGACGCAGTTGGACTACATCCCGCGCCAGTATCTGACACCTTCCATCCTGCGCGATACCAGCGCCAACAACTTCCTAAGCGCCACCACCGCGAACCCTTTTCAGGGGCTGCTGCCGAACTCCAGTTCTCTCAACGGTGCGACGGTCGCCCGGAGGCAACTGTTGATTCCATTTCCGCAATACCCTGTGCCAGGCACGCCAAGCTCGACGAGCAACGGCGTGGTGATGCAATCGAACGGACCCGGAAGTTCGTATTTCCAGAGCCTCAACGTCCGGTTGCAAAAGCGGATGACCAACGGCCTGACGCTGCTCAGCTCCTTCGTCTATAGCAAACTGATCGACCGCGTGGCCTACCTCAATGACTCCGATCCGCAGCCGGCCAAACGCGTGGCCAATGATTCACGTCCGCTGCGCCTCACGACGGGTGCGACCTACGATCTCCCGATCGGCCGCGGGCGGCGCATCGCCGTCGGTTCAAAATGGGGTGACGGCTTGATCGGCGGGTGGAAGTTGAACGCGATGTTGTCCCTGCAATCGGGCCCAATGCTGACCTGGGGCAACGTCATCTACATGGGCGGCGCTCTCGGCTACACTGGTCACCAACCCGACGGCTTGGCCTTCGATACCACCCGGTTCGTCACGGCATCAAGCCAGCAACCGACGGACAACATTCGATACCTCGCCACGCAGTTTGGAAACCTCCGGCGCGATCCGAGCAAGAACCTGGATCTGTCGATGAGCAAGAACTTCCCCTTCGGCGAACGGCGCTACTTCCAGCTGCGCGTCGAATCATTCAATAGCACCAATCGCGTGACCTTCGGTGCGCCCAACACCACGCCCACAAGCACGGCGTTCGGCACCATCGCCAGCCAGGCGAACTCGCCTCGCGCGATTCAGCTCGCCGCGCGGATCGTGTGGTGACATGAAAAAGCCCTGCCAGGCTTGCACCCGGCAGGGCTAATTACAACTCCCACTTCACCAAAGAATCAGTCTAACTGCAGCCGCTCGTTCCGCCGCAATTGCCGCACTTATAGCAGCTGCCATTGCGAGTCATCAACCCGCCGCACTCCGCGCACAACGGCGCATCGGCGACGGAATTCTCAAACTTCAACGACTGCTGCGGCTCCTGCTCCGTCGGCCGTAACTCCGCGGTATGGCCCGCCTCGGTCAGCGCATACTCAGGTCCCAGGAACTTCGAGCCCAGCCAGCGGAACATGTAATCCATGATCGACTTGGCATACGGGATCTGCTGGTTCCCCGTCCATCCACTCGGTTCAAACCGCACGTGACTGAACTTGTCGGCCAGGAACTTCAGCGGCACACCATATTGCAGGTTGAAGCTGATTGCGGTTGCAAAGCAGTCCATCAAGCCCGAAATCGTGGAGCCTTCCTTCGACATCATGATGAACACTTCACCCGGCGTGCCGTCTTCAAACAGACCCACCGTGATATAGCCTTCATGACCCGCGATGGAGAATTTATGCGTGATCGCCTGCCGTTCGTCAGGCAGCTTGCGCCGCACCGGACGGTACACAATCTTCTCTTCCACCTTTACCACCGGAGCCAGCGCCGCCGCAGCCGCTGCTGCCGCAACCTTCTTCTCCGTTTTGCTGCCCGCACCCGTGTTCAACGGCTGCGACCGCTTGCAGTTGTCGCGATAGATCGCCACGGCCTTCAACCCCAGCCGCCAGCTCTCCAGGTACGCTTCCATCACTTCGTCCACCGTCGCCTCTTCAGGCATATTGATGGTCTTCGAAATCGCGCCGGAGATGAACGGTTGCACCGCCGCCATCATCCTCACGTGGCCCATGTAATGGATGAAGCGGTTGCCGTTGGTCGGCCGGAAGCTGCAATCGAACACCGCCAGGTGCTCGTCCTTCATGAACTGCGCACCTTCAATCGTGCCGGTGGAATCGATATGCGACACAATCTGCTCAGCCTGCTGCGGGTTGTAGCCCAACTTGATCAGCGCCTGCGGAACCGTGTTGTTTACGATCTTCAACACGCCGCCGCCCACCAGCTTCTTGTACTTCACCAAAGCCAGTTCCGGCTCAATGCCGGTGGTGTCGCAATCCATCATGAAGCCGATGGTGCCCGTCGGTGCGATCACCGTCGTCTGTGCGTTGCGATAGCCATTGAGCTTGCCCAACTCATACGCTTCGTTCCAGCAAGTCCACGACGCTTCGTAAAGATCGTTCGGAACGCGACGCCGGTCGATGCGGCCCACTGAATCGCGGTGCATCTTTACCACTTCCAGAAACGGCTCTTCGTTCTTCGCGTAGCCAGGGAACGGACCGGTTGAGCCCGCAATGCGTGCGCTCGTCAGGTACGACTGACCGCACATCACGGCCGTGATGGCAGCAGCATAGTCGCGGCCGGCATCGCTGTCATAAGGTACACCCAATGACATCAGCAGCGCGCCCAGGTTCGCATAACCCAACCCCAGCGGACGGTAATCGTGCGAGTTCTTCGCGATCTTCTCCGTCGGATAGCTGGCGTTATCCACCAGTATCTCCTGCGCCATGATCATCGTATCCACGGCATGCCGGAACGCTTGCACATCGAACGTGCCGCCCGGACCCACAAACTTCATCAGGTTCAGCGAAGAGAGGTTGCAGGCGGAATCGTCAAGGAACATGTACTCCGAGCACGGATTCGAGGCATTGATGCGTGCCGTCTCCTTGCACGTGTGCCAGCGGTTGATCGTGGTATCGAACTGCATGCCCGGATCGCCGCACTGGTGCGTCGCTTCCGCGATCTGCCGCAGCAACTCGCGGCCCTTATAACGCTTCACCGGCTGATCGGTACCTCGTGCGCGCGTCCACCAATCGGTGTCATTCACCGCGGCCTGCATGAACTCATCGGTCACGCGAACGGAATTGTTGGCGTTCTGGAAGAAGATCGAACCATACGCTTCGCCGTCGATCGACGAATCGTAGCCGTTATCGATCAGAACATGCGCCTTCTTCTCTTCCTTCGCCTTGCACCAGATGAACTTCGTAATGTCCGGATGCGACGAGTCGAGGATCACCATCTTCGCCGCCCGCCGTGTCTTACCGCCGCTCTTGATTACGCCGGCAAACGCATCGAAGCCCTTCATGAAGCTCAGCGGACCGGATGCCCGGCCTCCGCCTGACAGGATTCCATCTTCTTCGCGCAACGCCGAAAGATTGGTGCCTGTGCCCGAACCCCACTTGAACAACATGCCCTCGGTCTTCGCCAGGTCGAGGATCGATTCCAGCGAATCCTGCACGGAGACGATGAAGCACGCCGAGCACTGCGGCCGTTTCTCGCCCTTGCTCAGCATCTTGATGCTGTCGGTCGCGTCTTCATGGCACCAGCCATAACCGCGCGTGTCTTTTACGCCTACATTGAACCATACCGGCGAATTGAAGCACGACTTCTGCGTCAGCATAAGGTGCGCCAGTTCGCTACGGAAATTCTCGCCGTCTTCCCGGGATTGGAAGTAATTGCCTTCAATGCCCCAGTCGGCAATCGTATCTACCACTCGATGCACCAGTTGCGACACGCTGGTCTCGCGCATCGGCGTTCCCAGCTTGCCGTGAAAATACTTACTGGCAACGATATTGGTAGCCGTCTGAGACCAGTCAGCAGGCACGTCAATATCTCTCTGTTCGAAGATCACCGCGCCTTTATCATTACCGATCGACGCGGTTCTTACTTCCCAACGAACTTCGTCGTAGGGAGTACGGCCGGCTTCCAGCCGTTCCGTGAAATACCGGGGAAAACTCACGCCGGTTCTTTGGTTCTTGGGGAGGGCCCGCCGCAGTTCGCGGACTCTGGAGGAAGTGTCAATGCTCAACTGTCCCATTACGTACCTCTCTGCCCCGTTTCAAAGCGGGGTCTTCTGTTTTTTAGGGTGACTGCGTAATGATGCCCCAATATGTAGTATCGCGTCAAGAACTATATCTATATACGGCGCATAGGCTTACGGTTGGGTAGTTATAGTGGATTAGCCTTAGGCCATGAATCCTGTCAAGGGGAAATGTGAATAAATGATCTCAGTACCTACGGCAGCCTTCCAGGATCGCTCTACCTTATCGCCAAAAAGCCCGTAGTTGCTATTGCTTGAGATACAATCCAGGCCGTTGGGGCGTTCGCTAAACCGGTCTCAGTGAGTCCAAGTTGGCTCCGAAGCCATTTCCAGGAAACTTTTCCTAGAGCAAGGCATATCCCAACCTGCTTTCGTTGAGGTAGATTCCCGCTGCATCCGTTTGCTCAACGCGCTCCCTCCGTCGCTCCTTCAATTGCCTGATCTTTGAAAAAACGGAGTTTTCAAACATCCCAAGCCCAGTCAAGGCCAGATCGGACTTGGGCAGGCGGGGGCTCTCCTCGATGGAAACGATGCGCCCAAATGCGACCTCCGCTATACGAAAGCGGTTCGGATCTGCAACGGTGTGCAGGAACATCTTCGCCCCCACCGGATTCCATTTGAACTCCCGCACGGCGTCTTTGATGCTTTCGCTATGCATCATCTCATCTCCGAATTGGACCAGCACGCTCTCCCCCTCGGCAAACTGCTCGGCCTGCGCCAGCGCCTCCGTCGGGCCAGTCCCGGTCTGCTGAATAGCGAAACAGAGTTTGCGGATGCTGAACTGGCGCCCGTCGCCAAGCGTCCGGATCAGTTCCCCGCAGCATCGCCCATCAGTGACAATCTGGATCTCCTCAATGCCTGCTTCCACCATCAAATCAATGCAATGCGGAATCTGCGGCGCCAATGCTCCATGATGCCGCGAAACACCATTTCGTGATGCGGTCCCGGGTATGTAGTCGCTTGCTAAAATAACGCCTTTCATCGAGAATCCCCTAATTCGCCTCCTGCTTTGAGAATCGCAAGGGCATTCTTCCGTACGCCGCCCGCAGCCATGAAACAAGCGGTTGGCCTGGACCTTCCAGGCTTGCGTTTAGCAGTTCACGGTATCCGGCAATCGAGGCTTCCGCGGAAAACCTGGTCTGCAATGACCGGATTCTCTCATCGCTGATCCGCTGTAATTCAGCCGCGGAAGTGTTCTGCACCTCCCGCAACGCCCTCGCTAGATCCAGCGCATCATCTGCCTGAAACAGGAAGCCGGTCGCTCCTTCTTCTACGATTGCCCCTACCTGGGTTTGAGGCGCCAACACCGCAACACCGGCCGCCATTGCGTCCAGAACAGCCAGGCCAAACGGATCATCCCCACTCAAGTGAAGGAACAGATCGGCATGGCTGATCCGTTCCGCCATATCCATCCAAACTCCCATGAAACGTACGTTTCCATGCCGCATCGCCCGCACCTTCAACAGTTGTACGGCCGATCCCGTACCGTAGATCTCGAAGTCCAACGTTCGCAGCGCCGGATCGCTATCCAGCGCTTTCAGCAGAAGTTCCACCTCATCGAAGCGGTCCATCCGGAGGTAAATCATCACTTTCCGCACCCCGTCTTGCTGGTAGGAGTCGCGGCGGACCGCGGACTCCATGCGTTCCGGAGTAAGGAAGTGCTCGATCACGGTGACCGCCTGTTCTATTACCCCGTGCTCCACCAACCGCGCTGACAAGCAGTTGGAAGGCGCTACCTGCCTTACCTTCAGATGATTCAAGTGGCACTTCCACCCCTCCCGGAGCCAACGCTTCGCTCCGCCCGGAACCAATTGCAAATTGGCGCACTTGCAGCCGAAGATTCGAGAAAGCACCTCCGCGGTCATTGTATGCAACACCCTCGTTCCAATAGCCGCGATCTTCTGATTTGCCTGATAGAAGGGCCAAACTGCCGCAATATATCCCCTCCGCGACGAGTAAGCGACAGTCTTCAATCCAAGCCGTAATGCTTCTTCATGTACCGGGCCTTCAGGCGCCACAATAACTGTCTCGAACTGGTCGCTCAGGCCCACGGCGGTTGCAAACGCCATTCGCTGGAGTTCACAGAGATGACCGTGGTCCAGCGAGTACAACAAAGTATTCATGCTTCAGATCCTTAGGAAATTTTGAAACCGCTGATGGAACTGCCTGGTGAATCTGAGTTGGCATTCGGCATGCCAAAACCGGTCCGGCAGGCATTCCTATCTGATTTCGTTTGAATACAATAGCCTGCGGATTTGGTTAACCTGCCGATTGACGGTTAGCACTACGTCCGAAACTGTTCCGGTGTCTTGAACCGGAACATACCTTTTCGGGATACCAGTACTGACAGCGTCTGGAGCCCACAAAAGTAATAGAACTGGAGTAACGGTAAATCGTTGACAACTAAGTAACGTCTACCACTTACTTAGTCGCTTTCCCCAATCAATTTATTCCCCAAAAATGCGGATAATCGTCTTCATGCACTTTCGAAATCAGACTAATTCGATCCCGTTTGCCCGGGTTGCCAGCCTTGTGTTGGTCATCCTGCTTGTCGCATCGCCCGCCTTCTGCGGGTTGCAGAACCTCATCGTCGACGGGGACTTCGACAATCTCGGATACACACCCACTTCGACATTCACCTTGGATACGATCTACAACTCCGGGAACCCCAATGCCGTGATGCATTCGATCAATGGCTGGTATCTGGTCAACCCTACTTCCTCAACCAACCTGGAATGCGTGGTGATTCAAACGGATATCCAGAATTGCCAGCATGCCGGTCTCGCCTTTGGCGCCTGGCCTGGTCTCAGCAAGAACGGTGGCAATGTCCTGGCCGTGGACGGTGACCCCACCTTCCGCGTCGCCGTGGCGCAAGACATCACCGGCCTGGTGATCAACCAGCAGTACACGCTCACCTTTGAGCAGGCCAGCACGTCGCAGTACATTACCAACTCCGTCGCGACAACCGAGCAATGGCAGGTGACATTCGGCAATCCGGCTACCAACGGGGATGTTCAGACATCAACGCTCATGCATACCGCGGCCAACAGCGATACGCCCTGGACCACTCAGACCATGACCTTCACCGCCCATGCCGTGACGCAGACCCTGTCTTTCCTCGCGCTGGGGACACCTACGGGTTACCCGCCCGTCGTCCTCATGGATGGCGCCAGCTTGCTAGTGGCTACTCCAGAGCCAGACACCTTTGCGTTGGTCGGCTTCTGCCTGATTGCCCTCCCCATGCTCTCGCGCAAATTCGGCAAGAAGTCATAGTTGTTTCGCCGGCATGATCTCATAGCCAACCTCGGCCCGCAGGTTGGCTACGCCTGCCGTATACCGGCTGTCGGAGACGGAAAACGCCACCGCGTCCTCCATCCAATCGTGCCAGACCCCGTCCGGATCGTGCGACGCGGCCGTGATCGTGTACTCCTGCGGACACAGATTACAGGGAATGCTGAACGTCACCCGCAGGGTCACGCCCTTGAGGCACGGGCCCAGTTTCAACTTCTCCAACTCTGTATTCGTCCCGAAAACCTCAAAGCCGATGCGCGTCCGGATCATCACGCCAACCACCGGATCGGACGCCGCCTGCTCAAAGTGCACGGTCACCCGCACCTTCATCGTCTCGCCGCTGCGGATCACTGAAGCCGGCTGGCCTGACTCTCCGAACACCGCCAGTTCCAGGATCTGCGCGCGCCCGTCGCCACGTCTCATCGATGGCAGCATCGGCGAAATGACGCTGTCGCCCCAAGTCCGGTGACTGGCCGCGACATGGCGCTGCCACTCTCGCACCACCTCCGCCGGATCGCCCTTGGCCGCCAGACGCCCGTTCTTCACCCACCATATCTCCTCGCACAGCTCCTTCAACATCTCCAGATCGTGCGACGCCACCAGAATCGTCGCGCCGTCTCGCCGCAACCGCTCCAGCCCCTGCGCCGCCCGCGCCCCCACAATCGCATCGTGCATTGACAACGTGTGGTCAATGGCCAGCACCGCCGTGGGAGAAAGGTTCAGCGCATCGGTCGGCCCCAGATACCGCGCCGGCTGCGAATGATCCACCGAGCCTTCGAGCGGCAATGCCGCGCCGGTCGCCAGTCGCAGTACTTCGCTGACGCCCGCGCCGTCCTCGCCAATCACGCCGATAATCGCTCCGCCCGGTGCAGACACGGTAAACTGATGAAGCGGTGCAAGCGCCGCCTCTTTAATCTGAATGGCCATTTACTCTAGGATACAATTCATTTCCCTCTGCGGGCTCTTCAGCCTCGCCGTTTTTGGCGCCACTGAAGCCGATGTTCGCAAAGCGCTCGAAGCGAAAACCGGCGTCATCACGCTCCCGGCGGGCGAGATCACGCTCACCAAAGAGATCCTGATCGAAGGCGCTCATGACCTCGATATCCGCGGCCCCGGCACACGCCTTCGCGCCGCCATCTCCTTCAATGGCCGCGCCATGCTGCGCTTCGTTAAATCGAATCGCGTCCGCATCTCGAAACTGGAGTTCGATGGCAACCGCACCGCGCTCGAAGTCCACGTTGGCCTGCCCCCTTCCGACAAGACCTTTCTCTCGTTCTTCCGCAACAACGCCATCGCCGCCGAGGATTGCGACACCTTCTCTGTTGCCGACGTGAAGTTCAAACAGATCGCCGCCTTCGCCGTGCTCGGCGCGCGCTTGAAGAACGTCACCATCGAGCGCATTGAAGTTGCCGACAGCGGCTCGCGCAACGGCAAGGGCCGCAACAATACCAGCGGCGGCGTGCTGCTCGAAGAAGGCACCGCGCGCTTCACGGTACGCGACTCCAAATTCACCAACGTCCGCGGCAACGGCGTGTGGACCCACTCCATGTACAAATCGCCGCGCAATGCCGACGGCCTCATCGCCGGCAACCGCTTTGAGCAGATCGCCCGCGACGCAATTCAGGTCGGCCACGCCACCCGCGTCCGCGTCGAAAAGAACACCGGCGCGAAGATCGGCTATCCGGTGGAGGAAATCGATGCCGAAGGCGGCGGCACGCCCGTCGGAATCGATACGGCAGGCAACGTCGACCTCAGTTCCTATACCGGCAACCGCTTCGAAGAGGTCAACGGAAAGTGCATTGATCTCGATGGCTTCCACGATGGCACCATCGCCCGCAACACCTGCATCAATAAAGGCCGCGGCGAAGAGTATCCGTGGGGCCACTTCGCCATCGTCATGAACAACACCAACCCCGACATGCAGTCGACCAAGATCCGCATCGAGGACAACGTCATCGATGGCACCAAGTTCGGCGGCATCTTCGTGATCGGCACCAACAACGTGGTGGTCCGCAACAAGCTGCGCAACATCAACCGCGCCCAGTGCGGCGACGTCGGCGCAAAGAACGGCTGCCTGACCTTCCCTAAAGAGCCCGACCTGCTGCGCACGGGCATCTATCTGGGTGACCACGCCGAGCGGCCTTCGATCGCCCGCGCCAACCAGGTAACCGATAATGAGATCAACGGACATCGCATGGCTAAGTTCTGCGTCGGCGCATCTCCGCAGGTGAAAATGAGCGAAAACAAAGTCGAGAGGAACCGCTGCGGTGAGTGATTCTGTAGAACAACGGATGCGCGAAGATTGGAACGCCCGCGCGCGTGAGGATGCCAGCTACTACGTCGCCTTCGGCCGCCGCGACCAGGACCAGGAAGAGTTCTTCGCCACCGGCGAAGAGGTGGTCAAAGGCCTCAACTGGGAACTGCGCCGCATGCCGCCCAATGCCAACCGCCGCGCCTGGCGTGCGCTGGAGATCGGCTGCGGTCCGGGCCGCATCATCCGCCCCATGAGCCAGGTGTTTGGCGAGATCCACGGCGTGGACGTCTCCGATGAGATGATCGCCCGCGCCCGAGTGAACCTCAAGGGCATTCCGCATGCGCATGTCCACGCAGCCAGCGGCTCCGACCTGGCGCCCTTCGCCGACGAGAGTTTCGACATGGTGTACTCCTACGCCGTGTTCCAGCACATCCCCAGCTCTGAAGTGGTCTTCAACTATATTCGCGAAGCGCGCCGCGTGCTGAAGGCCGGCGGGTTGATGCGCGTGCAGTTGAACGGACTCCCCGAATCGGCCGCCCACTATGACACCTGGAGCGGCGTACGCATCAGTGCCGGCGAGATCAGCGACTTCCTGCGCGACCTCGATTTCCAGATCTTCGCGCTGGAAGGGGCCTCCACCCAATACATGTGGGTAACGGCCATGAAGCGCGCCCCCGGCTGGCGGCTCACGCTTACTCCGCGCACCGCGGCCCGCATCCGCCGCATCACCAACGCCTACAGTTCGGAACCGGTGGCCCCGCCCAGCGGCCGCTTTGCGACCGTGGCGCTGTGGATCGAAGGCCTGCCCGAATACTGCGACCTGATGAACATGGAGCTTCGCGTCGGTCCCGGTACAGGAACCATCTACTACATCGGCGCGCGCGACCGCGATGGCCTCATCCAGATGAACGCCCGCCTGCCGGAAGGCATTGAGACCGGCTTGCACCCGGTGGAACTGATCTATCTGGGCCGCCCACTCACCGCCGCTTCACGGCTGCGCGTGATTCCGGCTCCGCCGCAGGTGCCGCGCATTATCGCGCTGAGCGACGGCATCAATCTGCTCTCCGGCACCCACATCGTCACGCGCACCATCAAGGTGACGATCGAGGAGTACGCCACGCCCGAAAAGTTCAGCGCCCACATCGATGGCGTGGCGCTTGACGACCTTGACGTCTTCTGCACGGACCCCGTTCCGCCGCGCTTTGAAATCAACCTGCGCCTGCCCGAGACGGTGCCGCCGGGGCCGCATGTGTTGTACATGGGGCTGGAGTCGCGGCCGCTGGCGCCGGTGGCGATTACGGTGGCGTAAGTGATTAGCGCGGGGTGAGCAGGAACAGGTTCTCCTGCAGGGTCTCCAGCTTCACCACTTCGCTGTGAAATCGTGGATCGCCCAACTGATCCACCATCATGGAATCGGCCAGCGCCTGCAATCCCGTTGACGGGGTGTTGATCCAGGTCCGGAAATAGAGCGACTGCATGCCCGCACTCCCCGGAAACGGAATATCAAGCTGCGGAATCACTACGCGCGGACAGGCGTAGCATCGCGGATGCCAGGTTAGTGGGATGCCGTCGCGGACTTCGTGCCCCAAGGCGATCATCGCCCCTACAAAATCGTCGCTGACCAGACTCGCCTGCGTGTTGGCATTCAGGTGGCTAAGGATCGCCGGCTGCGGCTCCCAGAACTTCAGGAACGTATGCTTTGCGCTATGGGTCATTACGGCCGACGTCGCGCTCAGCGCCACGACGACGCAAACCGCCGCCTGTACCAATCCGCGCGGCAACTCCGCATCGGCGACCGCAGCCGTGATGATCAGCGTCAGTGCCAGCAGCCAGCCGATATTCGAGGGGCCCGCATACCGGTAGGCAAAACCGCTGATGCCGCCGGTGACCATATCGAGCGCAAACAGGGTGCCGCTCACCGAGCAGATCATGGCGGCGGCGAACCACGCACAGGCCTTGCGCTGCCCCCTGGCGAACCACCAGATGCCGAACAGCAGCGCGACGGGCAGCAGATGAAACAACGCGGTCGTAATCTTGAAGCCAACCACGTCCGTCAACAGCTTTTGCGAATCCCATAGCGAGTAGTTGGCGACTTCGAGCGCCGGCTTGATGGATATAGCCAGGTTGAACCGGCCCTTGGTGAAGTCCTGCACCCAGCCCAGGCTGCTCTCGGCCGTCTTCTGGCGCGACAGCAGGATCAGGAACCACGGAGTACACGCTGCAGCCGCCGCCAGCGAAGCGGCCGCGAACGAGAGGACCGTTCGGGATGGCCGGAAGCGCTCCCGCGCCAACAGGAACACGCCCAGGAACGCCAGCATCAGGATGGTGAACAGATGGGTGTACACGCTGACGATCACGGCCAGGGCATAAAGCGCCCACGCACTCACCTGGTTCAGCCGCATCGCTCGAAGCAACGCCGCGCAGACACACAGCGTGGTGAGGGCCCACATGGAGTATTCCCGATGCTCCCGCCCAATCGCCACCTGATACGGAGAGATGGCCAGCAGCAGCACGCCTGCCCAGCACACCAGCCGCGACTCGAACGCGCCCGTCAATACGAACAGCTCCAGGCACAGCCAGTACATGGCGGCCAGTGCCAGCACGCTGAAGACGACCGCCAGCGCGCGCCCGGCCGCGATGGAGCTGCCGAAGGCCAGGCACCACCAGCGGGCCAGGACGTAATAGAACGGCGTGTGTTGGGAATCCTCCACGGCCAGGCTTTGGACGGTGTCCTTTGTGGTGGTGGCGCCAGTCACCTGGACAAACTGCTTCAACTCGCCGATGGGGAAGGCCGTCCGCGATTCGCCGTAGGTCCAGACTTCCATTTCGGTGTGGCCGGCCACGCGCAACGCGGTGATCGCTTCGTCATACCAGTAGTTGGATTCGCTCAAGGCGTCGCCGCGGACGAAGATCGCGAATAGGAGTGTGGCGGCTATCGCCGCGCGTTGCAGCCAGATGGACATGGTAAGCATTCAGCATCGCCTATCGCGGGCGGTTGCCGCAATTGTACTGGTTGATTAGGACAGGCGAAACCGCCTGTCCCACCTTCGGAAGGCCCGTGCTTTCAATGGTGAAAGATGGATATTGATAGCCGGTTGGCTCTAGTGGGAGGAGCGCCATCCGAGTGCCCGGTTGATGTGATAGTTCCAGAAGGTGACGGCCAGGATGGCGACGAGGTTGGCGTCATAGCGGTTCATGTGCAGCAGGTTGAACTGGAGGTTTAGCAGCAACACATTGATGGCGAGGCCCAGCAGGCAGATGGTATTGAATTTCAGGAAGCGGCGCACGCGCTGGGCCGCGGTGCGCTGGCCGGCCACCAGGTCGCCGAAGGTCCAAAGATCGTTCCAGATAAAGTTGTTCACGATGGCAGCCTCGGCGGCCAGGATCTTGCTTCGGGTGAGGCCCCAGCCGAGCATCTGCGGATCGCTCAGCCAGTACAGCAGCAGCATGTCGACGATCATTCCGCTCAGGCCCACCATGCAAAAACGAACGAAGCGCGACTCCTGCAGCGACAGCACGCGCAGCCGCATCAGATGCCGCAGATACTGGAGATAGATGGCGGTGGAGACTTTGCTTTCGCCCTCCTGCCGTTCGCGGAAGACGTAGCCAACCTCGGCGATCCGGGCCGCCCGGCTTCGCGCAATCACTTCGATGAGGATCTTGTACCCCAGCGGATTCAGAGTCCTGCCGGCGATCGCGTCGCGGCGCAGCATGAAGTAGCCACTCATGGGGTCGCTGATGCGCCCCACCACCTCCGGCAGCAGAACCAGGCCGATGACCTGCGCGGTGCGCGAGATGATGCGGCGGAACATATTCCAATCGCTGACGCCGCCATTTTCCACGTGGCGGCTGCCGATCGCGATATCGGACCCTTCGCGGATGGCGCGCAGCAGGCCCTGCAGGACTTCCGGCGGATGTTGCAGGTCGGCATCCATCACGGCGAGGACGCTGCCGCGGGCGATCTGCCAGCCGCGGATTACGGCGGTGGCCAGTCCTGCTTCTCCCGTGCGCCGCGCCACCCGCACTTCAGGAATCTCTTCGGCGACTGCCAGCGCCAGTTCGGCGGTGCCGTCCGGACTGTTGTCATCGAGCACGATGATTTCGAACCGCAAGCCCTCCACTGCGCGCAAGACCCCGGTTACCTGGCGCAACATCGGCTGGATATTGCGTGATTCTCTGAAGGTGGGGAGCACCAGGCTGAGCTCCACTTCGCCCAACGTGGAGCAAGCAGGCACAATGTAGTCTCCGCCGGGTACGGGCGTGAGTTGTGGCTTGGGCATTCCATTATTATGCGGGATTTCGGGGTGCCTGATCCGGTGGTCGGATTTCTTGGGTTCCTTTCGAAAAATATTTCAGTTGCTCTTCCTTCCCCTGGTGAGGCCCTGAATTCGGAAAACCAAAATGGTTCGCGCAAAGGCGCAAAGGGGGCAGGGGAGAGGTTGGAGTGGGATTCGAATTGTGTTCGCGTGCTCATCACGGTCTCACCGTAGCAGCACGATTGGAAGACGTGGATCGTTGGTTTGTGGAAGTGGTTGGGGGCATTGGGAATATTTCGTTGCTCTGGATGTGACCGTAAAAGCTCTCAGGGACTTTTTGCTCAAAGGAAGCCGTTATTATGGTGGAAGCCAGAGTGGTCGCTGATTGTATCAGCGCAAAGCGATCCAGGAACTTGAGTTGTTCAACATGCTTACGATGAGACATCGTTATCTGACGGTGGCGGGATTGCTAGTGATCGCGGTTGTTGGTGCCTGGATCATGAGGGCTAGAGATAGCGAGAGATCCAGGAGCGGGGAGAGTCTGCTAGTGGCGATGTCCATTCTGCAGCAGGTGCAAACGGCGGAATCGAACTGCTTTCGCGTAAGCGGCTATTACGCTGACCTCTCAGCGTTAGGGAGTAACGGATGCGGCGGCTTACGTAATGAGATTGTCTCTGGCTATTTTGAGGGTTTCAATATTGCGATTCACGTGAAAGATGGCCGGTACTCTTTATCGATTCATCCAGCTTCAATTGAAAGATTTTACTCGCTCTTTTTGGACGAGTCCGGAGTCGTCCATTTGGGTACGCGTCAGGATCCGGCGACCATTCGGAGCAGGCCACTCGAATACGTTCCGTCAGGCAGGAAATGACTCTCTTGACGGGGGCTGCCAAGCGGGAATAAGCGACCGACGGATTCCGCTTAATGGCGAGCGGGTGTTCCGTTGAAGACGCGCCGTTTTGGGGACGCAGCAAGCTACGTTCTCGGAGCGGCTTCCTTTTATGCTGCTTGGAGTCGGTCAGGAACGTTGGCGTCAGGCCGGCCACGCTGGAAAAGCCGGTGTTGGCTGCCGGGCTGAGGTTCGTGGTGCAGCCCTGCACCTTGCCGAGGAAGGTGTGGGTGTGGACGTCAATCGGCGTCTCGCTCATCTGCATGCGGTCGAAGTGGTAAACCGGGAACTGGCCAGTCACGGGCGGATGGACTTCCTGCATCCCCGCACCGTTCACTGTTTATACGCCCTCGCCCGCCGCTATCGATCCGAGGCGGACCGGCGTCCGTTCCAACGGAACCTATTGGGGAGGCAACGGCGAACAGATCGATCTGCTGAGCGGCAACCTGAACTTTACGCTGCCGCTGATCCGCGCTCAGGGACGCGGCGGATGGGGCGTGACCTTCGCGCTCAACTACAACTCGGCAAACTTCCGCAAGGACACCGCCGCCACCTGGAAGCTGGGGCGCGATTCCGGTTACGGCTTCGGCTGGAAGTTCCTGGCCGGGAGCCTGACCCCATACTATTCCGACTGGCTTCAAGTGCATCATTATCAGTTCACCGATTCCACCGGCGCCGAATACCGGCTTGACCAGCAGGCGAATGGAATCTGGTACTCGCGGGAGTCAGTGTATGTGCGGTATGATCCGGTGAAGAAGCAGCTGTACTTCCCCGATGGCAGTTTCTGGGAGTTCGGCGCGGAAGCAGCGGGACTGGAGGAGGACAGCGGTACGCGGTACCCCACCAAAATGCAGGATACCAATGGCAACTTCATCGCCATTTCGTACCAGACCGGCGCGTATGCGCTGGACCCGCAATCGAGCTCGCGCATTACTTATATTGAGGATTCCCGCGCCTTGAACTGCACGGCGAGCACGCTGTGCACCTACTGGCTGACCTACACGGCCGATGCGACGCCGCATCTCACAAGCGTGAACGGGATCTCGTCAGTAGGGGTGAACTACACGTTCTCCATGACGCAGAATCTGGCCCTGAACTCGCCATTCACAAGCGACGCGACCACGTTTGGGACGACGACGAGGCTGGACACGATCACCGGAGCGTATGGCCTGCAGCATCAGTTTACTTACAACACGAATAATTCCGGAGAGCTGACGAAGGTACGGTTCCCTTATGGCGGCTCGCTCGGCTGGCAGTTCCGTGACTTTGCGTTTTCCGACAATCGCGTGATCCGCGACATGCAGATCCGCACTTTGAACGATGGCGTCAATGGCGACCTGCAATACTATTTCTATCACGACGATACGCGCGACTATAACACCAGTAACCACTCCGACACCTACATTTCAGACGCATCGGGCACTGCCATTAAACACTGGGCGTTCGATAACGCGACTGGCCTGCAAGGCATTCTATACGAACATAGCTTGCCCGGTTGGGGTTACATGCGGACTACGAATACTTACTGGGCCACGGACTCCGATGGCAATCGCTACATTAGCCAGTCGTTTGTAACCATCGATCCGGGCCAAGCAACGCAACAAACAGCGCGCACGGACCAAGTTCGCGACAACTTCGGGAACCTGGTGCAGATGCAGGTTTACGATTACAACAACACGTCCACTCCTGCGCGCATTTACAACAATACCTACATCACGGATTCGAACTACACCAGCCGCTACATTCGGAACTTACTTTCCACCAGCACCGTGACGCCTGCGGGCGGCAGCCCGATCACGCTGGCCATCAACAGCTACGACTTTTATAACGGCAACAGCTGCGCCCAGACCTCCAGCGGGCAGAACGCATCGCCGCCGGACAACGCCAATGAGTTTGACGTCACGTACAACGGCAACGGGGCAACGTACCGCGGTAACGTGTGTGCGGCGTCGGCGATTGGCAGTTTCCGGCGCATGACCTACAACCGTGCCGGCGCCGTGCTGCAGACGCAGGATGCGCTGGGCCACACCGTGACGGCCACGCCGGATGCGGGGCACAATTATGCGGTTCCGGCGGCGATCACCACCGGCAACCTGACCAGCACCATGACCTGGAACGGGGCGTTTCAACCGACCGGATCGACGAATCCGAACGGCGCGACCACGTCGCTGGCCTACGATGCGTATGCCCGTCCGGCGGCCAGCACCTCGCCGTATGGCGCGGCGACGAGCGTGGTTTATTCGAACTCGCCTGCGACACGCGTTACCACCACCGATACGAATACCACCGGCACGGTGAATAACTACACTTACAACAAACGCTGGACGCGCGAGACGCTGGATGGCTTTGGCCGGACTGTGAAGGTGGAGACCGGCTACACCTCGACAACGGGGAGCACCACAAGCTCGCCGGTTATCTCTGGGCAGTCGGAAACCGAGTACGCTCCGTGCGGGTGTACGCCGATGGGCAAGCCGAAGCGCACTTCGCAGACGCACGCCCCTGGCGCGACGATCTACTGGACGACCTACACGTACGATTCGCTGGGCCGCACTGTTGCGGTGAGCCAGCCCAACAATCTTGGGCAGACCACGTACGCTTATTCCGGGAACACCGTCACGGTGACGGATGCGGCTGGTAAGTGGAAGACCTTTACGACGGATGCGATGGGCAACCTGACGCAGGTGTCGGAGCCCAACCCCGCGGGCGGGGCGAACTTCCTCACTTACTATACTTACAATACGTTCAATCAACTGCTGACGGTTTCGATGACGCGGCCCAAGGTGCCGGCTAACGGGACGAATGTCACGCAGACCCGTACCTTCGTTTATGACAGTAACCAAAGGGTGCAATCGGTAACGAATCCGGAGAACGGCACCACGAGCTATACCTATAACGCCGATGGCACGATGAACACCAAGACCGATGCCAAGGGCCAGGTGCTGAGCTACTTCTACGATTCGCTGGGAAGATTGACGCAGGTGAAGAGTGGCGGCGCTGTGCTGCGAACGTTCACCTATGATGCGAATGGCTGGGGCCAGAACCTGGCGGGACGGGTGGCGCGGGTGGATTATGGCGGTGGGAAGTGGTCTGAGTTGTACTCTTACCATCCGGCGGGAGGCCGCACGGCGAAGCGGTTGAGCTACACCTACAATGCTGTCACTTCGCAGAGCACGCAAACCCTCGATGCGTTCTGGAGTTATAACACGGCGGGACAGGTGACAAGCGTGAAGTACCCGGATACTACGATGCTAGACTACTTTGCGACCCCGCAGGTGGTTACAGGCGACACGTTTACTTATAGCTACGATCCGATGGGCCGTCCGAAGGATCTGACGATCATTCCAGGCGACGGTTCCACGCCCTACCAAGCCGCGCAGGGCGCAACGTATGGCCCTGCGGGCGAACTGACCAGCCTAAGCTACTTGGGGCTCTACGAAGGACGCAGTTACAATGCGCGTATGCAGCTGACTGGGATCAGCGCGATGAACTCGGTTGGTTTCGTCGCCTCCCTCAGCTACAACTATTACGATGTTGCCGCCGGTCAGCAGCCAGATCCCACCAAGAACAACGGCAAGGTGGGCCAGATGAGTTCAACGATCCTTGGTTCCACCGAAGTGGTGAACTATAAGTATGACAGCCTCAATCGCTTGATCGCAGCCTATACGAACGACACGTCTTCGGCGGGCTGGGGTCTTGCGTGGGATTACGACGGCTTTGGCAACCGGCTTTCGCAGACCGTGACGCAAGGCACCGCGCAACCGATGACGACCGGGGTGGACCAGGCAACGAACCGGATTGGCGGAACGTACGACGCTAACGGTAACATGACGAATGGTGGCGCGTTCAGTTACGACGTTGAGAATCGCATGATCGGGGCTTCGAACCTGTACGTTTCTTCCGATGAGTACGACTATGCGCCGGATAATAAGCGGATCTACAAGAAGACCACGAACAATAGTGGGACGGTTGAGTACGTGTACTTCTACAGCGGCAGCAAGAAGCTGGCGACGTATCAGATTGGTTACTACGGCTCAAACAATAGCCAGTTCCTCTTCATGAGAAGCTCGACGAATATCTACTTCGGCGGCAAATTGATCCAGGCCGAAGATGCCCCGGTGGTGACGGATCGTTTGGGGACCGTTATCTGGGATCAGGTGAAGGGTGGGCATAAGTATTTCCCGTATGGGGAGGAGCGGACGAGTACGACGAATGAGAGCACGAAGTTCGGGACGTATTTCCGGGATACGACTACGGGATTGGATTACGCACAGGAAAGGATTTACGGCAACATTGTCGGGAGATTCCTATCTGCAGATCCATACCAGGCCAGCGCAGGTCCTCAGGCGCCTGGAAGCTGGAATCGATACCAATACGCGAGTGGCGACCCGGTTGGTAGATCTGATCCCTCGGGGCGATTGGACTGCGAAGGAGAATGTTGGGATGATAGTGAAGATGACGTGGACGACTTGCCTGAAAGTCATCCGTCTACTAACAAGAATTATCTAAACTACTTGCAAGCCTTTGACAAAAAGATGAAAAACACTGCGGCAAAGGCTGTGCTGACAATGACCACAGGTTGCCAAAGGTATTTTCAAGACTGGGGCGATCTGGGAAGCGGCGTATCGAAGTTGGCGGATGAAGCAATGCGAGACACGTGGACGAATGCTCAAGTGGATGGTGTTCGCGACGCAGACATACACAAATACATTGTCGATGCGCCCGGAGGAGTCGTGCCGGTTTGGGAGTGGATGGCGTCTAATGATGCTGCTGCCTTCGTCGGAAGCTGGCGTGATCCCAAGAGCTGGGACGTCTATCTTACAAAAAATGTTTTTATCGGATACCGTTTCTGGGAGTACTTAACAAAGGAACAGCAAAACGCGGTCCTGGTTCATGAAGTATTGCATACCTACACTAATCGTGACGACATCGGATTAGCCTCGACGTTGGGCCTTGGTTCGTTTAAGAATGGAGCAGACGCATCAAAGGCGATAAATGATTTCTTGTTGACCGATTGTCAGAAGAAGGCTGCGCAATGACAAATGTAGGCCAGAGCGCAAACCGGTCCTTGATAGTCACCTTTTGCTTGTTGGGAATAAGCTGTTCGCGACGTCCCGAACCGATTATGCGTGTAGAGCAAGAGACAGCGCAAGCGCTGATTGCGTATGAATTGGCTCCGGATGACTATTTTGAAACACTACGGCTTCAGAGACGATTCCATCGTTTTCTGAGAGAAACTGCACCAAAATACAAAGCAAGCAAGTTCTTGATAGCAAACAAGTGGGCTGCACTATCAGGTAGCCTGGGTATCAGGAGACGGATGGGAGGTGGAGCGATTTTTGATCTTTCGATGTTCGAAAAGGAGTGGGGAGATTATGAGGTGGCTGAAGTATTCACTTTCCAAAACAATTCCATAGCTACCGTCAGACGTGGTAGTAATATTGAGGAAACAATGATTCAGGGCAACCGAAACCCGAAGATCGTCTCTATTGGCTCACGCCAAGTTCGAATCATAGCATTCAACAGCCAATATGAAGATCTGTACCTATACATCGTGGCAAACCCATTGCCGACTCTAGCGGAAGCGAGCATGCTTCTATCAGAGTTGAAGCCACTATTCGACTGGGGCCAAACACTGGTATTGCTGATAAGGGATGACGGGGCATTTCTTGAAGAAAATATTTACGACGTCTTCAACCCTCCATTTCCAAAGACCAAGAAGTCGAGCTACATGAAAAAGGTGTACGTTCGCTGTGAAGATAACGGCACTCAGAAGGGTGCCCGGCTGAATTCCTGTGAGCTGACGTATCCAAAGCCGAGAGATCCGGCCAGCGCACTATAGGCAAGCGAACCTCAACTCGTAAGCAGCTACTTCACTGCGCTTCAGATGAGCTTGAACGCAAGCGTCCGCCCCCCCGCTTGACATCTACTTCTTCGCTCGGCTCGCCGCCCATGCTATCGGCGTCCGTGAATCCAGTTGCTGAATGCTGACCTTGGCGAGCCCTGGCAGCACTTCCTCCAGATATTTGCAGGAATCCGCACTTGCACGACTCTATAACCGAAAGTATCGCGGTCACTTTCGGCCGCGCCTTCTCCCAGCCTATGCTCTGCACAAAAGGTGCGCCGCCGCTATAATGCAAATAGCTGAACGAATGCCGAAGAAGATCCGGGAGTTGATTGCCGAATTGGAGAAGCACGGCTTCGTCAATCGAGGTGGCAAGGGGAGCCATCGCAATTTCACGCATCCCCGCGTGGCTCGACCGGTCACGATATCCGGGGATGCTGGCGATGACGCCAGGAAGTATCAGGAAAAAGCGGTCAAGGCCGCTATAGCGGAGGCAACGGAATGAAAGAAAGCGCGCGCTATGTGAAGATAGTAGAGTGGTCGGAAGAAGACCACTGTTTCGTCGGCAGCTGTCCGGGACTGCTTTTCGGCGGTTGCCACGGCAATCATGAGTTGGATGTTTTCGAGCAGTTGTGCACGGCGGTAGATGAAGCAATTGAACTCTATCACCGGGACGGGAAGCCGTTGCCCCCGTCGACGAGCGGCCGGGACTACGCCACCAAATTGCTGAGTTTGGCATAGCTTCACCCGCTGGCGCGTGGGCGGAGGGCTGAACCGAAGTACTGAACTTTCGACAGCGCCGCATTTCGGCTACCCGATCCTTGCGCTCATTCCTTATGGCTTTCAAACGGCCTGCACAACAACTTCTTTCCACCCTCCCATTCCCCCCTGACATCTGTTATATTCGTCTTGATCTCCACAAGTTTATTTCTTCAGGAAAGGATGGTGTCTGGTGAGTTCCATTAAAGACTCCGATACACTCAAGCAGCCAAAATCCGGCTTTAGCAGGCGCGGATTTATTGGCGGCGTTGGTGGCGGCGCGGCGGCAACCGGGTTGCTCGAAACCGAAGCACAGGCGCAAACGGCGAAGACCATGGGTCCCGCAGCCGTACCGATCACGCTCCAAATCAACGGCAAACCATTGAAACTGGCGGTGGAACCGCGTGTCACGCTGCTCGACGCACTGCGCAACCAGCTCGATCACACCGGCGCGAAGCGTGTCTGCGATCGTGGCACCTGCGGCGCTTGCACCGTTATCATCGGCGGCAAAGTCATGTACTCCTGCTCGATTCTCGCAATCGACGCCCAGGGCAAAGACATCCGCACCATCGAAGGACTCGCCCCCGAAGGCAAACTGCACCCCGTCTCTGCAGCTTTCGTTAACAATGACGCACAACAGTGCGGCTATTGCACTCCAGGCTTCGTCATGGCGGCCAAAGGCTTCCTCGACAAAAACCCCAACCCCACCATGGACCAGGTGGAAAAGGGACTCGGCGGCAACCTCTGCCGTTGCGGCACCTACGTCGGCATCCGCAAAGCTGTTCTCGAAGCGTCCAAGAGCATGAAAGGAGGCCGCAATGCCTGATTACAGTTGGCCGCCAATGGCCAAACGCAAGGTGATGGGCCAGCGCATCAGCCGCCTGGACGGACCTGTGAAATCCTCCGGCCGGGCCAAGTATCCGAGCGATAAGAACACGCCGGACATGCTGTACGGCATGATGCTCACCTCGCCCCACGCGCACGCCACCATCAAGAGTGTCGACGACAGCGCAGCGAAGGCGATGAAGGGTGTTACCTCCATCCGCTGGATCAAACAGGCCGGTGCAGAGCTGCAATGGGCAGGTACGGAGATCGCGCTGGTCACCGCCGAAAGCGAACAGATCGCCCGCGACGCTGTGCGCGCTATCAAAATTCAGTACACCGTCATGCCGCACGTGGTCAACGAGCAGGACCTGGCAAAGGCCGGGACTCGCGCCAAAGCGGCCGGCGAACAGATCACCGGCGACCCGGAAGCGGCCTTCAAGAGCGCAGACGTCGTGGTCGAGGGCGATTACGGTATTCCGGTCATCACGCACTGCTGCCTGGAGCCGCATGGCCAGGTAGTACAGTGGCAGGGTGACAAGATCGAATACTGGCCGTCCACGCAGGCCATCTCCACCGTGGGTGGCGATCTGGCGAAGCAGCTTGAAATCCCGGCCACCAATGTCCATGCCAGCATGGAGTACATGGGCGGCGGCTTCGGCTCCAAGTTCCCTTCGGACATCTGGGGCGCGGAAGCGGCGCGGGCATCGAAGGAGAGCGGCGGCAAGCCGGTGAAGTTCTTCCACAACCGTGCGGATGAGCTGACCATTGCGGGCGTGCGGCCTTCGGCTTTCGCCAAGATCAAAGTGGGCGCCACCAAGGACGGCAAGATCACTTCGTGGCAGTCGGAATCGTGGGCATCGGGCGGCTTCACCGGAGGCGGCATGCCTCCCATCCCGTACGTCTTCACCAACATTCCGAACCGCCGCATGAATCACAGCGCGGTTTCGTTGAACGCCGGCCCCAGCCGGGCATGGCGTGCTCCGAACCATCCGCAGGCAAGCTTCCTCACCTGCTCCGCGCTGGAAGATCTGGCTGCGAAGCTGAAGATGGACCCCACCGAACTGTTCTCGAAGAACGCGGACTACACGGCTCGCGGCGAGACCTATCGCCGACAGATCGCCAAGGGCATGGAGATCATTGACTGGAAGAAGAAGTGGCACCAGCGCGGAGAAGGCTCGGGCTATATCCGCCGCGGTCTCGGCCTGGGTGTTGCTACCTGGGGTGGCGCAGGCCACGCGTCCAAGTGCAAAGTGACCATCAATCCTGACGGCACTGTGGAAGTCGAAATCGGCAGCCAGGATATCGGCACCGGCACCCGTACCTGCATCACGCAGGTGGCGGCGGAGACCTTTGGGCTCCCGATGAGCGCCATCAAGTTGAAGATCGGCGACAACGGCTACCCGGCGTCCGGACCGAGCGGTGGCTCCACCACCATCGGCGGCGTCTCGGCCTCAACACGCAAAGCCGCGGCGAATGCACTGGATAAACTCCTCGATGCGATCGCCCCCGGCATGGGCGTGCCCAAGGAACAGCTGGAAGCAGTGGATGCCCGCATTCAGCAGGCGCGGCGACCAGTCCCACCCATGCGAACTCTGCGTCTTGCGCAGCCATTGCCGCTTGGTCACGCCCGTGAAAGGGTTCGATTCATAGGGTGCGGATACTTTGTCGCTGGCATAGAACAGACC
>Ga0118677_10003650_pt1 | contig 28897 bp, 19 predicted proteins | sample AliMusrvi5mmetaG_FD_86154 | JGI IMG/M metagenome (GOLD analysis project Ga0118677, IMG submission 86154) | reverse complement strand
CGGTAATCGAAACCTGCCGTCAGCAAGGTCGCAACACCTTCACGTTCGTGGCCGACGCCGTCCGCGCTCACTTCGCCGGTCATACTACCGCTTCGCTACTCGCCGGGGGGTAAACGGTTACATCGTTGACCTTCAGAGGATACAACGACCTTCAGAGGATACAACAGGGACTGCCCACGCAGGCGCAACAACTTAGGTAAGGCCCTGTTATGGCCCTGTTATGGCCTTGTTGACAGGCCTTGTTTACGGGTGGCTCTAGCATTAGAATTGAGAGTAATGGATAGGTCTTCAAACGGCCGGGTGGTTTCATGATTTCTCGCAGGACAGCAACGGTCTTTGTACTTACTGGGACGCTGCTTGTCTGTCCTTATGTCTGCCTATCAAACGCGGCGGCAGGTTCGGGTGCGGATTTCCCTCGCGGCTTCCAGTCGGGGGGGTGTGATTGCTGTTCACACTCGACTCCGCGAAACGACAAGGGCAGTAAGGACAGTCCCAGCCAACCCGATTCTCGCAGGGGGGAAGGTACGTGTCTCTGTCGCGGCGCGGTCATGGATCGGCATCTCGAGATGCCCAATCCCGAACACGCATTCGTGACCTGCGTGGCACTGGATGCTATTTTCATGGTTGGCCAGCTATTCGGCTTGGACAATGGGCTCTCCACCGAACGGATCGCCTGTCACTTCCCTGCTGCCGAATCCGGGAGGGAAGTGCGCGCGCTCATCGCATCCCTTCTCCTCTGATTGAGCCTTTCTTGCTCATCCCAAACGGCCGCCATAGGTGATCGTCTTTGGCATTGTCCTGTCGGTCATTATGGGTAGCCAACTGGCTACCTGTTTGCGGCACGAGGGAAGGAGCATTTCGGCGTCCCAGATAGTCAGCAACATTGAGTGCTGTCTGTCGCCCGTGGGTTCAGTATTCTTTCAAAAATCTGTCTCCGTCGGTAGGATCATTGTCATGGCTCATGTAACAGTCAACGCCCCGGTTACTCGGGCACCAAGCAGCAACGGGGAGCAGTCGCCGACCGAAACTGCGAAAGAGAGTCTGCGTTTCCCGGTGCTGGCTGGCCTTGCTCACCACATTCCAACCCTGCTAGTCATGGCCCTCCTCGGCGGTGTGGGAGTCTATGGACATCACTCGGGCTGGAAACTGCCCAGGTTCTCGGAACTTACCGGCAATGGCGTGGCGGAGCGGGGGGATTGGTGCGAAGAGCATGGCGTGCCTGAATCGCAGTGCGTGGAATGCCACCCAGACCTTCTGCCCCGAGGCAAAGACTACGGTTGGTGCAATGAGCATGGCGTTGCGAACTGTCCGTTATGCCACCCCGAGATCGCGCAACTAAAGCAAACACCGGTTGTATCCGAAGCGGATCGACAGCGGGCAGCACGAAGCTTGGCCGCGGCGCCTCGGCCAGAGAACAACCCGGTGTGCAAGAACTACCGGCGACGTATTCAGTTTGCCTCGCACCAAGCGGCGCTGAAGGCGGGTGTTGACGTGAAACCGGTGGATCGTCAACCGATCAACGAGTCGGTCTTGGCCAATGGCCAGATTACCTATGACCAGACCCGCTTCGCCAATCTCTCGTCGCGGCTGCACGGGACTGTAAGGCATGTCGAAAAGAATGTTGGCGACAAGGTTCGGATAGGTGAAGTCCTCGCCCTGATCGATGCGGCCGAAGTAGGTCGGGCCAAGACGGAACTGATCCAAGCCTTGGCCCATGAACAGTTCCAGCAAAACGTGCTGAAACGGCTGGAATCGATTATCGATGTCGTGCCCCGCGGCAAGATTCAGGATGCCCAGGCAGAGGCCGTTCAAGCCCGTGCTCGTTTGCTCAGCGCGCAGCAAGCTCTGGGGAATTTCGGCCTAATGGTAAACATTGGGCAGTTGCGACGGCTGTCCGAAGAGAATCTGGCGGAATATCTTCGGCTGCTGGGCCTCCCAGAAACTGTCGCCAAGCATCTCGGCGCGAATGAAACAACCGCCAATCTCCTGCCTGTTACGGCACCGCTGGACGGCATCGTCGTGGCTCGACAGGTTGTGGCGGGGGAAGTGGTAGATGCGTCGCGATGGTTGTTCCAAGTAGCCGACACGAGCCGGATGTGGTTGACGTTGAATGTGTCCGCAGAAGACGCGTGCAAACTCGCCCTGGGACAGACCGTTCGCTTCCGGCCCGATGGAAGCCCGAAAGAAGTGAACGGCAAGCTCCTTTGGATCAGTACCACCGCCGACCAGCAGACTCGGATGGTGACGGTTCGCGTTGAACTACCTAACCTGAATGGCCAACTTCGCAATGAGACGTTCGGAGCCGGCCAGATCATTCTACGAGAAGAGCAAGAAGCGATCGTCGTCCCCAACGAAGCGGTTCACTGGGAAGGCTGTTGCCACGTCGTGTTCGTGCGCGATAAGGCGTATTTTGGTAAGGATAGTCCCAAGGTGTTCCATGTCCGGACGGTTCGATTGGGAGCCGGGCACCGACCCGAAGGGTTGGTCGGGGACAAGTTCACGGAGATCGTGGCCGGCGTGTTGCCTGGTGAAGTCGTTGCCACCAAAGGCAGTGATGTACTCCGGGCGGAGTTGCTGAAGAACAATCTTGGCGAGGGCTGCTGTTGCGGCAAGTAAGGAGACTTTATGCTCAACTGGATCATTGACTTTTCGCTGCGACACCGCTTCTTGGTCATCGCTATTACCGTGGCACTGGCCGCCGTTGGGGCATTCTCGCTTGGACGGCTGGACATCGACGCTTTTCCCGATACGACTCCGGTACAGATTCAGGTCAACACGGTTGCCCCTTCGCTCTCGCCCGAGGAAATCGAGCGGCAGATTACCTTTCCGGTCGAGCAGGCGATCAGCGGGTTGCCGGGGCTGGACAAAGTGCGGTCCATCTCGAAATTTGGTCTGTCCCAAGTAGTCGTCACGTTCCACGACGACACCGAAATCTATTTCGCCCGACAACTTGTCAATGAGCGGCTGGGCACTGTGGAACTTCCCGAGGGAATCCAGCGTCCACAGATGGGACCGGTCTCGACGGGCCTGGGCGAAGTATTTCATTATGTGCTGACCTACGAGGGCTTCGATTTCTCAAAGCTGTCCGAAGAAGAGCGGACCAAGAAGCTAACCGAACTGCGAACGATTCACGACTGGCTGGTCAAGCCCCAATTGCGGTCGATTCCAGGTGTGGCTGAAGTAAACAGTTGGGGCGGCTATGAGAAACAGTACCAAGTCCGTCTCGATCCTGACCGATTGGTAAAGCACGGTCTGACCTTTGACCAGGTGGTGGAGGCCGTCAAGGAGAACAATCACAATGTCGGCGGCGGAAGCATCACCGTAGGATCACGGATGCTACTGGTTCAAGGCTTGGGCCGCACGGTCAATCTGGCGCAGATCAGGAACATCGTCGTCACGGCCAAGGATGGCATCCCGATCCACGTTGGCGACGTGGCCGACGTGCAGACCGGCCATGACATCCGGCTGGGAGCCGTAACGGCCCACGGCCGCGGCGAAGCGGTGCTCGGCCTGGGCTTCATGCTTATGGGCGAGAACAGCCACGAAGTCACCTTGGCGCTGAAGAGCAAGCTGGAAGAGATCAAGACGACATTGCCGCCAGGCGTGACGGTCCAGACCGTTTACGACCGCACGGAGCTAGTGGACCATGTAATCGACACGGTGCGGAAGAACTTGTTTGAAGGTGGGCTGCTGGTCATTGCCATCCTTTTCATCTTTCTCGGGAATCTTCGCGCAGGGCTGATCGTCGCCCTAGCAATCCCCCTATCGATGCTCTTTGCCTTCTCCGGGATGCTCCGGTTCAGCATTGCGGCCAGCTTGCTGAGCCTGGGGGCCATCGACTTCGGCCTGATTGTCGATAGCTCGGTGGTCATGGTCGAAAACTGCGTGCGGCACCTCGCACACTCGAATCCCGTCGGCCGCAGCCGAATACAGATCATCCGCGACGCTGCCGTCGAGGTCCGCAAGCCGACGATGTTCGGCGAACTGATTATCATGATCGTCTACTTGCCTATCCTGGCCCTGGAAGGGGCGGAAGGAAAACTGTTCCGGCCAATGGCTCTGACGGTGATCCTTGCACTGGCCGGGTCAATGGTTCTCTCGTTGACGCTCATGCCGGTCTTGGCCAGTTTGGTGCTTCCCAAGCGGATCGCAGAGCGCGAGCCTCTAGTGATTCGCGTGCTCAAGTGGCTCTATGCCCCGGTATTGCGGTTCACGATGCACCACAAGCTGGCCGTACTCGGGCTCGCGGTCGGGCTGTTAGTGGTTGCCTTTGGCATGATTGCACCCAATTTGGGTTCGGAATTCATTCCCAAACTCTCCGAAGGTTCCATTGTCGTCAACGTCATCCGCCTGGCAGGGATCGACCTGGACGAAACGGTTCGCTACAACACCGAGATGGAGAAGGCCCTCTTGAAGGCTTTCCCGGACGAGATTCTGTACGCCTGGAGTCGCATCGGCTCGGCCGAGGTGGCGACTGACCCGATGGGTGTCGAACTATCCGACATCTTCATCACACTCAAGCCACGGGATGCCTGGAAGCGCGCGAAGACCCAGGACAGACTGACGGAGTTGATCCAGAAAGAACTCCGCGACCTGCCGGGGCAGCGGATTGCCATGACGCAGCCTATCGAAATGCGGATGAATGAGTTGGTCTCCGGGGTGCGCTCCGAGGTGGGGGCAATTCTTTACGGCGACGACTTCGACGTGCTCGTGAAGAAGGCTGCCGAGATCGAGCGAGTTCTGAAGTCCATCCCAGGCGCAGCCGATGTGAGCACGGAGCAGGTTACGGGACAGCCCATCCTACAGATCCGTGTCAACCAGGACGAGATCGCCCGCTATGGCATCCCCGCCAAGACCGTGCTGGATCTGGTGGAGTCGTTGGGGAGCAAGCATTTGGGCGAAGTCCATGAAGGGCAGTTGCGTTTTCCACTCATTGTGCGCCTGCCAGAAAAAATGCGGGCCAGTCCCGAAGCGATCGGTGCCGTGCTGGTGACGCCCCCTTCCGGTGAACGCATTCCGCTTTCGCGTCTGGCGACCGTCACAACGGTGGAGGGACCGTCCACGATCAAACGTGAGTGGTATCAGCGGCGGATCACCGTCTCGGCCAATGTTCGCGGCCGAGATATCGGCAGCTTTGTCGCCGAGGCCCGGCAGAAGGTGGCGCAAAGCGTGCAATTGCCGCCGGGGCGCTACCGTGTCGAGTGGGGGGGGCAGTTCGAGCATCTCCAGCGGGCGAAGCAGCGGCTCTTGATCGTTGTGCCGCTGGCCCTGGCGCTGATCTTCGGTCTGCTCTACATGACGTACCGCAACGTAATCGACGCCCTGCGGGTATTCACCGGCGTGCCGTTTGCCTGGGTCGGTGGCATCTTCGCCCTCTGGGTACGCGACATGCCGTTCTCGATTTCGGCGGCAGTCGGGTTCGTCGCACTTTCCGGCGTGGCCGTGCTCGACGACATGCTCCTGGTCTCGTACATCCGCCAGTTGCGGAAACAAGGCATGGCGTTGGAAAAGGCCGTTGAGGAAGCCGCTATGACTCGTTTGCGGCCCGTGCTGATGACGGCCCTGGTGGCAAGCCTTGGGTTCGTGCCAATGGCCTTCAATACGGGCATGGGTGCCGAGGTGCAGCGTCCCTTGGCTACGGTGGTGATCGGAGGCGTCTTCAGTGCGATGGTCATGAGCTTGTTGGTATTGCGTGTGCTTTACATGGTGTTCAGCGGCCCCGTGAGGTCAAAGACGGATACGATTCAGACCGAGACGGAGCAACGGCGTGTGCCCGAGCCGCTTTCGGTGTAACTTTACGCAGGCAACTTGCCTGAAGGAGGATTGGAAGATGTTGTCAACCTGGATGCGGTTGGGTTTCTTATCGTTGCTAGCGGCTACAGGACTGGCCTTGGGCGGTTGCGGTGGCACTGACGCAAAGGGGCCGGAAGGGAGCAAGGCCGCCACGCCGGCCACCGATGAATGTGTTGTGGCGGGCTGGTGTACCGAACACGGCGTTCCAGAAGAACTCTGCGCGCAGTGCAACGCGAAGGTCGCTGCCGACTTTCAGCAGAAGGGCGACTGGTGCAAGTCGCACAATCGGCCGGAATCACAGTGCTTCCTCTGCAACCCGAAGCTCGAAGCGAAGTTCGCCGCGGAATACGAGGCGAAATACGGCAGGAAGCCGCCGAAGTCGGAAGGCAAGTCCGACAAATCCTCGTGAGTTCATTTCCTTGGAGGTGTCCAATCAACGCAGTGACATATCCATTCGATCAGTGTTGAAAACATTCATTTTTGGATGGGCAAGATTTACCTCCGAAGGTGGGGGGAAAACCGAGACCCACCCATCGCTTGACATTTCGGGAGCGTCGATTCATACTCACGGGTGTTCCTCTTGCTGACCTTCTGGGGCAGGGCGGCTGTGCCGGCAGACCTGCGGCACGCGGAGGACATGCCTACCTTGAGTGTTGTTTGCTCGACCCACCCACAAGATCTCGCCGCAAGATTCGACCTACCTTACAAGTCCCACCCTTCCAATTCGTGCGAAGCTACCAAAACGGAGAAAAACCATGATGAATTGTTCCATTAGAGGATTTGTCGGCCTGGCGGTCGGGTGTCTGGCGGTTTTGGCGGTTGCCGGCTCGGTTTTCGCATGGGAGCCTAATGAAAAAGACCTGGAGACGGCGATCGGCTCGGGCGATTTCGGCGGGTATCTTGCCAATCTCAATGCGTGGTTGGAGGCGAAGACGCCTGCGGATCTGGCCAAGACGAACGAAGCCGCCTTGACCGAGCTGGTTAAGAACCCGGCTGTGCGCAAAGCCCTGGACCAGCGGCAATTCATCGTCACCCACGGCGTTGCCACGGTCAACACGTTTGCCAAGGTCGAAGCCCATCGGACGTTCCTGGCCTGGGTGATGAAGAGCACCGAGATCCTGGATCTCTACCTGGAGGCCGTCGCGTCGAACGAAGGGTTGATCGGCGATGGGTCCAAGGATCTCGGCGTGCTGGAGCGATGGCACCAGCTTTATACCGAAGACCCCGACACGCACAAGGGCGTCTACATGAAGCTGGCGATGGCCGTCTCGATTTTTCCGCCCGGGGGCTCGGGCCAGTATCGAAGCACCGAGCCGATCGAATGGCGTAAGCGCTACTACAACTACAAGACTGCCAACGAAAAGAAAGAGCTCGTGCCGAGCTTCAACCACCTACTGGTCGTCGACTACGGCCGGGTGCTCAACTGCATCGGGGCCGACACCGACATTAACTGGGCGCGGCAGATGATAAGAAGCTGGCGACCCGATCTGCTCGAAAAGGAGCAGATCCACAAGATCGTCAGCGAGGTGTGGCGACGATTCTCGCCGTTCGGGTTCGACAACGGCTTCATCACCGTCATGGAAGGCGGCGGCAAGTGCGGTCCGCGGGGCATCTTTGGCCAATTCGTCTGTAACGCGCTGGGCATTCCGGCCATCGGCGTCGGCCAGCCGAGGCATTGCTGCTTCGCCGCACGATGCGATTTCCCCGAGACCGAGCCGCAAGTCGGCAGTGCTTGGAAGGTCTACCAGGGCCGCGGGTGGCAGTTCTCGGATTGCGGCGGCAATACCTATGGCCCCGCGTTCGTGGCCGAAATGACCAAGCGCTACCGCACGGCCGAGCTTTCGGCGATCTCGCATATCCAGTGGCTGGCCTCGGTGCAACCGGATAAGGCCAAGACCGAAGCTTTGCGAGCGCTGGCGCTGAAAGTCCGCAAGCTGGTCAACACGAGCGATCCGCTAGGCGTGCCTGCCGCGGAGGTCGATGTGGTGCTGGCGGGCAAGCGATCCAAGGCCGATCCGTCGCACAAAGAGCCGGTCCTCGACTACGACAAGGAAGGGCCGGCGGCGACCAACGAATCGTCCTTCGCCGGCGGTTCGACGACCCAGCGGGTGAAGGAAGAGCCAAGCGTGGTTCCGCCCGGCGCGATCCACGTCAAGGCCGAGTCGTTCGTTAAGAGCTTTGCCGAGCCGCTCTATCCGTCCGAGCAGGAAGGCAAGGTGTATGTCTATGATTCTGTCGGGGGCGGCAAACAGGTCAATTTCGCGCGGAACATGAAGATCAGTTGGATCGACTACGCGCTCGATATTCCAGAAGCGGGCACATACACCATGGAAGTCATGGTCGCGGCCGCGAACCGCGACCAGCTCTTGGACGTAAGCGCCGGCGACGAGAAGCTGGGGACGATCAAGATTCCCGGCACGACCGGGCTATGGAAGAAGATGGCGCCGATCGACATCAAGCTCAAGAAGGGTCTTCAGACGCTGAGGATTTCGGCTCCCTTACAACGAGGCGTCGCGATCCGCTGGTTCGAGCTGACGCCGAAAAAGTAACAACAATCACAGGAGATTAACAATGCGTACATTCCCGTTGGTGGCAGGTGTGATGGCAGGCCTTTGTGCCGGAGTTCTGGCGGCAAAGGCGGTGGCGGACGAGAATCTTCAGGCCGAGGCCGAACGGATCGTTTCGCAGTACAAGGCCGTGATGAACGCTCCGCCCCAGGGTGTTCCGTCCCGCAACATCGTCAGTGCCCCGCTGATGGGCAACGGCAGCATGGGCGTGGTGATCAGCGTTGAACCGCAGACTTGGCCGCTACAGTTCTGGACCTGCAAGAGCAGTTTCTGCAAGCTGCGGCACGACCATCGCAAGGGAGGTCCGCGCCCCTTCGGCGGACTCGACCTGAGCATGCCGGCGCTCAAAGGCAGCTCATGGCATACGGAGCAGGACGTCTATACCGGGATTACCAAAGGCAAGTTCGCCAACAGCACGCACGCGGTATCGATGCGCACCTATGTTGCAGCGACCGAAGACCTCCTGATCATTGAGCTGACCAACGACGGCAAAGAACCGGTCGACGGCGGATGCAAGATGTGGGCGCTGCCCGGGCGGGGTTCAAAGGAACAGATCCTCGACAAGATCGACGACGCCAAGGGCAAATTCCTTTGTGCCACTAAAGCGTACCTCTCAGGAAAAGAAGGGGGAACGCATCCGTCGGAGATTCCCACCTCGTCGGCCTCCGCCTTGAAGATCGTCGGACAAAAAGACCTTTCCTTCAAGCTGGAACCCGGCAAGACGCTGACCATCGCGCTGGCGTTAAAAAGCAACTTTGATGAGAAGGATCCCCTGGCTGCGGTGCAGAAGCTGGTCTTGGACCTGACCGACGAGAAGGTCGCGGTTCTCGAAAAACAGCACCGCCAGTGGTGGAAGGATTTCTGGACGAAGTCGCTGATCGAGATCGGCGACCCGGCCTTGGAGAAAGACTACTACCTGTACAACTACCAGGTCGGCAGCAGCGTCCGGGACAAAGTTTTTCCCCCGGGGCTTTTTGGACTCTGGACCACGCACGACGATCCCAACTGGTGCGGCGACTACCACCTGAACTTCGACTGGCAGTCCCAGTACTATGCCATGTACAAGTGTAACCTGATCGAGCAGGCCGATTGCTTCAATCAGCCATGTCTCGATTTCATGGAACGCGGCAAATGGTTGGCGAAGAACTGTCAGAAATGCCGGGGCGTGTACTATCCCGTGGGCATCTGGGCCAAGGGCATGGAGAGCAGCCGGCAACCCGGCCGCCGGATCGCTGCCGTCGAAAACGGCGGGGTGTTCATGGGGCAGAAGACCGACGCGGCCTACTGCCTGGTTCCGATGGCCATGCAGTGGTATCACACCTATGACCTGGATTACGCCAAGCGGGTCTACCCATTTGTGATTGAAGTCGTCAACTTCTGGGAGGATTACCTGACGTTTGAGCCTGCCGGCGCGCCGCCGCCGAGTAACTACGGGGTCCGCCCGCCGGTCGCGACCATCAATGGCCTGCCGGTCGACAAGATTCCCGCGAGCAAACTCCCGCCAGGCCGCTACGCGAGTTACAACGATTCCATCCAGGAGTCGTCCGGGCCGGACTACAACAACCCCCTGTCGTTGGGCATGGCGTACAACACGTTCACGCTGGCGTTGGACATGAGTAAGGAGTTGGGCGTGGATGCGGACCGCCGCGAGAAATGGCAGCACATCGTCAAGAACCTGAGCAAGTTTCCCACCTTCCAGAAGGATGGCAAGACCGTGTTCCGCTACAGCGAGAAGGGCACGGAGTGGATTGACGGCAATAGCGTCGGCATCCAACACATCTATCCGGCGGGCGCGATCGGCCTGGACGACGACCCGAAGCTGATCGAGGTCGCGCTGAATACCCTCAACGCGAAAGGCCGTCCATGGTTTGCCGACAACGGCTTGAACAGTCAGTACCCGGCGGCGGTGCGAATGGGCTACGATCCGGAAATCATACTCGATAGACTTCGCAAACAGGGCAGGATGTCCAACGGGTTCCAAGGCTCCATCGAAAGCAGTACCCTTCCCAACACGATCAATGAGATGCTCTGCATGAGTCATCGGCAGGTGCTCCGGGTATTTCAGGGGTGGCCGAAGAAGAAAGATGCGCGGTTCTGGAACCTGCGAGCGGAGGGAGCGTTCCTGGTCTCCAGCGCGCTGAAGGGCGGCGAGGTGCAGTACGTCAGGATTCAGAGCGAGAAGGGGCGGGACTGCACCATCGTCAACCCCTGGCCGGGGAAGACCGCGATCGTCTACCGCGATGGCAAAAAGGTCGACACGCTGAAGGGCGACCGCTTCACGCTGAAGTCCAAAGCGGGCGAGACAATTATGCTGGGCCAGGAAGGCGAAGGCTAATCGCTCATCTTTACACGGATGCTGCCCTGGCCGGCGGGTATGTTGCAAGCGATGCGGACGGTGGGTAGGATAATTGGTCGTACTGGCCGATGGCGTCAGCCATGCCGTAAACTCACAACCCCATCCCCTTGGAGGAGAAGAAATGGCCGCGAAGAAGATCCTGATGCTCGTGGGCGACTACGTCGAGGACTACGAGGTGATGGTCCCGTTCCAGATGCTCGTGATGATCGGCCACCAGGTCGATACCGTCTGCCCAGGCAAGAAGCCGGGCGAGGTGGTGAGGACGGCCATTCATGACTTTGAGGGCGACCAGACCTACAGCGAAAAGCGCGGGCACAACTTCACCCTCAATGCCGATTTCGATGCCGTGGACCCGGCCCAGTACGACGCCCTGGTCATTCCCGGCGGGCGCGCCCCGGAATACCTCCGCTTGAACGAACGGGTGCTCCAGATCGTCCGCCATTTCGCCCAGACCAGTAAACCGCTTGCGTCGATCTGCCATGGCCAGCAGATTCTCGTGGCCGCAGGCGTGGTCACGGGACGTCGCTGCACGGCCTACCCCGCCATCAAGCCCGATCTCGTCCGATCCGGGGCTGTATGGAAGGATGTCAACGAGACGTTCTCCAATGCCGTCGTGGACGGAAATCTGGTGACTGCGGCAGCGTGGCCTGGACATCCCGAGTGGATTCGGAAGTTCCTGGAGGTGCTGGGGACGAAGATTGAGTTGTAGCCCAGCATGAGACCACAGCCAAATCCACATCGCGAAGAAAGCCGCCCTTATGAGCCGCCCCAAGCACACAACTGATCCTGACACCTTTTCCAGGCGAGGGTTTCTCGGCACGTCGGCGGCTTTGGCTGCCACGACGGCTGTCACCGCGGCGCAGTGTCTGACGGCCGCCAATACCGCACCCAAAAAAATCCGCATCGGGGTGGTCGGCGGCGGGTTCGGATGCAGCTTCCAGTGGCACGAGCACCCCGACTGCATCGTCGCGGCCGTCAGTGACCTGCGGCCTGAACGCCGTGACGGATTGATGAAGACCTACCACTGTGCGAAATCTTACAACTCCCTGGAAAAGCTGGTGCTCGATCCGCGGATCGACGCCGTAGCCATCTTTACCGAGGGGCCTAACCATGTGAAGCACGTTGTCGAGGCAATGCGCCACGGCAAGCACGTTATTTCAGCCGTGCCCGCAGCTTGGGGCGCTCTGGAGGAGTGCGAACTGCTCCGCGATACGGTTCGCAAGCATGGTCTGATGTACATGATGGCCGAGACAAGCTACTATCAGCAGGCGACGATTTCGGCCCGGAAGTTTTTCCGGGAGGGTCGCTTTGGCGAACTCTTCTACTGCGAGTCACAGTATCAGCACGATGGCCTGGAGAGCCTTTACTTCGAGGGCAACAAGCGGACTTGGCGATACGGCATGGCGCCGATGCACTACCCGACGCACTGCACGAGCCATCTGGTGGGCGTGACCGGACGAAGGCTAGTCGAGGTTGTCTGCCACGGCTGGGGCGACGAGAGTGTCGTCCTGAAGGATAACCTTTACGGCAACCCGTTCTGGAACGAGTCGGCCATGTTCAAGGACAACAAGGGAAATGGATTCCGCGTGAAAGTCTGGTGGAAGGGCGCGCACCGCGGCGGTGAGTGGGCCGAGTGGATTGGCACGAAGATGAGTTTCTACGACGCGCACCCCAACGGCACGGGGCCGTCGATCGTCCGCAGCGGCCACCAGCAGGAAAAGGACGATGCCGGCTTTGTCCGCAACCTGCCACAGTTCGAGCAGTACAAGCAGCCGAACTGGTGGGCAACCGACATGCTCCCGGAGCCTTTGCGGCATCCGAGCGGCCATGAAGGCTCGCACACGTTCCTGACGCACGAGTTCATCGACGCTTTGGTCCATGGTCGTAAACCGGCTGTGGACGTCTACGAGGCCCTGGCTTACACCGCACCGGGAATCGTCGCCCACCAATCGGCCCTGAAGGGCGGACTGACCTTGAAGATTCCCAGTTTCGATCCGTCGTGATCGAGAAAGAGCGTATCTCCACAAGCTTCAGCCGATGTCGTGTTTTTCCATTCCACGATCTTTGTCGCCCGGCAGATGACCTTCGAGATCCATGACAATCGCCGCATAACCGTGGCTATTCCAGTTCCTGACCCACCTGGGGTAGGCAGTGCCACCGCCATTTACGCATACCACCGCGGGCCAGCCGCCCGCTGGCGGATTCCCCTAATTCTCCGCTTTTTCAATCTGTTCCAGATACGAGAAGATCTCCTCGGCTTCTTTCTCGTCCACGCGGCTGATGGCAAAGCCCACGTGTACGATGACATAGTCGCCCACGACGGCCTCAGGGACGTAAACGAGGCAGATCTCCTTGCGGATGCCGCCAAACTCGACCTTGGCCATGGGCAGGTCGTTTTGCAGGTAGGTTTCTGCCACTTTACCGGGAATTCCCAGGCACATTGATCAGTCCTTGCATTTGTCGGGCAGCGACGAAAATCTGTCCCAGGGCAATCCCGCCGTCGCCGGGCGGAACCCGCTGATGCATATAAACGGTTAACCCTCCTTCCAGTAAACGCTGTCGGACCCGCTGGGTCAACAGGGTGTTCTGGAAACAACCGCCGGTGAGCACGACTTGGCGGCAATCGGCTGCATGGGCCAGGTCGAAAGCCAGACCGGCAAGGGCATTGTGGAAGCGGGCGCTGATTCGACCCACTGGCTCGCCCCCAAGGCGTTCAGCAAGGATCTGCCCGATCATCGGTTTCCAATCGGCGATAAGTCCGCTTGTGGATGGCTGAAGCGGTATGACATAGGATTCGGTAGTCTTGGCATCCGCGGCGAATTCCAGTTTCATCGCCGCCTGGCCCTCGAAGGTCATTTCCTGCCAGAATCCGCACAAGGCGGCAACGGCGTCGAAGAGCCGCCCCATGCTGCTGGTACGAGGGCAATTCAGCCCTTGGGCGAGCATGGTGGCGAGGGCCTGTTGTTCGGATGACGAAAACCATTCGCCGGCAAACTGGTCTCCCTCACCCCTTACTCCTCTCTCGAAGGGATGAGAGAGCTTCTCAAATGCCTTTTGCCCCAATATCTCGTAGAGTACCCCCAGCGCCGCTCGCCATGGCTGGCGGGCAGCCCGATCGCCACCTGGCAACGGGAAGGTACGCAGATGGGCTACACGATGATACTCCGCTGCGTGACACAAGAGGGCTTCGCCGCCCCAGATGGTGCCGTCCGTGCCGTAGCCCGTGCCGTCCCAAGAAAGACCCAGCAGCGGACCCTCCAGACCATGCTCCGCCATGCACGCGGCCACGTGGGCGTGGTGATGCTGCACGCGTACTAAGGGAACCTTCAACTCGCGAGCCAACTCTTCGGCATACCGAGTCGAAGCATAATCCGGGTGCAGGTCACAAGCAATCGCCTGCGGTTTCGCCGCAAAGAATTCCAGCAGATCATCGACGGATCGGCGGAAGACAGTTACGCTCAACGTACTTTCCAAATCGCCAATGTGCTGACTAAGCACCACGGAGGCTGGCCGATTCCTCCCCTCGCCCTCGGGGAGAGGGGCAGAGGGTGAGGGTGGCCCCTCGCCGCCGATGGTCAGGGCCACGGTGTTTTTCAAATGTCCGCCAACGGCCAGGATCGTGGGGGCAGCAAAATTCAAATTGATCGGCTGCGGGGCGAAGCCTCGGGCACGCCGCAATACCGCTAGACCGTCAGAGCCGACGCGGGCAACGGAATCGTCCACCGGCCGTACGATGGGACGATTGTGGACCAAGAACAAATCAGCGATGGATTTCCTTGCCGGTTGACCCAGGCCACCGAGGCGCTGCAAGGCGTCCTCAATCTCGATGGCCATGGGTTCTTCGGCGAGATTGCCGCTGGTGCAAACCAGAGGCCGCGCAACGGCCTCCATCAGTAATTGGTGCAACGGGGTGTAGGGCAGCATTACACCCAGATAAGGATTGCCGGGGGCTACATTCGCGGCAACGTTGAGAAACGAGGAATCGAAGGCAGGGTTTTCATCGAGAGTGGCCATCAGCGGCAACAGAAGAATGGGTGCGGCGGGCGACAACAACTCGCGGGCTTCGTCTTCAGAAACCAGGCAGCATCTCCGCACCGCGTCGAGGTTGGGAAACATCAGGGCAAAGGGCCGGTCGGGGCGGCGTTTTCTTCGCCGCAACCCCTCGACGGCATCGGCATCGGTTGCGTCCACGAGAAGTTGAAAGCCGCCGAGTCCCTGTAAGGCCACTACTTGGCCCGTGCAAAGGGCGTCCGAGGCCGCCTGCAACGCCTGGTCGTGCTCCGACTTGAGCTGGCCTCGCGGATCCAAGAGACGCAACTGCGGCCCACAGATTGGACAAGCGATCGGTTGGGCATGAAAGCGTCGATCGGCCGGGTCGTCATACTCGGCCTGGCAGGTGGGGCACATCGGGAATTGGGCCATGGAAGTCCGCTGCCTATCGTACGGTAATTGCCGGATGATCGACCAGCGAGGGCCACAATTCGTACAATTTGTGAAAGGGTAGCGATAGCGTCGCTGATGCGGGTCGCCGATTTCTTCACGGCAGGCATTGCAGGTGGCCAGATCGGCCGGAATCGTCGGCCGCGGTAACGCATTCCCCAAGGCAGAGCGAATCTCGAAAGTAGCGCCGGTTGAGGCTTGGGCAGAGATCGACTGCAATTCCTCGACCTCGACCGAGTCGATCCGTGCCTGAGGCGGCACCCCGCTCCGCAGCGATTCTAGGAAATCGACAACACGGGCTGCGGGTCCAGAGACTTCCAGACGCACGGCGTCGGCCTCATTCTGAACCCAACCGACCAAGCCGCGATCGCGAGCCGATCGATAAACAAACGGGCGAAACCCGACCCCTTGAACGACACCGCGAACGGTAATCGCCACGCGGCGCGTATTCGGTGTTGGCTCAGTCAACCTCAATGCAGTTCGTCAGATTCAGGCCGGTGGGGCCAGCCATGGCGGCATGTTGAGCCAACTGCTTGCAGTAGTAGCTGGAGCACGAACCATGCAGCCAGACGCGACCACCGCGGACAACGACGGAAAGGTTCGCCACGCCACCGCCAGTTTCCTGTTGGACGGCCTTTTCAATGGAGACAGCTAGAGCCTCAGCTTCGGCCAACGTTTTGGGAACGAGGCCCAGTAACTCGGGCGAAACGGGTTGTACATCCCGCAACTCGTCCATGGGATCCTCCCTATAATCGCTTTGGCGATCGTTATTCCTTCGCCTGCAAGAGCCCGTCCGTAAGCATTCCGCGAGGATGCAGAATCCTGACAACCATTTAATTTAACGAGTTCGCACGTTCTGTCAACTGCGGTATTGCTTTTTTGAAAATTGCGAAGTTCTCGTCAGATTAGGGGAACTTCACGACTCGGTTCTCGGCGTCCGAACACTCGAAAACGAGGTGCTCTGGACCCGCGTGCTCGTCGCTGACAATCTGTACCGTCATGCTACCTTCGTCTTCCAACTGGGCCAACTCGTGCCTCTTGCGGTTGTTCAGGTAATCAGCAATCTCGGGGGCCACGCTGACGCGAACCTGCACGATCGCTGGCTTCTGGGCGATCACGATCAACAACCGCACGACGTCGATTGCCATACTTTCGGGGGTCTTCACCACGGAAGAACCATGACAGCAGGGGCAATCCTTGTAGGCGCTCCGCTTCAAGCTCGGCCGGATTCGCTGGCGAGTCATTTCGACCAGGCCGAAAGGGCTTGTGCGGAGGATCTTGGTCCGAGCACGGTCGCGGCGGACAGCGTCGCGCAATGCCCGTTCGACGCTGCGACGGTGCCGATCCTTGTGCATGTCGATGAAGTCGTTGACGATCACCCCGCCCAAGTCGCGCAAGCGCAACTGCCGGGCGATTTCCCTGGCCGCGTGCATATTCATCTGGTAGGCGGTCTCTTCGGCGTCGCCTTCGGCGCGGAAGCTTCCGCTGTTGACGTCGATGGCCACTAGGGCTTCGGTTTGGTCAATGACGATCGACCCGCCGGCCTTGAGAGGCACCGTGCGTGCGTGGATCATGGCAATCTCGTGGTCCAGGCGATGCTTGAAGAAGAGCGGCTCTTTGCCTTCATAGAGTTGCAGGCGATTGACGTACCGCGGCATGACCAATTGCAGGAACTCGCGGGCCCGTTCGTAGGCCGCCTTCTCATCAATATAGATCGTATCTACCTCCGCGGTGAAAATATCGCGGATGGTGCGGATGATCATGTCGCTTTCCTGGTAGATGTCCACGGGGGCGGGCATTTTCTTGATCCGTCGCACGATGACCTTCCACAGCCGGAGCAGGTAGGCAAGGTCGCGAGAAAGCTCGCGTTTTGAGCGGTCGGACCCAGCCGTGCGGACGATGAATCCAACACCCTTGGGGGGGTTAAGCTCGAGCATGATGTCGCGCAGTCTGCGGCGGACGTCTTCATCTTCGATCTTCCTCGAGACGCCGACGCGGCCCAAAGCGGGCATGAGCACCAGGTAGCGGCCTGGGATACTGATGTAGGTCGAAAGCGTGGGGCCCTTGGTGCCGATCCCTTCCTTGATTACCTGCACAAGGACTTCGTCGCCGCGGCGGAGGATCTCCTGGATGGGCGGCTTGAAGCGGGGGCGGCCGCCGGTGCGGAATGGCCGCTTCTTCGGCTGGTCGTCGAAGTTGGTTTCATCCGCTTCCTCCGTGTCGTCCTGGTCGTCGCGGTGCTCGTTGCGGCGCTCGCCCGGAGGACCGAGCGGTTTGTCGGGATCGTAGCCGCCCTGGGCGAAGTACTGAGGTTCGACGTCGCTGATGTGCAGGAAGCCGTTGCGGCCAACGCCGAAATCAACGAAGGCTGCCTGGATGCTCGGCTCGAGGTTGACGACGACACCTTTGTAGATATTGCCGACGTAGCTATCCTGTCCCGTGCGCTCGACGTAGAGTTCTTCCAGGACACCGTCTTCGACAATCGCGATCCGGCACTCCTCCGGTTGGGCGACATTGATCAGCATTTCTTGTTTCATGGTCTCGCTTTCTTAGGCAAGACCGACGAGCGGGCATTCGAGCGGAAAGCAACCGCTGGATGGGTTCTTCCAGGCCGGGCAAACGCGACACGGAAATTGCAATCTGGTAGAAGGCGCTCACGGCACGGGCCTTGCGACTACCCGGCTGTAGAACCTTCATCGACTCGAAACGCAGCCCAGACAGTGCCTGAGTCTGGAGGCGAGCGAGCAATTCATCGGCTGTGGGCGCTTCGTTCAGTTCAAGTTCCATAACTTCACGGCGTCCTTCAATGCCGACCGCCAAGGCCAATGGAAAGTTCAGGCGCGGCTTGGGTCGATATCCCTCGCTCATGCCCAATCACAGTCCAGCGCGGCGAAATAACCGCTCTAGACTGCGCATCAAATCCAGGTGGCCAATCAGGCGCGATGCCGACTGTTTTGAAAATCGAATGCGTACTCTCGGTCGAACCATCGGTTCGAATCAATCTGCTCCGCCAAGACAAGAGTGGCGGAAAACTCTGTTTTTACTCGTTCCCGAAAGCGGGAACTCGTCGTTTCAATTCCTCACGGAGGTAATTGGTGATGTCTCGTGCATTTTCCATCGTGGCCACGCGGTGGGTGACCTCCTTGCACTCGGCAAGGGTCACGCGGCGGCAAATGTTCTTGATTTCCGGCAGGGCGGCCGGCGCCACGCTGAACTGTCGCAAACCCAGCCCCAATAACAGCATCGTGTGGATTGGGTTGCCGCTCATCTGGCCGCACATGGTGATCGGAACCGCCTTCTTGTCGGCTGCGTCGATAGCCATGGCGATCAACCGCAGCACGGCGGGGTCGGCTGGATTGTACAGCCCCACAACATCCTTGTTGCTGCGGTCGACGGCGAGTGTATATTGGATCAGGTCGTTGGTGCCGATGCTCAGGAAGTCGACCTCTTCGACGAAGCGGTCAATCATGATCACGGCCGCCGGCACTTCGACCATCATCCCTACAGGCAGTCCACGATTGAACTCGATGCCGTGTTCGTCGAGGTCTTCCATCACGTCGGCCAAGACCATCTTGGCTTGGCGAAGTTCCAGCAGCGTGGAAACCAAGGGGAACATGACCTGGAGGTTACCCAACACGCTGGCACGTAAAATTGCCCGAAGTTGCGTGCGGAACATTGTCAAGTGGCGGAGCGCCAAGCGGATGCTTCTCAAACCGAGACAGGGATTGCGTTCGTCCTCGGGCTGGGGCAAGTGGGGAACCTTATCGGCTCCGAGGTCGAAGGTCCGAATGGTGACCGGCTTGTCGCCCATGGCCTGCAAAACCTGTGAGTAGGCCTGATAGTGAACATCCTCTGTCGGCTCGATTTCGCTGCCGAGATAGAGGAATTCCGTGCGGTAGAGGCCAATCCCTTCGGCTCCGCGATCGACGCAGTGGGTTACCTCGTAGGGAAACTCGATGTTGCCGTAGAGGCTGATTTGCACGCCATCGGCGGTCGTAGCCGGCAAATCGCGGAGGGCCTCGAGGCGGACGGCCGTCGAGCGGTTGGCCTCGACCTCCTGGCGATAGTGGGCCAGCGTTTCTTCGTCGGGCTGGAGGATCACGAAGCCTTTGTTGCCGTCGATAATCACCAGTTCTCCGCCGGATACATCGGCCAGGAAAGGGCCAGTGCCGACGATGGCGGGGATCTCCAATGCCTCGGCGACGATCGCCGTATGGCTGCTGGGACCGCCGATCTCGGTGACGAAGCCGAGGACGAAGCGGCGGTCGAGATTAGCCGTTTCGCTGGGCGTGAGGTTGTGGGCCAAGACGAGCACCGGCGACGTGAGGTGCGCGATTCCTTCGCGGCGGTGGCCCAGCAGGTGCCGCAAGAGCCGTTTTTCGATATCGAAGATATCGGCGGCCCGCTCCGCCAAGTGGGCACTGTCCAGCCGCTGGAAAACCTGAGAATAGTGCCGCAACGTACGACTGACGGCATACTCGGACGAGTAGTGGCGGTGCCGGACCATCTCTTCCAGTTCGCTGCGGAGCCGCGCATCCTGGAGCATTTGCAGGTGGGCGTCAAAGATGGCGGCATACTTCTCGCCCAGTTCCTGGGCAATGGCGTCGCGATGACCGGAAATCTCGACCGACGCGGCCTCGATTGCCTTTGCCAGCCGATCCAGTTCATCGTCCACGGCGTCGCGCGCCACGAACCGCCGAGGAATGCGAAATCCCTCGTTGTCCATGACCATCGCTTCACCGATGGCAATTCCCGGCGAAACGGGTATTCCTTGTAGCTTCTGCATTACGGTTCGTTTACTCAATCCTCATCGAACTTCCTCAGGAAGAGCTGTTCGAGTGCGTCGACGGCCACCTGGGCCTCGTTTCCGGAACCTTCCAGCGACAATTGCTCCCCTTGGGCGGCTCCCAGCGACATCAGTTGCAAAATGTCGGTCGCTTCGACCTCGTGCAGTCCCTTGGCAATCACAACACGCGCGTTGAACTTGCGCGCTTCAGTAACGACCATCACCGCAGCCCGGGCATGTAGCCCCGCGCGGTTGGCAACAGTTACGATTCGCTTCAGAGCAGGCTCGGGCATGGGGCGTATCGACGCAAAACAACCGCCTGGGAATCCAAGGAAAACTTCCGCGGGTTCCCGACAGCTTTACCTCAGGATCCAAATTGATGGTTATCGGCTTCATCCAGGAGCAGGGTGATGTCTTGGGGCAATTTGGCCTGCTTCAGAAGGTGGCAAAACGTATCATCGCGAAGTTGTCGAGAGATGTTTTCCAAGGCCCGAAGGTGGTCGCCGGGCCGATCGGGTGGGGAAACCAGCAGGAAGAACAAGTTGACCGTCTCGCCGTCGAGGCTGGCGAAGTCGACGCCAGCCGGACTGACCGAAACCGTACCGATCAGGCGATCGACGCTGGGATGCTTGGTGTGGGGGACGGCCACGCCCCGGCCAATGCCGGTGCTGCCCAACTCTTCACGCTTCAAAATCGCTTTGACAATGCTCTCAAAATCGGCCGCATTGACGCGCTTTGCCTCGACCAACGCCTGGACCATCTCGCGGATGGATCCTTCTTTGTCAAGCGCCGCCATATTAGCACGAATGGCATCGCGGCAGATAAAGTCAGAAAACTTCATGCACCAAACTCCCTATTAGGATGGGGTTATAGATCCTCAGGCACGTCTTCCACCGCAGAATTCTCCTGGCCGGGAACTTCCGGCGGTTCAATTTGCCGGAACCCGGAGCCGCGATGGCGGTCTTGGACCTTTTGCTTGTACTTACGCAGTTGCTGTTCCATCTTCTCGACAACAACATCGATCGCTGCCATCAGTTCCTGCGAACGGCACTCGGCTACAAAGTCGTGTTTATGTTCGGCCGATACCAGAAGATCAACGTCGGGCGCGTCGCGATGCTCGAGGTCAACGGTTACATCGATCGCCGTCAAGCGTTCAAAAAAACGAGACAACTTCTCCAACTTCTCTTTGATTTTGGCCTGTGTCTCGTCACTGAGATGCCCATGCCGAGCGGAAATCTTGATCTGCACCGAGAAAACTCCTTTGCTTAACGCCAGCCTGACAAACACCACACACCACGACCTGCTACGCACTCCCCAATGGAGTGTGGGGCTCCGGTCAACACAAATGTTGCAACCGTAGATTCTAGCAATCGGGGCGGGGTGAGACAAACGCAATATGGAGGCTAAGCATTACTACTCCACATATTACAGCCTCATACTAGTGTAGCTTTTTATAGTTTGAACATAAGGGGGAGTGGAGTGCGAGGCGAATTGCCGCCCCTGTTTCACGTCGATTCTGGCCGTCTCTGGGCAGTTTCTGGCCTTCTTGGCACCAGTCAATGCCTCCATCGACCTGTATCTGTACCCACCAAAGAAGGTAATGAGCTAACCATTTATAACTCCGATGATATCACCATGATCCGCGAGCCTTGATCGTAAAGCGGCGAACTGCTCTCACTGCTGCGCCCACATTTCTCCCCGTAGGGTAGGTGAAGCAGGATTGGTGCGTTACGCGAACACGTACAAAGTTGCAGATTGAGCAGAATATCGTTGACCTTGCTTGACTTTTGCAAGCCCTAAGCTGCCCGCTTGGATGCCCGCACGAGCTTTGGGAAGGAAACGTCCAGTCCGTACTTGCGGAGCTTGCGGGCGAGTTGATGACGCTCGATACGGAGTAGTCGAGCGGCCTCGCTTTGATTGCCGTTGGTGCGTCTTAAAGTTCTGCGGATGTGCTCGCGTTCCATTTCCGCCATGGTGGGACAGCGGCCCTCGGCGGCAGCAAGGCAGCAGTGCTCAGAATATTCCGCGGTGCAGTTTCCCGCAGGGTCGGATACGAGGGAAACACGCGGAAGAATCGAACTTGGGTCAACTACCGCGTGTACAGCCCGGCATTCCCCATCGAAAACGTCGTCAACGCCGATCGATTCATCGCGACTCGAAAAGGCCGCGCGTTCCAGCACATTCTCCAGTTGCCGAACATTGCCCGGCCAATCGCAGCGATACAATTGCAAGAGAGCCGCCTCGGAAAGATGTTTTGTCGGCAGTCCGTAGTTGACCGCCAGCTTGCTCAGGAAGTGGTGGGCGAGTTCCGCGATGTCCTCCGGCCGTTCGCACAAGGGCACCGTCCGCAGCGCAACCACGTTCAGACGGTAGAAAAGGTCTTCCCGAAAGCGACCGGAGCTCACTTCGCGCTCGAGATCGCGGTTCGTGGCCGCAATCACTCGCACATCGACGGCAGTCTCCTGGTGACTGCCAACCGGACAGACGGTGCGCTGCTGGAGAACACGGAGCAATTTGGTTTGCATGTCAGACCCCAGTTCGCCGATCTCGTCGAGGAGGATCGTTCCTCCGTCCGCTGCCCGAAAACAACCGAGAGCGGCATATTCGGCGCCTGTGAATGCGCCTTTGAGGTGTCCAAAAATATGGCTCGAAAACAACGCCGCGGGGATGGCGCCGCAATCGACGGGAATGAACGGCTTGCTCGCGCGGGGACTTTGAGCGTGAATCGCCCGGGCGATGACTTCCTTGCCCGTTCCCGTGGGTCCCGTGACCAGCACGTTGGACGGACAGGCCGCGGCGGCGCAAACTTGCGCCCGGATGCTACGCGTCCAGGCAGATGCCCCAACAATTCCCACGACTCCCGCGCCGCTCCGATGGGTGTCCGCTTGCATTTTTCTGATCCTCCAGGAAACAAAATGAATAGACGCCGAGTTTCGCGACTAGGTGGTCCGCCGACTCTTGCCCTATTAAAACCAACTATTGCTGTTATATTACCGAGTATTGGGGAATTGTTAGCGTCCGCTGAGAAAATGTCCAGTTCAATGGCATGAGAAGATCGCTATCTGATTACTGAATATGAACTTGCACACTGAATAGAAGTTCGTCGTCGCGATAGGACACTTTGGCATCCCGTTCTCGATTCGCCGGTCCTAAAACTTAGTCTTATCGACGAGAAGCCACTCGATAAGGTGGGTTGCAGTTAGCCATTATGCCTTGATATCTGGCATATCAGTTGCCAGCGTCATTAACTAGAATTGAAAGTGCGAGCGAAGCACACGACATTTTTTATAAGAACCCCACGCATGAAACATATCCGGAACTTTTGCATTATCGCCCACATTGATCATGGTAAGTCGACGCTGGCCGATCGACTGATCCAGGCTTGTGGTGGCGTTACGCAACGCGAGTTTCGCAATCAACTGCTCGATTCGATGGATATCGAGCGCGAGCGGGGGATTACGATTAAGAGCAATTCCATCACGCTCTCCTACCGTGCCCCGGACGGTCAAGACTATCTGCTGAATCTCATCGACACTCCAGGGCATGTCGATTTTTCGCACGAAGTGCGGCGTTCCCTCCTGGCTTGCGAAGGTGCGTTGATTGTTATCGATGCTTCACAGGGGGTCGAGGCGCAGACGGTCGCCAACCTCTATCTGGCCCTCGATAATAATCTGGAGCTTCTGCCGGTGATCAACAAGATCGATCTGCCAGCCGCGGACGTCGAGCGCGTGCGCGAGGAGATTGATGCGGATTTGGGGCTGGATCCATTCGAGGCGATCCCCGTTTCCGCAAAGACCGGCGTCGGTGTCGAAGACGTGCTCGCGGGAATCGTCCGGAAGTTGCCTTGTCCCAAGGGCGACCCGGACGCGCCGCTGAAAGCGTTGGTTTTCGACGCCCATTTCGATCGGTATCGGGGAGTGATTCTCCAGTGCCGCATCATGGATGGCACGGTGAAACCGCGCGACACCATCCATTTCATGCACATGGGTTGCGATTATACCGTGGAGGAGTTGGGCTACAATCAGTTGCGGCTCAATCCCAAGGAGCAACTCAGCGCCGGGGAGGTGGGTTACATCGTCGCCGGAATCAAGAGCGTGCGGGATATCGAGATCGGCGATACGATCACGCACCTGGACCTGGAGCGCCAGGCGACCGAACCGGTTCCAGGCTATAAGAAGGCGAAACAGGTCGTCTTTTCCTCAATCTATCCGATGGACACCAATGAGTACAAGGATCTTAGCAAGGCGATGGACAAGCTGGCCATCAACGATGCGTCGCTGACCTACGAAAAAGATAGTTCGGCGGCCCTTGGTTTCGGATTCCGTTGCGGGTTTCTCGGCCTGCTTCACCTGGACGTGATTCAAGAGCGTTTGCAGCGAGAATATGACATCGGACTGGTCATCTCGGCCCCTTCGGTTAAGTACAAAGTGGCTTTGAGGGATGGCACGACGATCGATGTCGACAATCCCAGCTACTGGCCCGATCCGATGAAGATCGACTCGGTCTCCGAGCCTTACATCAAGGCTTCGATTCTCACGCCCGAAGAGTATGTCGGTCCCGTCATGGATCTGTGCCGCGAGCATCGCTCGGAGAGTCAGGCGATGAATTACCTCTCCGTGGGCCGGGTCGAAGTACTTAGCGAGATGCCGCTGGGAGAGGTGCTCTTCGATTTCTACGGCAAGCTCAAGACCATCACGCGCGGCTACGGATCGTTCGACTACGTCCCGATCGAGTATCGAGGTACCGACGTGGTGAAAGTCGATATTCTAGTCAACCAGGAGCCGGTTGACACGCTTTCCTACCTGGTCCATCGCGACAAGGCGCGAAGTCGGGCGTTGCACTACTGCGAGCAACTGGCCGAAGCGATTCCTCGCCACCAGTTCAAGATTCCGATCCAGGGCGTCATTGGCGGCAAGGTCATCGCGCGATCGACGATCCAGGCTTACCGCAAGGATGTGACCGCAAAGTGCTATGGAGGCGATGTTTCACGGAAGAACAAGCTCCTCGACAAACAGAAAAAGGGCAAGGCGAAAATGAAGCAGTTCGGACAGGTCCAAATACCCCAGAAAGCCTTCATCTCGGTCCTTTGCGCCGACCGGGAATAGGGCCTGCGTCCGACTTCAAAGTGCCACCAAAGTAATACCCCCGGCAGGACTCGAACCTGCGACCCTGGGATTAGAAATCCCATGCTCTATCCAACTGAGCTACGAGGGCTCAACCTACTATCCCTGCTTCAACGGGACATTTCCCACTTGCCGGAAGTTCACCACCAGATGCGAACTCACCGTTTGCCGCTTAGCCAAGAACCGATCCAAGCTAACGGCACGAACCATTCTAGCACACGCCAATAGTCATGCTAGCAGGTCGGTTGGTCGGATCACGATCAACCCCAGAAAAGATTTTTGGAGTATCCGGATTGCTCGGGTTCCTGTTTGCAGCCTGATTAGGCCCAGCGAATGAAGTGATCGGTGGGTCCGATGGGGAGGGGCATTTTTGCTCCTTTTCCGCGAAGCGGTATTTGCCCCGTGCTTTAGCACGGGTCCAAGATCCGGCATCCCAAACCATCCCGATCCGCCCTCTGCCTCGCCGCCTGCGGCGAGGCAGAGGGCGGATCGGAAGAAACGCGCGCGTTGCAATGAACCAGTGCTAAAGCAACGGGCCTAATACCGGCTGCGCCGGGAATGACCATAAATGGCCATGATCGGCCACTCGGAACGGAAACTACTTGCGACAGGGACTGTCGATCTTATTTGCCTTTCAACCCAGCGATCAATTGCTGGGCTATTATCACAAGTCCCCACGGGATGAAACGAGACGTCGCGAACTAGACGCCCGCAGACTCAAGCTTGCGATCGATCCAGTAGCGCTCGACGCGCAAGGTGAATTCCCGACAAGGGGGAAGCGTGCGGATCTCGACCTCATCGCCATGGACCGCAAGTACCTCGCAGATAACCGTCTGACTATTCCGCCGCAACGAACCGATAAACGGCGCCACGTTGACGAGCAAATGATCACCCTCGCGAATGTCCATTCCTGAGCCTCCCTATAACAGTCGGCAGCTTCCAACCAAGCCGCACGAGAGCGGCCAGTTGGTGTTAAGAACTTCCTTCATTGTATCTATCGAAGCGTGGCTGCCTAGCCTGTGGGAAATCGCAGAGAGAGGAATGTTGCGACTTTTTGGCCCAAAGTGCCAAAAAGCCCAAGGAAATGGCACTATAAGGCACCATTAGCGATTGTGTTAGTTTTTTGTTAGAAATGCATTAGATAGACAGTGATTTACAACCCGAAAGATGGGTGTGTATTGCGGTCGAAGTTGCAACTCATTATGGACAAAGCCTTTTGGATGTGCTCGGTAATTTCTGCTCACATTCCAACCCCCGTAGTGGCGGGGTCGAAAGACACGCGCCGAACTCAGAGTTATTTTGGCTCAGTGCCAAATTTGTGGTCCGGGCGTCCCGCCTGCCTGGTTCAACCACAACATCTTGGGCAGACGGGATGCCCGCACCACAATTATCCGCAAACCCGGCGGAGAGCCGTTATTTCTTATCCTTCTCGCGATCCCGGCGGCGGGTGTCCTCGCTGCGGCCGCCTGGATTGTTGTTCGCCGGCGGCTGCGGTCGGCTGGGTGGGGCAACGGTTCGCACCGGCGGAGGCGGCGGAGTAAAATTCCGCACCGGCGGAGGTGGCGGTGCGGTAACCGTCCGCACCTGGGGTTGTGGCTGTGGCTTCGGAACGGCAATGCTTGAACTCACCGTATTGGAGGGCGTCAAGTGCTCGACCTTCCGGTTCGGCAAGGAATGCGACATGACCGCTGGAGCTGTCGCCGGAGTGAACGTCGGCGCGACTGCGGGCGCGAACGAAGCCTGCGGCTTTTTCTCGCGTTCCTTGTCTCGCCCGCGATTGCCGGAACCGGGGTTGCCGCCGCCGGACGGCGTGCCACGTCCAGGACCAGGGCCGATACCGGCGCCGGTATTAGGAATCGTGCCGCCGGGAATCGCGTTCCCCGGCCTCAGCGGCAGGCGGCCCGCAGGGTTGCCAGAACTGCCGCCGGGCGTTCCGGGGTTGCTGCCGCTCGTACTTCCGGTAGCCGCATTGCCCGTGGTCGTATTGCCGGCAGCGGTGTTGACGTTGCCGCCAGGCTTCCACGTTGTCTTGCGATCTGGATTGCCGGTCAACGTCGGTTGTCCTCCGACCGCGGCACCGGTTACCCTGTTGCCGCCAGTTGGCTGGCCCAGCAACGGCTTGAAATTGCTGGCAGCAGCGCCTGGGAGCTGCGTCGAATTGAAGTTGGGAATTTTTGCAAGGCTTACCTTTTCGGGTTGGGTAGGACCGCGGACACCAACTCCGGCCGCCAGGCCGGCGGTGCCTAGCGGCTTCTTCTCGAATTGCTGCCGTTCTTGCCCAAAGCGGGATGTCTCCTTGGCCGCCAGATTGAACTGCGTGCGCTGCACCTGGGAGACCGGCTGAAGCTTGACAAAGGCATTTGTCCGCCCGCCAAATTGATGGATGTCGTGGGTCGTATGGAGCTGTTGAAAGTCAGGCCGCGACTGCGTTGCATGGTTGGCAAAGAGCATCTGCTGGGCCGCCAGCGTGTGGGGCGGACGCATATCGGGATGGCCGCGGTAGTAGTCGTGCCAGCCATGCAGATGCTGGTCCCACTGCCTTTCACCCAAATGATCGACGTGATACCAGCGATAGTAGCTGTACAGGGGATCGTAGCCATGACGCGGCGAATTGTAATAGAACCAAGGCCGAATGCCCATCGCTACATAGCGGTCGTCATAGTAATCGCCAAAGTAGTAGTGGCAATAGCTGGGACGACAAAAGAACGAGATGCCGAACGCGCCCACGTCCAGGCAAACGGCCGGCCGGTAAAAGGCCACCGGCCGAACAAAATAGACCGGCGAAAAGACCAGTCCGCGACGGGCCAACGGATAATCCCAGTAGCCAGGCACGTAGACCCAGCCGCGTGGGCACCAATAGTAAGTTGCCGGCACCCAGATCCAATCGGGCTGACACCGCGACCAATAGCCCGCTTGCCAGGCATAACGCGTTTCATGCCATTGCCAGTTGCCGGGAACCCAGAAGTGGTTTTCGCTCGGTGGATCACTGTTCGGCCCGGCCTCGACGCTTTGCGGCGGCTGGGGCATGAACGTCGTTTCTTGAGTCTGGGCGGGCATCCAATAGCCGGAAATCCATTGATACCCCTGACCCGCTGCTTCTTGCCAGTAGCCAGGCATCCAACGAAAGCCCGGCGGCGGCACGCGCCACACACCACTGACCCAGATAAAATCCTTGCGGTCGTCGTCCCAACTCCAATAGCCGGGGATCCAAACCGAGTTCTCGCCCTCCGGCTTCATGTCGGGTGGGACTTCTTCGATCGGCCCGGCCGGCTGCTTGGGAACGATCATGCCAGCCGTTTGGCCCGCCGTTACGGGAACGGCAAATGCCTCATGCACCGGCCCGCGGGTCAAGACCTCGACATTCGGATCGGATTGGCCGGCGGCTGCCCCGTTGGGATCGGCAGGCGGCGGAGGCGGAATATCGTCGGCGCGCGCCAGCGACATCAGCGGGCCAAGCAGTGCAAGCCAGCCTAGACTCCTCAAGCAACGGAAAGCAACGGATAATTTCTGCGGTTTCATGAACCTATCCTCTCTCGAACAAAAGAAGTGATAATAACCTTGTCGTTATGGCCGGTCTCCTGACCGAGCCACACCGCCGACCGAAGGTCTCCTTTATCGGGAGACCTTCGGTCTGACGTTTCGGCGGGGTCAGGAGACCCGCGCCGAACCTGGTTTCGTCTAAATCGACAAACCGGATTGCCCGGCGAATACTTAGTTTCTGTTGGGGAAAACGCCGTAGGGTGGGCCGAGCGCAGCGAGTCCCACCAAAATCACCACGAATCCCAGATGGTGGGACTCGCTGCGCTCGGCCCACCCTACAAATTGGAACCTT